>Ga0302311_10000333_pt1 | contig 59604 bp, 57 predicted proteins | sample III_Palsa_N1_3_FD_200449 | JGI IMG/M metagenome (GOLD analysis project Ga0302311, IMG submission 200449) | Peat permafrost microbial communities from Stordalen Mire near Abisko, Sweden - III_Palsa_N1_3 | ecosystem: Environmental > Terrestrial > Soil > Palsa > Peat permafrost | place: Sweden... | reverse complement strand
GCGCGGTGATCGTGCTGAAGGGCAGTGATACGGTGATCGCCGCACCGGATGGTCGCGCCATCATCAACGCCAATGCACCACCAAGCCTGGCGACAGCCGGCTCAGGCGATGTGCTTGGCGGCATCATCTTGGGCCTTATGGCTCAGGGCATGCCGGCATTTTGCGCGGCGGCGGCCGGCGTCTGGCTGCACGGCGCTGCTGCTACCGAGTTCGGTCCAGGACTATTGGCAGAAGATCTACCGGATCTGCTACCGCGTGTATTCCAGCATCTGGCTACAGAGACCATCTTATGAACGTCTTATCCGCGATCGAATCGAACGTGTATAGCATTGTCCCGCAAGAAGCCGTGCATGGCTCTCTTGCTCCTGACCTGCTTCGCAAGATGCATGCTTACTGGCGAGCGGCAAACTATATTTCCATCGGGCAGGTTTACCTGAGGGAAAACCCACTGCTGGAAGCACCGCTGTTAACGGAGTACATCGAACCAGGCATGTTGTGCCAGACGTATTGATCTAATGAAAAATACTACTCCACCACCGAATGCCGAATCAGTAGTGCTGTCGTTGAACAGCGGCTCGTCGTCGTTGAAATTCGGCGTGTATCGCGTGACCTCTACGCGAACGGAGCGGCTTTTGTCCGGCGAGGCGGAAACATTGGGGGCAGGCAAAAGTGGTTTCCATGCGATGGACGCCCAGCGTCACTCCGTTGGCGCCAAAGATCAGCCGACGACGACGATGGCGCAAGTGATGCAGCGCATCGACAGGCTCGTCATGGATAGCCACCTTCCCGCGCTGGATGCAATAGGTCATCGGATCGTGCACGGCGGCCCAAAGCTGCGCCAGCCGTGCCGTATTGTTCATGATGTCATCCACGAGTTGGAGAGCGCCGCCGCCTTTGCGCCGCTGCACACACCGGCCTCGTTAGAAGTTATTGCACTTGCTGCTCAGACTTTTCCTAGCCTGCCGCAAGTTGCCTGTTTCGACACGGGCTTCCACGAGCACATGCCGGCGATTGCTCGCGTGCTTCCGCTCCCGAAAGCGCTGCGTTCGCAAGGCATCCAGCGCTATGGTTTCCATGGGCTGTCGTGCGAGTCCATCGTGCAGCAGCTTGGCACCGACGTGCCGGTGCGGCTGATCATCGTGCACCTTGGCAACGGTGCCAGCGTAACGGCGGTGAGGAAAGGCATATCGATCGATACCAGCATGGGTCTTACGCCCAGCGGTGGAGTGATCATGAGCACGCGCAGCGGTGATCTTGATCCCGGAGCGCTGATCTATTTGATGCGCGAAAAAAAACTCGATGCCAAGGCGATCGAAAACCTGGTCGATCACGAGTCCGGCCTGCTCGGCATTACCGGTATCGACAGTGATATGCGGCGCCTGCATGCCGTCGCCGCGACGAATGCCGATGCGCGACTGGCCATTGCGATGTTCTGTTACTCGGTACGCAAGCAGATTGTTGCGATGATGGCCGTACTCAACGGTGCCGACATGATCGTGTTCACTGGCGGCATCGGCGAGAACGATGCCATCGCGCGCGCCATCATTTGCGCCGACCTCGGGTGGGCAGGCGTCACGCTCAACGACGCGCGCAACAAGATACGCAGTAATCCCGTCAGCGATGCTGCGACCGGCTGCGCCGTGTGGGTGCTTCCATCGCAGGAAGACGAGCAGATCGCGCGTCACACCGCTGCTGTGTTGTCTTAGCAGAGCACGGAGAGTCGCATGCACGCGATGATATTGAACGAGATCGGGACGCCGCTGGTGTGGACGGAAATGCTGGATCGCCAGCCGTATGCGGGCGAGATCCGCGTGCAGGTGACGGCGTGCGGCGTATGCCGTACCGACCTGCACGTCGTCGACGGCGAGTTGCCTCATCCACATGTGCCGATTATTCCAGGGCACGAGATCGTGGGGCGCATCGATGTGATCGGGCCGGGTGTCAAAGGTCTGACGATAGGGCAGCGCGTGGGCATTCCGTGGCTGGGCCACACCTGTGGTGTGTGCCCGTATTGCATCGAGCGGCGCGAGAACCTCTGCGACTATCCGCTGTTCACCGGCTATACCCGTGATGGCGGCTTTGCTACCTCGGCGATTGCCGATGCGCATTATGTATTTCCCCTGAGCGAGATCGGTAGCGACGTATCACTGGCGCCGCTGCTGTGCGCTGGTCTCATCGGCTGGCGTGCGTTGATGATGGGAGGTGCGGGCAAGAAACTGGGCCTGTACGGCTTTGGTGCGGCCGCGCACATTGTGACGCAAGTCGCCCAGTGGGAGGGGCGCTCGGTGTTCGCGTTTACCCGATCCGGCGATGTAGGTACGCAGGATTTCGCCAGAAAGCTGGGTGTTACATGGGCCGGAGGCTCCGACGAGCCACCGCCGGAGCCACTCGATGTGGCGATCATTTTCGCCACCGCCGGCGATCTCATTCCAGCCGCGCTGAAGGCGGTTCGCAAAGGCGGCCGCGTCGTCTGCGCCGGCATCCATATGAGCGATATCCCCAGCTTCCCCTACGAACTGCTTTGGGAAGAGCGCGAGCTGATTTCGGTCGCCAATCTCACTCGCCAGGATGGCATCGACTTTCTACGGCTCGCGCCGGAGATCGGCATTGTGACTAGCACGACGGCGTATCCACTTCAGCACGCCAATCAGGCGTTGGCCGATTGGCGGGCAGGGCGATTTGATGGCGCTGCCGTACTCATTCCATAACACACCGACACGGTCCGAATGTTGCTGCAGAATTCATTCGGACCCTCGTAAACCCGCCGCAGGACAACTTGAAAGGATGTGATGTCATGAAAGTTCTTGTCATTGGAGCAGCAGGACGAACCGGGCAGGCCGTCGTAGAAAAGGCCGTCGCTGCCGGGCACGTGGTCACCGCCTTCGTGCGTAAAGCCGAAGAGTACAAGGGTCCGGATGTTCGCGTCGTCGCAGGGGATGCGACCGATCAGGCAAGCGTGGACATAGCGATGGTCGGGCAGGACGCCGTGATCGACACGATCGGCGGGAAAACGCCCTACCGCAAGACGTCGCTCGAGCGCAGCGTTGCCGGCGCGGTCGTCGCATCGATGAAGGCGAACGGTGCGAGGCGCGTCATCGTCATCAGCTCGTTCGGCGTCGGTGACTCGGCCGACCAGGTGAGCTGGTTCGTGGAGCACGTGATCGTGCCGACGTGGCTGCGCGGCTCGACCGAGGACAAGGCCGCGACGGAGGCGATCGTCCGCGCGAGCGGCATTGTCTTCGTCATCGTCCGCCCCGCGATGCTCACCGACGAAGTCGCTACCGGGAACATAAAGGTCTTTCAGGGACACGACACCGCCCACAAGATCACCCGGGCGGACGTGGCGCAATTTTGCGTCGATCAGTTGACGAGCGACCAACACGTCGGCGGCGCGGTGACGATCGCCAATTCGTGACGGGACGTCGCACATTGAACGTCATCGAACTCACGGCTCCCTAGCTCGACTGTCCTTCGCCCGCGATTCGCGACATGCAGCGAGACGGCTTGATCACGACGCCTGCCGCTGGTCTGTGAGTAGAGAGAAAGCAGAATGAAGCTGCAAGAACGGTTCTTAACGAGCAAAGAAAAAGCTGACCAGCAGCGCTACAGCGGCAACGGCCATGACGCCGAACGAAAGCCAGACCAGCGTGCTGGAAACGATGCCACCTCTGGAATCGCCGAGGATTTCTGTATTCCGGTTGATTCTGGCGATGAGGAACAGCAGCGGTACGGCAGCGACACCATTGAACACCGCCGTGAGTACGAGTGCTTTCATCGGATCGATGCCGACGAAATTCAGCAGCAGCCCGACTGCCATCGAAACGATAATGACGCCATAAAAGCCGCGCGCCTGCGCGAGCTTCAGTGAGAGGCCTTCTTTCCAGTCCAGCGCTTCCGCCAGCGCGTAGGCGGCCGATCCAGCCAATACCGGAATGCCCAGCAGGCCGAGTCCGATGACGCCGACGGCGAAAAGATCGCGCGCGACCTGACCCGAATTGGGAAAGGATCGAACCAGCGGTTCGAGCGCTTTGGCGGCATCTGCGGCGGTGTTGATCGTGCGTATCCCGTGGCTGAATAGCACCGCTCCGGTGGTGATGATGATGAACCACTGGCCGAGCTCGGAGGAAATCATGCCAATGGCCGTATCGATGCGCATGTTGCGCAGGAACGTCAGCGGCAGCACGGGCTGCTTTTTATCATCCATCGGCAGACCCAGCAGAATTTCCTCTTCGACTTCCTGCGACGTCTGCCAGAAAAACATATACGGTGAGATCGTGGTGCCGAGTACGCCGGTGATGATGAAAACAAAGCTAAAAGTGAATTCAATATGCGGAATGATCGTGGCCAGAAAAATCTCGCGCCACGGAGCGTCGATCATGAACGTGGTCGCCGGATAGGCCAACAGTGCGAGTGCAAGCCACTTAAGCAACTTGGCATACGTGCGATAGCTCAGCAGCACTTCGAGCACGATGACCAGCAGGGTGGTGAGTAGCGCGAAAAACCAGAACGGTGCCTTCACCACCAACCCTGCGGCTGCCGCGACGGCGCCAATATCCGCACCGATATTTATCGTATTGGCCAACACGACCAGCACGACCGCGGATAACAGCACGCGACGCGAATAGTGTTGCCGGATGACGCCGGCCAGGCCGTGGCCAGTTACCGAGCCAATACGCGCGCAGCATTCTTGCACGGCCAGCAGCAGAGGGATCTGGTACAGCGATGTCCAGAGCTGACCAAAACCAAATTGAGCGCCGGTTTGAGAGTAGGTGGCGATGCCCGACGGATCATCATCGGCAGCGCCGGTAATCAGCCCTGGGCCAAGAACTCTCAGGAACCGCAAAAAACTCACCTTCGACGGTTTGCTGTCTTTCGGCTCTGAGCGGCACAATTTTCGTTGCAGGATGGTCAAGCGCTTAAACCTCTACTGCACGTCGTCGGATATGCCGAGCGATCGGATAGATACAGCTTGAGCTGTTTCGTTTCGGATAGATCGGTCTCGGATCGGCTTGGTAAAGTATCCGGCGATGTAGGGAGTCCTGTTTCAAGTGATGCTGAAGCGACGAAATACCGGAATCTTGAGCAACCCAAGCAACGCTGAAAAAACGATAGCGGCCATAAAAGTGCCGAGAACCACCCCGACTGGTAAGCGGGTCATGGCAAATCCGGTCACAGCCAGGATTGCCGCGATCAGCAGATCCGCCACCGATGAGACTATCAGCCAGACGCTTGGACGCGAGCCCCATAACAGCTGACGATCACGGATCGCATAGAGAGTGGCTTGTCCTCCAAAAACGAGGACGATGAAGCAGAGGCTGCGCAGCGCATTGATGCCCAGATGCAGGACGAATTTCCCGATGGAAATCATGCCCGCATCGAAGATCAACAGGGCGCAACCCAGAACGATGCCTGCACCGGTCAGTTTGCCGATCCGCCAGACGTTGGGCGTGGCCGACGCATGCACGTTGTCCGTGGTCAGCGACATGGCAAGAAAGTCGCCAGTGATCATGATGATTACCATTAACAGCGGCGTGAGGATGGCCTGACCCGTCACGATCAGGCCGAAGATAAGAAAGAGGATGGAAACGATTTTCTTGATGACCGAATTCATCGTGTAAGTAAGTATGCGTTGAAACGTGATGCGTCCCTCTTTGACCGCGGCGACGATACCCGTGAGCCCGGGCTTGGTCAGCACCATGCCGGCGGCTGCCTTGGCCACATCGGTGGCGCTTGAAACCGCGATACCCATTTGCGCCTGGCGTAGGGCAGGGGCGTCGTTCGCACCATCTCCGCACATGCCAACCGTGTGTCCGCTTTCCTGAAAAGCTTTTACGAGCTTGTATTTGTCTTCGGGTAGTACGCCGGCAAATATCGCAAATTGCGTGGGATCGATGCGTGCCTGTATGGGGCCAGGTGGATAAGTTGCTCCGTCGATTTTCACGGCTTTGGCGACGATCGCGGCCGTCGCAGTAGCATCGCCCGTGACCATGATGACGCGCACGCCGAGATCATGCAGTTCGCCGATCAATTCGGCCGACTCAGCGCGCGGTGGATCGCTGAGTGCAATAAGCCCAACTAAGGTCATGGCCGTCGGCGTGCCTGCAGCAACAGCCAAAACGCGAAAACCCTGATCTTCCAGCGTGCTTGCCGTAACCAGGCCGCTGGCCGAGGACCCAGCTAGAGCGCTGACGACAGTAAAGGCTCCCTTCACTATACGCATCGGTTGACCGGCGTTATCGGTAGTGCTTGCCTCCGACATTTTGGTTGCCGGATCGAACGGCAGGAAGGTCAGCAGGCGTGGAGGGTCATCGATCTTATTGTTGGAGGCTGCTTTGCGAATGGCTCCGTCAACCGGATCCTGGCCTCCATCGGAGCTGGCCAGAGCGGCCAGCAAAAGCACGTGCGCTTCATCGAAGCCTGCGAGCGGCGTGACTCGCGCAACGCTCAGTTCGTTGCAGGTGAGCGTGCCTGTCTTGTCGACGCACAACACATCGACCGTAGCTGCTTCGTCGACGGCCGAGAGGCGAGTAGGCAGCACGTTTAGCTTTGCGAGTGCCCTTGCACCCAGTGCGGCGGCGAGCGTAAATGTAGCCGGCAGCGCAACCGGTATCGATGCCAAAACGGCGACGAGCACAAGCGGGATGATTTTTGTAAGCGGCATCCCAAGCAGGTAGGCATACCCGATCAACACAACGATAACGACGCCGTTGAACAAGGAAAGATTGCGCACGATCCGCAATACAGTCTTTTGCTCCGTGCCGGTGACGTGGGCTGTTGCCACCAGTTCGGCCGTGCGGCCAAATTTGGTGCGGATGCCCGTCGCCGTGATTTCGCCAATGGCCTCGCCACGACGAACCAGGGCGCCAGCATAGACGTGCGTGCCCGTCACTGCTTCAACCGGCACAGACTCGCCAGTGAGCATGGACTGGTCGACCAGGACATTACCGCTGGTCAGGCGTATATCGGCTGCCACGACGCTGCCCAACGACAGCTTGACGATGTCACCCGGAACCAGACCGACAGCGGGAATGGTCTTCCAGGCGTGGTCGCGTCGAACCGATGCATTCATGGCCAGTTGCGACCTCAACGCAGCGAGTGTCCCCTGAGCGCGACTTTCCTGGAATAGACCTAAGGCGGCATTGAAAATCACGAGGCCGGCAATAATGCCGGCCTCCGGATAGCTATGCAGGACAAGCTCAAGTAGAGCCGCCGCCTCCAGCATCCAAGGTACGGGTGACCAGAGCTTGCCCAATGCCATCCGCACAGGGTGCAAGGTATCGTCAGGCATTGCATTGCTACCGATCTTGACCAGCCGCCGCGCCGCCTCATCACTCGACAAGCCACCAGCCAGATCAATAGGGGCGGCCACTGATCCACTGGTCGATGCGGTGTTGAGGGAAGCGTCACGCATCGTATTCACTCACACACTCCTGGTCGAAACGGCAAAGCTGACGCTGTGCCGTGCAAATATCGTTCTTCATGGCTGGCCACGATAGGCTCGGAAACTACCTAGTCCATAGCCATAACGAACGCGTAATAAAACGACGTTACGTGCGGGCTGTCACTCGCTGGCGTTAGTCAATGGCGAGTAGGGCTATTCAAATATTCGTAGCTGCGTATCGCGCCCTAAAGTTAGTCAGGTGAGGCGGCCTTTCCGAACTCGCAAACGTGATAAGCGAGGCCAACCAGTCCCGTGAGAACGGCTGGAACGAGTAGCGTCGCTTCGTGCAGAAACGGATACAAAATGCCACCGCCAATGCTACCGATAAAAAATCCTGAGGTGAGCAGGAGGCAAAGTCGGAGACGCACGGGATCGTAACTCTTGCCGCGCATCATCAAGCCGAGGGCAGTGCCGATATCGGTCAACGAGCCGGAGACGTGCGTTGTGCGCAGTACCGCTCCTGAGTACGAGCTGGCCATGCCGTTTTGTAACCCGCAGGCCATGGAGGCGAGGTACAGACCAAACGCGTTTTGGATATGCAGCATGGGAACAGCGGCGAACAGAAGAATCGACTCAAAGCCCAACGCCACGCCATAGGGACGACCAAGCTTTAATACACGATCGCCGATCATGAATCCGCTGAGCATGGAGCCGAACACAAACGCGGCGATAACCGACGCCCAGTGCACCATCTCACCGCCATTTCCACCCGCCAGAGAAATACCGAGCAGGGTTGTCGTTCCAGTCAGATGGGTAATGGCTTCGTGCCGAAAACCCATGTAACCAACCACGTTGATCATGCCGGCGATCGCCGAAAGCAAGCCGCCGCCAATCCACGCCCAATGCGGTAATTGCCGGTGCATCTATCGATTTCGCGCCTGGATATTTATTGCCATGGATAAAGCCGCCGTTCCATCCGAGTAGACGGCTCGGAAAAAGGATGCCACTTGATCAGCTCAATTCATCCGGCACCAGATAGTCATCGCGCAAGCGATTGGCTTCATCGTTGGCGTGTACCTCAAACCACATCGCATTGAGTATGGCGAAGGCGCAGGCCAAGCCGAGTCCGAGTATCCAGGCGAAATACCACATGTTGTTCAATCTCCGGTGATTGGATGGATGGCGGCAGCGTTCAATAGCCGCCGTGCGCCGCGCGTATCTGCGCCAGCGTGACGCGGCCGCGCATCACCCGATACACCCAGCTGGTGTAGATAATGATGATTGGCAGAAACACGGCCGTCGCAAACACCATCAGTGACAACGTGCCGCGACTGGAAGAGGCGTCCCACACGGTGAGGCTGGAGCGCGGGTCGAGGCTGGACGGCATTAGAAACGGAAACAGCGCGAAACCGGCCGAGGCGATGGTGCTGCCCACCATCAGGCTGCTGGCAATAAAGCCGGCCACGCTGCGCCGACCGATCAGCAGCTGTACGCCGATGGCCGAGACGAACGCCAGCGCGGGTGCTATCCAGAACAATGGATACTGCAGGTAGCTGGCAAACCACGTGCCGCCGAGCGCGACCTGCTTGAACAACGGGTTCGAAACGCCTTCGCCGAGTGCGGCACCGCTGATGGCGTAGCCCGGAATCCGGTAGCCCAGCCAGATGCCGGCCGCGACATACAGCATCGCGTAGATCAGCGTCAGCCAGCGCGCCATTTTTACCGCACGAGCCGCGATCACTTCATCGGCTTTCAGCGCGGCCCAGCAGGCACCGTGGGCCAACAGCATGCTCAGCGAGACCAATCCAGCGAGTAGGGCAAACGGATGCAGTAGATCTAACAGGCCGCCTTGCCAGGTCATGCGTAGATCGTCGTCGAAGCGGAACGGCAGGCCGAGAAAAAGATTGCCAAAGGCCACACCGGAAATCAGCATCACCACGACGCCCGACGCGACCAGCACCCAGTCCCACAGGCTGACCCAGCGCGGGTCGTGCACCTTGCTGCGAAAGTTGAAGCCGACGGGCCGAAGGATAAAGCCCAGCAATACCAAAAAGATGGCCAAGTACATGCCGGAAAACGACACGGCATATAGCATCGGCCACGCGGCAAAGGTGGCGCCACCGGCGAGGACAAACCAGACCTGGTTACCTTCCCACGTCGCCTCGATGCCTTCGATCAGCACCGACCGTTCTTCGTTGTTACGGCCGAGCACTTTCAACAGGCCGGCGACACCAAAATCGAAGCCGTCCATGACGGCAAAACCGATGAACAGCGTGCCGAGCAGGGCCCACCAGATCACACGTAACGTGGCGTAGTCGAACATGACGTGATCCTCAGTGACCGGCGTTGGCGAGAGTGGTGTTGTGCGGCCAGATGCCCAGGCCATCGGGTCCCTTGCGGGTGAACTTGAGCATCAACCACACGTCGACGATGGCCAGCGCGGTGTAGAACAGCACGAAGCCGCCGATCGAAGTCAGCACTTGGCCTGAGCTCACCGACGACACGCCCAGCGCTGTCGGCAACACGCCCTCGATCGCCCAGGGCTGGCGCCCGTACTCGGCCACGATCCAACCCATCTCGATGGCGATCCAGGGCAGGGGGAGGCTCCACAGAGCGACCTTCAAAAACCAGCGGTGCGTCGTCAGCTCACGCCTGCTGGCTTTCCAGAACGCGAAGGCAAACAGCGCGATGAAATAGATACCGCAGGCCACCATGATGCGGAACGCCCAGAACAGCACCGGTACATTCGGAATTGTGCTGTCGGCGGCCTTCTGGATATCCGCCGGCGTGGCCTTGCGTGGGTCGTCCACGTAGCGTTTAAGCAGCAGGGCGTAGCCCATGTCCTGATCGTGCGCCGCCAGCGTGGCCTGGGCCTGAGCGTTGGTCTTGTCTTGACGCAGCACCAACATAGCATCGTAAGCCTTCACACCTTCGCCAATACGGCCCTTGGCGGTGTCCACCAATTCAGCGATACCGGGCATCGTCTGGTCGGTGGAGTGTGTGCCGATCAGGCCCATGACCCAGGGAACCTTTACGGCCAGATGCGTGGTGCGCTCTTGCACATCGGGTAGGCCGAACAGGGTGAACGGGGCGGGCGCGGGCTCGGTGTGCCACATCGCTTCGATCGCCGCGAGCTTCATCTTCTGGTTCTGCGACACGGTATAGCCAGAGGTATCACCCAGCACCACCACCGAAAGCGCAGCTGCAAGACCGAAACTGGCCGCCACCGTCATCGAGCGCTTGGCAAAATCCACGTTGCGTCCGCGTAGCAGGTACCACGCGCTGATCGACAGCACGAACATTGAGCCCAGCACATAGCCGCCGCTCACCGTGTGCACGAACTTGGCCTGGGCCACCGGGTTGAACACCACGTCGCTGAACGAGGTGACTTCCATACGCATGGTCTGTGCGTTGAACGCGGCGCCGACCGGATGCTGCATCCATGCGTTGGCAATCAGGATCCACACGGCCGACAGGCTGGTGGCCAGCGCGAGAAAGCAGGTCACCAGCAGATGCTTGACCCGGGAAATGCGATCCCAGCCCATGAAGAACACGCCGACCAAGGTGGCTTCGAGGAAGAACGCCATCATCCCCTCGATCGCCAGCGGTGCGCCAAAGATGTCGCCGACGTAATGCGAGTAGTACGCCCAGTTCATGCCGAACTGGAACTCCATGGTCACGCCTGTGGCCACGCCCATGGCGAAGTTGATGCCGAACAGCACACCCCAGAACTGCACCATGCGCTTCCACACCTCGCGCCCAGTCATCACGTAGACCGCTTCCATCACCGCCAGCATCCATACCAGCCCAAGCGTCAGCGGTACAAACAGAAAGTGATACAGCGCAGTCATCGCGAACTGCAGGCGTGACAGCGTGACGACATCGGTGTCGATGATCATGGATGCGTTTCCGGGTGAGCTGAGGAAGGTGCGAGCCGACGAGCGATCGCATCGGCGCTGGCATCGGGTTTGGGGTGAGGCGCGAAAAGCAGCCACCAAATCAACATCAGGAAAGCGAGTTTGGCGAGAATGACCAATGCCAATTCGACGGTCAGGCGACGCAGAGGGCGACGGCCCAATTTGCTCGCGGCCTTCGCTCCGCCTGGTTCCGAGATAAAAACAGACCTGGCAGCGAAGTGGTCAATGCGGCCGGATAATCGTGTGCCGCCGCCTGCCGCTATCGGTAACGCCATTGTTGATGAATTGCCATCAATGGGTTTCATTCGATTGGATGCGGTCCGCTGTCGTCGTACTTCATAAGACATGGGCGGTTCCATCTGAGAAAAACGGGAGAGACACTGCTTCTTGGGGGTTTCCGGCGCTAGCCTTGAGGCTCCGCTTGAACCCGAAGTACATCCGGTTGGTCCACAGTAACGACGCACGATCGCCATCGGCAGCCTCGGAAACTACTTAGTACTCGACTAACGAGTCCACTGGTGCTGGCTCGATCCCGAACTCAATCGCAATCATCCTGCGGTTGGCGCCCAGGACAGGGCGAATTGCGACCTCGACGGCTCGCCCGAGAAACTTGACGTGCCCGCCAGCACTCGACTGCTCATCCGATTGGGCACAGTGAACTGCCCCACCGTAACCGGAGTGATGCCTTGAAAACCCTGCCGCGACGTTTGTTGCCCTGCTGACGTGGCACCTACACCGGGTCTCCGGGCAATCGTTTCCCATTCCTGTCTACGAGCAAATGGTGGCGAGGTAGGAGATGAGTTCTGACTTGGAGTCATGTGGAGGAGCACATAGACGTTTGCAGCATCGCCTCGTTCTAGCAAAGGCAACGATGTCTATCGTGATCGCCTGATTTTCAGTCGCGCTGAAACTGTGCCGATGCAGCATTAAATGGAGTCGGCATTGCCGTTATTCATAGTCATCCAAGCGCGTTGATTCGCCATTGAAAATGAATCGTTGCCGCACGTCTGAGTAGTTTCCGAAGCTACCGCATTGATCACCTCGCGCTTATCGTCTTTTCATCGACTACCGAACAGCAAAGCGGCTCATCGCCGCTTGCATGAAGCGCTGTTATCGGACTCATCAGACGTCCATCTATCAGGAATATCCGCGATGAAAGCTTCCGTTTCGTTGATGAAGACACTCGTTTACAAGGGTTCCGGCAAAAAGGCAGCCCTATGAAAACCAACACGCTTGCCCCGGATCTGCTCAACCGGATGAACGCCTACTGGCGCGCAGCCAACTATGTGTCGGTCGGCCAGATCTATCTTTATGACAACCCACTGTTGCGCGAACCACTGACGCTCGCACACGTGAAACCACTGGTGGTCAGTCACTGGGGCACCACACCAGGACAAAACTTCATCTATGTGCATCTGAATCGCATCATCAATGAGCATGACCTGGACATGTTTTATGTCTCCGGTCCTGGTCATGGTGGCCCGGCGATCGTGGGCAACGTGTATCTTGAAGGTACATGGACGTCCATCTACCCGGATGTCACCGAGGACGAGGCAGGCCTGAAGAAGCTCTTCAAGCAATTCTCATTTCCTGGTGGTATATCCAGCCACGTCGCGCCCACTACACCGGGCTCCATCCATGAAGGTGGCGAACTCGGCTATTCGCTCAGTCATGCGTTCGGTGCGGCATTCGACAATCCCGGATTGATCGTTGCCTGCGTGGTTGGCGATGGCGAAGCCGAGACCGGTCCGCTGGCGACGGGTTGGCAGTCGAACAAGTTTCTCGACCCGATAACAGACGGGGCGGTGTTGCCGATCCTGCATTTGAATGGCTACAAGATCAGCAATCCGACCGTCATGGCGCGCATCGAGCACGAAGAGCTGGAAGCGTTTTTTGTCGGCAGCGGCTGGACGCCGTACTTCGTCGAAGGCGACGAACCCGAGCTGATGCACCAGCGCATGGCCGCGGTGATGGATGCGGCGGTCGAAGACATCCGCGCGATTCAGCAGCGCGCGCGTAAGGAAAATGACAGTACGCGGCCACGCTGGCCGATGATCGTGTTGCGCTCACCCAAAGGCTGGACAGGCCCGAAAGTTGTCGATGGCCTGCAGATCGAGGGCTCTTTTCGGTCGCATCAGGTACCGCTGCTTGTCGATGAACAACACCCCGAGCACGTTAAGCTGCTCGAGGCATGGATGAAGAGTTATAAGCCCGAAGAACTATTCGATGAGTCCGGTCGACTCATCTCCGACCTGTCCACCTTGGTGCCGAGCTCTCATCGCCGCATGGGCGCGAACACACATGCCAATGGCGGCATGCTGCTTCGCGATCTGCATATGCCCGATTTTCGTGACCACGCGGTCAAGGTGCTCTCACCGGGTAGCATTGAGGCAGGGGACACGGCGATTCTCGGCCAATTCCTGGCCGATGTAATAAAGCTCAATCCGTACAACTTCCGTCTGTTCGGCCCCGATGAAACCCTCTCGAACCTGCTGGGTGATGTGTTTAAGCAGACCAATCGTCAGTGGGACGCAGACAGAGTCGACAACGACGAATTCCTCGCCCCCACCGGTCGCGTGCTGGATTCAATGCTCAGCGAGCATCAATGCGAGGGCTGGCTCGAAGGCTATCTACTCACCGGCCGTCACGGGCTGTTCAATAGCTACGAAGCGTTTATACGCATCGTCGACTCGATGTTCAGCCAACATGCCAAATGGCTGAAGGTCACCAAAGAGCTTCCGTGGCGTCGGCCGATTGCTTCGTTGAACTATCTGCTCGCTTCGCATGTGTGGCAGCAGGATCACAACGGCTTTACCCATCAGGATCCGGGCTTTCTCGATCATGTGATCAACAAAAAAGCCGACATCGTTCGCGCGTATTTGCCACCCGACGCCAACTGTCTACTGTCAGTGATGGATCACTGCCTGCGCAGTCGTAACTACGTCAATGTCGTGGTCGCTGGCAAACATGCGCTGCCGCAATGGTTATCGATGGACGCAGCGGAAACGCACTGCACCCAGGGTATCGGTATCTGGCAGTGGGCAAGCAACGATCAGCAGTTCGAACCGGACGTGGTGATGGCGTGCTGCGGTGATACTCCGACACTGGAGGTGCTCGCGGCGGTATCGATCCTTGGCGCACACCTGCCGGAGCTGAAGGTTCGTGTGGTCAATGTCGTCGATCTAATGAAGCTTCAGTCTGCCTCCGAACATCCGCATGGTCTGAGCGATGAGGATTACGACTCGCTGTTCACCAGGGACAAGCACATCATATTCGCCTTCCATGGCTATCCATGGTTGATCCATCGCCTGACTTATCGCCGCACCAACCGAAACCTGCATGTCCGTGGTTACAAGGAAGAAGGCACGATTACCACCGCCTTCGATATGCGCGTACAGAACGAGCTGGATCGCTTCAACCTCGTACAGGACGTTATCGATCGTCTGCCGCATCTGGGTTCCAAGGGTGCCTATCTGAAGCAGCAGATGCGTGACAAGTTGATCGAGCATAAACGCTATATCGACAAGCATGGCAAGGACCTGCCGGAGGTCATCAACTGGAAGTGGCTCCCGCAGGATCAGACTGAGCGTAAATTCAAGCCGGACAGTGTCCGTGCCTGACATGCTCGCCCCAGTGCAAACGAACGGTTCCAACGAGCGCGCGCCACCCGCCAATCGCGGGACCGTGATGTCGATTCGCGGTAGCGTGGTCGATGTGCAGTTCGAGCATCATCTGCCGAGTATCTATTCGCTGCTGCACGCCGGCGAGAATGCGCAGATCGTGATCGAAGTGATGACACAGCTCGATGCGCGGCGCGTGCGCGGCATTGCCATGACACCGACTCAGGGCCTCGCGCGAGGCATGGTCGTCGAAGATATCGGTTTGCCGCTGCGTGCCCCTGTCGGCAAGGCGATCATTTCACGCATGTTTGACGTGTTTGGTAATGCGATTGACCATCTGCCGACGCCGGCAGACACGCAGTGGCGCTCCGTTCACCGCGCGCCACCGTCTTTGTCGGAACGCTCGGCCAAGTCGGAGATCTTCGAAACCGGCATCAAAGCCATCGACGTGCTTGTACCGCTCGAACGCGGTGGCAAGGCCGGCCTGTTTGGCGGTGCGGGCGTCGGCAAAACGGTGCTGCTCACCGAGATGATCCACAACATGGTCGGTCATCAGCATGGTGTGAGCATCTTCTGTGGCATTGGCGAGCGATGCCGCGAAGGCGAAGAGCTCTATCGCGAGATGAAGGCTGCTGGCGTATTGCCGAACATGGTGATGGTCTTCGGGCAGATGAACGAACCGCCGGGCAGTCGTTTCCGGGTGGGTTCGACCGCGCTGACCATGGCTGAATATTTCCGTGATGATGAGCATCGCGACGTGCTGCTTCTGATCGACAATATCTTTCGCTTCATACAGGCCGGCATGGAGATATCGGGCCTGATGGGACAGATGCCATCCCGGCTCGGTTATCAGCCGACCATGAGCACCGAACTATCGGGACTGGAAGAACGTATCGCCAATACGACGGCCGGCGCCATCACCTCGATCCAGGCGGTGTATGTGCCGGCCGATGACCTGACCGATCCAGCGGCGGTGCACGTTTTCTCGCATTTGTCCGCTTCGATTGTGTTGTCGCGCAAACGAGCGAGCGAGGGTCTCTATCCCGCCGTCGACCTGTTGCAGTCCAATTCAAAAATGGCGACGCCAGGCATCGTTGGCGAACGTCACTACAAACTGGCGCAGGAAGTAAGACGTACGCTCGCACAATACGATGACCTGAAAGATGTCGTAGCGATGCTCGGACTTGAGCAGCTCTCCCCAGAAGACCGCAACGTCGTTGGACGGGCAAGACGACTGGAAAGATTCCTCACCCAGCCGTTCTTCGCTACTGAGCAGTTCAGTGGCATGAAAGGCAAGCTGGTCAGCCTGGAGGACTCACTCGATGGATGTGAGCGCATCCTGCGTGATGAGTTCAAGGGCTATCCGGAAAGCGCCCTGTACATGATCGGCGCGATCAGCGAAGCAAAGAAACCGGATGCGCCCGCGGCGGCCAAGCAGGCAGCCCAAGCCAGCACGGCAACGGTGACGCCATGAACCTGAAAATACTGCTGCCGTTCGGCATCTTTCTGCAGGAGCAAGATGTGCTGCGGATTGTTGCTGACACCGGCGGCGGTTCACTCGGTCTGCTACCGCATCGACTTGACTGCGTCGCTGCCCTGAAGCCCGGGATTCTTTCCTATGGCACACAGGACGGCGTGAACCACTACGTTGCTCTCGATGAAGGTGTGCTTATCAAGGCGGGTGATGAGGTGCTCGTTTCGGTACGCCGAGCTATCGGAGGCACCGATCTGGCGAAACTGCACGACACCGTGATCCACGAGTTCATGACGGAAACTAAGCAGGAACAGGAATCACGCGCGGCAGTGGCAAAGATGGAAAGCGGTCTCGTCGGGCGTTTCGCAGAGTTCCAGCATGATCGATAAATCTATCCAGAAAGCGTCTGTATCTGGTCTTGCTTTCAACAAGGCGGTGTCGGCCAAGCTTGCACGCAAACTGCGCGCGCAGAGGGACGGCGGACAAGGTGTGTGGTTCGGACTGGGAATGTTCGGGCTGATCGGCTGGTCGGTTGCCGTGCCGACCTTATTGGGTGCAATGATCGGCCTTTGGTGGGACAAGCATTACCCCAGTACGCATTCATGGACACTGGCATTGTTGATCGCCGGGCTGGTGCTGGGCTGCGCCACTGCATGGCGCTGGATCGCGCAGGAAGACGCGGCCATGCACGATAGTTCCGAAGATACCCATGATTAGCTACCTGCACATTGGCGCAGGACTACTCGTCGGTATCCTGCTCGGCGTGTTTTTCTATGGCGGCTTGTGGTGGACGATTGCCCGCAGCACAACGCTGGCACAACCCGCGTGGTTGATCCTCGGCAGCTTTGTGCTGCGAACAGTCACTACCGTTGCAGGCTTCTACATCGCCCTGCAGGGCGGATGGCCCAGCCTCATCGCGGCGCTGATCGCGTTCCTGATGACACGTATCGTCGTGACTCGGATGGTCGGCACGACCGACCCAAATAAAAACAAGAGCGTCCAGGGAGGTATGCCATGAATCTCACATCCGACCAGCAGATTCTCTGGCACCACGGTTTCTTCAAACTCGACGGCACCATTTTCACCACGTGGTTGCTGATGTTTGCGCTATCGCTTGGAGCAAAACTGGTGACGCGAAAATTCACGACAGACGGTGTCGTCTCGCGCTGGCAGGCGGCGCTGGAAATCATCGTCACGGGTATTGATGAGCAGATCAAGGAAGTAGGTCTGGTCGATCCGCAGCGTTTTCTTCCTTTCATCGGCACGCTGTTTCTTTTTGTGGCGACAGCCTGTATCTGCACGATCATTCCCGGCTACGTGCCGCCTACCGGCTCACTCTCAACCACCACCGCGCTGGCGATCTGCGTGTTCATCGCCGTGCCGTTGTATGGCGTGCGCGAACAGGGCTTTGTTGGCTACCTCAAGAGCTATCTCTCGCCGACGCCGATCATGCTGCCATTCAACATCATCAGCGAACTATCGCGCACGCTTGCGCTAGCGGTACGCCTTTTCGGCAACATGATGAGCGGCAGCATGATCATTGCCATCCTGCTCACGATCACACCCTTCCTTTTTCCGATTGTAATGACTGCGTTGGGACTTCTTACTGGCTTGGTGCAGGCATACATCTTCAGCATCCTGGCCGCGGTGTATATCGCAGCCGCCACCGTAGTAAGCAAGAAAAAAAACGATTCTCAGGCAGTGCCTGCAGCCACGCATTGAACATGCATCACGACCTACTCAGGAATTTTTATGGATAGCAGCATGCTGATCGCTGTGGTATCGATTATTACCGCAGGTATTACCACCGGCTTCGGTTGCATGGGGCCCGCGCTCGGTGAAGGGCGCGCCGTTGCCAGCGCCATGACGTCGCTGGCCCAGCAACCTGATGCGTCGGCGACGATTACGCGTACGCTCTTCGTCGGCCTGGCGATGATCGAATCAACGGCGATTTATTGCTTCGTCGTCTCGATGATCTTGATTTTCGCTAACCCGTTCTGGACGCATTTCATCACCCAAGCCGCGGGCAAGTAAGCCATGCTTATCGACTGGTTCACCGTCGTGGCCCAGGTATTGAATTTTCTCATCCTGGTGTGGTTGCTCAAGCGCTTTCTGTACAAGCCTGTTCTGAACGCCATTGACGTGCGCGAAAGGCGCATTGCCAAGGACCTGGCGGATGCCGATGCCAAACAGAAACAGGGCCAAGCCGACCGCGATGAGTTTGCCAGCAAGAGCAAGGCATTCGAAGAGCAACGTGGTGCATTGCTTACCAAGGCCACAAGCGATGCGGCAGCCGAACGCGACCGGCTATTGCAAGAGGCACGTGAAGCAGCTGATGGTATTAGTAAGAGTCGCCACGATGCACTGTTAGTGGAAGCAGCACGACTGAACCAGGCTGTGATCCGCCGCATGCAGCAGGAAGTTTTCGCCATTGCGCGAAAGACGCTCATCGACCTCGCCGACGCCAGCCTTGAAGATCGCGTTGCAAAAGTCTTCATCAGTCGACTGTCGACCATCGAACCAGCCATGAAAATCACGCTGGCAGCCGCGCTGGCAGCGAATGCAGACCCGGCAGTCATTCGCAGTGCGTTCGACCTGTCGCTGCCGCAACAGTCGGCGATCCAGGACGCACTCAACAAAACCTTCACTGCAACAATCGAGCTTCGTTTTGAGACCTCCGTTGATCTGATCAGCGGTATCGAGATGACAGTCAGTGGGCAAAAGCTTGGCTGGACCATCGCCGGTTATCTGGGCTCACTTAAGAGCGGTATCGATGACGTGCTCGGGGAGAAAGCGGCAACGCTGCAGGCTGCAATACTTCCACCAAAGGCCGCCGTCGCAACAACCGCCATCCCGATAAGAACGGCATCCACACCGTGAGCGCCGAACTCGAAGGTCTGCAGACCGTCTTCGACCGCACTTTCGGCGCCTTCGATCAGACCGTGCCGACATTCAAGCCGCAGCTTACCTTGCGCGAAGTTGGCATTATCACCAGTGTCACGACCGGCATTGCTATCGTCTCCGGCCTTCCCGGCGTCGGCTACGAAGAGTTGCTGCAATTTCCGGGTGGCGTGCTGGGTATCGCTTTCAATGTCGACGAAAACGAAGTCGGCGTGATTCTGCTCGGCAACTATGAGGCGCTGCATGCAGGTGACGAAGTGGAACGTACCGGGCGCGTCATGGATGTACCAGTCGGCGAGGCTCTGCTTGGGCGCGTGATCGACCCGCTGGGTAACGCGCTTGATGGCGGAGCGGCACTATCCGATGCACAACGACTACCTGTGGAAAGGCCGGCTGCCGCGATCATGGATCGCGCGCCTGTCGATGTGCCACTGCAAACCGGATTGAAGGCGATCGATGCACTGATCCCGATCGGCCGCGGGCAACGCGAACTGATTCTTGGTGACCGTCAAACCGGCAAGACCGCCATCGCCATCGACACCATTCTCAACCAACGCGGGCAGGGCGTGCTTTGCATCTATTGCGCCATCGGCCAACGCGCCTCCGCGGTAGCCAAAGTTGTCGCCAACCTGCGCGAGAAAGGGGCGATGGAATACACCGTGGTGATGGTTGCCGAAGGCAATGACGCGCCAGGGCTGGTGTACATCACTCCGTATGCGGCTACGAGTATCGCCGAATACTTCATGGAGAAAGGTCGCGATGTACTGATCATCTATGACGACCTTACGCAGCATGCGCGCGCCTACCGTGAACTGTCGCTGCTGCTGCGACGCCCGCCCGGCCGCGAAGCCTTTCCCGGCGACATTTTCTACATTCATTCGCGCATGCTTGAGCGCGCCACGCATCTGAGCGCTGAGCGCGGCGGTGGTTCGCTCACGGCGCTGCCGATCATTGAAACCGAAGCGCAAGACATCTCCGCCTATATTCCCACCAATCTTATTTCAATCACCGATGGGCAGATCTATCTATCCCCGACCCTGTTTGAACTAGGCGTATTGCCCGCGGTTGACGTCGGCAAGTCGGTGTCGCGTGTTGGAGGTGCGGCGCAGCGAGCTGCTTATCGAGCGGTAGCCGGCAACATCAAACTTGCCTATGCTCAGTTTGAGGAGCTGGAGGCCTTCGCCAAGTTCGGTACCCGGCTCGATGCTGCCACCCGGCAGTCGATCGACCACGGACAGCGCATTCGCGCGTGTCTCAAACAGCCCGAATCCCAACCGGTTTCGCTGCTGGAACAGATCGCCGTACTGCTCGCGTTGACCGCAGGCTTGTTCGACCAAGTCGCACTGGAAAAAACCACGGAAGGGGAACTGGCAGTCAGAAAAGCAACCACCGAAGTACCTCCTGATGTCATTGAGCGACTCACAAGCGGCGACAAGCTAAGCGATGCTGATCGCAAAGCAATTCTTGATATCACAACACGCGCACTAGAGCCATTCCAGCCAACGACCTCCGTTGCAAAGGCTGCAACATGAGCGGCAACTTGCAAAGCCTGCAACGAAAAATTTCGGGAGCGACAGATCTGGAGGGCGTCGTGCGCTCCATGAAGGCGCTAGCTGCTTCGAGCATCGGTCAATACGAAAAGGCCGTGCAATCGCTCGACGACTACTACCGCACAGTGGAACTAGGGCTCGCCACCTGCATTCGTGCAACAACCCCTGTGCCGCCCATTCCCAAGATGAAACCGAAGCCGCCTCTGCTCGGTGCGATCATATTTGGGTCGGATCAGGGATTGGTCGGAGGCTTCAACGAAGTGTTGCTCGAATTTGCCAAACACGCGTTGGATGCAATGCCAGGCGAAACGAAGAAAGTCTGGGCTGTTGGGGATCGCATGCAGGCACTTGTGACGGACATTGCGCCAAACGATGTGGGCATGCTGTCTGTTCCTACATCGGTGCGCGGCATCGCACCCCTGGTCGGTCAGGTTCTGATCGACGTGGAGGCATCCATTGAGAAAGATGAAGTCGAAGAGATCCACCTTTTCTACAACCATCCAAAGCCCGGCTCCAGCTACGATTGCGTGAGCAAACGACTGCTGCCGCTTGATCGAGCGTGGGAGATGTCATTCAAGTCGGTACCGTGGCCAACCAAGACGCTGCCGCAGATCATCGGTACATCAAAAAGCGCGCTGGAAGCGCTGACCCGCGAGTACCTGTTCGTACTGATTTTTCAGGCGTGCGCAGAGTCGTTGGCCAGCGAAAACGCCAGCCGTCTCGCCGCGATGCAGCGCGCGGAAAAGAATATCGAAGAGATTCTTGAAGACCTCAATGGCAAGTTTCATCGTCTGCGTCAGGAGGCCATTGACGAAGAATTATTCGATGTGATTTCCGGCTACGAAGCACTGGCGAAGAATGCCAGCAAGCCGCACGTCTCGTTGAATGCGACTCTTGACGATCCCACAGAATTGACCAGATAAGCCAGTATTTTCGCTTCCGACTGATCATGGTTTGCATGGATGAAGTCATACAATGGCGCTGATTTTTTAGTCACGTGGCTGGTCAGTCGAAAGTGAACACAGGTGGTCAATCTGAAATGAGCGTCCGCCGGTTGATTTCACGCAGGAAGAGGGCGTAACGCGCTCAGAGCGACATCTAGTTAGTTGGTGTGAGAGCAGGAAGCGGCGTGTCGAGTGCCTTCAGTAGCGCAGCGTCATGGCCGTAAACGTCCGTCTTGAAGGTGACTCGCCCATCGTCGGTCAAGTCGACGGTCCAATAGGCTAGTAGTAGCGGAACCTTGGTCGGCAGGGTGACGTTTTCAGTCGCGGTGGTCTGCAGTTTGGCGGCGATCGCCGTCGCGCTCCACTTCACGGGATCGTTGAAAAGCAGCTGCACCAGCTGCAGGGGATTCTCGACGCGGATGCAACCGGAACTGGTGGCGCGCTGTTCGCTGCTGAACAGGTCCTTGTGCGGCGTGTCGTGCAGATAGACGGCATAGGGATTGGGGAAGCGGATCACGACGCGACCCAGTGAATTGTCCGGCCCCGAATCCTGCCGCAGCATGATGCCGCGCGGCGAACGCCAGTCGACACTGGATGCCGATATCACTTCACCTTTCGCGTTAAGTACTCGAATACGATTTGCAGCGAGGTAGCCGGAATCCTTGCGGATCTTCGGCAGAATGTCCTTGGCGAGGATCGTCGGTGGCACTGTCCAGGTCGGGTTGAAGGTGATGTAGGTGATCTGTGCCTGAAAAATCGGCGTGCTGCGAAACGGCTTGCCGACCTGTACGCGCGATCGCCAAAGGCGCTGACCATCACGGTAGTAGCTGACCTTATAGCCCGCGATATCAACAACGACGAACGTGCCCTGCATGGCATGAAGCAACCAGCGCGCACGCTCCAAATTGACACGCACTTGATCAATCCGCGCGGTAATCGATACGTTCAAGGCGGCAAGGGTGGTCTTGCCGGCGGTGCCGTCCACTGGCAGGTATTGCTCAGTCTGGAAGCGTTTGACCGCAGCCTCCAGTGGCTCGTCATAGCTGCTGCCCGATGCCAATGATGCATCAAGGTAGCCGCCCGCAATCAGTCGCGCGCGCAGCCCTTCGACGCGAGGATCCACGATACCTGGCTTCAGGGGAGTACCTGCGGCGATAGTCGGCCAACCGCCGCTCTTTTCGATGGCCCGAAGCTTTGCCAAACCGTCGCGAAGCTTGCCATAAATGACGTTCTGCGGTGGCGCCTGCTGGAACGCCTGGGTAACGCGGTGCGTGTTCACCGCATCAACGATGAGTGCCAGATCTTGCTCTGGATCAATCGTTGCCGGATCGAAATTCCACTGTTTGTCGAGCTGTCTTGGATCGACCTTGCCGCGCCTGAGCTGCAGCAGTGCCGTGATGTAAGCGTGCGTAGCGGCGATATCGAAGTGGGCGCGCTGCGCCGGCGTCGGGGTAGAAGCTAACAGCGATGCCTCGGCTTTGGCGAGTTCATCGACGTGATAGTCGGCTGGATTCAGTCCATCGAGTACGGTCGCGTCAAGGCTGGCAAGTAGCTGCTTCGTATTTTCGCTATCGCTCCACGCTGGCAGGTAATGCCGCTGCGCGTAAAAATCCGCTTCGGCTACGTCGGGATTGATCGGACGCAATGCGGCAGCCGTTGAAGATACTTTGACTGGTGCAGCAGCGTCTGAGCTGGCAAGTTCTTGCTGGATCAGCTGTGCAACGGGATCACTGGGCATTTGGCTGGTTGAACCGCTTGTTGCTGGCCCTGCTGGAGTTGTTTGATCTGCCTGTGCTGCAGTGGCAGTGGTGGCGCCAATCGCAGCCGAAGCCACGGCGCAACACAGCGCGGAAAGAATGGTTCGGTTCCGCATGGATATTTCCTGGGGGATTGAGGCAGGCAGGGCCTTTGCGTTCATTAAGCGGATTGCTTACGCGCTGAATGCTAGGCTCGATGATCTTTATGTATCGGCGAATCGACATGTCTACGTCGCGCTTTGTAGTTGCCATCGCCTCGGTTTTTTTCGTCGCAGTTAGCTTCTGTGCGCCAGCATGCGCCGAATCGCTGGAGAGCGCACTCGCCAAAGCCGCGCCCGGTGCCAATCCCAAAGTGATCGAGTTGGCCGTGCAGGCATCGCGTTGCACGGTGACGCGCGGCATGTCGCCTGCCAGCCGACTCGCCGTGATCGATTACTCGCGACCCTCTACCGAACAGCGGCTTTGGGTATTTGACCTGGACAACCGCACGCTGCTTTTCAACGAACTAGTCGCCCACGGTCGCAACAGTGGCGACAATATGGCCACGCGTTTCTCCAACGCGGACGATAGCCTTTCCACCAGCATTGGTCTGTATCGCACGATGAGCCCATACATTGGCCACGACGGCTATTCGCTGCGTATGCAGGGACTCGAACTCGGCTTTAATGATCACGCCATGGAACGCGCCATCGTGATTCACGGCGCATCATACGTCAGTGCCGATATGGCGAAGCAGCACGGCCGCATTGGTCGCAGCTGGGGGTGCCCCGCCGTGCGCACGGCTGTTGCGCATAAGCTGATCGACACGCTAAAGGACGGGCAGCTGGTCTTCTCTTACTACCCCGACCAGCATTGGCTGGGCTCGTCGTCGTACCTGAATTGTGGTGCTTCAGCCATAGTGCAAACCGCCAAGGCAATTTAGCCTGCTTAAACGAGTGCATAGGTTGTGCGCAATGGATCGAGCCCATACCGCAGTCAATTTAAGCAAAGAAGCATCTTGAGTTAATTGTCGTATCCAAAAAATAGACGCAGTCCTGCTTCGATAAATTGGTACTGATGAGGAATAGCCGCATTTAATTGCAACCGCGGCGAAGTTACGCAGCCTCATCGCTGCAGCCAGCCGATCTAGGAGGGGTAGGGAGCGTTGGGGGCGGTGACGCGATACGCACGATCGAGGTTGGCACCCGACTGGACGATGTACGCAGTGAAATCAAATCTCGTGAGACCGTGCTTGGCGCGGAAGCGTAGCGTGTCGCGCCATGTGAGGAATCCGCGCGTTTTCAGCTCGTTCTCCAGCAAAGTCCATCTGGCAGCTGGGACAACGTGCTCCTCAATCTCACGGAAGGTGCATCGATCACTCACGATCAGCCACCCCCATCCACGGGTGTGCGCCCAAGCTCGCCCAGCATCGGCTTTAGCGCGGTTGACGCTCAAAGCCATGTTGTCCGTGGGTTTCACCTCAATGAGCAAGCCACGGCCATCCGTAGTTGCAACGAACACATCCGGAAAATACGCCCGCTGCCGTCCCTCGAATGAGTATGAAATCTGAGCAGGTTGTTCTTGGTAGTACGCGACTCGTTCGCTGCACTCCAGCATAGTCAGCACCTTAAGCTCAAGGCATGACTCGTACTGTACCGTGCGGCCGAGTTTGTACGAGTGGAAGCTCCCTGCGATATCGGACTCGTTGACCATCCGTAGCGCAGATAGCTGCGCAGCCGGTGGTGGCGGCGCGACGATATCAGGCCATTCCGAGTGCTCCAACCATCTGCTGACGTTAGACTCAACGCGCTTTGCTGCGCGATCGCGAACTAAGCCATCCGGCCGTCTCTTCCGAGAACGTCTAACGGCAGGCAGTAGGTCTACGACTTGTGCTGTCCTTGCCTTGGTATAGCCGGCGGTGCGAAGAATGAATTTTGCGGCAAGCCGGGGCGGTATCTCGAAACCACTGCTGGCTGCTTCAAGCAACCATATTGCCAATACCCTATCGTTTTTACGGAGTGGCTCAAGCAGCTTCTTGAGTACGGAGCCGGGCGTGCCTTCACAGCGTGCGCCTCGTGCCAATTTCCTCAGCGCCCTCTCCTGAATCTGACGTACTCTCTCACTTGAGACACCATATTTTTCGCCGATCTCAGCGAGTGTGAGTGACTGACCATCCAAGCCGAGGCGCATCCCAAGCACTTCATAGTCCCGTCCCCTCGGCAAATCAGACGTTGCTACAGTAACGAGCGTGCCCACATCCGTATCATTGGGGTAGCTCTCGACACGCTCAGTCGCAGGCACCGTAGATACAACAGACTTGGCTCGCATATCCTGGGTCTGAATCCGGTCAATCTCTGCAGGAACTGTTGCGGTGGACTCGATTTGATGTTCAGCGGCCGTCGATAGTATCGCTAGATCCCGAGCTTGCTCGACGACCCTTGACTTGTCGGGCGCCGACCGGATGGCCCGGAAGTGAGCAACCAGCAACTGCTTGGCAGTGTCATTGTTCTCACGCAGATACTGGGCGAGAAAGTCCACCGAACGAGCGCGGCTATCCGGGCGCAGGGTTGGTGGGATCAAGCGCACGGCTAACCCAGTGATACCTGCGTGCGTGCGCTGATGACGGTCAGCGAGTTCGGAAAGGGTCAGGCCTCGCTGAATCTCCTCAACTAGCTTCTCGACTTCATCTTTCTCCCAGGGGGCGCCATGCCGTGCGGGGCGGCTGGACACGATCGCGGCTACAGGCGTCGGTTTGAGCTCAGTCATACTTATTTATCCGCCGGCTCAAACGCGGTCTCGTAGCCGTTCTGTACTGTCTAGCATGGCGCAAAGAAAAGAAAGTATCCCCCAGAGTGCGGATTCCGGTTCGGCTGAACGCCTGTGCCGGTTGACGCTGTGCAGTCCGCTGCTACCAATTAAATGTCCGGTTCCGACCCAGGCTGTGTGAAAACAGATTTGCGCCAACACCGATGGTGAGATTGCCACACTGAGTGCCTTTCTGAGCACCTGCAGTCGGCCAGTAGCGCTGCGGTGGCAATGGCTCACGAGATCGCTGGCGGTGGGGCGGTGACCACTCGCTTCGCGGGGTCGACGGGCAGCCACGCCTCGGTCGCGCCAATGGTCATTTGGATTTTGGTTGCCTCAAATTGACCACTCGGCCACCGCTCAACTGCGCTTGTAGGGAAGCTATCGTCTCGGCATCTCTTTGGCTTTGTCTCTCAAGCTCGGCGACGCGGGAACGGATCTCAATCATTTCTAATTCTGAAAGATGGTACTGATCTGCGATCTGATCGTGCCGCTCTTTCCAACTCTGCGCACGCTGGGTGACCGCTTTTCTTATCTCGCGCTTTCCATGCGGGATCTTCGAAGACATCGCCTCAAGCCAAGTTGCAAGATCGATTTTGGTTGAAGTTTTGTGGGCCTTTCCGAGGAGCGTGATTTGACTAATACTCGCTCGCCTGCAGAACTCAGCCTCGGAGAGTCGGCCTCCGTTATGGGGATAAAGGCCATCGTGCTGCTCGACTTCTTGTTCAATGATGGTCTGCATGCGAAGGACGGCCTTTACTATGGCCTTAGACCTTCCTCGCGCATGGTCAATCAGGCCCGACCCCTTAGCCATGATCTGAGTTCTCCGTCGAGGGTGTAGCAACCAGATTGGCTACCGCAGGATGCTGGATCCACTTTTGGCGAAGGTCCGGGAAGCGGTCCAGGTGCGCAAGTATCTGCCCGGCCCATAGGCTGGCTGCAACCGGATCGTCTTCGGCCAGGGCGCGACACCTCCGTGCCACGGACTCCTCTAAGACTGCGTCGACGTTTTCGCGCTCAGACTCGAGTTCCAGGCGGTTGATGCAATTTGTCCGACATCGACTCGGCTCCGGTCGCCCTATACGGCGCGTGCATGGCCCACTCTCAAGCTCCGTTTTCGTGCACACGACACCGGGTCGAACCAGTTGCCAAGACGTTCCACCAAGGGTGAGTGCCTCAGCAACTTCCTCAAGGTCATCAGAGTCCAAAACGTCCTTGCTAAGGCGAGCCCTCGTCGCTCGAACTACTTCGCGTACGGTTTTGGCCGCAGGTCCGCCGTTGCCCTCTGCGTTTGACGCTGCTTCCTTCGCGAGGATGATGAGTTGAGCTCGTGCGACGAGCTCCACTTCGGCTCTAATGTCTGGATTACTTAGAATGTAGCTGATAGTCATCTCAATATCGGTATGGCCAAATAAGTCCATTAGGATTTTCGGTGCACCGATAAGCGCGAGCGCTATCAATCGAGCGATAGTCTTCCGGAAGCGGTGAGTGTGGAGCTTTGATTGACCCAGAAGATGACCAAGGCCTAAGACATTTACGAGGCGCCCCAACTGATCGTTAAAGTTGCGCAGCTCCGATCCGCGTTTTTTTGCTCCCGCCCCTGTACAAACCCAGAGGTGGTCCCCCAGATCATGCTCATGGGGAGACTCCTTGCGCTTAAGCAGACCGGCCAGTCGCTCTTGATTTTTGATAGCCAGCGCTGCCACGCCAGGGCAAGGCCAGTCTCTTGCTTCGCCGTCGTTTTGAAAACTGAGCTTGTACGTCCTACCTTCAATGCGATTTGCATCAGGATGTTCAGTCAGAGATCCCACGGCTAAACTCATTTGTTCAGAGCTGCGTGGTCCGCTAGATAGGAACAAGACAAAGATGTGTGCGGCTTGCAGAACGGTCAACAACTGGCTGATGTCACCTGGAGAAAGCGTTTGCAACGTGAGCTCGGGCCACGTCTGATTGGCCTGATGCTGGCACCCCATGCTCTGCATATGCAATTTGAAGGGTAGATCTTTGAACTCGCGTCCGTCGGACGTCGTCCATCGCCAATTGTCGAGTATGGCCCTCTGCCGGTCACGTCTGATGTTCTTATTGGTCTCAATCGAGTATCGAGGATCCTGCTCCACTGGTTCTGAGATGGCCTCGGCAATATTCAGCAACACTGGCCCCAGTTCCTTGACAATCCATACCACCCGCCATCCGGCTTCTGCCACGAAGTTGTCCGGCAGAGGCTGCCAGTGTTTAGATGTCTTTATCTTGTTCTGAGGCTTGGACTGCCCTTTCCGAGGTATCTCATCGCGCGGCCCCTGTGGCAATGATTCCGAGCGAACGCAGTCGGCCACTAAGCCGCGGGCGTGAAGCCACTGGAGATGTCTGGTCCAAAGCTTTGCGGCTCTGCCAGGCAATACGGTCAAGACGTCGCCGACAGTCAGGAGAGACCACAGTTGACGGATGTCACCTTGATGGCGAGTTAGGGCAGCTTTAGCAACCCGAATCGCTGCGGATACTGCCTGTTGCCAAGTCCCCAACGCCGGGTAGAACAGTTTCCTACCTGCCGGGGTCAGATATCGGGTCAGGGCGAACTGAAGCAGCGCCACCATAGCGTCCTGTGTTCGCTGCTCGCTTGAGGCCCATCCCTCGGGAATTGCTTTGTGCAGTACTAGTATCCGGGCGCTTGGTGTGCGCTTTTGGCCGGGAGGCATCCAGTTTGTCGGAATGCAAATGACACCCCATTCTTCCCCAAACCCGAGTGCACCCTGCAGCAGGAGGAGTTCATCCCGCCCCATGGACAGCAGTGCCATAGCGGAGCCAAGGTTGAGCAAGGTTCCCGATCGCATTGCGTCACCTTCGGCGCATTTGTACGACTTAGCGTTACCCATATGCGCCCTCGAAAGACAAAGGGATGTGTCGGCCGGCGACGATCTCGGTGCGCCAGTACAAACGCTGCGTGTTTACGTCTTCCGTCGAGAAGTTTTGCAAGCTGAGTATCAGCGAATCTTCCTCCTCAGGAAAACTACTTAGCACCCACGTAGGCGTCGGTATTTGCTCCCTTAGCCAGATCAACTCCTCTCGACGCCGCGCTAAGAACGGCATCGAATCTGAAAAGAGAAGCCCAAGCTTACAAAGTGTGCAGCGCTGGATCCTGCACCCTTCGCCGGATCTATGATCGGGCGCTATTTCGCGCGGCGGATTTAAAAAGTCACGACATCCCATGCCAACGTAGGTTCTGTCCTCGTGGGAGAGCCAACGATCTCTCTGCTCTTGGGAAATTTGCCCCTGGCGGCATAGGGTATGCAGGATTGCCGGATCGACGATTCGGTGCTGTTCAATCTCTTGCCATAGATGTCCCTGGAAGGTCCCAACCTGCTTTTCGCTCGCCATCCGGTAGCTTCGATGGTTCAAATAATTCTTAAGCGACCGGATTGACTTGTGTCCTGCAGCGAACATGGCGATAAGCCAGTTGTGACCGCTTCGAAGATAGACGTGACCAATATATGCGTCTCGAAGGTCAGTTGCCTTAAGGTCTTCAGGAATGAGATTTGGAGAGTCCGCCGAGTCTTGCATTCCGTCGGGCGACGTTCTCTCTTTAGCCTGCATAACACTGTCATTGTGCTCACGAGCGATCAACCTTAGAAAGCGCTGTTGCGAATTTCCCTGGCCAAATGAGTAATCCAGTGGGCTAATATATTTTGTGCTGTCGCGAGAGTTTGTATAGATCCATGGAGATCGAGAGGCGACTCTCGGTGACAAGGATCGCTCGGGCGTAATTGCGCTTCGGAGCGATTCCGTACGCCCCAGCAGCGCTGTGACGATTCTGTACGGTGATGTCGTGGGTTTTGCGAGTGATAGAAAAAATTGCGTCGCGTGATTTCTGTTCTTCAGTGATTGGAGGACTTTTAGACTTGGGCCGCTCGTGTGATCGGTGGCCCATCGGTCGTCGCTAACGTCGATGTCTAGAGTGGTCTGTGGATTCCAGCCAGTCTGAAGAAGAAAGAGGTGGAAGAGGACCTGGACATCCCCGCGCGTGGGATACAGGCCGGCCTGAAGGAGGGCAATCGACGGCCAACGTCTCGGCATCGTTTTGCGAAAGGTTAGACCTAAAATTTCGCCGACCACCTTCGCATTGGGTGCGGGGTTGCCTGTTAGTTGGATGATATCCCTGTACGTCGCATGGGCGTCCTCGATCGTTATGCGAGGGGCTTGGCATCCTAAGCGCTTAACGCCGACCAATGACTTTCCTTTGGCCGCACACTCATCTGCTTCCTTCCATCGTCGAAAAATTGCGAAAGCACGGCGCTTGAGCTCGTGATAGAGCAATTTGATGTGCGTGGGGTCCGGCATATCAGTTACCCGAGGAATCTTTCCAGGGAGTGTCTCCCAGAGCACAGGGGCAACTTGCGCTCGGTTCCGGGCATCATTCAACAATCTTGCAGCGGTTTGATAGGGACCTCTGCGGGGTGGCGGATTTTGGCGAACCCACGCGGCACCATGTAAGTCTCCGATATCCAGGAGATGATCGATGCGCGTGCCCGTTTGTTGCTCCCATGAATCTAAAAATCGCCAAAGTGTTCGCAAGTCACCTTGTATGCTGACGATTATTTGAGGAGATTTCATGGAATAGCGTGTCTGAATTTCCGGGATCAGCGCATCGATTAGCGCTGGGCGGCCCCGGAAAGCGCCGTTCCATTTTTTCTTTCCGACTTTCGTATTAGCTTCGGCTGCCCCAGTTGAAAACTCCGAGAAATCAATCTTGACGTGTGGGTAGTCCGGGTGGCCGCATTGAACAAAACGATGATCGTTCGGGGAGGCCACAGCCATATTACGTCTCCAAGAATTCCAAGTAATCCAACGGCCCAAACAGACAGTTAGCCGCGTTCCGAAGCCATTGCAGATATAGCAGTGACGTAGCCTCGTCCAGGTGGCCAAGTTGCGGCCGTATCAAAATGCTCAGTTCGCTTTGTCCCATACCCGTGATCCAGTCGCCGGGCACATCGCTCAGGGTTTTACCGAGGCTTGCGACCCGTCGTTGAAGTTGGTCGAGCAGCGTTGTGCAGGCCCAATAGTGCCGACCCAGATGAGGGCACCAACCAGCCACTGGAAGAGGGACGCCGGACCACGCATGACGAAGCATCCGTGGAGTAAAGGGGCGATTGCTTCGTTCGCCGAGAAAGAGGCGCTGCGGAGCCGCGGATTGCATACGGGTGCGTTGCTCCGCTTTCGTTGTACCAGCACGAATCCATCGCTGGTGCTGTACCAAGCGCAGTCCCATTCGATACGCATGGAGCTTTTGGGCTAGCGCTAGCGGGATCGAAATGCGGCGGCGGGGGCCAATGATGCTATCGGGAGCGGCCTTTCGCCCCTTTGTACCGTATTGAATGTCCACCTGAACCTTGTCACCGATGACGAGCCACTCCGCTGGATTGGAGGGCAACGTGTCAGCCCGCCACTCAATGCATTCGCGAAGACGAATTGCGGTAGCGATGATGAGCTCTGCGCAGAGGCCTTTGACGTAGCCTCGCTGCGTGTATACAGCGCCGAGCCATCGGCCTACTGCTTGTGGGGTCGGTATGGCCAATGAGGTCGGGCGCTCTGGGGCCCTTCCAATACGCGATGAAACATGGATGGTCTGACCCGAGCGGGTGTGATTGCCCGTCGAAACCTTTCGGGAACTAGTGCCTTCAGCTACGTAAAAGGCGGGACGCAATCCTCTATCCGCTGCCCACTTGAGATAGAGCGTCGCCTCGGAGACTCTCTGGTTGATTGTTCGAGGAGAAAGCGGAGTCTTGTCGCGGCTCCAGGTGCCCTGTGCCATGGCGCGCTGATAGCCAAGAATTAAGTGATTCGTATATTCGACGTAGCGCCAGTCGAAGCCACCGTCTTCGCACCACTCTAGAAAGTTCTTTAGCTTTTCGGCCGAGTTCCGAAGCGTCGTGACGGTCGGATACGCCACTCGGTCACCGATATCCATTTCGAGTGGAGGCCACTCAAGGAGAGCCCTTTCACGAAGGTAGCGACTGGGTTCCCGCAGGTAGTGCCTTTCGGACGAGATGATAAACGGGACATGGCAGATTGCCGCATAACCGGAAGTCTCGAGCAGTTCCTTACTAGGGAAGACGACAGAAGCCATCGGCGAATCCCACTCTGGGCTGCCATTGATCTAAAACCAAATAGCAGTGCCAGTCAATAGTAGCTATACGTCTAGATGGCCTTCCTATAACGCACGTAGTTGCGATTCCACGGGCGCAGGCGCAGCACAACATTCGCTTCGCTGTAATCCGCGCTGATGTTCTGCACGCGGATGCTGTTGAAGAAGAAGGGCGGCCACACATTGAGCAAGCGGCGAAATGTGGATGCTTTCATCGGGTCGCATCCCGTTGTTTCGTGGCGAACAACATCAAAACAGCATCGAGGCCATTTTGCGACGGTAGCGACCGACCAGCTCGGCGTCGTCGAGCGTGGCGAATGCAGCAAGCAGGCGCTTCTTGGCCTGGTTGTCGTTCCATTCGCGTTCGCCCTTGAGGATGAGCAGGAATTCGTCGAGCCCGGTGGAAGGGTCATCTTCCAGTAGCAGACGTACGCCGAGCAGGTCGTGGGCGGCCCAGTCGCTGGCATCGGCAGCGATGCGCTGACGCAGTTCGCTCAACGTCGGCGCATTCTCCAGTGCGCGCGCCAGATCGAGCTGACTGCGCAGGCGCAGCGCGCGCGCGTCGATGGCGAGGTTGGCCGGCAGCGCGGTGAGTTCGGCTTCGGCCGCATCGGCCTGGCCGCCAATCATTAGCGCCAGCGCCAGCTCAAGTTTCAGTTCGGATTTGTCCGGCTCGGCCGCGATCGCCTGCTGTAGCCGAGTAATCGCCTGCTCGGGTGTTTCGAGCGCGGCTTCGTCCTCCGCATCAGGCTCCGGCTCGGCTTCGAGCGGCTGCACGTGACGCGACAGGAATTCGCGCAGCTGGCTTTCGGGCAGGGCGCCAGCAAAGCCGTCCAGCACCTGGCCATCCTTCACCAGCATCACGGTGGGGATGCTGCGGATGCCGAACATGCCAGCCAGTTCCTGCTGCGCCTCCACGTCGACCTTGCCCAGCCGGAAGGCGCCGTTGTATTCGACTGCGAGCTTTTCCAGCATCGGGCCGAGTGTTTTGCACGGTTCGCACCACTCGGCCCAGAAATCCACCAGCACCGGCGTGGTCATGGAGGCCTGCAGCACCTCGGCCTCGAAGCGTTGCTGATCGACATCGAAAACGTGGGGAGAGGTGGCGGTTGCAGTCACGTGCTTTTCCATTTCGGCATATACAGTTCGGACGGGTGTCGTGTCAGGTCGGGGCAGGCCCAAGCATATCAAGCCCATTGGCCGGTGCCTGCGGTTCAGCGCAGGTGCGCCAGATTTGCGAGAATTAGACTGTCAACCACACCTGAGCCAGAGCAATCGAGTGCATGACCACGATCTCCCCTGAAGCGCTGCAGATCTGTGAGGAGTGCGACACGGTTCATCGCCGCCGTCCCATGACGCACGGTCAGGTGGGTAAGTGCGCCTGCTGTGGGGCGACGCTGGAGCACTATCACAGCCTCAATCCGAACACGATGCTGGCGCTCGTGCTCACCGCCTTTGTGGTGTTCGTACAGGCCAACCTCTGGCCGATCGTCACGCTTGGCCTCAACGGCCAGCACAGCAGCACGACGCTTTGGGGGGCGATCATTACGATGTGGCAGGCCAACGCTCAGGTCATTTCGATACTGGCGGCGGTCACGCTGTTCTTCTTTCCGCTGCTCAAGATGTTCTCGATCGGCTGGCTTTTGTGGTTTGCCCGCCAGCGGCGCTGTGCGCCGGGTTTCGTGCCGATCATGGTGACCTTGCACTACATAGGCCCATGGACGATGAGCGAGGTGTTCGTACTCGGCGCACTGGTGGCCATCGTCAAGGCCAAGGTCTATTTCGATGTGGTGGCCGACCCGGGTATTTACGCCTATGCCGTGCTGACCGTGCTGATCACCATTTTTGCCCGGGTCGACATGCGCGAGCTGTGGGAGATGCGCATGAAGGATTCGACATGAGCTTGCCGGCATGAGTACGCTGCCGCGCGCCGCGGATATGGGACTGATCAGCTGCCACGTCTGCCGGCTGGTCTGCCGTGCCGTGCCTGATAGCGAGGATACCGAGGTCGATAACGTCTGTCCGCGCTGCGGTTCGGCGTTGCACCGGCGCAAGCCGGGCAGTTATGCGCGCACCTGGGCGCTGCTGCTCGCGGCTTTCATGATGTATGTGCCGGCCAACCTGCTGCCAATCATGCGCACGGCCAGCCTCAACGACGTCGATGACAACACCATTCTCAGCGGCGTCATGGAGCTGTGGGTCAATGGCTCGGCCGATTTGGCCGTTATCGTCTTTGTCGCCAGCATCATGGTGCCGATGCTCAAATTTCTCGTGCTGGGTACTTTGCTGATCAGCAGCCATCGCCGCACCGATTGGGCGCAGCTGCAACGTGCCAAACTTTACCGGCTGGTGGAGTTCATCGGGTACTGGTCCATGCTGGACGTTTTTGTGGTGGCGCTTCTGTCCGCGCTGGTGCGTTTCAACCTGTTGAGCCGGGTCGAGCCCTTGCCCGGCGTGATTTTTTTCGGCCTGACCGTGGTATTGACCATGCTGGCGTCGATGAGCTTCGACCCCCGGCTGATATGGGATAGCAGAGATAGCGATGACTGACGAAAACAGCAACGAACTGGGCAAGCCCGAACGCGACGAGCTGCCGCGCCCGGTGGTCAAGCGCCGTCGGCGGTTCAGTGCATCGCTGATCTGGCTGGTGCCGGCACTGGCGGCGGTGATCGGCATTTCGCTGATCATCAACAGCGAGTTGCAGGCCGGTCCGGAGATCACCATCACGTTCCTGACCGCCGAAGGTCTGGATGCCGGCAAGACCCCAGTGAAATACAAGAATGTGGTGATCGGCAAGGTCAACAAGATCACGCTCAGCGAGGATCGCTCCCATGTGAAGGTGAAGGTGGCGCTGGAGAAAAACGCCAAGAGCTTTGCGACCCAGGGCACACGTTTCTGGGTGGTGCGCCCGCGTATTGGCATCGGCGGTATCTCCGGCATCGATACGCTACTGTCGGGCGCTTTCATCGGCGCAGATGTGGGTGATTCACAGGCTCCGCAGGAAGACTTTCAGGGCCTGGAAACGCCGCCGGCGGTGAACCATTCCGCGCCGGGACGCAGTTTTGTCCTGCATAGCGACGATCTCGGTTCGCTGGATATTGGCTCGCCGGTGTATTTTCGACGCATCCAGGTTGGCCGCGTGGTTTCCTACCATCTGGATCAAAACGGCAAGGGCGTATCACTGCAGATTTTCGTGGATGGCCCCAACGACAAGTTTGTGACGACTTCCAGCCGCTTCTGGAATGCCAGTGGTGTGGACGTATCGCTCGGCGCGGATGGCCTGAAACTCAATACCGAATCGTTGGCAACCGTGGTGGCCGGTGGCATGGCGTTCCAGGATCCAGCAGGGCCACACGACAGCACGCCCGCCGGGCAGGATGCGCAGTTTCAGCTGTTTGCCGATCAGGGCACGGCGATGGCACCGCCGGACGGCACGCCGCATTACATCCGCATGCGTTTCGACAAGTCCATGCGCGGGCTCGACGTAAATGCGCCAGTGGAATTCCTTGGCGTGAAAATCGGCAACGTGGTGTCGGTCCGCCTCGATTACGACGAGAAAGCGCAGAGCTTCCCGCTGATCGTCGGCGCAGTGGTTTACCCGGAGCGCCTTGGCACTGCCTACGACAAGCTGCAGGCTCTGGTGAAGGCGCGCGGTGAAAATCCGGACATGACCCTGATGATGGGGCGCCTTGTCGACCACGGCCTGCGTGCGCAGGCGCGTACCGGCAACCTGCTGACCGGTCAGCTCTATATCTCAATGGACTTCATCAAGAATGCGCCCAAGGTGGCGTTTGACCCGAACGCGCGACCGTTGATGATTCCGACCACGGGCGGCAGCTTCGACAAGCTGCAGGAACAGGCAGCCGACATCGTCGACAAGATCGACAAAATTCCGTTCGACGCTATCGGCAAGAACCTCAACCAGACTCTGGCCGGACTCAGTGCCACGATGAAACAGGTCAACGGCAAGACGTTGCCCGAACTCGACAACACCATGAAGGGCGTGCAGAAAACCGTCAATACGGCTGGCGATGCGCTGTCCGGCGATTCACCGCTGCAGCAGAATCTAGGCACCACGCTGGAAGAAGTGCAGCGCACGGCGCGTTCGCTGCGTGTGCTGGTCGATTACCTGAGTGATCATCCGGAAGCGCTGATTCGCGGCCGTCGTCCTGATGCCAAATCCTCACCTGTTGCTACACCCGCCGCGCCAACCAATCCACCGCAGCAAGGGAGCAAGCCATGATCCGTCCGGGCCTCATTCGTACCGGCCAGCGTCTGCTTGGCTTCGCTGTCGCGCTGACGTTGGCGGCGTGTGCGTCAGCGCCGCTGCACTACTACACGCTGGTCACACCGGCGACCGACCCGATGGCCGTTGGCGCTATGTCGGAGCCGGTAAGCGCATCGCTGCCGTTCGAGCTGCTGCCGGTGACCGTGCCAGCGCAGGTCGATCAGCCGCAGCTGGTGGTGCGCGAAGGCAGCCAGGGCGTGGCACTGCTCAACGGCGAGCGCTGGATCGCGCCGCTCAGCGACGAACTGCGCAGCGCGCTGTCGGCCGATCTGGCCAGCAAGCTGCATAGCCAGGATGTCAGCGGCTTGCCGAGCAACGACAAGCCGCGGCTGCGGATCAAACTGGATGTGCGCCGCTTCGACTCGCAGCCTGGCAGCTATGCGCTGATTGATGGAACGTGGAGTGTGCGGGTCATGCACGGCGCGAATGAGCAGGGCGCCTCGCTCGCATGCACCAGTCGCGTGAGCGAGACCGTGGGCGCGGGCTACGACGCTCTGGTGCAAGGTCATCAGCAGGCCGTAGCCCAGTTGGCGACGCAGATCGCCAGCGCCGCACAGGCGCTGGGCAATGGCCAGATGCCAGCCTGCCCCAACGGGTGAGATCGTCCAGAAATATCACGCTTGCGAGCCCGTCAAGGCTTGGCGTCGGGGCCGTGCTGGGCTAGTCTGATCCGTTAACCGCAGCCGGCTCCCGCCGGCTTGCGCTCACCGCACCACGGCGCCGGAATCATGCAGGACATTCAAGACCCCAACTCCCTGTCGCAGGGGGCCGCCGAGCCGGGCCAGTCGCCGGAGCAGGGCTATTCGGCGGCAGCGGTAGAAAGCGCCGCGCAGCAGTACTGGGGTGAGCAGCACGCCTACGAGGTCAAGGAGGATTCCTCCAAGCCCAAGTTCTACTGCCTGTCGATGCTGCCATATCCCTCCGGCGCATTGCACATGGGCCACGTGCGCAACTACACCATTGGCGATGTGATCAGCCGCTACCAGCGCATGCAGGGCAAGAACGTCTTGCAGCCGATGGGCTGGGATGCGTTCGGCCTGCCTGCCGAAAACGCCGCGATCAAGAACAAGACCGCGCCGGCGAAGTGGACCTACGCCAACATCGAGCATATGCGCACACAGCTGCAGTCGATGGGTTATGCGATCGACTGGACGCGCGAGTTCGCCACCTGCCGCCCCGATTACTACGTGCACGAGCAGCGGATGTTTGTGCGGCTGATGAAGAAGGGCTTGGCCTACCGCAAGAATTCGGTGGTGAACTGGGATCCGGTTGATCAGACCGTGCTGGCCAACGAGCAGGTGATCGACGGCCGCGGCTGGCGCACCGGTGCACTGGTCGAGAAGCGCGAGATTCCGCAGTGGTTCCTCAAGATCACCGACTACGCACAGCAACTGCTGGAAGGCCTGGACACGCTGCCGGGCTGGCCCGACGCAGTGAAGACCATGCAGCGCAACTGGATCGGCCGCAGCGAGGGTCTGGAGATTCGTTTTGCCGTAAACGATTTGGACGGCCAAACGTTGGCGCCGCTGGATGTGTTCACGACGCGGCCGGACACGTTGATGGGCGTGACTTTCGTCTCCATCGCGGCCGAGCATCCGCTGGCCGTGCATGCAGCGCAGACCAATCCACAGCTGGCAGCGTTCATCGCCGAGCTGCGCCAGGGCGGTGTGTCCGAAGCCGAATTGGAGACGCAGGAAAAACGCGGCATGGACACCGGTCTGCGCGCGATCCATCCGATCAGCGGCGAAGCGTTGCCGGTCTACGTGGCCAACTTCGTCTTGATGGGTTATGGCACCGGCGCGGTGATGGCCGTGCCGGCGCACGATCAGCGCGACTGGGAATTTGCGCAGAAATACAGCTTGCCGATCCGCATGGTGATCGTCGATGCGTCGGTGATCGAGGCGTTGAACGAAATTCAGCACGACATCGCGTCCGGCGTTGACATCGATCCGATGCAGGCGGCACTGAGCGGTCGCGACGCGAACGCTCAGGATATCTCCGCGCCGCTGCGCGTGGTCGAGGAGTTCGAGCGGCGCATTCTGGAGGAAGCCGCCTGGGGGCCGAAAGGCATCCTGGTCAATTCCGGCGAATACGACGGCATGGATTTCAGTCAGGCGTTGAATGCGCTGGCGACGCGCTTTGAGCGCGATGGTACCGGTTCGCGCCGAGTCAATTACCGCCTGCGTGACTGGGGCGTCAGCCGCCAGCGCTACTGGGGCTGCCCGATTCCGGTGATCCGCTGCGAAAAGTGCGGCGACGTGCCGGTGCCGGAAGATCAGCTGCCGGTGATCCTGCCGGAAGATGTCGCCGATGCGTATTCGAAAGTCGGCAGCGTGCAATCGCCGATCAAGGCCGACCCGGAGTGGCGCAAGACCACCTGCCCGAACTGCGGCGGCGCAGCCGAGCGCGAAACCGATACCTTCGACACCTTCATGGAGTCGAGCTGGTACTACGCGCGCTACACCAGCCCCGGTGCCAGCACCCAGGTCGATCAGCGCGCGAATTACTGGCTGCCGGTCGACCAGTACATCGGCGGTATCGAGCACGCGATCCTGCATCTGCTGTATTTCCGTTTCTATCACAAGCTGATGCGCGACGAAGGGCTGGTGCTGAGCGATGAGCCGGCGACCAATCTGTTATGCCAAGGCATGGTGATTGCCGAGACCTATTACCGCGAAAATACCGACGGTTCGAAGGACTGGATCAATCCGGCCGACGTCGAAATCGAGCGCGATGAAAAAGCGCGCGTGATCGGTGCCCGATTGAAGGCGGATGGCCAGCCGGTGCAGATCGGCGGCATCGAAAAGATGTCCAAGTCCAAGAACAACGGCATCGATCCGCAGTCGATGGTCGGCAAGTACGGCGCCGACACCGTGCGCCTGTTCTCGATGTTTGCCGCGCCGCCGGAGCAGTCGCTGGAGTGGAGCGAGGCGGGCGTCGAAGGCATGTCGCGTTTCCTCAAGCGGGTGTGGCGCGAAGTGACCTCGCATGCAGCCAATCCCGATCATCCCGTCGTTGACTCAAGCGTGCTGGATGCCGGACAGAAAGCCATGCGCCGGCAGGTGCACGAAACCATCCAGAAGGTCAGCGACGATTTCGGTCGACGCCACGCGTTCAACACCGCCATCGCCGCGCTGATGGAGCTGCTGAATGCGCTGAACAAATTCAGCGATCAGAGCGAGCAGGGCCGCGCCGTGCGACATGAGGCGCTGGAATCGATGGTGCTGCTGCTCAATCCGGTCGTGCCGCATATCAGTCACGCGCTGTGGCAGGTGCTGGGCCACACGCAGACCGTGCTGGAAGATCAGCCCTGGCCGCAGGCCGACTCCGCCGCCCTGGTTCGCGATACGCTCACCCTGGCGGTGCAGATCAACGGCAAATTGCGCGCTACCATCGAGCTGCCGACCGGCGCCTCGAAGGAAGACGCCGAGGCGCTGGCGCGGGCGCAGCCGCAAGTGATGCATTTTCTGGAAGGTCTCAGCGTGCGCAAGGTCATCGTGGTACCGGGCAAGATCGTCAACATCGTCGCAGGATGAAATCCATGAGCTTCATGAAAGTCGGTCGTCCGTTCCAGATGGCGCTGCTGCTGGTATCCACTATGGTGCTGGTCGCATGCGGTTTCCATCTGCGCGAAAACGTCAAACTGCCGGCGTCGATCCAGAAAGTGCACATTGCCACCGGTGTCGGCGATTTCCAGCGCATGTTGGCGCGCTCGCTTGGGCTTGCCGGTGTCGATGTCAAGGATGAGGGCGGTACGGGTATCGCCGAGCTAAGTGTGCCGGTCGCCGCGTTCTCCACCGATACGCTGACTGCTGGTGGCTACTCGCGTATCACCGAGTACGCGGTGCGTTACAACGTAACGTTCAGCGTGACCGATGGAGCTGGCAACGTGGTGATACCGCCGCAGAACATCAGCATGCAGCGCGAATACAGTTATGACGCGACCAACACCATCGGTAACGCTTCGGAGGTAACAGAGATCCAGCGCAGCCTCAACGAAGACATGGTGCAGGCGATCCTGTTCCGCCTGCAGGCGGCCAGCAAGCACCCGACGGTACCTGCCTCTGCCTCCAGCACGCCGGCGACGGCCGCACCGGCGGCAGCCTCCAGCGTGCACTGATGCCGCTCAGTGTTAGCCAGTGGCAGAAGGCGCTAACGGCCGACAAGTTGGCCTCCGTCTATCTGCTGGCGGGCGAGGAGCTGCTGGTGCTGGAAGCTGCCGACGCGTTGCGTGCGCACGCGAAAAAGCTCGGCTATCCCGAACGCGCCGTACTTGAAGTCGGCCAGCATTTCGACTGGGACGATCTGGCTCGTGCCGCCGCCGGCATGTCGCTGTTTTCCACCCGACTGTTTATCGATCTGCGTCTGCCAACGGGTCGTCCCGGTACGGAGGGTGCCAAGGCAATCAACGCCTTCTGCGCCGATCCGCCGCCCGATGTAACCCTGCTGATCACCGCGATGGAGTGGAGCAGCAAGCACGACGGCGCATGGAGCAAGAAGCTCGATGCCAGTGGCAACATGGTGGTTTTCAGCGCGCCGCGCGCGAACGAATGGGGTGCGTGGATCGGCGCGCGGCTGGCCAGGCATGGCTTGTCGGCCTCACCCGACGCGTTGGCGCTGCTGGCTGAACGCGTGGAGGGCAACCTGCTGGCCGCTGCGCAGGAAATCGACAAGCTCGCGGTGTTGCACGGGCAGGGTCGTATCGATAGCAAGGAAATGGAAAGCCTGGTGGCCGACAGCGCCCGCTACGACGCGTTCAAGCTGACCGACGCGGCGTTTGCCGGTGAAGGCGCGCGTGCGTTGCGCATCCTCGCTGGCCTACGCGCGGAAGGCGATGAACTGATCGCGCTGATGGGCTGGTTAGTCAACCAACTGCAGCTCGCGCTGCGCCTGGCCAATGCCACCGACTTTGCCGCCCAGGCGAAAATCGAGCGACTCTGGCAGTCGCGCGAACAGCTGTTTCGCAAAGCGCTGCGCCGTGCGCCACGCGATCACTGGCTGCAATGCCTTGCCCGCGCGTCACGCATCGACCGCATGGCCAAGGGCCGCGAAACTGGCAACCCCTGGCAGGAGGCGGAACGTTTGATCGCTGCCATCGCCGAGCCGCGCGCCGCTACGGCATTGGCGCAGAGTCTGATCTGATGGCAGTGCGGCCGCTGGCGATTTTCGGGGGCACTTTCGATCCCGTGCATATCGGCCACTTGAGTGTCGCGTGGGAAGCCTCCGAGCTACTCGATGCCGATGTGCACCTGATGCCCGCCAGCGTGCCGCCGCACCGGCCACCGCCGACGGCAAGCGCCGATCAGCGGGTGGCCATGTTGCGGGCCGCGTTGCAGGGACAATCGCGTTTGACGCTCGATGATCGAGAGCTGCGGCGTACGGGTCCTTCCTACACCATCGACACGCTCACGGAACTGCGCGCGGAACAGGGCGATATTCCGTTGGTGCTGCTGATCGGCGCCGATGCTTTCGCCGGATTGCCCAGCTGGGATCGATGGCTGGAGATCTTCGACGTCGCACACATCGGTGTGCTGAGTCGGCCGGGTATCGACGTCTCGTTGCCGGAGCCGCTGGTGCAAGCGGTCAACGGTCGACGCGTGGAATCCGCGAGCGACCTGCACGGCCAGCCCGCCGGCAAGGTCATCGAACTTGCCGTGACGCCACTGGAAATTTCAGCCACCCACATTCGCGAACTGCTCGCTGCGGGGCGCGATCCGCGATATCTGCTGCCCGCCGGTTTGTTTGATGGCGCGGAATTGCTGGCGCCTTATAGATCCTGAGGTCAGCAGGCATCTTGTGATTGGGGCTCACCGCCAACCTACCAATGCGTGATCACGCCTCGGCGGAAGCGAACCGACCCTCGGGAGCTCCGCGATCCAGCACATCCGGCAGTGCCTGACCGTTCTCGGTGAAGCTCAGCGAGACGGAGTTGAGGCAGTGGCGGTCGCCGGTCGGCTTGGGGCCGTCGGGGAAGACGTGGCCCAGATGACTGCCGCAGCGCGCGCAGACTTCTTCCGTGCGGATCATGCCGTAGCTGGTGTCGCGGATCAGCTTGATATGTGCGTCGTCGTACGGCTGGAAGAAACTCGGCCAGCCGGTACCGGAATCGAATTTGGCGCTGGAACGGAACAGCGGCAGGCCGCAGAAGCGGCAGGTGTAGACACCATCCTTCTTGTTGTCGAGAAATATGCCGCAGAACGCCGCTTCGGTGCCGTGTTCCAGCAGCACGCGTTTCTCGTCGCGATCGAGTCCGGCGGTGATGTCCTTGCGCTGTGCGTCGTCGGGAGGGGTGAGATCGAAGTTAGTCATGGCAACTCCTGACGTGAAAGGGTTGGGATGAAGCTCACCCAAGAATGTTGGGATGCGGCGAAAACAATCCAACCCGTGCTTGGCTCATTGATTTTGTGAACACCGGGCTACCTAGCGCTCAATTGTCCGCTCACGTCATTGATCGAGTCGCGGATGCGCTTGCTGAAAATCGAGTCCTCGTGATGAAGCAACAGCAGCCGTTCGGTGGCGCGGGTCATCGCGACATACAGCAGGCGCGCCTCGTGGGATTCCTCTTCGCCAGTGGCTGGCATCTGTCCCAGGCCGGGAATGATCACGACGGGAAACTCGAGCCCCTTGCTGGATTTCATGCTGACGATGCGCACGGCGTCCTTCACCAGAAAGAGTGATGCCTTGCCACCTTTGTCATCGGCCAGCCGGCAGCTGATGCCGGCGTGATCCAGTGCATCGCGCCACTGGTCGCCCTGTTTGTTATGGCGAAACAATACAGCGATGTCGTCGAGCCGGCGGCCGTGCGCCTGCTCGTCGCGGATCTGGCTGATCAGGGTGGTGATTTCCTCGTTGGCGCTATTGGCGCGTATCAACTCCGGTACGGCGCCGCGGCGACCGGCGCTTTCGGGGGCGATCAGCGGTACGCCATCGTCGTCCCCGGGCTGCGCGTCGAGCAGCTCGTTGGCGAAGCCCCGTGCCACGGCGAGGATTTCCAGCGTGTTGCGATAGTTGAGTTTGAGGATGGTGGTGCGGCCCTGCGCCTGCACGCCGAGACTTTTCCAGGTGAATTTTCGGCGGTCGGCACGGCCGTTGATATTCTGCGCGTCGTCGTAAAGCACCAGCAGCGAGTTGGTGTTCGGGTCGATCATCTGCATGATGAGCTTGTACCAGTCCGGCTCGAAATCGTGGCCTTCGTCGATCAGCACGGCGCCGTACTGGAACCGCGGGATCTGACCCTTCTCGACACCGTCGATCACCTTCTGCACCATCTGCGCGAAGAAATCCTCGCTGCCTTGCGCGGGCAGATCCACGTGATAGGCCGTCAACATCTTGTGGCACCACTTGTGGAAGTTGTAGACCTGCACTTTTTCGCTGAGGCCGCGCTCGCCAATCAGCTGGTCGAGCCGCGCGGCCAGCGTCTTGTTGTAGCAGAGCACCAGAATGGGCTTGCCCAGTTCGCGCGCCAGCTGCATCGCGCGAAAACCCAGGATCATGGTTTTGCCCGAGCCAGCCACGCCGTGGATGATCCGATGCTCGTCGCCGAGTGAGCGCGCCAGCTGCTCCTGCTGCGCGTCCATCACCTTGACGATATCGGGAATCTCCAGCGGCCGCGTGATCGGGCCGGTCTCATCAAACAGGCCGAACTGGCCCTCGCCCGGGGCCACGCGAATTTCAGGAAACAGGTGCCAGCGCACGCGGTCGATCTGCGGCAGCGTCATGGCCGTCGGAAAAACTTGCGGAAACATCGCCCACAGCTGTTCTTGAAACCTTTCCGGATCGACCGTGTCGTAAATTTCCTCGCGACAGATCGTCAGGTGCGCGGGGATGACGGCGTCGAGGCCGCCATCAATAAATTGCTTGCGGCTGATATTCGCCAGCACCACGCCATACGCCCACGGCATCATCAGTTTGCCGGCGTGGCGGCTGCTTGGTGGATGACGCAGCGCAGGGTCGCGTTCCAGCACGACACCAATCTCCAGCGCATAGGCGCGCGCCTGCAGCAGCGGGTTGGCCTCCTTCACCAGACCACGATCGGTGATCAGGGTGAACTGGGTGCTGTCGGCATGCTGGATGGTTTCGGCCTTCCAGTCCTTTACCTCAAGCACCAGCATGCCTCGCCGGGGGTGAAACACCACAAAATCGGGGCGCCGCTGCTTCAGGCCAATTGGCACGTCGTACCAAAGCAGATAATCGTCTTCGAGCTTGCTTTCGAGTCGTTCAGAGAAGCGTTTTTCGCCGCCGGTCATACGGGGCAGACAGCCATTGCGGGTCGGGGTAAGCGTGGCCATCCTGCGTCCAGAAAGTGTCTGTCGTCGAAAGTAGCGAAAAGCGCCGGCGTGTCAACGCTCACCTTTACGTGTCGCCGATCCCGTATCTTAGTACCCGCCAGGTTCGGGGGCGGCACTAGTGGTACAAGGGGCGGCGCTTGAACATCGTGCGATGACTTGGCCAAGGAACGATTGATGCCGTTTCAGATTGAAACGCTCTCACTGATAAGCGCTCTGCAGACGGCGCTGATGGCTGTGATGCTCTGGGCCGGCACTTACGGCGATGCGGGTCGTGTACGCCGCAGTTTGCGTATCCGGTCAGCCGCTCTGGCAGTCGAGGCATTCGGTTGGGGCACTCTGGCTGCGAGTGCCTATCTCCCACACGCGATGCTCTTGCTTGGTGGCAACGCCTTCAATCTGCTGGCTCAAGGCATGAGTGTAGTTGCCTTGCGCATGCTGCTTGGCGAAAGCCTGCGCGGTCGACTGGTGCTGGCAGTCGGACTATTCGGATGGCTCGGTGTTGCGTGGTTCGGGCTGATCGAGCCCAATTACCAGGCACGCGTGCTATGGGGCTCACTCGCTATCGGCATCAATATTTTGCTCAGCGTGGAAGCGCTGATTGGTGTTGCCGTGCGCCGCCACTCGCGCGCGCGCTACGCACTGCTTAGCGTCTTCGCGATGGCGGCTGCGCTGCTTATCTGGCGTAACATCCAGCTCTGGCTGGGTGACTATCAGCTTCCTAGCATTACTGCACCCAGCAACACCAATTTCCTCTATGTGATGCTTTCCGGCCTGCAGCCGCTGTTCGCCGGTATCGGCTTTCTGCTGCTTTACAACGAAATCCTGCAACAAGAGCTGCGCCTGCTGGCGAGAATCGATCCGCTGACGGGCGTAAGCAATCGGCTGGCGATCAACGAAGCAACGACGCTGATGCTGGCCAACTCTGCCCGGCATCGCCAGCCGCTGGGCATGCTGATGCTCGACGCGGATCACTTCAAAAGTGTGAATGACCGCTTTGGTCACGATGGCGGCGACAAGGTGTTGTGCTCGCTGGTTCTCAGTATCCGCACCATCTTGCGCGATAGCGATTTGATTGGTCGCGTCGGTGGTGAGGAGTTCGTGGTGCTGTCGCCCGGCGCCGATCTTGCCAGTGCAATGATTCTGGCCGAGCGCGTGCGGGCAACGGTAGAAAAAACGCCGCTGATCATTGATGGCCATTCGTTGACGTTGACGGTGTCGGTCGGTGTTTCTGTCGCCGGTTTGAATGATCGTGACAGCACAGCGCTGCTGCAGCGCGCCGACAAGGCGCTGTATGCCGCCAAGCGGGCTGGGCGCAATCGAGTGGAGGCTGCGGTAGAAAAGGCCTTTGAGGAAAAATTGACCCAACCTTCGGCTTGAACGCGGTCGTCAGGAAGTGACCCGCACCTGCTTTGGCCAGTACCGAGGTCGGTCGCAGGCATGCCCATGCGTTTGCACGAACGGTTGGCGATGCCGTCCTTCAGGGCTGTTCGAAATACCGGTGCAATGGACCACAACGCATGTGTGGCGGCCTTCGTCTGTCGTTGCTGCCATTGGCTATGTCGCAGCATGTGGCCGGTCCAGCCCGGAAACAGGGCGGTGCCGGCCAGCAGAAAAAGATCGCGTAACAGTCCTGCTGCCGGTACCGGCAGCTTCGCTTGCGAGAGCAAGTGAAGCAACTCTTGCGAGCGATCAATAAAAGCCAGTTTCGGTTGGATTTGCTTGAAGTAATCGGCGACATCTTGCTTTGATGTCGATACATCACGGGCGCTCAGCGCTTCAGCGATGCGGTGCACTTCGTTGTAATAGCGGTCAACGGCTCCCGTCGGCAACGCGACGTGGCTGTAGCGGCGGTAGCCCTGCAGAAAACTGTCTGTCAGGGAGGCATACGTCGTTGCACCCACGAACATCGTGGTGCGCCGAAGCCGGCCAAATCAGATCGTTGCGAAAATTGGAGTGATCCCACACGCCGGCAAGCGCCAGCGGATGCAGCGTCTGCAAGGTCAGCGCGGCGAGTCCGCCGGAAAGCATGCCGGGGAAATCCGAATGCACGCGCCAGGTCGCACTGTCAGGGCCAAACAGGCCGGTATCGCCAAGCGGGTGGTCATAATCGATGCCGCTGCCTTCAGTGCGCGGGAACGCACTGAGCACCCAGTGCCGGATCGCCACGCGAACTGGACTAAGTGGTCCGCCGGTGGCGTGGGTGAGCAGTTTGATGGGAGAGGCCATGACTGAATCTTAGGACCTGTTCAAAGCCAGCGCCCGATGCATGTCATCCCCTGATCGCGCATGGTTTACGTCGTGAACCCTGCGCACGGGTTACTGCCGTGGTCGCAGGGATCACGATCGAGGTATCAAGGTGTTGGGCGATTTCAAGGCCGTCAGGGTTTGATTTGGCCGCCTGATGTGTTATCCCTATGGATCATGAAACTTCACTCGACCCGCCTTTATTTCTGGTTTTACGGCTATCCGATGCCGCAGGCGGAGCCAAGGGTGCGATCGTAAGTTACCGATTCAGCAAATCCCGAAAGCCGCCAGCTCACCACTGGCGGCTTTTTTCATGGCCTCCAGTGACTCCCGATCACCAAGGAATCACCGCATGAACACTGTCATCTCCAATACCGACACCGATGATCTTCGCATTCGCGAACTCAAGCGGCTGAGTACGCCTGCCGAAGTTATCGGCGACTGTGGCAGCAGCGAACTTGCCAGCGTCACCGTGGCCCGGACCCGGAGCAGGCTTCACGCCATACTCGATGGTACAGATGACCGCCTGGTGGTGGTGATGGGTCCCTGTTCGATCCATGACACCGCCGCGGCGCTCGAATACGCCGAGCTTCTGCGCCAGCAGCGCGAGCTGCATGCCGATACTTTGGAAGTCGTGATGCGCGTGTACTTCGAGAAGCCGCGTACCACCGTGGGCTGGAAAGGCTTGATCAACGACCCGGGCCTGGATGGCAGCTTCCGCATCGATCGCGGTCTGCGTCTGGCGCGCGGTCTGCTGATTGGCATCAATGAAATCGGCGTGCCGGCGGGCTGCGAGTTTCTTGACATGATCACGCCGCAATACATCGCCGATCTGGTGAGCTGGGGTGCCATCGGCGCGCGCACCACCGAGAGTCAGGTGCATCGCGAACTCGCTTCGGGTCTTTCGTGCCCGGTCGGCTTCAAGAACGGTACCGATGGCAACGTGAAAATCGCTGCCGATGCGGTGCAGGCGGCCTCGCAACCGCATCATTTTCTGGCGGTGACCAAGGATGGTCGCACGGCGATTGCTGCCACGACGGGCAACGAAGACTGCCACGCGATCCTGCGCGGCGGTAGTTCGCCAAATTATGCTGCCGAAAGCGTCGAAGCGGCCTGTGCTGTGCTCGACAAGGCCGGTCTGACGCCACGGCTGATGATTGATGCCAGCCACGCGAACAGCAGCAAAAAGCCGGAAAACCAGCCCGCCGTGATCGACGATATTGCCGGGCAGATTGCTGCCGGTGAATCGCGCATCATGGGTGTGATGGTGGAGAGCCATCTCGTTGCTGGCCGTCAGGATATCGAGCCGGGTAAGCCGCTGGTTTACGGCCAGAGCATCACCGACGGCTGTATTGACTGGCATAGTTCGGTGGGCGTGCTGCAGCGTCTGGCTGACGCGGTCAGGCAACGTCGCCATATTCGCTCACAGCGTGCTGCCTAAAACAGGTGCGGTGACGAGAGTGGCGCCCTCTCGGGCGCCGCCTGATCGTCATCAAAGTTTGTCTAACGCCAATTAGAGCGGTGTACAACAACTCAGTTTTCCAGTGAGGCGTCCAGCGTGATCGTGGCCTTGAGGACCTTGGATACCGGGCAACCTTCCTTCGTTGCCTGCGCTATCTTTGCGAACGCGTCAGCGTTTGCACCGGGAACCTTGGCCTTGCAGGTCAGATGCACGGCAGTAATCGAAAATCCGTCGCCGTCCTTGTCCAGCGTCACCACGGCCTTGGTGTCGATGCTGTCGGCGGTGAGGTTGGTTTTGCCCAGCTCCAGCGACAGCGCCATCGAGTAACAGCCGGCGTGCGCGGCACCGATCAATTCTTCCGGATTGGTGCCGGGGCCGTCCTCGAAGCGGGACTTGAAACCATACGGCGCCTCACGCAGAGCGCCCGTTTCAGTCGAGATGCTGCCCTGACCATCTTTGATGCCGCCAGACCAGTGTGCGGATGCGGATTTCTTCATGCTGTTCTCCTTCGGTGGTTGGATGCCTTGAATCGCCAGCGTGTCAGACCATGCATGCAGATGGCGCGAATGGATGGGCGGATCGGCTTCACGCGCGGTTTCTGCTTGCAGGCCGTATGCTCGGCAATCAGATGTATTGTGGAGGCTCTTCCATGTCGTTCGATATCCAGCACGATCAAGCTGCCCGACGTTTCGAAACCCATGTAGACGGCGTGCACTGCCTGCTCGACTACACGCTGGCTGATGGTGTGGCCACCTGTGTCATGACAATTACGCATACCGACGTGCCGGCCGAAGTCGGTGGTCGCGGTATCGCATCCGCCCTGGTGCAGGCCGCCATGAAGGTGGCTCGGGCCCAGGAGTGGAAGGTCATACCGGCCTGTTCCTATGCAGCTGTCTGGATGAAGCGGCACAACGAATATCATGATCTGCGTGCGTAAATCTGCGATGTCCCGGCATGCCGCTATCATCTGGGCAGTCGCAGCAAACTGCCCCGCCAATGACTGTCGGTTCCGTTCGAATGCCTGCATGATTCCGGCGACCGAATGACTCGCAGTTTGCCCAGCCGAATTGAACCCCTGAATTGAATCCGCGACGAGAACACACGATGCCATCGAAATCGGAAAAGAAGACTTCGTCAAAGGCTTCGTCGTCTGGCGATGCATCATCCTCGAAGGTATTGGATCAAGTGAGTCATCCGTCGAGGCACCGCTGGCGCCCGCTGCACTTCATTCGCGCAAGGCCGCGGATGCTGATTGCCTTGGCGATTTTTGTCATCGCCAGCGGCACGCTGATTGAAACGGGAATGCGCATTTCCAATGCCGTTTTGTTGGGTTTCGACCTCGGTGCCATCGTATTTCTTGCCATTTTGGCGCGCCTGTTCAATCAATCCTCGCCAACACGCATGCGTCGGCAGGCGAAGGCACAGGACACCGGCCGCTGGGGCATCCTCTGGAGCGGCATCGTGCTGTCATCGGTTGTACTGGTGGCCTTGAGCAATGAGCTGCACGCGGCAAAGGCCGGGGGTCTGCCGGCGCTGGTGGTCGGTGTGCTGAGCGTGGTGCTGACATGGCTTTTTCTCAACATCATGTTTGCCATGCACTACGCACACGGTTTCTACGGTGACTATGGCGAAAAACATACCGGACTCGATTTTCCCGATACGCCGGAGCCCGATTACTGGGATTTTGCCTATTTCGCGATCGTGATCGGCATGACGTTTCAGGTTTCCGATGTACAGATCACCAGCCGCTACCTGCGTCGCGTGGCTTTGTTGCACAGCATCATCGCGTTCTTCTTCAACGTGTTCATTATTGCCATCACCGTGAATATCGTGGCGGGCCAAAGTTAGAGTTTGCGTCCGGGCGGTGCAGAAACAATTTTTATGACGACGTAACCGGCAGTGGCCGATGTGCGAATAGGTTATGGAGACATGAGCAAATGTCTCCATCCCTCTTATCCAAGGACATTCCCATGAACGTACGTCTTGCCACACTTCTCGTTGCCGCCATGACCTGCGGTTTTGCCACCACTTCCGCGTTTGCGCAGGATGCGATGGCCCACAGCTCCAGTTCGGCGATGTCGCACGATGCGATGAAGGGTGACGCCATGAAAGGTGGCGCCATGAAGCACGATTCCATGAAGAGTGATTCGATGAAGAATGGCGCCATGAAAGGCGATTCGATGAAGCATGATTCCATGAAGAGTGACTCGATGAAGGGCGACTCCATGAAGCACGATTCGATGAAGGCACCTGTCAGCGGCAGTAGCTCGGGCCGCTAATCGCCGAGCGGCTTCGTTTCCGAAGGGGCGTTGCCATGGCGACGCCCCTTTGCTGCGGTACGAGTGCGCACGCGCGCAACAACGGCTGATCAACCGCGCATAATCGGCGGATATCCTGTTGCAGGCTGTCCGCCGTGAATGACTCGTTTGTCCGTAATCTTGGTATTCAACATCCGCTGATCCAGGCACCCATGGCGGGTTCGACGACACCGGATCTGGTCGCGGCCGTATCCAGTGCCGGTGGTTTGGGTTCGCTCGGCGCGGGTTACCTGGAGCCGCAGGCGATTCTGGATCAGGCCGCGCAGATTCGACGGCTCACCGATCGCCCGTATGCGATCGGTTTGTTCGTTCTGCCAGACGAATTCGTCGTCGATATGGCTGCGGTGACCAAGGCGCGCGAGCAACTCGATGCGTTGATGGAGCGAGAAGGTCTCGCGGTACGTACCAGTTTGCCGACACGCTGGGCTCCGCGATTTTCCGATCAGTTGGCGGCCCTGTATGAGGCGCGACCCGCGGTGGCGTTTTTTGCTTTCGGACTGATCAATGCCGCGCAAATACGCGAGCTGAAACAACGCAACATCCTCGTGATTGGCACGGCGACCACGGTGGCTGAGGCGCGTGCCTGGGCAGAATGCGGCGCCGATGCGGTAAGCCTTCAGGGTGCAGAAGCCGGGGGCCATCGCGGTACATTTTTGCATGATGCCGACGATGCGATGATCGGCCTGTTTGCCCTGTTGCCCATGGCGGTGCGCGCGATAAACATTCCCGTGATTGCTGCCGGTGGGATCATGGATGGGCGCGGCATGCTGGCTGCGGAAATTCTTGGCGCATCGGCCAGCCAGCTGGGAACTGCTTTTCTGGGCTGCCCGGAGAGTTCGGCCGCCCAGTCATGGAAGCAGGATCTCCCGCAGGCTGAAGAACAGCGCGTTACCACCATCCGCAGCTTCTCCGGTCGTGCCGCGCGTGGTTTGCGCAACCGTTACGTGGAGGCAATGGAGCCGACCATGGCCAACCTGCCGGCCTATCCCGTTCTGAACGCGCTCACCTCACCGCTGCGCCGTGCGGCGGCCGAGGCGGGTCGTGGCGATCTGCTGTCTGAATGGTGTGGGCAGGCCGCAACGCTGGTGCGGCCGATGCCAGCCGCGGAGCTGGTGGGTGTCCTGACGGACGAATATCGCGCGGCCCGGCGTTCTTTGGCGGTTTGACGTGGGCTGTTTGACGTGTCGACGGGGCAGGCCGGTTATACTGCGCCCGCGCCATTCCGCGCGGTTATCTGTATCGAGGCTCCTCCTCTTGAGTACTGCCCGTACCAACAAGGCCGTTACCACGGCCACTCTGCGCAAGTCAGTGATCGACGCGCTGGAAGAATTGAAGGCCAAGGACGTTCGCGAAATCGACGTGCGCGGCAAGACCTCCATCGCTGATCTGCTGGTGATCGCTTCCGGTACCTCGGCCCGCCACGTCAAGTCCATCGCCAACGAAGTCACCAAGTTCGCCAAGCAGGCGGGCGTCGCGCCGCTCGGCGTGGAAGGCGAAGTCGAAGGTGAGTGGGTGCTGGTCGATCTGGGCGACGTCATCGTCCACGTGATGCTGCCGCGCATCCGCGAGTTCTATGGCCTCGAGCGCCTGTGGACCGTCGGCGATCACGGCCACGACTTCGACGCCGCGCAAGCCGGCTGAGCAAGCGCTGGCATGCGCGCACGCCTGATTGCCGTGGGCGAACGCATGCCCGGCTGGGTGGCGGAAGGCTTTGCCGAATACCGCAAGCGGCTCTCGCATGACCTGCCGCTGGAACTGATCGAACTCAAGCCCGGCATCCGCGGCAAAGGCCGTGACGATGTTCGTGCCATGCAGGATGAAGGCGCCGCGATACTGGCTGCTCTGCCACGTGACATCCACGTCGTGGCACTCGATGGCCGCGGCAAAACCTGGTCCAGCGAAGAACTCGCCGAACAGCTGGCGCGCTGGCGCATGAGCGGGCGTGATCTGGCTTTTCTCATCGGTGGCCCCGATGGCCACGCGCCCGAGGTGTTGGCGCGCGCCGAACAGAGCTGGTCGCTGGGGCCGCTGACGCTGCCGCACATGCTGGTGCGCCTCGTCGTGGCTGAGCAGCTGTATCGTGCAACGACGCTGCTGGCCGGGCACCCCTATCATCGAGCCTAGCCGTTATGGTCTAGGCCAGCGCCCAGCTTTCACGACAAGCGCGGCCATGCTGCCACTCTGACCTCGATCGGACTATCGATGCTTTATCTCGCCTCGCAATCGCCGCGCCGCCGCCAGCTGCTGGACCAGCTGGGACTGGAATTCAGCGTGCTCGATGTCGATGTTCCAGAACATCGTGCGTCAGCCGAATCGCCGCAGGATTACGTCAGTCGTGTCGCGCGCGCCAAGGCACACGCGGGTCTGGCCACTCTTGGCGATGCGGCGCAGGCATGGGTATTGGGTGCTGATACCGAGGTCGTACTCGACGATGAAGTGTTTGGCAAGCCACGCGATGCAGACGATGCTTGGGCCATGCTGCGCCGCCTCTCGGGCAAGACGCACAGGGTCATCTCAGTCGTGTGGCTGGTCGGTAAAAATCACGAGCAATCAGAAACAAGTGTCTCGCAGGTGCGTTTCGATACGTTGAATGAGGCCACCATTGCAGCCTACGTCGCAACCGGCGAGCCGTTCGGCAAGGCTGGTGCGTATGCGATCCAGGGGCGTGGCGCCACGCTGATTGCCCATCTGGAGGGCAGTTATTCCGGCGTCATGGGCCTGCCGGTATTCGAAACGGCGCGTTTGCTGCGTAGTTTCAAGCTGTCGCCTTAGCGATCGGCTCAGGTCATGGCCGTGGTGACGAACCAGGCCACGACCGCCATCAGATTGTTGATGCCATGCGCCAGCACGGCCGGCCATAGCGAGCCGGAGCGCAGCCGCAGCCAGGCAAGCGCGAGCGCGAGCAAGGTGAGATCCGGCAACGCATACCACTGCCATTGCATGCCCGGCAGATGCACCAGCGCGAACAGCAGCGCGCTGATCGCTATGCTCCAGCCGATGCGCCAGCGCTGCATCAGGGCCGATAGCAATACGCCGCGGAACAGCAACTCTTCCACCAGCGGGCCGAGGCTTGCCACGACGACAACCAGCACGATGCGCAGCGCCAGCGGGGTGTGTGCACCAAGGTCTTGAATGTCCTGCGTCACGCTTTTGCCATCTGCCAGCAGCGCCGTCAGCAGGCCACCTGCCAGTGGGGCGAGCACCCCGATGGCGAGCGCGAGTCCGAAGAACACCGGATTCACCGGCAGTCTCACACCCAGGCCCGGAGGCTTGGCGAGCGCCCATAGACTCGGCCACTTCTTTCGAACCAGCGGAAGAATCACGGCCGCCGCCACGCCTAGCGTCAGCATGACCAGGATCGCCGGCATGCCGGGTTGAGCGAGCATCGTGCGAACTTCCGCGCCGATGGGTTGGATGCCTTTTTCGAGCTGCACGAAGCCCGTGGCAACGCCCATGAGCAGGGCGGCGAGTCCACCGGCGACAGCCTGCAGTAGAAAATACAACGCAATCAAACCGGCGGCGGCCCAGAGGCTGGGGGGTTCGACGTGGGCCTGCTGCCCATCGAACCACGGCGGCAGGCCGGAAGCCCTGACCGGTAGAGTGTTCACTGGCATAGCCGATCGGACACGTTGCACCGTGCCTTAGCCAATCATCATGACACGCACGATGCCAATGCCTGCCATCACCACCAGCGCGGCCCAGGCCAGCGTGCTCAGACCAAAACCACCGCTGCGCTTGCTCGGATCCTTGAGATAGGCCAGTGCATACCAGATGCGGCCGACCAGCCATACCAGTCCGGCGGTGCCTGCCCAAAGGCCGCCAAAACCATGCGAGGCCGCTAACCAGAGTACCGGCAAAAACATCACCGTGTTTTCGATGGTGTTCATCTGTACCCGATAGGCGCGCTCGAAACTCGGGTGCCCGCTGACCGCTGGCGCTTTGATGCCGTACTTGCCGCGCGCTTTGCCGGTGATGAACAAGGTGCCGAATAGCAGCAGCACGGTAAGCAGGGTTACCAGCGCGGGCAGCTCGATCATGGTGAGTTCTCTGGAGGCTAAACGCGAACTGTAGCTGTAGCACCCGCGTGGCGCTAACGGTCGCAAGAAGTTATCGTCAACCGCCTGTGTCAGGTGAGATACCGATCAAACGGGGGATCTATGGATTGGCAGAAAGGCGAAAGCAGCAACAACGTCGAAGTCGATAGCGGCAACGGTGGCGGTGGTGGCCCGCGTTTCGGCGGTGGCCGCATGGGCATTGGTGGCATCGTGGTGTTGGCGATCCTGGGCTGGGTCTTCTTCAAGAATCCGCTGGCACTGCTCGATCAGGGCGGAAACCAGACCAGCGCACCGACGCAGACCTCGCAACCGGCGCAGGTCGATCCGCAGCAAAAGGAATTTGTCAGCCGGATACTGGGTTCGACGGAAAAAACCTGGGGCGATATCTTCGCTGCCAGCGGCAAGACGTACGTGGATCCCAAGCTCGAACTGTTCAGCGGTGGTGTCAACACCGCCTGCGGTGCGGCGTCGACAGCGGTGGGGCCGTTCTACTGCCCCGGCGATCAGAAGGTTTATCTCGATCTCGCTTTCTTCCAGGAGTTGCAGAATCGCTTTCATGCCGCCGGTGATTTCGCGCGGGCGTACGTGATCGCGCACGAAGTCGGCCATCATGTGCAGAAGCTCACCGGTGTATTTGATCAGGTCAACGCCGCGCGCCGTCGCGGTGCACCGATGGATGGTGCCGATGGACTTTCGGTGCGTCAGGAGCTGCAGGCGGACTGCTATGCCGGCGTATGGGCCAATCGCACGCAGGCCCGACTGCAATGGCTGCAGCCCGGTGATGTGGAGTCCGCGCTCAATGCGGCCAGCCAGATCGGCGACGACACGCTGCAGCAGCAGGCGCAGGGTCGGGTGGTGCCGGATTCATTCACCCACGGCACCTCGGCGCAGCGGGTCAAGTGGTTCAAGACCGGACTCAACAGCGGCGACATGGCTCAATGCAATACGTTTGCTGGTGAACCTTGAGGTTAGTTTGAACGTGCAGGTGAGGTGGCCGGCCTAGCGTATATTCAGCCATCCGTTTCACGCGTTGCAGAGTTTGATTTGACCGATTCGATGGATCATCCCTGCCTGCGATGCGGCGCCTGCTGCGCGTTCTTTCGTGTGGCCTTCCACTGGTCGGAAGCGGAAGGCGTTACCGGCGGTAGCGTGCCACTGGAGCTGACCGAGAAACTGGATCCACATCGGCTGGCCATGCGTGGCACCAATGCGGCGAAGCCGCGCTGCGTCGCCTTGGTGGGCGTGGTTGGCCAGGCGGCGCATTGCGGCATCTACGAACAGCGCCCGTCGGTATGCCGGGAAGTTGAGCCGTCATGGGAGTTCGGCAAGCTGAGCGCCCAGTGCGACAAGGCACGTCTCGCACATGGACTGTCGCTGCTGACGCCGAAGGACTGGCCGGCGACGCCGCTCGCGTCATTTTCGAACGGCGGGTGATTCGCTCCCGTCACTCGCGGCGTTCGATCAGTTGAAACGATAGATGTCCATGGCCAGAAACCCAAGGTCGATACCGGCATCGATCCGCTGCGCATGCGCCTTGGTGCCCGCCGCGCCAAGCGCCACGAACAGCGGTAACAGGTGCTCGTCGGTCGGATGGGCGCGCTCGGCGCCCGGTGCCTGGCGACGATAGTCGAGCAGGGCATCGACATCGCCCGCGGCCAGCCGTTGTTCGAGCCATTCGATAAACGGTCGCACGTAGGGCGCCTCCCGTTCCTTGCTGTAACCGGCGCCGAAATCATGCAGGTTGTGCGTGATGCTGCCCGAGCCAATCACCAGCACGCCCTCGTCGCGTAGCGATGCCAATGCCCGGCCCACGGCGTATTGATGTGCCGGGCCGAGCTCGGGCTGGATGGTGATCGGCACCACCGGAATATCGGCGTCGGGGTATAGCAGTCGCAGCGCTACCCACGCACCGTGATCTAGTCCACGGTCCGGGTTGATCGTGGCGGGAAGGTCTGCTTCATCCAGCAGCTGAGCTACATGCTGCGCCAGCTCAGGCGAGCCCGGCGCCGGATAGCGCAGCTCATACAGCGGAGCGGGGAAACCGCGAAAATCGTGGATGGTTTCTGGCGTCGTTGCGCCGCCTACCTGCGGCTTGCGTGACAGCCAGTGCGCGCTGGCCATGACGATCGCGCGTGGCTTTGGCAACAGAGCGGCCAGCTCGGTCAGCCGCTGGCCGGTAAGCCCGGGCTGCAGCGCGGTCATCGGCGAGCCGTGCGAGATGTAGAGACTGGGCAATGAAGTCATGACAGCGGTGTCTTGATGGGATAACCCAAAGATAGGGGCAATCCTGTCAATTGCATCGCGCTGCGCAGAAACGATCCGTCGCGTGATCGGAACAATGTCGGTCACAACAACACGCTATCGGCGAAAACAAAAAAGCCGCAGCGCGAGGCTGCGGCTTTCGGTCGGGGCTTTTCGGTTACGGCTTGCGGTGCGGTGGTTTGCTGCCGCCTGGCTTGAAGCCTCCAGGCTTGGGACCGCCGGGTTTGAAACCTGGCTTGCCCGAAACGCCCGGCTTGCGCGCCGGCGGTGCGCTGCTGGAGCTCGTATCGTTGCCGTCCCACTCGTGGATGCGCAGCTGCTGCTGCACCACCCAGACCTTTTTCAGATGCTCGAACACTTCCTTCGGCATGCCGTCTGGTAGGTCGATCAGGCTGTAGTGATCGCGAATGCTGAGGCGGCCGATGAACTGGCTTTCCAGCCCGGCTTCGTTGGCGATGGCACCGATAATGTTGCCCGGCTTCACGCCGTGTTCGTGGCCGACTTCGACGCGGTACGTGCGCTTGCCTTCCTCGGTGGCGTGCGCACGCACCGGGCGGTTGCCAAATTCACGCGGCGGCGCGCCGTCGTGCGATGCGGATTCGCGCGGCTTGAAATCACGCGCGGGACGACTGGCCGCGCCATCGCGATCCGCCGAAGGGCGACGCTCGCTGGCCGGCCGGTCGCGCGACGGACGATCTGACGAGGTGCGATCATGCCCGCCGGTATCGGGCCGGCCTTTGTCCTGCGTGAAGCGTTCGCGCTGCGTCGACTCGTACTTTTCGCGCTTCGCCGGCGCCAGCAGCAGCGGCTGATCGCCCTGGGCGATGCGCGCCAGCGCGGCGGCGATTTCGATCGCCGGCACGTTGTGCTCCTGCTCGTACTGCTCGATCAGCTTCTGGAACTCGCCCAGATCGCCCTGCGCGCGCATGTCGCTGATGCGCTGCTTGAACTTGCTGATGCGCACGTCATTGACCACATCGACGGATGGCAGCTGCATCTGCTCGATCGGCTGGCGCGTGGCGCGCTCGATCGCGCCCAGCATGCCACGCTCGCGTGGGCTGACGAACAGAATCGCCTCGCCGCTGCGGCCCGCACGGCCTGTGCGGCCAATGCGATGCACATAGCTTTCGGTGTCGTACGGGATGTCGTAATTGAACACGTGGCTGATACGCTCCACGTCGAGACCGCGTGCAGCGACGTCGGTGGCGACGAGAATATCCAGCTTGCCGTCCTTCAGCTGCTGGATCACGCGTTCGCGCTGCGCCTGCGCAATGTCACCATTGATCGCCGCTGCGGCCAAGCCACGCGCCTGCAATTTCCCGGCGAGTTCTTCGGTGGCCTGCTTGGTGCGTGCGAAGATGATCATCGCGTCGAACGGCTCGGCCTCGAGGATGCGTGTCAACGCATCGAGTTTATGCATGCCGCTGACGAACCAGTAGCGTTGGCGGATGTTCGGCGCGGTGGTCGTCGACGACTTGATCGTAACTTCGACCGGATCCTTCAGATGCTTCTGCGCAATCTTGCGGATCACCGACGGCATGGTCGCCGAGAACAGTGCGACCTGCCGTTCCGGCGGCGTCGCCTGCAGCACTTTCTCGACGTCGTCGATAAAGCCCATGCGCAGCATTTCGTCCGCTTCGTCGAGCACCAGGAAGCGCAGCTCGGACAGATCCAGCGTGCCCTTGTCCAGATGATCGATCACGCGGCCAGGCGTGCCGACCACGACGTGCACACCGCGCTTCAGCGAATGCAGTTGCGGGCCGTAGCTCTGGCCGCCGTAAATCGGCAACACCTGGAAGCCGGGAATATGTGCGGCATAGCGCTGAAACGCTTCAGCCACCTGGATGGCCAATTCGCGCGTCGGTGCGAGCACCAGCGCTTGCGGCTTGCCGGCGCGCGGATGAATGCGCGACAGGATCGGCAGCGCAAACGCGGCGGTCTTGCCGGTGCCGGTCTGTGCCTGACCAAGCACGTCGCGCCCTTCCATCAACGGCGGAATGGTGGCGGCCTGGATTGGCGACGGCGACTCGTAGCCGACATCACCAAGCACGCGGAGCACCTCGGGGGGGAGACCAAGGGTGCTGAAACCGGCAGCTGTAGCCGGGGTGGAATCGGGGGACGCGGGGGACATGGGAGCCTTCGATGTCATGCAGAGGGCATGCAAGGGTGTAAGAAGAGTTCTATTGTAACAGCCCCTTGCGTCAAGGCCCGATGCAACATGCT
>Ga0302311_10000327_pt1 | contig 59883 bp, 67 predicted proteins | sample III_Palsa_N1_3_FD_200449 | JGI IMG/M metagenome (GOLD analysis project Ga0302311, IMG submission 200449) | Peat permafrost microbial communities from Stordalen Mire near Abisko, Sweden - III_Palsa_N1_3 | ecosystem: Environmental > Terrestrial > Soil > Palsa > Peat permafrost | place: Sweden... | reverse complement strand
ACCTAACATGATCGATCCCGTCGCGCTCGCCCGCGAGCTCATCCGCCGCCCCTCGGTGACACCGGCCGATTGCGGGGCAATGGACATTGTGCAGACCGCACTAATGGATCTGGGCTTCGCCTGCCGACGGATGAAGTTCGGCGAAATCGAGAATCTCTACGCCCGGCGCGGGACCGACCGGCCCAACCTCTGCTTCGCCGGCCACACCGACGTCGTCCCCCCGGGCGACGCGACCGGCTGGCGTCACGGACCGTTCGAGGGAGAGATCGAAGGCGGCGTGCTGCACGGTCGCGGCGCTGCGGACATGAAGAGCGCCATTGCCGCGTTCGTCGCCGCGGCGGCGCGGGCCGGGGACGTCCCCGGCTCGATCTCCCTGCTGATCACCGGCGACGAGGAGGGCGAAGCCGAGCACGGCACCAAGGCGGTGGTTGCGGCCCTCCAGGCCGAGGACGAGCGGATCGACCACTGCCTGGTCGGCGAGCCAACCTCCGCGGCGCAACTCGGCGACATGATCAAGATCGGTCGGCGCGGCAGCGTCAGCGCCGAAATCGCGGTCCGCGGCGTTCAGGGGCACGTGGCCTATCCCGATCGGGCGGCCAATCCCGCCCCGGTGCTGGTGCGGCTGCTGGCGGCGCTCGACGCCAGGATCCTCGACCAGGGCTATCCCGGGTTCCAGCCATCGAACCTGGAGATCACGTCGATCGATATCGGCAACCCGGCCGGCAATGTGATCCCGGCCGAGGCGCGGGCACGCCTCAACATCCGCTTCAATCCGGCCCACACGGGCGCCAGCCTGTCGGCCTGGCTGCAAAACGAGGCGTGGGCCGCGGCGGCAGGGTTCAGCGGCGCGGTCACCCTGACGCCGCGAATCAGCGGCGAGGCTTTCCTTACCGAACCAGGCGATTTCACGAGCCTCGTCGCCCGGGCCGTAGCGACCGTGGTCGGCGTCCAGCCCGAGCTCTCGACGACAGGCGGGACCTCGGACGCCCGATTCATCCGCACCCTCTGCCCGGTGGTCGAGTTCGGCCTCGTCGGCGCGACCATGCACAAGGTGGACGAGCAGGCGAGCGTCGCCGACATCGAGGCCCTGACCGCGATCTACACTCGTCTGATTACGGACTATTTTTCTGGCCTCTCCGGATAGTCGACGCGGACCAGGGCCAGCCCCGCGGCCGGGGCTACAGGTCCGCAGGCGGCGCGGTCGCACGCCTTCAATGCCCGGACGAGATCCTCCGGGCTCCAGCGGCCAAGGCCCACCTGGACCAGCGAACCGACCATCGAGCGCACCTGGCGGTGCAGAAATGAGCGAGCCGCGAACGACAGTCGCACCTCCTCCCCGGCCCGGGCCGCGCGCGCCGCGTCGAGTGTCTTGATCGGCGAGGCGGCCTGACAGGCGGCGTCGCGGAAGGTGGTGAAGTCGTGGCGTCCCTCCAGGCGCCGCGCGGCCGTATCCATCGCCTCGACGTCCAGCGGCCCACGTAGGTGCCAGACGTGGCCGGCGTCGAGCGCCGGCGGCCCGGGCCGGTTGAGGATGCGGTAGAGGTAGGCGCGGCCAGCGGCCGAGAAACGGGCGTGAAAATCCTCCGGCGCGACCTCCGCCGCCAGGACCGAGACCGGCGCGCCGCCGAGGTGGGCGTTGACGGCGTTCATCACCACGGCGGCCGGCCAGTCCTTGGCGAGGTCGAAGTGGATCACCTGACCGGTCGCGTGGACTCCGGTGTCGGTGCGACCTGCGGCGTGGATGCGAACATCCTCGCCGCAGAAGGCCGCCAGCGCCCGCTCGACCTCGGCCTGGACGGTCGGCTGATGCGCCTGAGACTGGAAGCCGCAATAGGGGCCGCCGTCATATTCCAGCACGAGCCGATAGCGCGGCATCAGGAAACCCGCGCGCCCGGCGCGAGCGGAAAGCCGCGCAGGAAATCTTCGGCCTCTGCGGGGCCGCGACCCTCGCGCTGGGCACGCAGGATGCGGACGGCGCCGGAACCGCAGGCGATCAGCAGTTCGTCGTCAAGCACGTCGCCGGGCGTTCCCTCGCCGTCTTCCGCCTGGGAAAGCAGGGCCTTAATGCGCACCGGACCGCGCCCGCCCGGAGCCTCGAACCAGGCGCCTGGAAATGGCGACAGCCCGCGGATCCGGCGGTCAACCTCCTCAGCCGAGCGGTCCCAGCGGATGCGGGCCTCGGAGGTCCTGATCTTGCGCGCATAGGTGGCGCCTGCCTCCGGCTGGGGTTTTGGCTTGGCGGCGCCTCGCGTCAGCGCCGCGAGTGTGTCGACCATCAGCGCGGCGCCGAGGCGCGAGAGCCGCTCGGCCAGGGCCCCGGAAGTGTCCAGCGCGTCGATGCGGGTGGTGGCGCGCGCCAGCACCGGGCCCGTGTCCAGCCCCTCGTCCATATGCATCACTTCGACGCCAGTCACCGTATCGCCGGCCATGATCGCCCGCTGAATCGGCGCGGCCCCCCGCCAGCGCGGCAACAGCGAGGCGTGCAGGTTGAAGCAACCGAGCCGGGGCGCGTTCAGCACCTCGGCGGTGAGGATCTGGCCGAAGGCGACCACCACCGCGGCGTCGAGGCCGAGCGCGGCGAACGCCGCCGGTTCTTCTGGCGCCCGCATCGACTCCGGCGTGCGGGTCAGCAGGCCCCGCTCCAAGGCGAAGGCCTGGACCGGCAAGGGCGCGAGCGTCCGGCCGCGACCACGCGGCGCCGGCGGCTGGGAATAGACGCAAGCGACCTCGTGGCCGGCGGCGAGGATCGCGGCCAGCGTTGGAACTGCGAAGTCGGGCGTGCCGAGGAAGGCCAGGCGCATGACGGCACTCCCTATGGGAGCGACGCCGGCGGCGCTAGAGGCGCGAGGGCTCCAGCTCCTCGGCCCGGGCGGCCTTGCGCACCTTGTCCACGGCCCGCTGGCGCTTCAGGCGCGAAAGATGGTCGATGAACAGGACGCCGTTCAGATGGTCCAGCTCGTGCTGGAAGCAGACGGCGAACAGGCCCTCAGCGTCCTCCTCCACCTGACGGCCGTCGTAGTCGAGATAGCGGACACGCACGCGCGCCGGCCGTTCGACCTCGTCGAAGATCTCGGGCACCGAGAGGCAGCCTTCTTCGTATGGCGCCAGCTCGTCGGAGGCCCAGAGCACTTCCGGATTGACGAAATAGCGCGGCGCCGGCGGCTCGTCGTTGCGCGCCAGGTCCATGACCACGATGCGCTTGGCGACGCCCACCTGGATGGCGGCCAGACCGATGCCGGGCGCCGCGTACATGGTCTCCAGCATGTCGTCCATCAGAGCGCGCAGGTCGTCGTCGACAGCCACGACCGGGGCCGAGGTCTGCTTGAGCACGGCGAGGTCCTGGTCGACGGTCAGGATGGGGCGGACGGTCATGCGGCGGAGGTAGGACCGGCCATCGGGGTCGTCAAGGCCGGCGGCTCTTCGTCGGCGGCGAGCTTGAGAAGCGGTTGGATCGGCGTCTCGACAGCGCTCAGTTCCCGGATCGGCGTCGCGGGCGTATCGGCCTTGAGCGTCTCGAACCGGCGGGCCTGGGTCAGCACGTTGCGCTCCAGCGAGCCGACGAAGGCGTTGTATTTGCTTACCGCATTGGTCAGGGCCCCGCCGAGGCCGGCCACATGTCCGCCCATGGTCTGCAACCGCCGGTAGAGCTCGCGACCGAGCTCGGCGATCTCTCGCGCGTTGGCCGCCTGCTGGTCCATGCGCCACCCATAGACCACCGCCTTGCACAGGGCGAAGAGGCTCGATGGCGTCACCAGGATCACCCGGCGCTCCATCGCCTGGATGTAGAGCTCCGGCGCCCGCTCCACCGCCGCGGCGAGGAAGGAGTCGCCGGGGATGAACATGGCCACGAAGTCGGGAGAGGCGTCGAACTGCTCCCAGTAGGCCTTGGCCGCCAGGGCTTGCATATGGCTCTTCACGCTGGCGGCGTGGCGGGCGTAGGCCGCCTCACGGGCCTCTTCGCTCGCCGCTTCCTGGGCCGCCAGATAGTCCGCGACCGAGCACTTGGCGTCGATGACGAACACCCCACCGGGCAGGCGCACGGTCACGTCCGGCCGCTGGACGCCGCCGTCGGCGCTGACGGCGTGGACCTGCTCCTCGAAGTCGACGCCGGCCTGCATGCCCGCCAACTCCAGTGTATTGCGCAGCATCTGCTCGCCCCAGCGGCCCTGCACCCCAGCGCCCCGTTTGAGCGCGGTGGAGAGCTTCTGGGCCTCGTCACGCGTGGCCGCCGAAGCGACCATGAGCAGATCGAGGTGAGCCTTGAGCGCGCCCGCTTCGCGGGTGCGCGCCGCGTCGGCGTCGGCCACCTTGCGCTCGAACTTGACTAGAGTTTCAGCCACCGGCTTGAGCTGGGCGTCGATCTTGGCCTCGGCCAACTTCTGCTGGGCCTCGAAGGTCTGCTGGGCGCGCGCGACCAGGGCCTCGGCCACCGCGCCGGCGGCAAGCGCCGCCTGATCCTTCACCCGCTGGTCGGCCTGATCGCTGTCGGCCAACTGCGCCTCCGACCTGCCGGCCCGAGCCCGCTCGGCCATGGCCCAGATCACCGCCCCGAAAGCGATGGCGATCAGAGCCAGATCGAGAATCGAAACCGAGTTCATGCTCCGTTCCTAGCAGATCGCAACGCGGCGGTCAGGCCTCCTCGACCCAGGCCTTAATCAGCTGGTGAGCAATGGCGAGGCCGGCCGGGATGCGCGCGCGGACGGAAAGCTCGCCCAGCATCGCTGTCGCCTCCTCGCGCGTGAACCAGCGCACCTCCTCGAGTTCAACTTTGTCTGCGACGGCCTCGCCGTCCTCGATCTCGGCGAAGAGGCCGATCATCAGCGACATCGGATAGGGCCAGGGCTGGGTGGAGTGGTAGCGCACGCGCAGGGTGCGCACCGCCGCCTCCTCGAAGAGCTCGCGCGCACAGGCCTCCTCGATCGACTCCCCCGGCTCGACGAAGCCGGCGAGGGCCGAATACATGCCCTTGGGCCAGGCGGCCTGCCGACCCAGGAGGCACTTGTCCCCAGCCGTCGCCAGCATGATCACCACCGGGTCGGTGCGCGGAAAGTGGGACGTCTGGCAAGTGCGGCAGATGCGCTTCCAGCCCCCCTCCACCGGCTCGGTGAGCGCGCCGCATACGGCGCAGAAGCGATGTTTGCGCCGCCACTCGAAGACCTGCTTGGCGGTGGCGGCGATGGCCGCTTCGGTCGGCGGCAGGGCCATGGCGATGCCGCGCAGATCCTCGAAGCGGCCGAGGCCGGTGAGCGGACCATCGGCGGGATCGACGTCGCCCTCCAGATCCACGGCGAAGACAGCCGTCTCCTTCCACAGGCCCAGGAAGAGCAATCGCTCCCAACCGGCCGAGAGGGTCTTGACCATGCCGGCAGCCAGGTAGGCGAGCTGAATGGCGCCGCCCTTGGCGCCCTCGACCAGCGGCTTGCCGTTCCACAGAGCGATGGCGAGCGAGCCGGATTCGGCCAGGCGTTCGGCCAGCCACGCCTCGTCGGTTCGGCGATAGCTCGCGCGCTCGAGGGGGTTTCCGGCGAAAACGTTGACGAAGGCGTCCAGGGGCATGGCGCCTAGTTAGCTGAGACGGACGCGTCCGTCAGCGTCTCTCACTCGGATGCCGCGCCCATGCGCGCCTTGAGCGGGCTGGTGTCGGGCTCCGGGTCGGCGACGCCGACGGTGTGCGAGAGCTTCCCCATGATCGAGTGTACATAGCCCTGGGTCTCGCGGTAGGGCGGTACGCCGCCGTAGCGGTCGACCGCGCCCGGGCCGGCGTTGTAGGCGGCCAGGGCCTTTTCGGTGTCGCCGTCGTAGCGCTGCATCATCTTCGAAAGGTAGACGACGCCGCCTTCGATGTTGCCGGCGGCGTCGGATGAATCGACGCCGAGCGTGCGGGCGGTGCCCGGCATCAGCTGCATGGCGCCCCGGGCGCCCTTGGGCGACACGGCGGAGGTGTTGTAGCGCGACTCCTGCCACGCCACGGCCTGGACGAGGCCCTCGTCGACGTTGTGGCGCTGAGCGGAGTCGTGGATGGCCGAGGCCACCTCCGGCGGCGGCGGCGGCGCGGAGGTTCCGGTGACCTTGCCGCCGGAACTGGCGCGCGGATAGGGCTTGGGATTGAGGATGCGCGCGGTGGGATGCGCGCCAGGCGACATGCGCTGCCGCGCACCGTCGTAGATTACCACCGAGCCGTCGACGTGCACTTCTTCCTGGGCGGACGCAGCGCCGGCGGCGAACACCGCTGCAACGAGCGCGGGCGCCAAGCGCGCCAAGACGCGGAAGCGTCTCCCCATCATGCCTTACCCCGCCCGACCACTGAGATCGATGGCCAAGGTTATAGGGGAAACAAGCCGCCGGCGAAACCCGCGCTGGCCGCACGCGACGATGTGTCCGACTCCAGCGCCGCTTGCGCCCCGCCCGCCGCCACGCGATATAGGCCTCGGAGATCGGCGATGGGCGGAGGCCTCGCCAACCCGGTCAGGTCCGGAAGGAAGCAGCCGTAACGAGATTAGCTCCGGGTCGTCTGCCGGTCTCCACCCACCTCCGCGCGAGCCTCGCCCTCTAGTGGAACGAATTTGACATTCGCATCCCGCCCGACATCGGCCGCCGAGCGAATGTCAAATTCAAAATTCCACTAGAAAAACAAGTGATTGCTAGTGATCCTTTTGATTCCAACATTTGTACGGAAGATTGTATCAGGCGGGATGCAAATGTTGGAATCGGACCACTAGTCCCATGACCGACGAGACCGTCGCTCCCGAGCGCGACGAGAGCACCAGCGACATGTTCAGCGCCGCCGCCGCCGAAGCCGCCCCCGCGGCATATACTGTCATCGCCCGCAAGTACCGGCCGAAGACGTTTGAGGACCTGATCGGCCAGGAGGCCATGGTCAGGACCCTGACCAATGCCTTCGCCTCGGGCCGCATCGCCCACGCCTTCATGCTCACCGGCGTGCGCGGCGTCGGCAAGACGACCACCGCCCGCCTGCTGGCGCGCGCGCTCAATTACGAGAGCGAGACCGTCGATCAGCCCAACCTCAAGGACCTCGCCGTCGAAGGCCGCCACTGCCGCGCCATCCTCGATGGCCGCCACCTCGACGTGCTGGAACTGGACGCCGCGTCGCGCAGCAAGGTCGACGAGATGCGCGAACTGTTGGACGGCGTGCGCTACGCCCCGGCCCAGGCCCGCTACAAGGTCTACATCATCGATGAAGTGCACATGCTCTCGACGGCGGCCTTCAACGCCCTGTTGAAGACCCTCGAGGAGCCGCCACCGCACGCCAAGTTCATCTTCGCCACCACCGAGATCCGCAAGGTGCCGGTGACCATCCTTTCGCGCTGCCAGCGCTTCGACCTGCGCCGGGTCGAACCCGAGGTGATCGCCGCCAGCCTCGCCAAGATCGCCGAGGCGGAGGGCTTTCAGGTCGAGAGCGAGGCCCTGGCGCTCATCGCCCGCGCGGCCGAGGGCTCGGTGCGCGACGCCCAGTCGCTGCTCGACCAGGCCCTGGCCCAGACCGAGCCCGGCGTGGCCGTCGACGCCCCATCCGTGCGCGACATGCTCGGCCTCGCCGACCGCACCCAGACCATCGAGCTGTTCGAGACGGCGGTGCGCGGCGAAGCCGGACCGGCCATCGAGATTTACCGCACGCTCCACGCCTTCGGCGCCGATCCGGTCACGGTGATGATGGACCTGCTGGAGCACTGCCACGGCGCATCAGTGGCCAAGACGCTGGGGCCGGACGCCCTGGGCCTGCCCAGGGACCAGGCCGGCAAGCTGGCCGCGACCGGCGCGGCGCTGTCGGCCGGCAGCCTCTCGCGGCTGTGGCAGATGCTCCTCAAGGCGCTAGGCGAGGTCCGACTCGCACCGGACCCCAGGGCGGCGGTGGAGATGAGCCTCATCCGCCTGGCCTACGCCGCCGACCTGCCGGGCCCGGAGGAGGCGCTGAAGCTCATTGACGGCGAACGCAGCGGGGGGGCCGGGCCGACGAAGCTCCCAACCGGAGGAGGCGGCGGCGCCAGGGCCAGCGTGGCCGCATCCCCCGCGCTGGCGCAAGGCTTGCCTTCGCCACAGAGCTTCGAAGACGTTGTCGCCCTGATCGACGCGCGCCGCGACATCGGCCTGAAGCTCGACATGGAGAAATACGTCCGCCTGATCAGCTTCCGGCCGGGCGCAGTGGAGTTCGCCCCGGCGCCCGGCGCGCCCGCCAATCTCGCCCACCGCCTTTCGGCCCGGCTCAAGGAATGGACAGGCCAGCCATGGCTGGTGGCCGCCCAGGGCGGCGGCGGGGCGGAAACCTTGGCCGAGCGCCGCGATCGCGAGCTTGCCAAGGCGCACGAGGAAGCCATGGGCGAGCCCTTCGTCCAGGCCCTGATGACCGCCTTCCCCGGGGCCGAACTCCTGGAGGTGCGCCAGATGGCCGCCCCCGCCCGGCCGTCCGACGACGAATTGCAACCATCCGAAGATCAGGAGGATTGAGTGAAGGATTTGGGATCCCTGCTGAAGCAGGCCCAGGCCATGCAGCAGAAGCTGCAGGAGGCCCAGGCCAAGCTCCAGGCGCAGGAAATCGAGGCCGCCGCCGGCGGCGGCCTGGTGAAACTCACCCTGCGCGGCACCGGCGATATCGCCAGCCTCAATATCGACGAGAGCCTGATCAAGCCGGGAGAGAGCGAGATCATAGCTGACCTGGTCATCGCCGCGTTCGCCGACGCCAAGCGCAAGCTGGACGAGGCCCAAGCCGGCATGGTGCGCAACGCCGCCGGGCCGCTGGCCGGCCTGCCGGGCATGCCCAAGATCTGATGGCCGCTTCGGTCGGACCGGAGATCGAGCGGCTCATCGCGCTGCTGGCCAAGCTGCCTGGCCTGGGTCCCCGGTCCGCGCGCCGCGCGGCGCTCACCTTGCTGAAGAAACGGGAACAGCTGCTGACGCCCCTCGGACAGGCCCTGGCCGAGGCGTCGGCGCGTGTCCGCACCTGCTCGGTCTGCGGTTCGCTCGACAGCACCGACCCGTGCGCGGTGTGCGCCGACCGGTCGCGCGATGCCGGTCTCATCTGTGTGGTCGAAGAGGTCGGGGCTTTGTGGGCCATGGAGCGGGGCGGGGCCTGGCGCGGCCGCTACCACGTGCTGGGCGGCCTGCTGTCGGCGCTGGACGGCGTCGGCCCCGACGCCCTGCGGATCGAGGCCCTCATCGCCCGCGCCGCCGACCCAGCCGTCCGCGAGGTGGTGCTGGCGCTGCCCGCCACCGTCGACGGCCAGACCACGGCGCACTATCTCGTCGACCGCCTGGCCGGCGCCGGGGTGGAGGTAACCATGCTGGCGCGCGGCGTGCCGGTGGGCGGGGAGCTCGACTGGCTGGACGACGGCACCATCGCCCAGGCGCTGCGGGCGCGGCGGCCGGCGTGAGGCCCGCAACCACTACACCCATCCTCGCGCAAGCCACGACCCAGGCTTTCTTGAAACGCCGAGTCCTTAGATAAAAGCCCTGGTCCCGGATCGTCGCGCTTGCGCGCGCCGTCAAGCATGAGCGGAACATTCATTCGATGCAGCTCAAAGCCCGCCATATTTCCTTCGTCGCCGTCGCGAGCCTGGTCTTTCTGGCGCTGTTGCTCGGCGTCTACGCGCTCCTGCCGCTCGCCTGGGAGCACCATGAACACCATAAGGGCCTCGCGGGCCTGTCGATGGTGACGCGCACCAAGCAGGGCATTCCCGGCGATCCGATCAACTTCGGCCTGGTGGGCTCGAAGGACGATCTCGCCTGCGCCTTCGCCGCCGCTGGCTGGCGCGCCGCCAACCCGGTGACGATCAAATCCAGTCTGAAGATCGTCGGCAGCGTCGCTATGCGCCGGCCCTACGCCGCCGCGCCGGTCAGCGCGCTCTACTACGCCGACCGCAAGGAGGACCTGGCCTATGAGTTGGCGGCGGGCCGCAGCGCCGACAAGCGCCACCATGTGCGGCTATGGCAGATTTCGGGCGAGGGATCCGATCCCGCTCGGCCCCTGTGGCTCGGTTCGGACAGTTTCGACAAGGGCGTGGGCGTCTCCCACTACACCCTGCGCGTCACCCACCACGTCGATCCAGACCTCGACGCCGAGCGCGATTTCCTGGCCGCCGCCCTGGCCCACACCGGGCGTGTCATCGGCGACTATCAGATATCCGGCGTCGGGCCGACGGCGCTCGGCCACAACGGCGGCGGCGACCCCTATTTCACCGACGGTGAGGTGGAGATCGAAAAGCTGGTCTCCGGCTGCGCCACCGCGGCCAGCGCCGCCGCACCGACGCACGAGCAGAGCCCGTGGACGACGCGCCTGCGCAGCTGGGTCTGGCGCGCGATGCGGCCGGTCAACAGCTGGTTCGAGAAGGCCTACAGCCAGGGCGCCAGCGGCTCGCGGGCCAGCATCGCCTCGTAGCTCGGCCGAGCGCGCACCACGGCGAAGCGATCGCCGCTGACCAGCACCTCCGGAACCAGCGGGCGGCTGTTGTATTCGCTGGCCATCACCGCGCCGTAGGCGCCGGCCGTGGCGAAGACCACGCGGTCGCCGGCTTCGAGCGGTGGCAGCGGGCGGTCGCGGGCGAAGGTGTCGCCGCTCTCGCAGACCGGACCGACGACGTCATAGGGGACGAGCGGACCGTCCCGCGGGAAGACGGGCCGGATGTCGTGCCAGGCCTCGTACATGGCCGGCCGCAGCAGGTCGTTCATGGCCCCATCGAGCACCAGAAATCGCCGGCCGTCCGGTCGCAGGTTCACGTGCAGCACCTGAGTGACCAGCACGCCGGCGTTGGCTGCGAGCACCCGCCCCGGCTCGAAGGAGAGCTCGACCTCGAGGCCGGCCAGGACCCGCGCGACCATGGCGGCGAAGGTGGCTGGCCGGGGCGGATCGGGCTGATCGAAATAGGGCACGCCCAAGCCGCCGCCGAGATCGAGGCGCTCGACCGCCCAACCGGCGCTGCGCAGGCGCTCGACCAGCGCACGCATGCGGGCAAAAGCGTCTTCCAGCGGCGCCAGGTCGGTGATCTGGCTGCCGATGTGGCAGGCGAGCCCGACCATGCGGACGCGTGGATCACCGGCGGCCCGCGCATAGAGCGCCTCGGCTTCTGACAACGCCACGCCGAATTTGCTGCCGTGGACGCCGGTGGTGATCTTGGCGTGGCCGCCGGCCCCAACGTCCGGATTGACCCGCAGGGCCAGGGTCGGTCGCCGGCCGAAGGCGCCGGCGAGTTGCGCGATCAGGTCCAGTTCCGGCTGGGATTCGACATTGATCTCGCCGACGCCGGCCTCGAGCGCGAAGATGAGTTCGGCCTCTGTCTTGCCAACGCCCGAGAAGACGATCCGCTCGGCAGGGACGCCAGCGGCCAGCGCGCGACGAATTTCGCCCTCGGAAACGGTGTCGGCGCCGGCGCCGAGGGCGGCCAGCACCCGCAGGACCGAGAGGTTGCTGTTGGCCTTGACCGCATAGGCGATCAAGGGCGAGCCCAACGAGGGGTGCGCGGCCAGGGCGTCGCGGAACACGCGGTAGTGTCGTTCCAGTGTGGCCGTCGAATAGACGTAGGCTGGCGTTCCTACGGCCTCGGCGATCGCGGCGATCGAAACGTCTTCGCAGAAGAGCTCGCCCCCGCGGAGCTCGAAATGATTCATTGCGGCGGGGCGAGAGGGGGGGTCGGCGGCAGCGGTTCGGGCGTCTTGTCCTCCGGCTTGGGCGTCTTGGCCGCCGCCTCCGCGGCCTTTTGGGCCTGCCAATGGGCCTTGGCCTTGGCTCCGAAAAGAGGTGCGGGCTGGTCGAGCGTGCCGACCTTGGCGCAGGCGGTCAGAACGAGCGCGGCGGCCGCGAGAACGACAAGGCGGGTCATGTGAGGCGCTCCTTCCAGCGCTGGATCTGGGCGCGGACCTGATCGGGGGCCGTGCCGCCATAGCTCGTTCGGCTGGCGACCGAACCTTCGACCGTCAGGGCGGGCAAGGCCTCGGCGGTGATGCGTGGGTCGATCGCCTGCAGTTCGGCGAGCGGTGTCGCGGCCAGGCTCAGGCCCAGCTCATCGGCGCGCTTGACCGCGCGGCCGACCACATGGTGCGCCTCGCGGAACGGCAGGCCGGCGGCGCGGACCAGCCAGTCGGCCAGGTCGGTGGCCGTGGCGTGGCCGGCGCCGGCCGCGGCGGCCATGCGTTCGGTGTTCACCGTCAGGTCGGCGATCATGCCAGTCGTGGCGACGAGGGCGAGGAACAGGGCGTCGAAAGCCTCGAAGGTCGGCGCCTTGTCCTCCTGCATGTCTTTGCCATAGGCGAGCGGCAAGCCCTTCATCACCACCATCAGGCTGGTGAGCGCACCCAGGATGCGGCCAGCTTTGGCCCGCACCAGCTCGGCGGCGTCCGGATTGCGCTTCTGAGGCATGATCGACGAGCCGGTGGTGAAGGCGTCGGATAGGGCGACAAAGCCGAACTGCGGTGTGGTCCACAGTACGATCTCCTCGGCTAGGCGCGAGAGGTGGACAGCGCAGATGGAGGCGGCGCTCAAAGCTTCCAAGGCGAAGTCGCGGGCGGAGACGGCGTCGAGCGAGTTGGCCATCGGCGCGGCGAATCCGAGCGCCTCGGCCGTCATGTGGCGATCGATGGGAAACGACGTGCCGGCCAGGGCCGCCGCGCCCAGCGGACTCTCGTTGGCCCGCACCCGGGCGTCGGCAAAGCGACAGGCGTCGCGGCCGAACATCTCCACATAGGCCATCAGGTGATGGCCGAACGTGACCGGCTGGGCCGACTGCAGATGGGTGAAGCCGGGCATCAGGGTTCCAGCGTGGACCTCGGCCTGGCCAAGGAGGGCCCGTTGCAGATCCTCGAGCGCCGCCTCGGCCGCGTCGCAGGCCGAACGCACCCACAGGCGGAAATCGAGGGCCACCTGGTCGTTACGCGAGCGAGCGGTGTGCAGGCGTCCCGCCGCCGAGCCGATCAGCTCGGCCAGGCGCGCCTCCACATTCATGTGGATGTCCTCGAATTCGGACCGGAACGGGAAGACCCCTTCGGTCATCTCCGTCCCGATCCGCGTCAGGCCGTCCTGGATCGCGCGCTCATCGTCGGCTGAAAGCACGCCCACCGCGGCCAGCATGGCGGCGTGGGCGCGCGAGCCCGCCAGATCCTCGGCCGCCAACCGCTTATCGACATCAATGGAGACATTGATCGCCTGCATCGCCTCGGCGGGCTTGGCGGAGAACCTGCCGCCCCATAGAGAGTGACCGGCCTTTCCGGAGTTGTCGGTCATATGAGACAGATCCCGTTCGCCCTGGCGGGGGCCCTGGCGCTTCTATACGGCGTCTCTGGGTGTTCCAAGCCGGCCGCCGGCCTCACCGACCTGGCGGTCGGCGCCATGGCGGCGCTGAAGCCGACGGCCGCGCCCCAGCCGGCGCCCGGCATCGCCTTCGCCGACGCCGCCGGCGCGCCGCACACCTTGGCTGACTTCAAGGGCAAGGTGACGGTCGTCAATTTGTGGGCCACTTGGTGCCCGCCCTGCAAGGCCGAGTTGCCCTCGCTGGCCGAACTCGCCAAGGCCGAGGCCGGCAAGGCGGTCGCCATCGTGCCGATCAGCGTCGACAAGCCGGACAGCGTACCCCAGGCCCGGGCCTTCATCGCCGCCCACCCGCCGCTGAGCTTCTACACCGAGCCCACCTATCGCTTTGCCTACGCGCTCTCGCCGCCGGCCGGCGACATGCCGACCACGCTGATCTTCGACCGGCGAGGCGTGGAGCGCGCGCGGCTGGCCGGCGGCGCCGACTGGTCGAGCCACGAGGCCAAGGCGGTGGTGGAGCGGCTCCTGGCGGAACCAGGCTAGAACGGAACGTCGCTCTTGACCGGCGGCCCTGGCGGCGGCGGCGCTTCATCGGTGGTCGGCTTCGTCGCCGAGGGGGGCTTTTCGCTGGGCGAGGCGAGGATCTTGTCGATGTCCGCACCCTGTTTGGCGGCGGTCGACTGCACCTGCTGGGCTTCGGCCGTCTTCGCCTGAAGGTCGCCGGCGCCGTTGTCGTCTGACGCATCGGAGGTGTTGGACGCGGTGTTGGACGCGACATTGGCGGCCGCCGGCAATTCGACGATCGGCTTGGCGGTGAGGGTGTCGGCGGAATCGGCGCTGGTCGCGGCGGCGTCGGCGAGGTCGGGCGCACCGGTATCTTTCCAGGCCGCGCGGATGCCCATGCCCGCGCCGACGAGGGCGAGCAACAACAGGGCCCCGCCGATCCCGTAAGCGAGACCGCGGGGAGGAACGGTCACCGGGCCAACACCGGTCCAGGCCGAGGCCATCGCACTTCCTTCAACACCAAGAACGCGGCCGAATCTTACCCCGCCGCACGGGCGGGCGAAATCCCTCCCTCGCCTGTTCACTCCGATCGTGGTCACATGGCGAAAACGACGGGAGAAAACGCCCATGAACCGCCAGATCGTGCTCGCTGAGCTGCCGCAGGGCCGGCTGGAGCCCAGCCATTTCAGCCTGCACCAGGGCGATCGTCCGGCCCCCGCCGACGGCGAGGTGCTGGTCAAGGCGCTTTATGTTTCGCTCGACGCCGCCAACCGAGCCTGGATGCAGGGCGCCACCTATCGCTCGGCGCTCAAGGCCGGTGACGTGATGGCCGGCGGCGCCCTGGCCGAAGTGGTCGAGAGCCGCGCACCGGGCCTTTCACCTGGCGACCTGGTCTTCGCCGACACCGGCTGGCAGGAATGGGCCGCCGTTCCGGCGCGCGGGCTCTCGCCCCTCCCCCGCCTGGAGCCCCTAACCCACCTGCTCAGCGTCTACGGCGTCGCGGGCCTCACCGCCTATTTCGGCCTTCTGGAGTGCGGGCGTCCGAAGGCCGGCGAGACAGTGGTGGTCTCCGCGGCGGCCGGATCGGTAGGCTCGCTGGTCGGCCAGATCGCCAAGATCAAGGGCTGCAAGGTCGTGGGCGTCGCCGGCGGGGCCGACAAATGCGCACTGCTGACCCGCGAGCTCGGCTTCGACGCGGCTGTGGACTACAAGGCCGGCGACCTCAGGCGTGCTCTTCGCGCAACATGTCCCAACGGAATCGACGTTTATTTCGACAATGTCGGCGGCGATATCCTCGAGGCCTGCCTGTTCAACATGAACCTCCACGGGCGCATCGCCTGCTGCGGCGCGGTCTCCCAGTACGATGGCGCCGCGCCCCCGCACGGACCGCGCGGCGTGCCCGGCCTGATCGTCACCAAGCGCCTGACGCTGCAAGGGTTTGTGGTCATGGACTACTACGCCAAGCGGGATGCCGCCCTCACTGAACTGAAGGCCTGGGTGGACGCGGGCAAGCTGGTCGTGCGGGAGGACGTGCTCGAGGGCCTTGAGGCCCTGCCCGGCGCCCTGGTCGGCCTGCTGGCCGGCGAGAATATTGGCAAACGCATGGTCAGAATCGCCTGAATTCAACCAAAATGAACGGCGAATAACCGCGCGCTTCAGATTTTCTTCAAATCTTAGCGATCAGAGTGCGTCCATCGGTCACGTTTCGTGAATGACCGATGGGTGCGAGGAGATATGTTTATGGCGACTCAGGCCCGTCAGATCGACTGGCAGTTCATGGACCGCGATGCGGCCATGTCCGTGCGCACGGGCGACATCGTTTCGGCGGCGGCCGGCGGGCTGCCCGTCTACAAGGTGATGAATCTCGAAGGCGGCCGGGCTTGGCTGCGCGACATCGACACCGGGGCCGATCAGGTTACGCCGCTGACCCTCTTCCACTGGAAGGCCGCGAACGCGCGTTAGGGTCTAGACCTCCGCTAGCTCTCGCGCCGGCGTAGATGCTCGGGCCGGAGCCGCACCAGGCCTGGAAAACTTCATCACGCCATCGCTCAGCCGTCCGAAGCGGAAGGCGAGCATGTCCAGGAAATAGTTCTGGTGCACCCGCCAGGGGACTTTGGCGCCCTGTAGCGGCAGTCGATCCAACGCCCGTTGCACATAGCCCGACGAGAAATCGAGCCAGGGCAGCGCTTTCAGTGTCGGATCGGTGTTGACCGGCCGACATTCCGTGAGCCCCCGCCGCTTCATGTGGTTCAGCAGTCGGCAAAGGTAGCCGGCGGTCAGGTCCGCCTTCAGCGTCCAGGAAGCGTTGGTGTAGCCGAAGCTGGAGGCGAGGTTCGGCACGCCGTCGTACATCATGCCTTTGTAGCTGAACCGCTTGGTGAGATCGGCTCGCTCGCCGTCGACCGTCAGTTCCATTCCGCCGACCAACTGGATCTCGAGACCCGTGGCCGTGACCACGATGTCGGCCAGAAGCTCGCGACCCGAGGCGAGTTGGACGCCCTTCGGCGTGAACCGATCGATGGTGTCGGTGACCACCTCCGCCGCGCCGCTGCGCACGGCCTCGAAGAGGTCGGCGTCCGGCACCAGACACAGGCGTTGGTCCCAGGGGTTGTAGCGCGGCGTGAAATGGGTCGCGATGTCATAGTCCGGGCCGAGCTCAGCCCTTACGCCGTCGAGAATGGACTTCTTGACCTTGTCCGGCCGCTTGCGGGCGAAGTTGAAGAACCACAGCTGCAGCAGCACGTTGCGCCAGCGGATCAGGCCATAGGCGACCTTGGCCGGCAGGCGGGCGCGTAGCCAGTTGGCCTGGGCGTCCTCGGCCGGACGCGAGACGACGTACGTGGGCGAGCGCTGCAGCATGACCACATGGGCGGCGAGCTTGGCCATCTCCGGCACGAGCGTCACGGCCGTGGCGCCGCTGCCGATCACCACCACCCGCTTGTTTCGGTAGTCGAGGTCCTCGGGCCAGAACTGCGGGTGAACGAACCGGCCAGCGAAGACTTCCTCACCCGGAAAAGTCGGGCGATGGCCGCGGTCATAGTCGTAGTAGCCGGCGCACATGTGCAGAAAGCCGCAGGTGACCTGGCCTTCGCGGCCGGCCTCCTCGAAGGTTACCGTCCAGCGCGAATCCGCGGAATTCCATGCGGCGGTCTTGACCTTGCGGCCATAGCGGATGGCCCCGTCGACGCCGTGGACGCGGGCGGTTTCACGCACGTAGTTCAGAATGGACGGTCCGTCGGCGATGGCCTTCGCCTCCGTCCACGGCCGAAAGGCGAAGCCAAGGGTGAACATGTCGGAGTCCGACCGCACGCCCGGATAGCGGAACAGGTCCCAGGTGCCACCCATGTCGGGCCGCGCCTCGAAGACGGCGAAGCTGCTGTCCGGGCTGTGACGCTTCAGGTGGCAGGCGGCGCCGACCCCAGAAATGCCAGCGCCGACGATGAGGACGTCGAGGTGATCCATCGTTTCCTGCCTGAACGAGCGCTGCATCCGCGCGCGGCTTCTCTCACCATTTACATTGAAGCGGCCCCTTGCAAGGCTTCCTGGTCAACGAACCGGGGGAAACGCGCGCCGCATGGCTTCGCCGCAGGACATCACCAACCGCTGGCCGATCACGGCGGCCCTGATGCTGGCGACGCTGATGAACACCCTGGACTCGACCATCGCAAACGTCGCCCTGCCGCATATCCAGGGCAGCGTGCAGGCTTCGGCCGACCAGGTCACCTGGGTGCTGACCTCCTACATCATCGCTGCGGCGATCATGACGCCGCTCTCGGGCTGGCTGTCGATGCGCTTCGGCCGCAAGCGGGTGCTCCTCGCCTCGATCGCCCTCTTCGTGCTCGCGTCCATGGCCTGCGGCCTGGCGACCAGCCTGCCGGAGATCGTCATCTTCCGCCTGATTCAGGGCATCGCCGGAGCCTCGACGATCCCGCTCTCGCAGAGCCTGATGCTGGACGTCTTCCCGCAGCGCATGATCCCCACGGTCATGGCGATCTGGAGTTCTGCGATCATCGTCGGCCCGATCCTGGGCCCGGTGCTCGGCGGCTGGCTGACCGATAACTACACCTGGCGATGGGTGTTCTATATCAACGTGCCGATCGGCATTCTGGCTTACCTGGGCCTGCAGCTGTTCATGGCCGACGACCCTGGAGGGCGGCAAAGGCCGTTCGATTTCCTCGGCTTCGGCGCGCTTGTCACTTTCATCGTCGGCTTTCAGCTGATGCTGGACCGCGGCACCGACAAGGACTGGTTCTCCTCCAAAGAAATCTGGTTCGAGTGCGCCTTCGCGATCATTGGCCTGTGGATGTTCATCGTCCAGACGCTTACGGCGCGCGATCCCTTCTTCCACCGCGACATCGCCCGCGACCGCAACTTCGTCGCGACGACCGTGTTCGGCTTTTTCGTCGGCGCGCTGCTGTTCTCGAGCACCGCCCTGCTGCCGTCGATGATGCAGAACCTGATGGGTTTCTCGGTCATGGAGAGCGGCTTCGCCAGCATGCCGCGTGGCGTAGGGTCTCTCTTCGCGTTCATCGCCGTGCCGCTACTGTTGCGCAGGTTCGGACCCCGGCCGGTGCTCTTCACCGGCCTCTGCCTGTCCGCCCTCGCACTGTGGCAAATGCACAGCTTCGACCTGTCGATGACCGCCCAGCCGATCATGGTGAGCGGCTTCATCCAGGGCCTCGGCACCGGCCTGATGTTCGCGCCGCTGACGGCGCTGGCCTACGTCTCGCTGGCGCCAATTCATCGCACCGAAGGAACGATCATCAGCACCATGGTGCGCAGCCTCGGTTCCAGCGCCGGTATCTCGGTGCTGCAGGCCGGCGTCACCCGCCAGTCGGCCATGGCCCACTCAGTGCTGGCCGAACGCGCCGTGCCGGGCGATCCCGTCTTCACCGCGGCCCTGCCGTCGGCATTGAATCCCGGCTCGAACCTCGGCATCCAGGCGCTTAACGGGGAGGTGACGCGTCAGGCGGCGATGATCGGGTACGACAACATGTTCACCATGATGATCGCCATGGTGGTGATCATGGCTCCCCTGCTGCTTCTCGTGCGGCCGGCGCCGCGGGTCGTCCTCGTCCCGGGCGAGGTCGAGGCGGGGCATTAGGGCCGCCTTGCCGCATATGCGTGGTTATGCGCCAATGGCCACAGGGCGGTTTCGAGGGGGATAGATGGAGGCGACGGCGGCTATGCGGCAGGCTGCGGCGCCGCGGCTGGGAGCGGCCGTGGTCCCGTTGCTCGCCCTGGCCCTGCTCATCCAGTACGTCGATCGCGGCAACCTCGCCACCGCCGCCCCGCTGATCAAAAGCGAACTGCGGCTGAGCGCATCCCAGATCGGCCTGTTGGTCTCGGCCTTCTACTGGACCTATGTTCCTGGCCAACCACTGGCCGGCTGGCTGGCCCACCGCCTCAATCCCTATCGCACCCTGGCGCTCGGCCTCGTGGTCTGGTCCGTGGCCACCATCGCCACGGGTCTGGTCGGCGGCTTTGCCGCTTTCCTGGCGCTTCGCCTGCTTCTGGGCCTCGGCGAGAGCGCCTTCTTTCCTTGCAGCTCGCGCCTGCTCGCCCGCCACCTGCCAGCCGGAAAGCTCGGCGCCGCCAACGGTCTCGTCGCCATCGGTCTGTCGCTGGGACCCGCAGTCGGAACCTATGGCGGCGGCAATCTCATGAACGTCGCGGGATGGCGGACCTCGTTCCTGATCTTTGGCGCGATTTCCCTGCTCTGGCTCGGGCCGTGGTGGCTGGCGACCCGGCAGCTCGATCGGGTCGAGGCGGCCGAACCGGCCGAGCCTGGTCCCACCTATCTCGAGGTCGCGCGCCGGCGCGAGGCCTGGGGCGCCGCCCTTGGCCACTTCAGCATCGTTTGGGCGTTCTATTTCGTCATCTCCTGGCTGCCACTTTACCTGGTCAAGCAGCGCGGCTTCTCGATGACCGAAATGGCGGCCCTCGCCGGGGTGATCTACGCCGTCCAGGCGGGAAGCAACCTGACCTTCGGCTGGCTCACGGACCGTTGGGCGGCGCGAGCCGCCGACCCGGCCAGCGTGCGCAAGATCGTGATCGTGACCAGCCACATCGTGGTCGGCTTGGCGCTGATCTGCGGCGCCTCCGGCGATGTGAAGCTCTCCATCGCCGGCCTGTTGCTGGCGGCGGTGGGCTTTGGCGCCAATACGCCCATGCTCTACGCCAACGGCCAGACCCTGGCCGGGCCCCGGGCCGGCGGCAAATGGATGGGCTTTCAGAACGGCGTGGGCAACATCGCCGGCATTGTCGGCCCCATCGCCATTGGCCTCATCGTCGACGCAACCCACAGCTTTGGCGACGCGTTCCTGGTCTCGGGCGCCATCGCTCTGGCTGGCGCCCTGTGTTGGGGCGTGATCATTCCCCGGATCGCACCTCTGGAATGGACGAGGAAGGTTCGGCGATGATACGCATCACCCTGACTCTGGCGATCCTGGCCCTGGCGGCCGACGCAGCTCAGGCGGGCGCTCAACATTCCAGCCACAAGCCGCTGCGGCGCCATGTCGCCTATCATCATCGCCACCCAAGCCGACGGTTGCGCCTGACGGCGGAGATGAAGGACGATGGACGTCGGACCCCCGCCGTCAAACAGGCCGCGCTGCGCCAGGACGACTATCTGCAGCCCACGGTCTCACGCGCTCTCGGCAAGGGCGCCTACGCCTCGTTTGGCTATCAATCGGGCGTCGTTCGGGGTCTTCAGCCCGGTGAACTCAACGGCGCCGCCGACACCCGCCTCAGCCACCCGGAAAGCACAGCCGGGGTGAAGGTCGGAATTCCGTTCTGAAACGAGCGCTGCGAGAAATCCGCGTCATCCCGAACGAAGCGCTGGGCGCTGCGCAAGGGATGACGCGGAAGGTGGGCGGCGCTTTTATAGCTTTGAATAGACTTCCACCGCCTTCTCGGCTTCCTTGCCAGGAACCCAGACGGTGCGGGTGAGTGTCTTGCCATCGGGCGACACCGAAAGCGCGCCCTCAACGTAGGTCTTACCCTTGAGCGTGATGGCGTAGGTCCAGCGAGCAGGGCTGGCCGCCTTGTAGGCCACCTGGGCGCCCGGCGGCACGGTGGGGCCGGAGATCGGCACGGGCGCGCCGTCCGTCGTTCCGGCCATGGTCTCCTTGAAAGCCGGGAAATTGATCTCGTAGTGGCCGGCGGCCGCGGTCGAGATCTTCATCGTGTCGGCCGTGGACTTGGTGGCCGTATCCTTCCACTCGCCGGCGAGGCCCGGACCTCCGGAGACCCGCGTGAAGACGTCGGATTCGTGGACCACCTCGCCGTTGGGGCGATACTCGGTGTAGCTGGCGGCCAAGGTCTTGCCGTCGGCCGAAAGCGTGCGGTGCGCCTTGCTCACCACCGCGCCATGGACCTTGGTGACCGCATCCCAGGCGTTCGGGCCGGCGGCCGTCCACGCCACCGTCCGATCGGAGAAGGTCGGATAGTCCTTGCCGTCGACGGCGAAGTCGTAGGCGATCGTCGATCCGTTCGAATAGTGGAAGCCCTTGGCCGCCTTGGCGAAAGTGAAGGTGTCGCCGGTCAGTTTGCTCCGGGCCGGATCGAGCTTCCAAGTTCCGTCAAAGGGAGAGGCCAGCGCAGCGCCGCCAAAGCAAAGCGCCGCACCCAGAGCGAGCGAGCCCATCTGAAATCGCATAGAGCGTTCCTTGCTGGCCCCCCCGGGCCAGAGCCGAGCGTCCCACCAGCGGGGCGCTCGCAGGTTCGTTAACCATATCCCATGGCAAAGCTTTGCGGAAGCGGCCTCGAGTGGTCTACTCGCCCCGAGCGGATGGAGGGACCATGGCCCTGGAAGGTGGCTGCGCCTGCGGTGACGTGCGCTATCGTCTGACCTCAGCGCCGATGTTCAACCACTGTTGCCACTGCCTGGATTGTCAGAGGCAGACTGGGAGCGCCTTCGTGCTCAATGCGCTCATCGAAACCGACCGCATCGAAATCCTGAAAGGCGGGCCGGAATCGACCGCAGTACCCACCGAGAGCGGGGGCCCGCACGACATCTGGCGCTGCGCCAGGTGCCTGACGGCGCTGTGGAGCGACTACGGTCGGCGGCCAAACCTGCGTTTTGTGCGCATGGGCACGCTGGATGACCCGTCCGCTCTGAAGCCGGACGTGCACATCTTCACCCGCTCCAAGCTGCCATGGGTGGGCTTGCCGGCCGACACGCCTGCCTTTGAAGTCTACTACGACACCAAGACCCTGTGGCCAGCCGATGCGCTGGAGCGCCGCAAGGCCGCCCTCGGCAAGACCTAGGCGTCGGCGAGTCTGGCCGCGCGCGCAGTCTTCATCTCGTCCAGATCCCCCGCGTATTTGTCGCGCGCCGCCTCGCGCAGCTTGGGCAGATGGTAGGAGGGGAAAAGGTCGTTATCGGGCTGGTAGTCGCGCAGCACCTGCTTGGCGACCGTGGCCTTGTGCACCTCGGTCGGTCCGTCGGCGATGCCCATGACCAGCGCGCTCGTCACCATGCCCATGAACGGCATCTCGTTGGAAACGCCGAGCGCGCCGTGCAGGTGTAGGGCCGCCGTGGCGATGTCGTGATAGACCTTAGGCATGGCGACCTTGATGGCCGCGATGTCCTTGCGCACCAGCTTATAATCCTTGTGCTTGTCGATCAGCCAGGCCGTGCGCATGACCAGCAGCCGGAACTGCTGCAGCTGGATCCAGGCGTCGGCGATCTGCTCCTGCACCACTGGCATATCGGCCAGGCGCCCGCTGCGGGTCTGCCGTGACACGGCCCGGCGGCACATCAGGTCGAACGCGTGCTGGCAGGCGCCGACGGTGCGCATCGCGTGGTGCACGCGCCCGCCGCCGAGACGTGTCTGGGCGATGACGAAGGCCCCGCCACGCTCGCCGAGCAGGGCGTCCTTGGGCACGCGGACGTTTTCGTAGCGCAGGTAGCCGTGGCCGCCCTCGCCCTCGCCGCCCACGCCGATGTTGCGGATCGTCTCGACCCCTGGGGTCGCTTTGGGGACGAGGAAGATCGATGTACGCCGGTAGGGATCCTTGGCTTCCGGGTCGGTGACCGCATAGACCACCAACAGCTCGGCGTAGCGCGATCCCGATGAGAACCACTTCTCGCCGTTGATCACCCATTCGTCGCCATCGAGCTCGGCGCGCGTCTTGAAGGTGAGCGGATCGGAGCCGCCGGTGGGCTCGCTCATCGAGAAGGCCGAGCGGATGTCGCCATCGAGCAGAGGCTTAAGCCAGCGGGCTTTCTGTTCGGGCGTGCCGTAGTGGGCGATGATCTCGGCGTTGCCGGTGTCCGGCGCCTGGCAGCCGAAGATGAGCGGCGCCAGGTGGTTTCGGCCGAGCTTCTCGTTCATCAAGGCGAGCTTGACTTGGCCGTAGCCCTGGCCGCCGAGTTCGGGTCCGAGGTGGCAAGCCCACAGGCCCCGGGCTTTGACCTCCGCCTGCAGGGGCTTGATGAACTTCTCGCGCCCCTCGGTCGACCACACGGCGAGCCCCAGGTGGGAGATCGGCTCGACCTTGTCGGCCATGAACTCCTCAATCCAGTCGAGCTTTTTCTGGAACTCGGGATCGGTTTCGAAATCCCACGCCATGCGCGTCCTCCTCGGTCTTTGGGCCTATCAAAGGCGCAAAGGCGGGGCGGGCGCAAGCGCAAGCAAACGCACGTTTGAATGGTCGCCACGGTTTGCGCCGGCGCATTGGCCCCCCGCGTGGGCTTGGAGTAGGAGGTCCGTATGGACCTCCTTGCCGATCCGATCGTGCGTGAGCGCGCCCGACGCTGCCGCGTCTGGTTCGACGATCTGCGCGATCGCTTCGTCGCCGCCTTCGAGGCGCTCGAGGACGCTGCGCCAGCTGGCCTCTATTCTGGACCAGCTGGCCGTTTCGAGCTCAAGCCCTGGGTGCGCGAGGCCGGCGGCGGCGGCGTCATCGGCTTCTTGCGCGGACGGCTTTTCGAAAAGGTCGGCCTGCACATTTCCGAGGTCCACGGGACCTTCACGCCGGACATGGCCAAGACCATGCCAGGCGCCGACAAGGATCCTCGCTTCGTGGCCACAGGCGTCAGCCTCATCGCCCACATGGCGAGCCCGCGGGTGCCTGCGGTGCACATGAATACCCGCTATATCGCCACCACCGCCGGCTGGTTCGGCGGCGGGGCGGACCTGACACCGCTGCTGGAGGAACAACGCCGGCCTGACGCGCCGGACGCCGTCGCCTTCCACGCCGCCTTGAAGCGGGCCTGCGATGCGCACGATCCGGCTTGGTACGAGCGCTACCGCGAGGAGTGCGAACACTATTTCTTCCTTCCCCACCGTCACGAGCCACGCGGCGTCGGCGGCATCTTCTACGACCATCACGACAGCGGTGATTTCGAGCGCGACTTCACTTTCACCAAGGACGTGGGGCTGGCCGTCCTGGGGGCGTGGCCGGCCATTGCGCAGAACCGGATGGCCGAACCGTGGACCGCAGCGGAGCGCGAGGAGCAACTCGTCCGCCGCGGCCGCTATGTGGAGTTCAACCTGCTCTACGATCGCGGCACGATGTTCGGGCTCAAGACTGGCGGCAATATCGAGAGCATCCTCTCGTCCATGCCGCCGGTGGTGAAGTGGCCCTAGATCATCTGCGGCCCATCCCCTGAGCGACGGATTTCAGCCGCTCGATGAGCGACAGGGCGTCGGTCGGGAAGTCGTTATCGACCCACCAGGCCTCGACCTCGGCGAGGACCGCGCCGACCAGCGGTCCTTCGCGGACGCCGGCGGCCATGACCTGCTCGCCGGTCATGGGGAAGGCGGGCTTTGGCCAAGTCCGGGCCATGGGCATCAGGGCGCGCCACTGCATGGCCGAACCGCCACGGCCGGCCCAGGCCAGCAGGGCCTTGTCGCAAAAGGCCTCGCCGCCCAACCGCCAGACCGTCTGACGCACAGTCTTGGGACTCATCCATGAGACGATGGCCGGGTCCTCGGCCGCAGCTTCCGTCAGACGCGCGCGCTGGGCGTTGGAGAGCTTCAGGCGCCGCGCGACGGTGTCGGCGATCGCCGGCTCGGCCGGCAGCAGCGCCGCCAGGCGCAGAAGCGCGTCGGGAGCCTCCAGCAGATCCGCCTCGATGGCGACCAGGGCCTCGAAGCGCGCGAGATCCTGCGCCTCCGGTAGGACGACCGCCAGCACGCCAGCTTTCGCCATCAACCGCATGACGCCGCGCGGGTCGTCGGCGGTCAACAGTTTCAGGAGCTCGGCAGCGACCCGCTCGACCGAGAGGTTGGAGGTCAGATCCTTGAGCGCCGCGCAGGCGGCGAGCGCGGCCGGATCGGGCGCCGTGCGGCCATACCAGGCCAGGAAGCGGAAGAAGCGCAGGATGCGCAGCGCGTCCTCGCGGATGCGAGTTTCCGGGTCGCCGACGAAGACGATCGCCCCGGCCCGGCAATCCGCCACGCCATGGCCGGTGGGATCGTAGAGGGCGCCATCGACGTCGGCGTAAAGGGCGTTGAGGCGGAAATCGCGGCGAGCGGCGTCCTCGGCCCAGTCGTCGGTGAAAGCCACCACCGCGCGGCGGCCGTCGGTCTCCACGTCGCGACGCAGCGTCGCAATCTCGAATGTCCGGCCGTGGGAGACGGCGGTGATCACGCCATGCGCCTCGCCAGTGGCGATGGCGGAGACGCGGGCCGCGGTGAGCACGTTCTTGACCAGCGGCGGGGTGAGCACCGTGGCAATGTCGACATCCGCCACCGGCGCGCCGAGCAGGGCGTTGCGCACGCAGCCGCCGACGAAGCGCGCGCCGTCTGGCGCCGCCGCCAGCAAGGCGTCCATGACGGCCCGGGTTCCCGGGTGGACGCGCCAGGGCTGGGGCGGCAGGACTTCAGGCAACGGCCGCTCCACAGAGCCGCTCGCAAAGGTCGCGCAGGATCGCCGCCGTCGCCCCCCAGATCGTGCGGCCCTCCCACTCCGCCGCCCAGTAGCGCCGCACTGTCTCGTCATCGCGCCGGATCTGCCGCTCCTCCCAGCTCGCCGGGTCGAGCAGGAACGCGAGCGGCGTCTCAAAGACGTCGGCTACCTCGTCCGGGTTGGCGATCGGCGCGAAGCCGGCGTCGACCATGCCGACCACCGGCGTCACCAGGAAATCGGTGACCGTATGGTAGGAGCCCAGCAGGCCGAGCACATCGACGAGTTCGGGATCGAGGCCGATTTCCTCATGCGCCTCCCGCAAGGCCGCCCCCCAGGGCGTCTCACCGGTCTCGCAGCGCCCGCCCGGCAGCGCGACCTGGCCGGTGTGGTTGCGCAGAATATCCGAGCGGCGGGTGAGGATCACCGCGGGACCGGCCGGGCGCGGCACGAAACCGATCAGCACCGCCGCCGGGATGAGGCCGGGCATGGGCGCGGGCGGGCGCGCCAGCGGCTGCAATCGCGCGGCGAGGCGGGCGCGGAGGTCGGGGGCTGGACTCAAGCGGCATCCGCCAGAGGGCCGACTTGGAACCACGTCCCGTTGGAGGCGACGCACATTCTCAGCCCATCCGGCGTCTGGCGCGGCTCGGCCAGCTCGGCCAGCTCGTAGAACACCGGCCGCAGGATCAAGGCCTCGAGGCCACGGCGCACGTGGACATAGGGTCGCGGCTCGCCCGTCCCGGCGTCCATCTCGACCCTGATAGGATTCTCCGCGCTCGCCTCCACCTCGTCGCCAACGTTGGTGGTGAAGCGCAGGACCGCGCCGTCGCGATCGACGCGCACAGCGGTGAAAGGGGCGTCCTCGACCTGGATGGAGAGTTTCTCCACCGGCGTCACCAGGACATAGCCCTCCGGGTCCTTGCGCAGGACGGTGGAGAACAGCCGCACCAGGGCCTCGCGGCCGATCGGCGTGCCTTCATGAAACCACAGGCCGTTCTTCTTGATGACGATGTCGATCTCGCCGCAGTGGGCGGGATTCCATAGGTGCACAGGGGGAAGGCCGCGGCCCTGCCTAGCCGCCGCGATCACACCTTCCAACGCCGTCGGATCGCTGGCCATGCCTGCGAAGCTAGGCTTGCCGGCCCAAGGGTCAAGGGGCGCGGGTAAAGGTCTCGGTCGAGACTGGCCGCCAGTCGTTGTCCTTGCCCTCGTCCTTGGCCTCGATCTGGATTTCAGCGCGCATGTAGTCGGGGCCGGAGTGGGTGACGACCGTGCGCCGTTTCGGCGCGAAGCCGTGCGCGGGCTCGAGCCAGGTCCAGGTGTCGCCGTTGATGGTCAGCTCCCGCCACGGGGCCGGCGGATCGCCGGCCGAGGTCAGGGTCTGGGTCTTGAAGGTGAGTTTGCCCTCCTCCCGCCCGCGCGGCAGGAAGATCACCAGAGCGGCGGGCTGACCGCCGGCGGCCTGCTCGCAGACGAAGAAGCGGCCGGTGCGGGCGCAGGCGTTGTCGATCCGTTGCGTGCGGCCGCTGCCGGTTGTGGCGATCCAGTGACCGTCCATGGCCTTGAGGGCCTCGTAGGGGTCGGGCTGGGCCGCCAGGGCGGGCGCCGCTGCCGCGACGGCGAGCGCGAAGACTGCGAGCGCGCGGCTCATTCGGCCGCCAGCACGTGAACGAGCCGGGGTGCGGCCGCCGGCGCGGTCTGGACGGGACCTTCAAGGCCGTCCAAGGCGCCGGGAACCAGGGCGCGAGCCAGCACCCGGCGCAGATCGACCGGTCCCGGCAGAGTGACGCCGCGAGTTTGCACGAACCCCAGTTGGCCGAAGTAGTCCGCATCTCCCACCAGCAGGGTCACCGCATGGCCTGCCTCCGTCGCCGCTTGGCAAGCGCGGCGGACGAGGGCCGCACCGATTCCGGCGCTGCGCTCGGCCTCATCGACGGCGAACGGGCCTAGCAGCACGGCCGGGGTCCCGCCGATGGCGATTGGCCAAAGACGAACGCAACCCACCGCGCGGCCGTCCATCCAGGCCAGGAACGACAGATCACGCAGCGGTTCGGCGTGCTCGCGCAGGCGCTCGGCGGCTTTCGCGTATCGGCCGGGGCCGAAGGCGCGCGCGATCAATCCATCGGCGAGCGGCGCATCGACGGGTCGCTCTGGCGCGAGATGGAGGGCGGCGTCGGTCATGGGCGCCGCGCGTTACGATCCCGGTGGAGGCGCGTCAACCTTGCGGGCAGCCTGTTCTTTCGCAATCGCGCGCCGCTCGCGCCCGCTGCGCAGGCCGTACTCGATCACGGCCCCGATCCCCGCCAGGACGGCCGCCGCGCCGATAGCGTACAGCGGCCGTGAGGATTCATGGGGCGCCAGGACCCGCGGGATGGCGATCAGGATGGCAGACCCGATCGCCGTATAGAGCAACCACTCACGCAGAACCCCGCCGGCGATCGTCGCCTGGGTCGGCGCGGGAAAGGGGCCCGGCTCCGGCCAGTGGTCTCCCGCCGCACGGGCCAGGTCATTGGCCAAGGCCGGCCGCAGGCTGAGCGAGGCCGCATCGGCGAGCTGCAGCCGCACTGCCGGGCCCAGCCACTGGCGACCGCGGGTAATGGTGATCTCATCCCAGGGAACGAAGAAATCATTCGAGAAGGGGCCGAAGGCGCGCACGATTCCGACTCGCAGGCCGGTGCGGCAGACAGAAAAATTGAGAACCCCGTTGAAAGCAAAGGTCCGTCCAAACCAAGCCGAGCAGTAGCGGAAGGTGGCGATCGCTGGATCGGATCGATCGCGGAAGCGGCGGGCCAGGCCGAACCAGCCCGACTGAGCGCCCATCAGGGCGCCCATGGCAATCCAGAGTCCTACCGCCAGAAAAGGCGCCGCGATGGGAAGATTGTGCAACAACGTCGCGGCGAGCGTCGGTTTGGCGACCCCACCCGTCGCGATGGCCCATTGCGTCATCGCTTCTCCTACCCCCATCTGGCCCCTGTGGCGCCGACCCCCTGGGGCGTCATCGCCCCACCCAGCAAGGGTCGGTCCGACCGGCTCGCGAAGGCTTGGGCGACTCGGATCGCCCCTCTACGCCTCCAGCTCGATATCCCAGTAGAGGTAGTCGAGCCAGCTCTCGTGCAAGTGGCCCGGCGGGAAGCGGCGGCCGCGGTCCTGCAATTCGTACATCGTCGGCCTCCGCGGGCTGTGCAGCAGATGCATCGCCGCCTCCTTGGGCGTGCGTCCGCCCTTGGCGAGATTGCACCTCGCGCAGGCGGTGACGATGTTGTCCCAGGTCGTTCGCCCGCCACGCGAGCGGGGCGTCAGGTGATCGAAGGTCAGGTCGTCGCCTGAACCGCAGTACTGGCAGGTGAAGGCGTCCCGCAGGAACAGGTTGAACCGGGTGAACGCTGGTGGCCGGTCCTGGGCGACATAGCTCTTGAGCGAGACGACGCTCGGGAGTCGCATCACGAACGATGGGGAGTGGATCAGGGTGTCGTAGGTCGAGACGACATCAACGCGGTCCAGGAAGACGGCTTTGATCGTCTCCTGCCAGGACCAGAGGGAAAGGGGGTAATAGGATAGCGGCCGGTAGTCGGCGTTCAACACCAGGGCCGGCGCGCCGGATGGTGGGCGCCTAAGGATTTCCATCGCAGCCTCCGCAGCGGACGCCGGGAATCGCGAACCGAGTTCTTGGCGCGAACCTGAAGACGCTTCTCCTCAAGCTGGCGAATCACCGGCTGCGAAAGGCCTGCCGGTGCGCGAGGGCGCTTATAGGGGAGATTCGGCGACACCTCCATGACGAGAATGGGCCGCCTCTGGGGCCGAAGGGGCCGCCCTCGGGAAGCGCGTAGCGAGCCTCCCGAGGCTCTGGGCCCGTTCACGGTCTGGCGCTCAGGCGCCGCTGACAACGGTCGCGCCGGCGAGGATCACGCCGAGCGAAACGAGGAAGAACGAGACCGAACGGTCAAACAGGCTCTCAATGGCAAAGATCTTCAACATGGGATTTTCATTCCTATCTAGTGGCTTATCCCCCCGGGCTTGGAAGGGCCGTCCGATCTGGACGCTGTTAAGATAGGAACTCATCTGAACATTGTCAAGATAATCTTTACGCCGTTCGGATTAAGGATTATTGAGGGTGCTTAGAGGGAACCTGACGCCCTGGAGGAGGCTTAGCCCAGACAGATGTCCCAAGCCGAACTGATCCGCATTCCCGACGGCAAGCCTTATCACCATGGGGACCTTTCCCGCGCCCTGGTTCTGGCTGGCCGACGAATCCTCGAGAAGGAAGGTCCGGACGCCTTGTCCCTGCGCGCCGTGGCGCGCGAGGCCGGCGTAAGTCCGGCGGCGCCCTATCACCACTTCAAGGACAAGGACGACCTGCTGCTGGCCGTGGCGAGCGAAGGCTGGCACGAGCTCGGCGAGGCGATCGTCGAGGCGAAGTTGGCGGCGCGCACCCCCCGCGAAGGTCTCAGCGAGATCGGCGCTGCCTATGTGCGCTTCGCCCGCCAGAATCCGCCGCTCTATCGATTAATGTACGACACGGCCTGTAAGAGCCGTGACATGCCCGAGCACGCCAAGGACACCAAGAGCGGCTGGGCTCAGGTGCGCGAGGCTCTGATCGCCGTGGGCATGAACGCAGACGACGAGCGAGAGCTGAAGCTGGCCACCATCGCTTCCTGGTGCGCCGCTCACGGCGTGGCTGAAATGGTCGGCTTCAAGGAGTTCGAGACGCTGCGCGACGAGCTCGGCGGCGAGGAGGCCCTTACCCGCGCCATCCTCGATCACCTCGGCATCTACGCCCGCCACGTCAGGACGCCGCACGAAGGCGACTGAGACTGGACGTCGTCAGCCGCTTCGCCCCCTCCCCAACCGGTCAGCTGCACCGCGGCCACGCCTATTCGGCGCTGCAGGCGTTCGAAGCCGCCAGAGCCGCCGGCGGCCGCTTTCTTTTGCGCATCGAGGATATCGACTCAATCCGCAGTCGGCCGGCGTTCGCTGAAGCCATCTTCGACGACCTCGTCTGGCTGGGGCTCGCCTGGGACGACCCGGTCCTCTTCCAGTCGACCCGCAGCGAGGCTTATGGCGCCGCCCTGGCGTCCCTCGCCGAGCGGGGTCTGATCTATCGCTGCTTCCGGACGCGGGCCGAGATCGCCGAGATCGCCAGCGCGCCGCACGGGCCGCAGACGGCGTTCTTCGGCCAACCAACCTCGGCTGACGAAGAGGCGCGGCGGCTGGCGGCGGGAGAACCGTTCGCCTGGCGGCTGTCGGTGCGCGCCGCCGAACGAACCCTCGGCGGCTTCTCCAACCTTGAGTTCGTCGACCAGGCTCGCGGCGAAATGACTGCCGACCCCTGGCGGACCGGCGACGTGATACTGGCCCGCAAGGACGTTGGGGTCTCCTATCATCTGGCGGTGACGGTGGACGACGCCTGGCAGGGCGTCAGCCTCGTCGCCCGCGGCGAAGATCTCCTGGAGGCCTGTCACGTTCAGCGCTTGCTTCAGGCCCTGCTCGGCTTGCCGACGCCGACCTATCGCCACCATCGCCTGATCCTGCGGCCCGACGGCAAGCGGTTCGCCAAGCGCGACACGACCGAGACCCTGCGCGGCCTGCGCGCGGCCGGCGTGACGGCCGAGGCGCTGAAAGCCGAACTCCTGTCGCTGTAAGCGCTGGCCCGGTCCCTCATCCGAAGGTTATCAGGCCCTATGCCCGCCGAGATCGTCGAATCACCGCCGGCCAGCGACCTCTTCAAAGAGCGGGACTACCTGCTGTTCTGGGCGTCGCGCTGGATGGGCAGCTTCGGAACCCAGATTCAGAGCGTCGCCATGGGGTGGCAGATCTACGCCATCTCGAGACGGACGCTCGATGTCGCTCACTCGGCCTTCAACGTCAGCCTGATCGGCCTTGTCACCTTTGCGCCGCTGCTGCTGCTGGCGTTGCCGGCCGGCGAAACGGTCGATCGACGCGACCGCAAAGGCGTCCTCGCGCTCTGCTACCTGGCCGAGATCGTCGGCGTCGGCGTCCTCGCCTGGACGACCTTGACCGGTGCGGCCAGCGTGCCGATCCTGCTCGTCGTCGCGGTGCTGTTCGGTTCGGCCCGCGCCTATTTCTCCCCGGCCATGACGGCGCTTGGGCCCATGCTGGTGCCGCGGGAGCTCCTGCCGCGCGCTATCGCCTGGAACTCGCTCGCCTGGCAGACCGCCTCCGTCGCCGGTCCGGCGCTGGCGGGGTTCCTGATCGCCGCCTCGACGGGGATCGCCTATTGCGGGACCTTGGCGCTCTATGCCGCCGCCGCCATCTGCCTGGCCTTCATCCGCAAGCCGACCAAGCCTCAGGCCAAGGCCGGTTCGCGCCTCGAGCTGGTCAAGGAGGGCCTCCTCTACGTCTGGTCCAACCGGGTGGTGTTCGGGGCCATCTCGCTTGACCTGGCCGCCGTCATCCTGGGCGGCGCGACGGCCCTTCTCCCCGCCTTCGCCAGGGATGTCCTGCACGCCGGACCGCAGGGTTTCGGCCTTCTGCGCATGGGACCGGCGCTCGGGGCCACGGCCGTGGGCCTCTGCCTCGCCGTCCGGCCGATCCGTGAGAAGGCCGGATTGATCATGTTCTCAGGCGTCGCCGCCTTTGGCGCGGCGACCGTCGTGTTCGGCTACTCCAGGCTGATCTGGCTCTCCGTCGTGGCCCTGGCGGTGCTGGGCGGGGCGGACATGCTGAGCGTCTTCGTGCGCAGCACCCTCGTCCAGCTCGTCACGCCCGATCACATGCGCGGGCGCGTGGCGGCGGTCTCGACCATCTTCATCTCCGCTTCCAACGAACTGGGCGAGTTCGAGAGTGGTGTCGCCGCCCGCTTCCTGGGCGCGGTCGGCGCGGCGGTGTTCGGGGGTTTCGGCGCTCTGGCGGTCACCGGCCTGTGGGCATGGATGTTTCCGGCCTTGCGCCGGGCCGACCGCCTCGAATAATCCGTTCCAGACAAACAATTGTTCGATCTGGGAGCGAGCGTCATGGGAATCCTCACCGGCAAGGTGGTTCTGGTCACGGGTGGCGGCAACGGCATCGGCCGCGAGTGCGCCCTGATCGCCGCCCAGGAAGGCGCCAAGGTGGTGGTCAACGATCTCGGCGGCGGCCTGCGGGGCGGCGACGAGGGTGGCGCCGGCCCGGCCGAAAAAGTGGCCCAGGAGATCCGCGCCGCCGGCGGCGAGGCGGTCTCCAACTCTGAGAGCGTCACCTCTCTGAAGTCGTGCGAGGGCATGCTGCGGCAGGCGCTCGACGCGTTCGGCGGCCTGCACGCGGTGATCAACCCGGCCGGCATCTTGCGCGATGGCATGTTCCACAAGATGAGCGAGGCGGACTGGGACAACGTCATCGAGGTCCACCTTCGGGGCACCTTCAACGTCTGCCGCGCCACCATCGAGCATTTCCGCACCCAGGAAGACGGCGCCTACATGCTGTACACCTCCACCAGCGGCATCATCGGCAACATCGGCCAGACCAATTACGGGGCGGCCAAGATGGGCATCGCCGGACTGTCGCGGATCATCGCCATGGAGAGCGCCGCCAAGAATGTGCGCTGCAACTGCCTCGCGCCGGTGGCCTGGACGCGCATGACCCAGTCGGTGCCGGTGAAGGACGAGGCCCAGGCCGCCCGACGCGCCCAGATGGAGCGGGATATCCGCGCCGACCAGCCGGCGCGCTTCTCCGTCGCCCTGGTCTCCGAAGCGGCCAAGCACGTCACCGGCCAGATCTTCGGCGTCAGCGGCGACAATATCATTCTCTACAGTCAACCCAGACCTATCGAGACCGCCGGCAATCCCGCCGGCTGGACGATCGACGGCATCCTCCACGAGGCCCTGCCGAAGATGGCGGACAAGTTCTATCCCCTGACCCGCCTGCCTCTGGCGGCGCCGCCTTCGCCCGCCAAGGTCGGCTGAGGTGGGACGCCTCGAGGGCCGCGGTGCGGTGATCACCGGCGCGGCCAGCGGCATCGGCCGGGCCAGCGCTCGCCTCTTCGCCGCGGAGGGCGCCGCCGTGCTCTGCTTCGACCGGTCCGAAGCGGTGGAAGAGACCGCCGCCCTGATCGCCGGCGACGGCGGCCGCGCAATCGCCGTCAGGGGCGACGCCGGCGCGGAGCAAGAGATCAAGGCCGCGATCGAACGGACTCATCGCGAGTTTGGGCGACTGGACGTGGTCTTCGCCAACGCCGGCGTCTCGGGCGGTTGGACGCCCATGGAAGAGGTCGACGAGGCGTTCTGGCAATCATTGCTGCACGTCAACCTCATCGGCCCCTTCATGGCTATCAAGCACGCCAGCCCGATCATGAAGGCGGCGGGCAAAGGTTCGATCATCTGCACTGCCTCGGTCGCCGGCATCCGCTCGGGCGCCGGCGGCGTGCCCTACAGCGCCAGCAAAGCCGGAGTGATCAACATGGTGCAGACCTGCGCCAACGTGCTCTACGGCACGGGCGTCAGGGTCAACGCCATCTGCCCCGGCCTCATCGAGACCGGCATGACCGCGCCGATCTACGCAGCGGCGCGCGACCGCGGCACGGATGACAAGATCGGCCAGCTCAATCCGCTGCGCCGGGGCGGCGAGCCGAGCGAAATCGCTCACGCCGCCCTGTTCCTGGCCTCGGACGACAGCTCCTACGTCAACGGCCAGGCGATCGCCGTCGACGGCGGCCTGTCCTCGAGCCATCCTGTGGGGGCGCGGCGCAACTGAGGTCGGGCGTAGCCCGCTAGCTCACTGCCGCCCGCTTCGCCGCCAGGTCGCCCTGCGCTTCAAGCGCCACGTTGTTCCATTGCTCCCACGTTTCGATCCGCCGGGCATATTCCGCGCGCGTCATGGCCAGGCCGGTCGCGCCGAAGAAGATGCGCAGTGGCGGGGTCTCGGCGTCGACCACCTTGAGGATCGCCGGGCCGGTTGCGTCGGGGTCGCCGGGCGCAAAACCGCTCCTGAATCTGGCGCGGGCCGCGCGGATCTCGTCATAGGCTGGCAGGGGCGTGGCGTGCTGCGCCGACGGCCCGCCCCATTCGGTGGCGAAGCCGCCGGGCTCAACGATCGTCACCTTGATTCCGAACCCCGACACCTCGGCGGCGAGGGCCTGGCTGAAGCCTTCCAGCCCCCACTTGGAAGCGTGATAGAGCCCAATCGTCGGGAAGGCGTTGACCCCGCCGATCGACGACACCTGGAGAATATGGCCGGAACCCTGGCCGCGCATGTGCGGCAGCACCGCCTGGGTGACCCACAAGGCGCCGAAGAGATTGGTTTCAATCTGAGCCCGCGCCTCGGTTTCGCTGACCTCCTCGATGGCGCCGAACAGGCCGTAGCCGGCGTTGTTGACCGCCACGTCGATCCGTCCGAAGCGCGCGATGGCTTCGGCGACTGCGGCGGCCACCGCCGCCTTGTCGGTGACGTCGAGCGAAATCGCCGCCACGAGGTCGCCGTAGCGCTCGACCAGCGGCTTGAGGGTTTCGACATTCCGCGCGGTGGCGGCGACGCGGTCGCCGCGCGCCAGCGCCGCCTCCGCCCAGACCCGGCCGAAGCCCTTAGATGTCCCGGTGATGAACCAGACCTTGCTTGTCATGGTGGACGCTCCTTGTTCGTCAGATGATCCGATATCGTCAGCGGTGGCGAAGGTCAGAACCGCTCCCCGACCATTTCTTCGCTCTTGGCCCACAGCGCCTTGGCGTTGTCCGGATCGAGCGCGTAGGCGCGGACGCCGTCGCCGAAGCTCTCGTTCTCGACCACCTTGGCCACGCGGCAATCCTCGCAATAACGGCCGCCGACGGCGTCAGCCGGAGCCACGACCGCAGCCCAGACCGAGGTCGCCGCGCCCTGGGGAATGGTTTTGTAGCGGAAGGCCGGCGCGTCGGGCGGGTTGTTGGCGGCGATGGCGTCGAGCAGCGCCTGGCGGACCTCAGGCGTCATGTGGCGGCCGAGCTCGGTCTGGATGCCGCCGGGGTGCAGGGCGGTGGCGCGCACGCGCGCCTTGTGGCGGCGATCGAACTCGACGGCGAACAGGATGTTGGCGGTCTTGGAGCGGCCATAGGCGCCGAACTCGGTATAGGGCGTGGTCTCGAAGTTGGGATCGTCGAGATTCACATCCGAGAGGCGGTGGCCCCGGGACGACAAGTTGACGAGTCGACCGCCGTCCTTGAGCAGGCCGGCGATGCGGTTGACGAACACGAAGTGGCCCAGGTGGTTGGTGCCGAACTGGGTCTCAAAACCGTCGGCGGTTTTGCCGAACGGACAGGCCATCACCCCGGCGTTGGCGATGATCACATCGAAGCTCCGGCCGTCAGCGTTGAGCTTGTCGGCGGCTTTGCGCACGCTGGCCAGCGAGGCGAGGTCGAGCTCGACCAGTTCCATGCCCGGGATGTGCGCCGTGGCCTGTTGCGCTTTGCCGAGATCGCGGGCCGCGCCCACGACCTTGGCCCCGTGGGCGGTGAGCGCCCGCGATGTCTCCACGCCCAGGCCGGCGGACGCGCCGGTCACCAGGATTCGTTTGCCAGAAAGGTCCACGCCTTCCAGCACGTCGTCGGTCGTTGATTCTTCTCCGAACGGTCCAGCCATGATCGCGTCCTCCAATGAAAGGGTCGTTGCAGACCAAACCCCGATGATGTCCGGATGGCCCGCATCGTTGCCACGAACTGGCCGGAGAGTTAAACGGAGGGTGTCTCCGATATATATACGGAGGATACCTCCGTTTCTCAAGGGGCGCGCAACGTGAATGTGGAGCCCAAAGCTGCGGGCGGGCGCAAGCCCCGTGCGGACGGCCAGCGCAATCGCGAGCGGCTGGTCGAGGCGGCCAAGACGGCGTTCGGCGAGGCTGGCGCGAGCATCAGCCTCGAAGAGATCGCCCGCCGCGCCGGCGTAGGGATCGGCACGCTCTATCGGCATTTTCCGACCCGCGATGCCATCGTCGAGGCGGTTTATCGCCGCGAGGTGAGCCAGCTGGCCGAGTCGGCGACGCGCCTGCTGGCTTCGCTGCCTCCGGCCGAAGCTCTGCGCCAGTGGATGCGGCTGTTCGTCGACTACATCGCCACCAAGAAGGTTCTGGCCTCGGCGTTGAGCGCCATGGTCGGCGGTTCGACTGAGCTCTACGCGACGTCCTGGGCGCGGATTTCCGGGGCCATGTCCCTGCTGGTCGAGCGTGCCCGCGCCGCCGGCGACATCCGGCCGGACGCCGACCCGGCCGACCTGTTGCGCGCCCTGGCGGGATTCACCTACGGCGCCGCCAGTCCGGATTGGCAGGCCAGCGCCCTGCGTCTGATCGACATCCTGATGGACGGCCTAAAGCCGGTGCGCGAAGATCGCCCGTTCCGGCAAGGTTAGCGATGGTCGATTTGGCGCGAATTTCTGAGCTGCTGGTCGAGCGACGGCCGGGCGGAGGCCTGCCGCGGGCGCTCTACAACGATCCCGACGCCTTCGCCTTCGACATGGAGGCGATCTTCGCGCGCTCCTGGATCCTGGTCGGCTTTGATGTCGAGCTGGCGCGCGCCGGGTCGTGGATGAGCGTCATGGTCGGACCCTGGCCGGTCCTGATCACCCGTGATCGTTCGGGCGAGCTGCACGCCTTCCACAACTCCTGCCGGCATCGTGGCGCGATGATCTGCAAGCCGGGTAAGGGATACGCCGCCCGGCTCGTCTGCCCCTACCATCGCTGGACTTACGAGCTTTCCGGAGAACTGGCCCACGCCGCGCGCATGGGCGACGATTTCCGGCCCGACGAACACAACCTGTTTCCCGTCCATGTGGAGAGCGTGGCCGGCGTGCTCTACGTCTGCCTGGCCGAGACACCGCCGGACATCGCCGCCTTCCGAGCGGCCATGGAGCCGTTGCTCGCGCCGCACCGGCTCTCGGAGGCCAAGCTCGCCTACGAGAACGTCATCTTCGAGAAGGGTAACTGGAAGCTGGTGATGGAGAACGCGCGCGAATGCTACCATTGCCCGGGCGCTCACCCCGAGCTGGCCCGCAGTTTTCCAGTCGGAGTGTCCGCCCACTTCGATTTCGGCGAGGATCGCCGGCAAGTCGAGTTCGAGACCCGCCTCGCCGCCCTCGGCCTGCCCATCGGGCCGGCGGAAGGCGACTGGTGGCAGGCGGTGCGCTTCACCCTCAACGAAGGCTGCCGGTCGATGACCATGGACGGCCAGCCGGTGGTGCAGAAGCCGATGTGCGAGATCGGCGATGGCGACATCGGCTCGTTGCGCTGGTCGGTCGAACCCCATGCCTTCGTCCACGCCGCGGCCGACCACCTGTTCATGCTCAGCGCCGCGCCGGTGGGTCCGCGCGAGACCCACGTGATCGGCAAGTGGCTGGTCCACAAGGACGCGGTCGAGGGCGTCGACTACGAGGTCGACAAGCTCATCGAGCTTTGGAACACCACCAACCTGCAGGATCGCGACCTTGTCGAGAACAACCAGGCGGGGGTGGATTCCCTCGGCTTCAAGCCAGGGCCGTTCTCGACCGAAGCCGAGGCGCTCGCGATACGCTTCGTCGATTGGTACTGCCGCACAGCGAGGGCCTACATCGGTGGCCCGGCGCTGGCCCGCGCAGCGGAATAACCCCGGGTGAAGGCCCTCCATCCTGAAACCCTCGCGGTCGGCCACGGCTGGGATCCGGCTGAGGCCTTCGGCGCGGCCAAGCCGCCGTTCGCGCCGTCCACCACCTACGTCTATCCGAGCGCCCAAGCGGCGCTCGACTTCCACCGGGCATTCTTCGCCGGCGAGCAAGCCGGCGGCTACATCTACGCCCGGCTCGGCCATCCGAACCTGACCATGGTCGAGACGCGCATGGCCGCGCTCGACGGGGCGGAGGACTGCGCCGGCTTCAACAGCGGCATGGCGGCCGTCTCGTCGATCGTCCTGGCTTTCGCCCGGCCGGGCGACAGCGTGCTGCACAGCCGGCCGATCTATTCCGGCGTCGATGGCCTGCTGCGCGGCCCGCTGGCCGAGATCGGCGTCTCAAGCCAACCTATCGCCGATGGCTGCGACGAGGCGGCGATCAGAACGGCGGCCGAGGCCGCGCTCGCCCGAGGGCCGCTATCGCTGATCCTGCTGGAAAGCCCCGCCAACCCGACGGCGGCGATCACTGACATAACCCTGGTGCGCCGCGTCGCCGACGAGATTGGCGACCGCCAGGGTCGGCGGCCGATCATCAGTGTCGACAACACCTTCCTGGGCCCCCTCCTGCAGAGTCCCCTGGCGCTCGGCGCCGACCTGGCGATGACCTCGCTGACCAAATACTGCGGTGGCCACAGCGACCTGCTGGCCGGCTCGGTCAGCGGCCCGGAGGCGCTCGTCGGTCGGCTTCGCGCCTTGCGGACGCTGCTCGGCAATCACATGGCCCCCTTCTCGGCCTGGCTGCTGCTGCGCTCGTTCGAGAGCCTGCCCGCCCGTCAGGAGCGGGTGTTGAAGAACGCCACCGCGGTCGCGCATTTCCTCAACGGCCGTCCGGAGGTGGCGCGCATCACCTGGCTCGGATTCCTCGCCGAAGGCTCGCCGGGACGGGCGGCCTACGACCGGCAGTGCCGCGGCGCGGGCTCGACCTTCTCGTTCACTATCAAGGGTGGTCAGGCCGAGGCGTTTCGCCTGCTAGACGCCTTGCGGCTCATCAAGATGGCCGTGAGCCTCGGCGGTTCGGAGACCCTGATCTGCCACCCGGCGACCACGACCCACTACGTCGTGCCGGCTGAGGAGCGACTGGCCGCGGGCGTCACCGACGGGACCCTGCGCCTCTCGGTCGGCCTGGAGCACCCTGACGACCTGATCACCGACCTCGAGCGGGGCCTTGCCGCCATATGACCGGCTTTGACAGGATTGCCCAGGCGGGCAAGCATCGCGAGCCGGAGGCCCGCTATGACCTCCTCGTGGTCGGTGGCGGACCGGCTGGCGCGGCCGCGGCGCTGACCGCGGCCGAAGGCGGAGCGAGCGTGCTGTTGGTCGACGAGAACCCCGTCGATCCCGGCCTGATGGGTCGCGACACGCCGCTGTGGTTCGGGGGCCGCTACACCGCCGAGGTGCAGACCCCCGAGCGCCTCACCGCCCAGGTGTTCGCCGCCAACCCGCTGCTCGAGTCGGCGATGGAGGCCGGGGCCGAGATCCAGCTCGGCGTCTCCTCCTGGGGCGCCTGGGTGCCCGGCTGGGGTCTCGCTTCCCTGCCCGGCCCCATCGCTGGCCTCGCCGACGCCGAGCGGGCCTGGACCGTGGGCTTCGAGCGGATCGTCATCGCCGCCGGCGCGCGCGACGTGGCCCTCGCCTTCCCCGGCTGGAACCAGCCGGGCGTCATGGGCGCGCGCGGGTTCCTGTCGCTCGTGGAGACCTACGACGCCTTCGGTGGCCGCCGGATCGTGCTGCTAGGCTCGGACGCGCTCGCCAGGCGTGCAGCCGATGCCGCCCTGGCGCATGGCCTAGAGGTTGTTGCGGCGATCGAGATCGGCGAGCGGCCGCTGGCCGATCTCGGCGAGATCCGTGTCCTGACCGGGGCCGTCCCGCTGGCGGCCGCGGGCGGTCTCGATGGCGTCACGACCCTCACGGTCCGGGTCGGCAGCGAGACCGTCGACTTGGATTGCGACACCGTGGTCATGGCGGTCAGCCTGACGCCGACCATCGAGCTGCTCGACGTCCTGGGCGTCGAACTCGCCATGCAACCGGCGCTCGGCGGCCACGCGCCGGTCAGCCCCGACGGGATCGCCACCAGCCTGCCGGAGGTGTTCGTGGCCGGCGACGTGGCCGGCGTTCCGGGCGGTGCTCCGCTCTCCATCGACGCGGCCGAGGCCTCGGGCCGCCGCGCCGGGCAAGCCGTCCTCGCCTCCCTGGGCCGCGGAAGCTATGTCCCTGAACCGCGCCCCACGGCCTCCGTCGATGCCCTGGCTCAGCAGGCCGCCTGGCTGCGCGCCCTCAACGGCGCGAGCCCGGCCGATACCATCGTCTGCCAGTGTGAGGAGGTGACGCGCGAAGCCCTGCTGGCCGTCCGGCCGCCGGCCTACCTCGGGCCGCCCTCGCCGGCCCAAGCGAAGCGCGACATCGCCACCCTGCTCGCCGATGGCCCCGCCAATCAGGACCAGATCAAGCGGCTCACCCGCGCCTGCATGGGTCCTTGCCAGGCGCGCCGTTGCCGCGAGCAGGTGGCGCTCAACCTCGCCTTCGCTTCCAACCAGCCGCCCGAGCGGACGCCGCTGGCCGGCTACCGCGCGCCGGTCCGGCCCCTGCCGCTGAAGGTCATCGCGGCCTGGGACGAGACACCGGAGATGGGCCGCTTCTGGGACGTCTGGATGGGCGTGCCCGGCCAATGGACGCCCTATGACGATATCGGCACCGAGCGCGAGGCGCGATCGGCCGGCATTTTCGCGAACGAAGAATGAGCGGCGCCGAGGTCATCGTCATCGGCGCGGGGGTCACCGGGCTCTCCTCAGCCTGGTGGCTGGCCCGCTCGGGCGTGGACGTTCTCGTCATCGACAAGGGCATCGTCGGCTGGGAGGCTTCGGGACGCAACGGGGGCGGCGCCTCGCACTACCACAGCCCCCTGTTCCACGAGGAGCAGCGGCTCTGGCCGCAGATGAACGAGCTGCTCGGCTACGAGACCGAATATCGGCGCGAGCGGGTGATCTTCGCCACCACCGAGCACCACCTCCAGAACTACCGGCGCATGGCCGAGATCTGCCGCGGCATGGGCTACCAGGTCGACGACCTCGACCCGCAGCAGGTGCGCGCCTTCGTGCCGCTGGCCGGCGACAACGTCACTGGCGGCATCCATCTGCGCTTCGGCGGCCAGGCCAACCCGCAACGCACTGTGCAGGCCTATGCCTGGGCCCTCCAGGATCTCGGCGGCCGCATTGCCCAGCACACGCCGGCGCTCAAGATCCGGGCCAAGGGCGACAAGGTGACGGGGGTGGAAACGCCACGCGGCTACCTCGCCTGTGATCATCTCGTGGTCGCGGCCGGCCCGCAGATCGAGGCCTTGCTCGCCCCGATCGGGGTCAAGGCCCCCATGGCTCCGGCCCGGGCCGAGATGATCGTCACCGAGCCAGCGCCGCTGATGCCGGTGGGCGGCGCCGACGGCAACGGGCTCTACGGTCGCCAGACCCTGCGCGGCAATCTGGCCTTCGGCGGCGGCCCGCACGAGTGGCTGGACGATCTCGGCCCGGCTGGCCCCCGCCAGCGACCCTCGACGCCGGTGCTGCAGAGCCTCGCCCGTCGCGTGGTCGAGCTGTTCTCGAAGGCTGGCGACATCCGCGTCATCCGCAGCTGGGCCGGGGTGATCGAGACCACCCCCGACGGCCGTCCGATCCTCGACCGCGTGTGGCGCAACCTCACCGTGGCCAGCATGAGCGGCGTCGGGTTCGGCCTCTCACCGGCCAGCGGCCACGCGGTGCGTGATCTGGTGCTGGACGGCGCGTGTTCGTTCGCTGACCTCTCAAAGCTGAACATCGCCCGCTTCGCCAACGCGCCCGACGACTGGCGAGAGCGCGCCGGCTGGGTCCCCACCACCCATGCCGAGGCGGCGCAGGCGGCCTGGCAGGCCGGTTGACAGCGTCCACCTTTGGCTTTCCACAGGCGCCATGGGCCATGACGGGCACATCGACGCGAGCGAAGGCGTCCTCGCTTTTCCGGCTGGTGAGCCGCTCCAGCTCGATTCCGGCGGCGCGCTCGACGGCTTCCAGATCGCCTACCGCACCTGGGGCCAGCTCAACGCCGAGCGCTCCAACGCCGTCCTCGTCTGTCACGCCTTGACGCTCGACCAGCATGTCAGCGGCGTTCACCCGCTGACCGGCAAGCCCGGCTGGTGGGAGCGGATGGTAGGTTCCGGCAAGCCGCTCGACCCCGAGCGGCACTTCATCGTCTGCTCCAACGTCATCGGTGGTTGCATGGGCAGCACCGGACCTTCGTCGCTCAATCCGGCGACGAACGAACCATGGGGCCTTGCCTTCCCGGTCATCACCGTCGCCGACATGGTCCGCGCCCAGGCGCGCCTCATCGAAGCCCTGGGCGTCGAGCGCCTGTTCGCCGTGGTCGGCGGCTCCATGGGCGGGATGCAGGTGCTCGAGTGGGCCGCGCTCTATCCCGAGCGGCTGTTTGCAGCCGTGGTTATCGCCGCGGCGGCGCGGCACTCGGCCCAGAACATCGCCTTCCACGAAGTTGGCCGCCAGGCGATCATGGCCGATCCCGATTGGCAGGGCGGCGACTACGCCCGGCTGGGCGTACGGCCGGAAAAGGGCCTGGCGGTGGCCCGCATGGCGGCTCACATCACCTATCTCTCGGAGCCGGCGCTGCAGCGCAAGTTCGGCCGCGAACTGCAGCGCGACGGCCTCTCCTGGGGCTTCGACGCCGATTTCCAGGTGGAGAGCTACCTGCGCCACCAGGGCGCGGCCTTCGTCGACCGCTTCGACGCCAACTCCTACCTCTACATCACCCGGGCCATGGACTATTTCGACCTGACCGCCCGCCATCCCGATGGCCTCGCCGGCGCTTTCGCCCGGGCGCGTGACGTGCGCTTCTGCGTCTTCTCCTTCACCTCGGACTGGCTCTATCCGACCCATGAGAGCCAGATGATCGTCCGGGCCCTGAACGCCGCAGGCGCGCGCACCAGTTTCGTCGAGATCGCCAGCGACAAAGGCCACGACGCCTTCCTGCTCGACGAACCGGTGCTGGCTTCCGCCCTCGGCGGCTTCCTGGATTCGGCGGCCCTGGCCTGGAAGGCGGCGTGAGCGCCATCCGCCCCGACTTCGCCGAGATCCTGCGCCTGGTGAAGCCCGGCGCGCGGGTGCTCGACGTCGGCTGCGGCGAGGGCGACCTGCTCGAGCTGCTGGTGAAGGAGAGCGGCGTCGACGGCCGCGGCGTCGAGATCAGTCCGGAGGGTGTCTCGGCCTGCCTGGCGCGCGGCCTCTCGGTCGTGCAGGGCGACGCCGACCGCGACCTGGACTATTTCCCGGCCGAGGCCTTCGACTACGCCATCCTCACCCAGACTCTGCAGGCCATGGCGCGGCCCAAACACGTGCTCTCCGAGCTGCTTCGGATCGCCGGCCGGGCTGTCGTTTCCCTGCCGAACTTCGGTCACTGGCGGGTGCGTCTGGCGCTTCTCTCCGGCGGCCGGATGCCAGTGACGGGGGCCTTGCCCGACCCTTGGTGGTCGACGCCCAACATCCACCTGTGCACGCTGGCCGACTTTGTGGCGCTCACCGAGGACCTCGGCTTCAGGATCGAGGCATGCGCCGCCTTCGCCGGCGGCGCCGCGGCGCGACCGATCGACCCGCGGGGGCGGCTCGAGAACCTCAGGGCCGAGTCGGCCCTATTCGTGCTCAGCCGGTGATGGCCGCCGAGTCACGCTCGCCCGTTCGGATGCGCAGGGCCTGCTCCAGATCGAGCACGAACAGCTTGCCGTCGCCGATCTTGCCGGTGTTGGCGGCGGCGACGATGGCCGCGCAGATGTCGTCGACGGATTCGGTCGGCGCGGCGATCTCGAGCCGCACCTTGGGCAGCAGCTTCACCTCGTATTCAGCCCCGCGGTAGATTTCCGTCTTGCCCTTCTGCCGGCCGTAGCCGCGCACCTCGCTGACAGTGAGGCCTGTGGCGCCGGCGCGGGTCACCTCTTCGAGGACGGCGTCCAGGCGGCTCGGTTTGATGATGGCGATGATCAGCTTCATGGGCGGGTCCGACCGGCGGCGGGTTTCAAAGAATGAACTGAAATCCTTATGACTCCAAGTCTGGGGCCCGGCGCGGCCGCTACGCCGCCAGACCAGCGCCGCGGCGCGCGGCGGCCGGCTGGAAAACCGGCGTAGCGCGCACCCGCTCCCGCAAGCCCCGGGGGATGGCCGCGTAGGTCTGCTTGCCCGCCTCCATCAGGATGACGCCGGCCACAAGCGGGGCGAGGCGCGCGCCCAGGCTCTCCAATGCTTCGGCCCAGCGGTGCGCGCCCTGCAGCGGCGGGACGTAGAGCGTCCGCGTCCAGCCGAACGGCTGGAGGTCGGCCTCGGCGATCAGGGTCTCGAGCTGGCGCCGGCTGAACGTGCGGCCGTGGCCAAAGGGCGTCGACTCGGCGTCGGCCCAAAAGCCGTGGCGGGCGGTGGCCGCGACGATCAGGCGCCCCGTGGGGGCCAGCACCCGTCCGACCTCGCGCATCAGCTCGGCGGGACGGTCGCTCTCTTCCAGGGCGTGCAGAGCGACGACACGGTCAAACAGGGCGTTGGGAAACGGCAGGGCGGCGTCATGGACCAGGCAGCTGGCGTTGGCCTCGCTCGCCGGCCAGACTTCGACGCCCTGCGCGGCCGGCATGGCGGCGATCAACCGTCGCGCCCCGGTCTGAGTGAGCAGCGGCAGCGGATAGCCCAGGCCGAGCACATCCAGGCCGGTCACCTCGCCCCAGGCCTCGTCGACCTTGCGGGCGATCAGACGCACGACCGCGCGCCCCAGGGGGCTGGCGTAGAATCGTCGCAGCTCGAGGACGTCCTGGCGCATCGGCGCTCCCGCTTCACCTCGCAGTCATGTAGGTAGACAATGTTTAAACGCCCGTCTCCGGAGCGCCGCCATGCCGCTCATTGTCCGCCAGTTCTCCTGCCTGCAGGACAACTATGGCTTCCTCGCGCGCGACGAAGCCACCGGCAAGACCGCGACCATCGACACGCCGGACGCCGGCGCCATTCTCGCCGCCCTGGAACGGGAGGGGTGGGAGTTGGATTTCATCCTCAATACCCACTGGCATCCGGACCATGCCGGCGGCAACGCCGAACTGAAGGCCGCCACCGGCGCGACGATCGTCGGGCCGGCCGAGGTGACGCGCATCGCCCCGCTCGACAGAACAGTCTCTGGCGGCGACGTGGTCGAACTCGGCGAAACCCGCTTTGGGGTGATCGAGACCGGCGGCCACACGTTGGGCCACATCGCCTATTTCGACGCCGCAGGCCGCATCGCTTTCGTGGGCGACACCCTGTTTGCGCTGGGCTGCGGACGGCTCTTCGAAGGCACGGCCGAGCAAATGTGGAACAGCCTGTCCCGCCTGGCCGCTCTGCCGGACGATACGCGGGTCTTTTGCGCGCACGAATATACGGCTTCGAACGCCCGCTTCGCGCTCACGGTCGACGCCGACCCCGCCCTTCAGACGAGGGCTCAGGCGGTGTTCGCCGCCCGCGAACGAGGCGACCCGACCGTGCCAACGACGATTGGACTCGAAAAGGCGACCAATCCCTTCCTGCGGGCTCCCCAGATCGTCGGAGCCGGTAAAAAGGACCATGAGGCCTTCGCCCAGATTCGCGCCGCCAAGGACGCGTTCAGGGGCTAGCACCCGCTCCACAAAAGCCAAAGCCGGATTTGCGACCAGAACGCGCTCAAACTTCTGAGTCTAGGGCACGATTCGACGATCAGGCGAACCCGCCTGATCGCATCGTGCTCTAGGCGAAGCGGACGTCGGCGCCGCGGATGGTCAGCGTGCCATCCTCGTCAAACTCCTGGCGCTTGAACTTCTCGTCGGCTGCGAGCTGCAGTTCGTCGATATATTTGAAAATGCTGGGGGTCAGCGATGAGGCTGGCCCCACTTCGCGCAACGCCTCAGGCGTCACGCGAACCTCCACTGGATTGTACTGACTGTGCATGTGGATCACCCACTCGCCATCAGAACGCAGGCTGGGCGGGCGACCCGTCGGGGCGAGCCACATGGACATACCTCTCCGGATTTTCCCGCGGTGTGATTAACGCCAATTCTCAAAATACGCCACAGTATAGTTAACAAATTGATGTCAACGGAAGGGCTGCCCTGGCGCGGCCTGGAACTTGGCCCCGCGCCGCCAGGCCTCCGACGGCTGGCGGACAAAGGCGCCGAATACGTAGTCCCAAGGCGTGACCGCAAAGATGACCACGACGACGAGACATTCGATCATCATTTCCGTGGCGGCGGCGTCGAGGCGCTGGGCCAGCCACAGGCGCAGGGCCACGGCGGCGAGCCAGATGGTCTTCCAGGTCATCTCGAAGAGCAGCAACGGCAACATACGCAGCGGATAGCGCAGCCCCAGGAGCGAGAGTAGCGAGAGGGCGCAGAGCATGGCGACCACCACGCCGCGCTGCAGGGACATGGCCCCGACCGGTCCTAGGAGTTCGGGCCAGATCACGAGCCCAAGACCGACGACCAACATGAGATAGCCAATCCGGAGGAGATTGAGCCGAAGTGGGGAGATCTGGGCTTCCATGATTGGCTCCTTGACCAACGCGCCGTTCAGGCCGGGTCGCGAGTGCGGCGCAGCCAGACGGTGATGGCGAGGAAGGCCGCGGCGGCGAGGAGCCCGCCCCACACTTCGAAGCTGCCGAAGAACCGGCCGGGGTCGATTTGGGCGACGTCGACCATCTGAGAATTGGGCCCAGCGTCGCTGAAGGCGAGACCAAGGCCGCCGCCGAGCCGATAGTGCAGGAAGTGGAAAAAGTTGCCCGTGCTGAATGCGATCGCCTCCACCAGACACAGGCCGAGCGGGGGCAGCACGGCCCACAGGAATGGGGCGCGGCGAGCCCAGGCCGAGACCATCAACAGCCAGCCCCACACCGGCGCCAGCCACAAGGTCTGGGACACGAGGGCCCAGGCCAGCACCAGGGTCTGGCGGAAGATCGGCCATTGCGCCCAGAGGCCCGCGAACCGGCCGCCGCCGGGAAGCAGCAAGACAGCGTTGAGCGCCATCATCAGCAGTTGTGTGACGATGATCACCGCAAACAGGATGGCCGGAAGGGCCACGAGGGGCACGGCCGCCTTGACGCCGACGGCGGTGACATCTGAGACCGGCATGGATTTCCAGAACAGGATGCTTCGGTCGCGCCGCTCGTTGTGCAGGGCGCCCAGGCAATAGACCACGGCGACGATGAACCCCGTCGCCATGATCGCCAGGGCCGCCAGGGCGTAGGGCGCCACGCTGACGGCGGCGACGCCGCTGGCGTCGAGCTTCACGTTCGCCTGAACATTGGGGATATGCGCGATCCCCACCAGCATGCCGAGCAGGGCCAGGGCGGCGACGGCTGTCGGAGCCACCCATAACGAGCGGTGCTCCCACAGTTCACGGCGCATCTGCCAGTAGAGCGGCCGGACCGGTGCGGTGCGCGCCAGCGGACGGGCCGGCGCCTGCGGCTCGGCGCCCGGCATGGCTTCGGCGAGCGTGTTCATGCCGCTATCCCCCTTTCGTGTGCGCCACCGATCACGGCGACGAATACATCAGCGATGCTGGGTGAGTGGACCTCGCCGAGCGCCGCGAGCTGGTCCCGGTCGGCGCCGTCGTAGAGCAGGATGCCGCGGCCAAAGACCGTGCGCTCGTGGATGGGCCGAAGACCCCGCGCCTCCGACAGTGTCTCCGGACGAGCCATCAGCTCGCAGAAGCGCGCTTCGAAGGCCTCCATGGCGGCGTTCAACACGATCTTACCCCGGTCGATGAACACGACGTCGGTCAGGATGTGCTGAATCTCTTCCACCTGGTGGGTGGTCACCAGGATCGTCCGGCTGTGGTCGAAATAGTCGTTGAGCAGGGTGTCGTAGAACGACTTGCGGTAGAGCAGGTCGAGGCCGAGCGTCGGCTCGTCGAGGACCAGCAGCTTCGCATCGATGGCCATGACCAGCGCCAGGTGAAGCTGGGTCACCATGCCCTTGGAGAGCTCGCGGATGCGGCTCCGTGTCTTGATGTTGGTCTTGGCGAGGAAGGCCTCGGCCTTGGCCCTGTCAAACTTCGGATGGACCCCGGCGACATAGTCGACCGCCTGGCTGACTTTCATCCAGCGCGGCAGAACGGCCACGTCAGCGATGAACGAGACATCGCGCATCAGGGCGTCGCGCCGGCGCCAGGGATCGAGCCCCAGCACCTTCAGCTCACCCTGATAGGGGGTAAGGCCGAGAATGGCGTTGAGCGCGGTGCTCTTACCCGCTCCGTTGGGGCCGATCAGGCCAACGATGCGGCCTTCGCCGACCGTGAGGTCGAGGCCGTCGAGCGCGATCGCCTTTCCGTAGCTCTTGGCGAGTCCGCGGGCTTCGATGCAGGCCATGGTCTCAGCCCTCCCGTTCCGTCTGGGTCTCGCCGTCGCGCAGCAGTTCCGCTGGCTTCAAACCGAGGCGACGAATGGTGGCCCGGATCGCCGGCCACTGCTCGTCGAGGAATTTTCGGCGCTCGCCCTGGAGCAGCAGCCCGCGCGCGCCGTCGTTGATGAACATGCCGAGCCCTCGCCTCTTCTCCACCAGCTTCTCGTCGACCAGTTGTTGGTAACCCTTGAGGACAGTCAGCGGATTGACCCGGAAATCGGCGGCCACGACTCGAACCGACGGCAGCGCTTCGCCCTCGGCCAGCACGCCATCGAGGATCATGGCCGCCACGCGGTCGCGCAGCTGGCGGTAGATCGGCTGACTGTCATTCCAATCGGGATCCATGTCCGTCCCCGGCGCTCCGCCGTTCCTGTGATGTAGTGATACAGTTACATATAACACCAAAACGAGTCAAGCCCTCAGGCGGAAAGCCCGACCTGCGAGTCAGGGACCTTCCAAAACCTGTGCGACTCGCGCCGAGGAGGGGTGGCCGGCCAGACCGTCGTTTGGATTGATGAGAACGATCAAAGCGCCGTTGCGCCACCAGGCCGCGGGCGCGGGGCCGGCAAAGAAACTCACCTTGACGAGCCGGCTCAGAGGCGCGTGTCCCGAAGGCCTGCCGGCGATGCGGATGATCCCGTCCATCGCCGACAGGATAGCGTCGGCGATCGGCGCAGCCGACTTGTCGTCGACGTCCGGCGCCTCGAACGCCACGAGGTGGTGGGCTGCCCGAGTGCACCGACCGCTGGCCGCGACGAGCCGCTCATAGAGCCCCTGAACGCCGATCGGCGACATCCGCAACGGGCTGGAGGCGCCATCAAGGCTGGCCGCGACGCCCATAGGCCAGCGGGTGGTGAAAGCCGTCACCCCGCCAACCTTGGTGACCCTGAGCAGAATCTCGCCGATGTCGTCTTTGAACAACACGTCGCCGCGCGGACCGCGACTGGCCGAGACGACCCAAATCTCGGCGCTGTCGTCGAATTTCAGCAGGGCCGGATGATGGCCGCGGTCGAGGATGAAGCCGCCGCCTTCGTCGTCGGAGAACCGGGCCACGGGCGGGGCGGCGTGAAGTTCGTCCTGACGGCCGAGCGACAGGGCGTTCCTTACCCAGGCCGGAGCCTCGAGTCCCGAAAACCCCATGCACCCCACCCCGACGAGCGCCAGGGCGAACGCCCGTGAGGCGACCAATATCGGGGACGTGGCCATGAATGGTCCGTGCGGCGCCAAGTGGGCGCTTTTTGGACGGTCGAGTTAGCCGCTGATGTACTGGCCGCCGTTCACCGACAGCGTCGCCCCGGTGATGAAGCCCGAATCCTCCGCGGCGAGAAAGGCGACACAGCGGGCGATCTCATCGGCCATGCCCAGGCGACCCACCGGAATGCCGGCGATGATCCGGTCGAGCGCCTCCTTGGGAACGGCGGCGACCATCTCGGTGTCGATATAGCCGGGGGCGATGGCGTTAACCGTGATTCCCTTCTTGGCGTTCTCCTGAGCGAGCGCCTTGGTGAAGCCGATCATGCCGGCTTTGGCGGCAGAATAGTTGGTCTGGCCCATCTGGCCCTTCTGGCCATTGATCGAGCTGATGTTGACGACGCGCCCGTAGCTTCGCTCGCGCATGCCGTCGATGACGTTGCGGGTCATGTTGAAGATCGAGGCCAGGTTGACGTGGATGACCTCATTCCACTGCTCCTCGGTCATCTTGTGGAGCATGGCGTCGCGGGTGATGCCGGCATTGTTGACCAGCACGTCGATCGGCCCCAGCGTCGCCTCGACCGACTTCACGGCCTGCGCGCAGTCCGCGAAGGAGGAGACATTGCCCTTGACCACCATGACGCCCAACTCGTCGGCGGCGGCCTGGGCGGCGACCTCGTTACCGGCATAGCCGGCGGCCACCTTGTAGCCCGCTGCTCTCAACCGAGCCGTGATCGCCCGGCCTATGCCGCGCGTGCCGCCCGTCACGAACGCCACTCTGGTCATCAATGTTCTCTCCCTAAGTCTCTTGTCGTTGAGGCGCCGAGGCGTCCGGCTCGAGGCTCACACCTTTTCGACGCACATGGCCACCCCCATGCCGCCGCCGACGCAGAGGGTGGCGAGACCCTTACCCGCGCCCTGGCGCTTCATTTCATGCAACAGGGTGGTGAGTATGCGCGCCCCCGAAGCGCCGATCGGGTGGCCGATGGCGATGGCGCCGCCATTGACGTTGACCTTGGCCGGGTCGAGCCCGAGCTCGCGCACGACGGAGAGCGACTGGGCGGCGAACGCTTCGTTCGACTCCACTAGGTCGAGATCGGCGACCTTCCAGCCGGCCTTCGCCAGCGCCTTCTTGGTGGCCGGGATCGGCCCGGTGCCCATGATCTCCGGTTCGACCCCGGCGTGGGCCCAGGAGGCAATGCGGGCCAGCGATTTGAGCCCACGTTTCGCAGCCTCGTCGGCGCTCATCAGCACCAGGGCGGCGGCGCCGTCGTTGAGCCCCGAGGCGTTGGCCGCGGTGACCGTGCCGTCCTTGGCGAACGCGGGCCGCAGACCCGCGACGCTCTCGTAGGTGGCGCCGTGGCGGATGTACTCGTCCTGGTCGACGACGGTGTCGCCTTTGCGCCCCTTGATGGTGACCGGCGCGATCTCGTCGGCGAACTTGCCGGCCTTCTGGGCGGCCTCGGCCTTGTTCTGAGAGGCGACGGCGAAACGGTCCTGATCCTCGCGGGTGATCTGCCAGCGGGCGGCGATGTTCTCGGCCGTCTGGCCCATGTGATAGCCGTGGAAGGCGTCCCACAACCCATCCTTGATCATGGTGTCGACGAACGCCAGGTCGCCCATTTTCTGGCCGCCGCGCAGGTTCTGGGCATGCGGCGACTGGCTCATGCTTTCCTGACCGCCCGCAACAACGATGTCTGCGTCGCCGGCGGCGATCTGTTGGGCCGCCAGGGCCACGGCGCGCAGGCCCGAGCCGCACAGCTGATTGACGCTCCAGGCCGGACTCTCCACCGGCACGCCGGCGTTGACGCTCGCCTGACGGGCGGGCCCCTGGCCGGCGCCGGCCTGCAACACCTGGCCCATGACCACTTCGTCGATGTCGGCGGCATCGACCCCGGCTCTCGCGATGGCGGCCTGGATGGCGATCTTGCCGAGCTCATGCGCCGGCAGAGACGCCAGGGCGCCGTTGAACGAGCCGACCGGGGTGCGGGCGGCTGAGACGATGACGATGTCGGTCATAGGGGCTTCCTCCGTGGGGCGCCTGGGCGCGCACAATGCCTAACTTGCGAAGCCGCGTCACGGTGCGTGCGCCGGAACCCAGGAGCTCGGCTGGCGCCGCGGCGCACTATGGTTCAATATTGCGGTTGCGATATCTCACGGAAATGACAGGGATCAACATGGCCGAAGAGCCGCAGAAGGAAACGCCCCGCACATCGGGTGAGCGCGTCACCATCCAGAAGTACGCCAACCGCCGGCTCTACAACAAGGCGACCAGCAGCTACATCACCCTCGACGACCTCTCCACCATGGTTAAGGAGGGCGTCGACTTCGTGGTCTATGACGCCAAAAGCGGTGAGGACATCACCCGCAAGGTCTTGACCCAGATCATCTTCGAGGAAGAGAGTCGCGGCCAGAACCTCCTCCCCATCCAGTTCCTGCGCCAGCTGATCGGCTTCTACGGCGACCGCATGCAGGCCTTCCTGCCGAGCTTCCTGGAGCTTTCCCTCGACTCTTTCATCCGTCAGCAGGAGCGGATGCAGAGTCAGTGGTCGGTCGTTACGCCGTCCATGGGCGCCTTCGACGAGCAGATCCGCCAGAACATGGCCCTGTTCGACCGAGCTATGAAGATGTTCACGCCCTTCGCCTTCCGCGCCGACGAGGTGGCGTCCGCCACGACGCCGAAGGCTGCCGCCGACGATGACGCCCTGGCCGACCTGAAGGCGCAAATGGCCGCCATGCAGTCTCAGCTGAAGGCGCTGGAAGGCAAGAAGTAGTCTCTAGAGCGCGTTCCGCAAAAGTGGGAACCGGTATTGCGATAAGAACGCGCTCAACTTTTTGATTCTAGGCCAAATTATCTCGACCCAGTTAATTCCACCTGGATCGAGTTTGCTCTAGTCCGCGCGGACCTTGAGCCGCCCACCGTCGAGCACCTCGACCACCTCGAGCTTGGCGCCGGCCGTCACCGGTCCGGGCCCGTCGAGCCTGGCCGACCACTCCTTGCCGTCCACGAACACTCGACCGTCCTCGCCTTCGAAGGCGGCCACCGCTTCGCCACGGTGACCGACGATGCGCTGAAGCGGATTGTTGACGTCCGGCCCATCGGCGCGGCGACCCACCAGGTAGCGGCGGCCGACGTAGGTGGTGATGATGGTCAACACGCCGAAGAGCGCGACCGCCTCGGCCGTGTTCAGGGGGACGAGCAGGGTAACGACCGCAGTGATCGCAGCCGATCCCGCCGGCCACAGGAGCCAACCCGAGCCGGTGACCACCTCCACCGCCAGGAACACCGCCCCCACGGCCATCCAGCCCCAGAACGGGTGAGTGAGGATGAAGTCGGAAATCCCGCTCACGTCAGGCGCTCGGCGGCACGGTTGAGGACGGCGGCCGCGGCGGCCGCGGCGGCGGCGGAGCCGTGCTCTCCCGGCGGGCGGCGTTGACCAGTTCGGTGACCCCAGCGATCGAGCCGGCGATGCCGGCGAAATCCGCCGGCACGATAATGGTGCGCTGCTGCGGCGAGTCGGCCAGCTTGCCGAAGGCCTCGACGTATTTCTGGGCGACGAAATAGTTGAGCGCGTTGACGCTTCCCGACTCGATGGCGTCCGACACGCTCTTGGTGGCTGCCGCCTCGGCCTGGGCGGCCCGCTCGCGGGCCTCGGCGTCGCGGAAGGCCGCCTCGCGCCGGCCCTCGGCCTGGAGAATGGCCGACTGCTTGGCCCCTTCGGCGCGGGTGACAGCCGCCTGCTTTTCGCCCTCGGCCTCGGTGATCACCGCCCGTTTCTCGCGCTCCGCCTTCATCTGCCGGGTCATGGCGTTGGTGATGTCGGGGGGCGGCTGCAGGTCCTTGATTTCGATGCGCGCCACCTTGACGCCCCAGGGCCCGGTCGCCTCGTCGATGACCGTCAGCAGGCGGGTGTTGATCATGTCGCGCTTGGAGAGCACCTCGTCGAGCTCCATGGAGCCGACCACCGTCCGCAGATTGGTCATGGTCAGCTGGCCGATGGCGAAGTTGAGATTGGCCACGCGATAGGCCGCCGACGACGCGTCCATGACCTGGATGAAGACGATGGCGTCGACTTTGACCATGACGTTGTCCCGGGTGATCACCTCCTGGCTCGGCACGTCGAGCACCTGCTCCATCATCGAGACCTTGCGACCCACTCTGTCCATGAACGGGGTGAGGATGGTTATGCCGGGCTTGAGGGTGCGCGTGTAGCGGCCGAAGCGCTCGGCCGTGTACTCGTAGCCCTGTGGCACGACCTTGATCGCCGAGAGAGCCACGAAGATCGCCAGAACCACGATGGCGACCCCAAAGATCGAAAACCCCATGCAAAATTCCTTCCCTGAGCCGGCCGCGAGTCTAGCCCGGCGTAGACAGGGGCGCCATGGCTCCCTTGACCGTCGCGTCCCAAGGTCGCATGGGCCAGCCATGCAAGCCTTCACGCAACTGACGGCCAAGGCGGTTCCGCTCGACATCGCCAACCTCGACACCGACCAGATCATCCCCAAACAGTTCCTCAAGACCATCGACCGCGAGGGCCTGGGCCGGGGACTATTCTACGATCTGCGCTTCGACACCGAAGGCCGCGAGCGGCCGGAGTTCGCCCTCAACGACCCGCGCTACAAGGGCGCCGGCGTCCTGATCGCCGGCGAGAACTTCGGCTGCGGCTCGAGCCGCGAGCACGCCCCCTGGGCGCTACAGGACTTCGGCATCCAGTGTGTGATCGCGCCGTCCTTTGCCGACATCTTCAAGACCAACTGCTTCCAGAACGGCCTCCTGCCCATCGCCCTGCCGGCCGAGGCCGTCGAGGCCCTGATGAGCGAGGCCTTGGGCCACAACCACGTCTTCGAGATCGACCTGGAGAGCCAGACGGTCACCGCCCCATCGGGCGCACGCTACGCATTCGACATCGAGCCGAAGCTCAAGGAGAAGATGCTGAAGGGCCTGGACGCCATCGGCGAGACCCTGGTCCACCAGGCCGACATTGACGCCTTCGAGCACAAGCAATCCTTGCAGCAGCCCTGGCTGTCGCCGGCATGACCGTGATCGTCGCCGGCACGGTGCGCGTGCCGCCTGGAAACATCGACGCCGTCCGTCCCCAGATGGCGGCCATGATCGCCGCCAGCCTGGCCGAGGACGGCTGTGAGGCCTACGCCTACGCCGAGGACGTCGGGGCGCCCGGCCTGGTGCATGTCTTCGAGGTCTGGCGCGACCAAGCGGCGCTGGATGCGCACTTCCGCACCGACCACATGGCCGCCTGGCGGGCGGCGTGGCCGGCTGCCGGTGTCTCGGACCGTCGCCTGACGCTCTACGAGATCACCGACCAGCGTCCCCTCTGAACGAGAACCTTCATGCCCCGCACCCTTCTTCTTCTGCCCGGCGATGGCATCGGGCCCGAAGTGATCGCCGAAGTGAAGCGCGTCGCCGCCAAGCTGACGCCGGACCTCAAGCTCGAGGAGCGGCCGTTCGGCGGTCAGGCCTATGATCTCGAAGGCTCGCCCCTGCCGGCGGCGACGCTGGAGTTGGCCAAGGCCAGCGACGCGGTGCTGATGGGCGCGGTGGGCGGACCGAAGTGGGCGAGCGCGCCGCGCCAGCTTCGCCCCGAGGCCGGCCTGCTTGGCCTTCGTTCCGGCATGGGCGTCTTCGCCAACCTCCGACCGGCGCTCTGCTTCGCGCCGCTCGCCGACGCTTCCACGCTAAAGCGTGAAGTCGTCGAAGGCCTCGACATCATGATCGTCCGCGAGCTGACCGGCGGAGTCTATTTCGGCCAGCCGCGCGGCGTCGAGACCCTGGCCGACGGTCAACGGCGCGGCGTCGACACCCAGGTCTACACCACCCATGAGATCGAGCGTGTCGCCAGAGTCGCCTTCGGCCTCGCCCGCGGCCGGCGCGGCAAGGTGACCAGCTGCGAGAAGTCCAACGTCATGGAGACGGGCCTGCTGTGGCGCGAGGTGGTGACCGACCTCCACGCCCGTGAATTCGCCGACGTGAAGCTGGAGCACATGCTGGCTGACAACGCCGCCATGCAGCTGGTCAAGAACCCGCGTCAGTTCGACGTCATTCTGACCGACAACCTGTTCGGCGACATCCTCTCCGACGAGGCGGCGCAGCTCACCGGCTCGCTCGGCATGCTGCCCTCGGCGGCGATCGGCGAACCCGGCCGGCCGGGACTCTACGAACCGATCCACGGTTCGGCGCCGGACATCGCCGGCCAGGGCCTCGCCAACCCGCTGGCGGCGATCCTCTCCTTCGGCATGGCCCTGCGCTGGAGCCTCGGCGAGACCGAACGGGCCGACCGGCTCGACGTGGCCGTTGAGCGAGCCCTCACCACTGGCGCCCGCACCCGCGACCTCGGCGGCGACCTCACCACAACCCAAATGGCCCACGCCGTCCTGGCGGCGCTTTAGGCCGTCACCAGCTTCCGCCCCGTGATCCGCTCCAGGATCCGCGCTGGCGAGGCCTCGGGCGCAGCCATGGCCGAGAGCGGCAGGTAGAAGGTCTGCTCCAGGGCGAAGCGGCCGGCGATGGCGGCGTGGACGACGCTGTCGGTGTAGACGATCCAGATCGCGCCCGGCGCGAAGGTCACCTCGCGGCGCGGCGCCCCGACCTGATATTCCGCGTCGAGCTTGGCGGCGTCGTGCAGCTGCAGCATCAGGGCGTCGTAGGGCGTGCGCCGGGTCTTGGTGAGGCCCACGGTCTCCAGCAACCAGGCTTCGCCCGGCAGCGGCGCGCGCGCCCTATCCGCCCAGCGACGCGCATGGTCTTCGAACGGCTCGCCGACGCGCCACAGGCGGCTCTCGCCGGCTGGATTGATGTTGGCGAAAACGCGCAGGATGCGCTTGCCGCCGGTAGGCTGGGAAGCGAAGGCATCGACGTGCAGGCGCCGGTCGTCTTTGCGGGCGCTGATCGGCGCATCATCGATGCCCCGCGGCCGATAGCTGGCGCGGCCCGTCTCCAGCGTCGACGCATAGCTGGGCGCACGGCTCACGATCAGCGTCCGCGCCCAGGCGGAAAACCGAGCCAGAAGGCCCTCGAGACGCGCCGCGTCAGCCGCGTCGGCCGAGGTCCCGCGCACGGCCTGGCCCGGGGCGAGGCTGATGTTCTTGGCCCTGCCGTCGCCGAGGTCGGCGTCGAGCAGCGCGCGCTCATCGGGCGTCAGCGCGAAGGCCGCATCGTCCAGGACGACGAGGCCTTCCCGCTCCAGGCGCTCGGCGAAGGGATCGGCGGTCATGGGCGCAGTCTAGTCCTTGGCGGTCTCGTTTCGCACTCGCGATACGCAAAATCTCGGCGGGAGCCCTTATTTCACCTATTTATAGGCCCGGCGCCTCAGCTTCCATCAACATAGATGCGGCGCCGCAGCATGCGCGCCGTCCGCAAGCGACGATACATTATGGCAAAAATTGCATTTCGTAACCTATGGGAGTCACGGTGCTGTCCTAACTAGGACACTTACAAAATGAAAATAGGACACCCAAAACAGGTCATTTTCTCTTTGATCCGGCCAGCTCGCAAAATGTTAAACAGAGGGCCAGTGTCCTAATGGTCTCTGACCAGCCCCCCGAGCACATGGATCGATGGACGCGAAACGAACGCCTCTATCGTCATCTGCTGGCGATGGGGCTTGTGGCAGTCCCGATCTTCGAAGATGACGACAGGACGCGGATCGATCACCTGTGGGTGTCGGTCGACTTACCGGATGCGTTTGAGGGCGTTCTCATAGGCGCCGAGAGCCCCCAAACCCGACAAGGCGTTGCCGCCATAGTCGAGCAAGCTGGCGCTGGCGCCGCTCAAGGCGCCGCCGAGAGAAGCATTGTTGCGCCAGTGGAGGGCCCGCAGGTTGTGGAGACCGTCGCCGCCCCCAAGGATGCTGGGAACAGCGTGGTCAATTTCCCACCCATACTCGGACGACCTGTCGCCGTAGTCGGACCAACGGATGACCGAGCCGAACGCGTCCCACCGCCAGATTGACCCATCAAACCCTGGAGGAATGATGCACTTGGACCACGCCTCTAACTTGGGCTGGTCATCTTTCGTCGAGTCGAATAAATTGGACATGCTTCTGATCCAGTCTTGGCCTTCGGGCCGGGCTTCAACAACGTCGTCGGTCCCGTCCTGCCAGGGTCCAGACCGGCAACATCGGATCAGATAGCACAAAAGCCCCACGACTAGGAGTCGTGGGGTTTCTGTTTTGATCTCACCATATATAGCCGTCAGGCGACCATCCGGTCGTTCGCCAGCGTGCCATTGAGCGCAGCGTCGACCAGCTCGCGAACAGTCCAGACGTGATCGGTCACGCCAAGATGCATTGCGGGCGTAACCCGCAGGGCCTCGTGGACCCGGCAGAAGTTATAATGCGCAGCGTAGAGCGCCACGGCGGCGCAATGGTTCTCCAGCTTTTTGCTGAATGCGTTGGTCAGCCGCGTGAACCGGCGCTGCGCCATGCGGAGCGTCAGGTTCTGCCGCTCGACGTAGCTGGTGCTGATCTGGCTCGGGCGCCCGACTACGGCCCGACTGGTGATCGATACTACCTCGGCGGGCGAATACCTCCGTGCGGCTTCTACGGCCTGGGGCGCGCTGTAATGTTTGGTGATGGTCCCGAACGTGCAGTTCCGACCGAACGCCCCCCGCACCGCTACCGGATATGCGTTGAAGGCGTCGGATGAAATCTCCGGCGCGCCCACGACACGGTCGCGAACGTCCATCAGAAAGGCGTGCGTGTTCTCAAGGGTCCGTTTTCCGACGCGGTAGCTGATAATCGCCTTGGCGGCGCCCGCCAGAGCTATAAACACGTACTGATCACCCTTGCTGGTCCCGTCCTCGGGCGTGAGTTGCTTTTGCTTTTTCGCGACATACGACCATGCCTCGTCCAGCTCGATCCGAGGAACATGGAGATCGCGCATCGTGGCATCATGCAGAGACGCGCAGCCCATGCCGACGCGCACGCCAAGGCGCATGATCGTGTCACGGTGAATGCCAGTCAGCCGTTCAACGGCGCGGATCGAAACGCCCTCGGTGAGGGCGGAGATGACTTCGACTTGCCGGTCGAAGGGGAGGTTGTTTGCCATCGGGACCTATCCTGTTGGCCCCGGGTCAGTCTCCAATGCGTGGGTTGTAACCCTGACCTTGCGGCGTCATATTCGCTGGAAGGTTCATTCGCCTGGGGACCTATCCCGGGAGGTTGGACTTAGGGCCGGAGGCGGTTGCCGCCGCTTCCGGTCCGGTTTCGTGGTTGGGGGACCCGGGCTCGGACCGGGATTTCCACGGCTGTAAACTGGGCGTCCTACCGTTAGACGATCCCCCAGCTGCCTCACTTTCTGTCCCCTCTCGTTTGCCGCGAGAGGGGACTTCGTTTGAGCCAGTGTCCCAATATAACACCCGTGTTATTTCCGGGTCAACGCGCCGATAGAACAAAAATGTGATGCGGCATGACTCACGATGTGCGACAATGGCCACCAGATAGGGTCTACCCCCGCGAGGTTGTCGCAGAATGTCCCGAGGCCGCAGTCGCTATAGATTCCCTCTTGCGTCAGTTTCGCATTCAGGGACCGGAGCCAGACGGCTACACGGTGAAGCGTCTTGGGCTTCGTGTCGGCGGTCTGTGGCAGATTAATCTGAAAATTAAGGGCCGCCAGGTGCGGGTTTTATACGCTCCGTATGGAGTTTCGATTGTCTTGTTCAGGATTCACAGGAAATCTTCTCCTCAAGAACAGGGCCGCGCATACGACTTGGCCAAGGATAGAAAGAGAGATTTTGAAAGACAAATGAAGGGAGATGGAAATGGGACCGGAAATCGCACCTACCATTGACCTGAACCTGCCGGAGAAGCTCCAAGACCCGACATACCGACAAGAGTTCTTTTGGGCGGAAGCATCCGCTGAAATCGCCGGTGGTCTTGTGCGGCTTCGGAAGCGCCGCGGCCTCAATCAGTCTGAAGTGGCGAATCTGGTCGGGACGAAGCAACCCGCGATCTCTCGCGCGGAGCAGGCGGACTACGACAACTGGAATCTCGGCACGATCCGGGGCATCGCGGATGCGCTCGGAGCGCGCGTGCGCGTCACCATCGAGCCGTATGAGGACGTCCTCCACG
>Ga0302311_10000323_pt1 | contig 60135 bp, 49 predicted proteins | sample III_Palsa_N1_3_FD_200449 | JGI IMG/M metagenome (GOLD analysis project Ga0302311, IMG submission 200449) | Peat permafrost microbial communities from Stordalen Mire near Abisko, Sweden - III_Palsa_N1_3 | ecosystem: Environmental > Terrestrial > Soil > Palsa > Peat permafrost | place: Sweden... | reverse complement strand
CACCAAAATGAGCTGCAAACTCGTCCATCGGAGGCTCCCAAGCCAAAGGGAGTCACCTTCAGAATCCAGTTCTATCCAGCCCCGCAAGCCATATGCGATTCCCCTGCCCTCGATGGGGGAGGTGGCTTGCGAAGCAAACGGAGGGGGTGGGGCGGCCACCCCACCCGTCCCGCGCTGACGCGCGTTCCACCCCCTCCCATCAAGGGGAGGGAGGGGGCTTAGGCCGCCAGCTACACGTTCAGCAGCAGGAACTCGCGTTCCCAGGGGCTGATCACCCGCATGAAGGTGGCGAACTCGGCCCGCTTCACCGCCGCGAAGGTGGTGACGAAGGTGCGTCCGAAGACCTCGGCCAGCTCCTCGCTGTCCTCGAACAGGCGCACCGCCTCGAGGAGGCCCTGCGGCAGATCGAACTCGTCGCTGCGGGCCGGGCCGCTGGTCGGCTCCGAGGGCGTCAATCGGCGGGTGAGGCCCAGGTAGCCGCAGGCCAGCGAGGCGGCCAGCGCCAGGTAGGGGTTGGCGTCGGAGGAGGGGACGCGGTTCTCCACCCGGCGGTTGGCCGGACTGGAGGGCGGCACGCGGATGCCCGTCGTGCGGTTGTCATAGCCCCAGGCCACATTCACCGGCGCCGAGTGGCCTTTGACCAGCCGGCGATAGGAATTGACGTAGGGAGCCAGCATGCAGGTCGCCGCCGGCAGGAACTTCTGCTCGCCGGCCAGGAAGTTGAAGAACTCGCCCGTCGGCTTGCCGTCCTCATCGTTGAAGATGTTGCGGCCGGTCTCGATGTCGAGCACCGACTGGTGGATGTGCATGGCGCTGCCCGGCTCGTGAGCGATCGGCTTGGCCATGAAGGTGGCGTAGATGTCATGGGCCAGCGCCGCCTCGCGGATCGTGCGCTTGAGCAGAAACACCTGGTCGGCCAGGGCGACCGGATCGCCGTGGCGCAGGTTGATCTCCATCTGCGCCGCGCCCTCTTCGTGGATCAGCGTGTCCACTTCCAGGTTCTGGGCCTCGGCGAAGGCGTAGATGTCCTCGAAGATGTTGTCGAACTCGTTGACGGCGCTGATCGAATAGGAACGGCGGCCGGCCTCCGAGCGGCCGGAGCGGCCGATCGGCGGCTCCAGCGGATAGTCCGGGTCGATGTTGCGCTTGACGAGGTAGAACTCCAGTTCCGGCGCCACGACCGGCGTCCAGCCCTCGTCGTGGAACAGGGCGACGACCCGCTGCAGCACCTGACGCGGGGCGATCTCCACCGCCCGGCCGTCGTGATAGTGAGCGTCATGGATCACCTGCGCCGTGGGCTCCGGGGCCCAGGGCACGGCGGTCAGGGTCGTAAAGTCCGGCCGCAGCTGAATGTCGCCGTCCGATGGATCGTAGCGGAAGTCCTCGTCCTCCTCCGGATATTCACCGGAGATGGTCTGCATGAAGATCGACGAGGGCAGCGCCATGCTGGCGTCCTCGAAGAACTTCGAGGCCGGCATGATCTTGCCCCGCGCCACGCCGGCGAGGTCAGGCGCTAGGCACTCCACCTCGGTGACGCCGCGGGCGACGGCCCAGGCGCGCGCCTCGGCGAGGCTGGTGATCGGTTGGGGCTTGGGATCGGAGAGCTTCTTTTTCTTGGCCATGATTCATTTCCGCTGGGTGCTGGTGGCACGCGTCAACGGCCCTTCGAGGCGAAAGGCGATCTCAGTATCGAGCCTCGAAACGCGAGCAGTCTGCATGCAGGGCGCGCCCGATTGGGCGCCGCCGGCGATCCTTTTTTGGTTCTGCTACAATCCTGACCATAGCCTGATCGGGCTTTGTGCGCCAGCCGGGGCCACGGCGGTTGTGATCACAGAGCCTTGACGGCTCGGCGGGCCGATAGGACAAACAGGTCAATCAAACAAAGTCCCGAGGGGGTCGCGATGACGACGAAACGTATCCGGCGTGTCCACGCGCTCCTGGCCGCCGGCGCCGCCGCCCCGCTGCTGGTCGGCGCATCGGCTCACGCCCAGACCGCGACCTCGGCCCTGGTCGCAAAGAACTCAACCAACGTTTCCGAAATCGTCGTCACGGCCACCCGCCGCGAACAGGCCCTCTCCAAGGTGCCCGAGAGCGTCAGCGCTTTCACCGCCAAGAAGATGGATATCCAGGGCATCAAGACCTTCGCCGACGTCTCGAAGTTCACCCCCGGCGTCACCTTCGATCAGGACAGCCACGACATCTCGATCCGCGGCATCGAATCGACTGCGGGCTCCAGCACCACCGGCATCTACATCGACGACACGCCGGTGCAGGTGCGCAACCTCGGCCTCAACGCCAACAACACCGAGCCGGTGGTGTTCGACCTCGATCGGGTCGAGGTGCTGCGCGGACCGCAGGGCACGCTGTTTGGGGCCGGCTCCGAGGGCGGCACGGTGCGCTACATCACCAACCAGCCCAGCCTCACCAGCTACTCCGCCAACTTCCGCGCCGAAGGCGACTACACCGAGGGCGGCGGGCCGAGCTACGAGCTGGGCGCGGCCGGGGGCGGACCGATCGTCGAGAACAAGCTTGGCTTCCGCATCAGCGTCTATGATCGGCACGACGGCGGCTATGTCGACCGGGTCGACTACCAGACCCTCGGCCCGACGGATCGCAACGCCAACTGGGTCGACACCCTGGCGTTGCGCGCCGCCCTCGCCTGGGCGCCGATCGACAGCGTAAAGGTCACGGCCTCGGTCGATTTCCAGAACCGGCAACAAAACAACTACGACAATTACTGGGTGGGGATCTCCAATCCCGGCGCCGGCTCGTTCCTCAACGGCACGCCCGACCCGATGCCCGACAAGGACAAGTTCCTGATGCCGGCCCTCAAGATCGAATGGGACGGTTCGGACGTGACCTTCATCTCGAACACCTCCTATTACGCCCGCAAGGAACTGGTCGGCGGCTACAGCGGCACGCTCTACAACCTCAGCTACTTCCAGCACTTCCTGACCGGCGACCCGAACCAGCAGAGCGTGTGGGGCGAACCAGCGCTTCCGGCCGCGGACGGCAACGGCAATCCGATTCCCTGCGCCAACAATTGCGGCTCGCTCTATCCGCTGCTGACACCCACCGGCCCGAACGCCGCGACCCTAGGCTCATTCGCGAACTATTATGCGCGCAACACGATCACCAACAGTCAGTACAACTGGACGCAGGAGTTCCGCCTGCAGTCGTCCAAGCCGGATTCGCGGCTGCAGTGGGTGGTGGGCGGCTTCGGGGCCTTCAACTATCAGCGCTCGACCGAGGAGATTAACGACCCAGAATTGCCAGCGCTTACACAGTACCTGTGGGGCACGGACATGCTAACCGCCTGGGGTGAGAACCTGCTGCCCAACGGCGATGACTACATCAACAACACCTCTGCCCACGATCGGCAGATCGCCCTGTTCGGCGACGCCACCTACGCCATCCTGCCGACCGTGAAGTTCGAGGTCGGCCTGCGCTTCGCCTGGACCCATTTCGACTACATGAACCTGAACGACGGACCGCAAGATCTCCTGTGTTCCAGTGGCGGGGACGGGAGCGGCAGCGCTGAAGGCTGTACGCCGGCGACGGCCAGCGGCAGCAAGAACGAAAAGCCGCTGACGCCGAAGTTCGGCCTGACCTGGCAGGTCACACCCGACGACATGCTCTACGGCACCGTCTCCAAGGGCTACCGCATCGGCGGGGCCACGCCGCCATTGCCCGCCGAAGCCTGCGGCGGCACCTTCCCGACCCAGTACAATTCGGACTCGGTGTGGAGTTACGAGGTTGGCGCCAAGGGCCGCTTCTTCGATCGCTCGGTTCAGGCCAGCCTCAGCGCCTACTACATCAGCTGGAGTAATATTCAGCAGGCGGTCTACGTCCCGCTGTGCGGCATTCAGTACACCACCAATGTCGGCGAGGCCGTCAGCAAGGGCTTCGACTTCGAGGGACAGTGGAACCTCAACAGCGCCTTCGAGCTGGAATGGACGGTGGGCTACACCGACGCCTACTTCTCCAAGACCGCCTACGACAGCTTTGGAGACGTGCTCGCCAACAAGGGAGACGCGATCGGCGAGGTCGGCGCGACGCCCGTTCCCTGGACGGTTTCGGTCGGCGCCCAGTATAATTTCCACGTCTTCGACAAGGACGCCTATGTGCGTCTCGACGACGAATTCCAGTCCAAGCTCAACAAGCTGACCATCGCCGAGGACCCGGGGACCGCCTATTATGACCCGGGGGCGACCAATAATCCGGCCACCAACCTGCTCAACCTGCGCACCGGCGTGACGATCAATCAGATCAATGTGGCGCTGTTCGCCAACAACGTCCTCAACACCCATCCGCAGCTCAACCTGCAGCACCAGGATTCGGCCACCCTGCTCTACGAAGCCGAGACCTTCCGGCCCTTGACCATCGGCCTGGAGGTCAATCTCAAGTACTGAGGCGGCTGGCCGCCCGCACTGGCGGCCGCACCGTTTCGCCCGCCCCGACCAACCCTCCCCTCGGAGGGGGTCCGACCTCGCTTTAAGGAGCCCGCATGGACACGCCGGTCGTGAACTCGCTGGAAGCCTTCTTCATGGGCTTCACCGCCAACCGCGCCTTCAAGGCCGACCCGAAGCTGTTCGCGCGGGCCAAGGGCATGTTCTACTACACCCCCGACGGCCGGGAGGTGCTCGACGCCACCTCGGGCCTGTGGTGCGTCAACGCCGGCCACGGCCGCGAGAAGATCATCGAGGCCATCCGGGCCCAGGCCGGCGCGCTCGACTACGCCCCGACCTTCAACCTCGGCCACCCGCTGATCTTCGAACTCGCCTCGCGCCTGCGCGGCGTGCTTCCCGCCGATCTCGACCACACCTTCTTCTGCAACTCCGGATCCGAGGCGGTGGACAGCGCCCTGAAGATCGCGCTCGCCTACCAACGGGCCATCGGGCAGGGGACCCGCACGCGGTTCATCGGCCGCGAGCGCGGCTATCACGGCGTTGGTTTTGGCGGCATCAGCGTCGGCGGCATGGTGGCCAACCGGCGGACGTTCGGGGCCCAGCTGCCAGGAGTCGACCACCTGCGTCATACCCATGGCTCGTTCCCGGCCTTCACCCGCGGCCTCGGCGAAACCGGCGCGGAACTGGCCGACGATCTCGAGCGTCTCGTCGGCCTGCATGGCGCCGAGACCATCGCGGCGGTGATCGTCGAGCCGGTGGCCGGCTCCACGGGCGTGCTGCCGCCGCCCAAGGGCTATCTCGAGCGCCTGCGCGAGATCGCCACCCGCCACGGCATCCTGTTGATCTTCGATGAGGTGATCACCGGCTTCGGGCGACTGGGCGCGGCCACCGCCGCCGAGCGCTTCGATGTCACCCCGGACCTGATGTGTCTCGCCAAGGGCATCACCAACGCTTCCGTGCCGATGGGCGCGGTGGCCTGCCACGCCAAGGTCTACGAGGGGATCATGAGCGGCGCGCCGGCCGGCATCGAACTCTTCCACGGCTACACCTATTCCGGTCACCCGTTGGCGGCGGCCGCCGGCCTGGCGACCCTCGACGTCTACCGCGAGGAAGGCCTCTTCGGCCGCGCCGCCTCGCTCGAAGGCTATTTCGAAGACGCGATCCATTCGCTGAAAGACGCCAAGAACGTCATCGACACCCGCAACTTCGGCCTCATGGGGGCCGTCGAGCTGGCCCCGCGAGAGGGCGCGCCGGGCGCAAGGGCGGCGGAGGTCTTCCGCCGCTGCTTCGATAGCGGCCTGCTGACCCGTTACACCGGCGACACCATCGCCATGTCACCGCCGCTGATCGTCGAGACCACTGATATCGACGTTATGGTCACCAAGCTCGCCGCCGCGATCGCGGCGGTGGACTGATCTCGGCGCCCGGCGAGGGCGATGATTAACAATCCTTAGTTTGCGTCCCGCGTGCGGGTCGGCGAGCATAACCCAAGGGCAGGGGAGGCTTGGTCATGCGCGCACTCGTTCTAGGGCTGTTGACGTCGGTATGCCTGACGGGTGGGGCGCTTGCCCAGGGCGTTGCAGCCGACACGCCCGGCGCGACGCCGGCCGGGACCACGTTCACCCAGCCCAAGGACTGGACCGCGACGTCGGGCGCCAAGGGCGTGGTGCTGGCTGCGCCGGAAGGCGACGCCCGGATCGGCATCGTCGACGTTGGCCCCGCCGCTGACGCCAAGGCCGCCGCCGAAGCCGCCTGGAGCGTTTTCCATCCAGACGGACATCCGCCGTTCAAGCTCACGGCGCCTCTCGCCGCGCGCGACGGTTGGGACGAGCGCACGGCCGTCGAGTACGAGACCTCGCCCAACGAACACCGCGTCGTGGAAGCGCTCGCCGAACGCCATGGCGCGGCCTGGACGGTGATCGTCCTCGATGGCTCCGAGGGGACCGTCGAAAAGCGCGGTGGCGCGATCAGCATCGCCCTGCCGAGCGTGCGCCCAGCCGGCTATCACCGCGAGAGCTTCGCAGGCATGACCGCCCATCCGCTCGACGCGGCCCGGATCGCGGCGCTCAAGGACTTCGTGAAGACCTCCATGGACCAGCTCGGCGTGCCGGGCGTCGGCCTGGCGCTCGTGGACCACGGCAAGGTCGTCTACGAGGGCGGCCTGGGCGTGCGTGAGCTGGGCGATCCCGCGCCGGTCGATCCCGACACGCTGTTCATGATCGCCTCCAACACCAAGGGCATGTCGACCTTGCTGTTGGCGAGGCTGGTCGACGCCGGCAAGCTCAAATGGGATGAGCCGGTGACCGAGGTCTATCCGAGCTTCAAGCTCGGCGATGCGGACGTCACCCGCCAGGTGCTGATGCGACACCTCGTCTGCGCATGTACGGGTCTGCCGCGTAAGGATTTCGACTGGATCTTCGACACCAATCCGGCGACGCCGGCCTCCAACACCTTCGTGGAGCTGGCCGCCACCCAGCCGACCAGCAAGTTCGGCGACGTCTTCCAGTACAATAATCTGATGGCTTCGGCCGCCGGCTACATCGGCGGCCACATCCTCCATCCCGACATGGAGCTGGGCCGCGCCTACGACCTGTCGGTGCGCGAGGAGATCTTCGCGCCCCTGGCCATGAACGAGTCGACCTTCGACATGGCCAAGGCGCTGGCGGGCGATCATGCCAGTCCGCATGGTGATGATATCGACGGCAAGCCGCGCGTGGCCGACATGGCGTTCAACTATGTCGTCGAGCCGGCCAGGCCCGCCGGTGGCGAATGGTCCTCACCCCACGACCTGATCAAATACGTCGAGCTCGAGATCACCCAGGGGGTGCTGCCCGACGGGACGCGCATGGTCTCGGCCGAGAACCTGCTCGCCAGACGCAAGCCCGGCGTTCCCACCGGTGAAAACGCCTTCTACGGCATGGGGCTGGAAACCGACGCCACCTGGGGCGTGACCGTGGTCCACCACGGCGGCAGCATGGCCGGGTTCAAGAGCGACATCATGCTGGTGCCGGACGCTCAGGTTGGCGCGGTGCTGCTGACCAATTCCGACACTGGCCAGGATATGCTGCGCCCCTTCATGCGGCGGCTGCTCGAGGTGCTCTACGACGGCCAGCCGCTCGCCGCGCCGATGGTGGCCGCCTCGGCCAAGGATATCCAGCTCGAGATCGCCAAGGAGCGCCCGCGCCTTTCCGTCCCGCCCGCTCCGGAAGCCGCGGCGGCGCTGGCCGATCACTATGTCAGCCCGGAGCTCGGCCACATCGCCGTGAGCCGCGCGGGCGGCAAGGTCGTATTCGACTTCGGGGTCTGGAAGAGTGAGGTCGCTTCACGAAAGAACGACGACGGCACAACCTCGTTCATCACCATTTCTCCGACCAATGACGGATTCAACTTCGTCGTCACCGCAGCAGGCGGCAAGCGAGGCCTCACCATTCGCGATGGTCAGCACGAGTATCACTACACTGAGGGGTGACCGTCGGCGTCCGGGCCAATAGAAACGCCGCCATGCGCGCTCTCCTCACCGCGGCCCTGGCGGCCGTTTCCGTCTCCGCCGCCGCCGCGGTCGACCTGCCGTCCGCCGCGCCTGGCGCGCCCGATCCCTTCGCCTGGCTGCAGGATATCCATTCGCCCCGGGCGCTCGACTGGGTGAAGGCGCAGAACAGCCGCACGGCGACGGTTCTGGAGGCCGATCCGCGCTTCGACCTGTTCCGGCGCCAGGCCCTGGCCATTTTCACCGCCAAGGATCGCATCCCGCGGCCCGATTTCCTCGGCGAAGGGGTGCAGAACTTCTGGCAGGACGAGGCCCACGTGAAGGGCCTCTGGCGGCGGGCGAGCCTGGCGGACTTCGACCGGACGGACACGGCTTGGGAGACCCTGATCGACCTGGATGCGCTCTCCAAGGCCGAGGGCCACAACTGGATTTTCAAGGGCGCCGCCTGCCTGCCGCCGCAAGACCGTCTGTGTCTCGTCCATCTCTCGGACGGGGGCGGGGACGCGGTCGAGGTGCGTGAGTTCGACACCCAGGCCAAGGCTTTCGTGCCCAACGGCTTCCACCTGGCGATCGGCAAGCAGCAAGTCGCCTGGCTCGACGCCGACACCCTGCTGATCGCCCGCGATTTCGGGCCTGGGACTCTGACCAACTCGGGCTATCCGTTCGTGGTCAAGACGTTGAAGCGCGGCCAGAGCCTCGACCAGGCCACGGAGCTGTTCCGCGGTGTGCAGACCGACGTCTCCGATGGGCCCCGCGTGCTGCGTGGCGCGGACGGCAAGGTCGAGCAGGTGCTGGTCGAAAGCTCGCCGCGCTTCTTTGAAAGCCGCTACCAGCGCGTCAAGACCGACGGCCGCCTCGTCGCCCTCGATCTGCCGCTCAAGAACGAGCTGCACGGCTATCTCGACCACCGCATGATCCTGACGATCGAGGCGGATTGGCCGGCCGCGGCGAGTCACGCGGCCTTCAAGGCCGGCGATCTCATCGCCTACGAACCGGTCGGCGGCGCGGCCGAGCTGATTTTCCGCCCCGGCCCCACCCAGACCGTCGACAACGCCGAGGTGACGCGGGGCCGCGTGCTTGTCGAGCTGCTGGACAACGTGAACGGCGCGCTCGACGTCTGGCGGCGCGACGCCGGCGGTTGGCAGGCCCAGAGGCTGGCCTTCCCCAAGGGCCTGGCGCTGTCGATCGTCGCCGCCGGTCGCGCCTCCGACCACGCCTTCGTCCAGGCTGAGAGCTTCCTGCAGCCGCCCTCGCTGTGGTCGGTCGATGCGGGGTCGGGGGCAATGCGCGAGGTCAAAACCTTGCCAGCCCGCTTCGATGCCTCGAAGGACGTCACCGAGCAGCGTTTCGCAGTGTCGAAGGACGGCACGCGCGTGCCCTACTGGCTGGTGCGGCCGAAGGGGATGAAGCTGGACGGTTCCACGCCGACCCTGATGTTCGGCTATGGCGGTTTCCAGGTCTCCGAGACGCCCAGCTACAAGCCTGAGCTCGGCAAGCTCTGGCTCGAGCGCGGCGGCGCCTATGTGCTGGCCGACATCCGCGGCGGCGGAGAGTTCGGTCCGGCCTGGCATGAGGCCGCCCTGCGCGAGCATCGCCAGCGCGCCTTCGACGACTTCGCGGCCGTGGCCGAGGACCTCATCGCCAATAAGATCACTTCCGCCCGGCGGCTCGGCATCTACGGCCGCTCGAACGGCGGGGTGCTGATGAGCGTCTCGATGACCCAGCATCCGGAGCTGTTCCACGCCGTGGTGATCGAGAGCCCGCTCATCGACATGCTGGCCTACACCCACCTCTCGGCGGGCGCCTCATGGGCGGCGGAATATGGCGATCCTGACAAGCCGGAGGATCGCGCCTTCATCGCCGCCTATTCGGCCTACACCAACCTCAAGCCCGGCGTGCGCTATCCTGAGCCCTACATCACCACCAACACCGAGGACGACCGGGTTCACCCCGGCCACGCGCGCAAGTTCGCCGCCGAGCTGGAAGCGCTGGGCGATCCTTACCTCTATTATGAGAACACCTTCGGCGGGCACGCCAACGACGCCGATCCCGAGCTCAACGCCCGGCGCTGGGCGCGGCACTACGTCTATCTGGCCCAGAAATTGGCTGACTAGCCGCGCTTGTGTGTTCTGGATGATTGGCGTTCAGTTGGACCAATCGGAGGAAACACGCATGAGCCTGGACATACTGGAGCCGTCCGTGATGGCGCGCGGGGCCGAAGAGGTCGTCCTGCTCTGGCCGGACGGGCCGCCAGGGGGCAAGGCGCCCTATGACGAGCAGGTGTTCCGCCGCGCCGTGCCCGGCGGCGTCGAAACCCTCATGCTGCGCAACATTTCGATCCCGACGCTCACCCTCTATCGGCCGGACCGGGCCAAGGCCAACGGCATCGGGGTGATCGTCTGTCCGGGCGGCGGCTGGAGCCTCCTGGCCTGGGAGCACGAGGGCGTCGACATCGCCCGCTGGTTGGCCGCGCGCGGCTATTCAGCGTTCCTGTTGAAATACCGGGTAACCGGCACCGAGCCGGACCCGGTCAAGTACGAAGCCAATGTGGCCGAGCAGATGGCGCGGCTGGAGGCGCGCTTCGCCAAGATGGAGCCGCCGCGCTATTTCACCGATCTGATCAGGGACGAAAACCTCACCGCCGGCCGTGATATGGCCCATGCCGATGGTCAAAGGGCGCTGGCGCTGGTGCGCGAGCGGGCGGCCGAGTGGGGCGTCAAGGACGGCCGGATCGGCATGATCGGGTTTTCCGCCGGCGGCTTTCTGACCGCCGATGTCGCCATGGATCCCGGCGGCGCGCCCCTGACGTTCGCGGCTCCGATCTACGGCGGCGAGACCACCGGCAAGCCCGTGCCCGCCGATGCGCCGCCCCTATTCATCGCCGTGGCGGTCGACGACCATCTGTTGTTCAGCGTCGTGCGCGGCCTGTTCGAAGATTGGACCAGCGCCAAGCGGTCGGCCGAGATGCATGCCTTCGCACGCGGCGGACATGGCTTCGGTTCAGCCCAACAGGGCATGCCGTCCGATCGTTGGCTGGACCAGTTCGGCGACTGGCTGGTCGATCAAGGCTTCGCCTGAGACGGAGGTTCAGGCGGTCAGGCTTGCGGCGTCCGGAACGGCGCAGATTGTCGAGCGGGTGAGGAACCGGCGCTCGCGGCCGTTGTCGAGCGAGAACATGCCGCCCCGCCCCGGCACCACGTCGATGATCAGGTCGGTGTGTTTCCAGGCCTCGTACTGCGGGCCGCTGATGTAGACCGGCGCGCCGCCGATCTCGCCCAACTGCACGTCGGTGTCGCCGACCATGAACTCCCCTTGCGGGTAGCACATGGGCGACGACCCGTCGCAACAGCCGCCGGACTGGTGGAACAGCACCGGCCCGTGATCGGCGATGATCTCGGCCAGGAACGCCAGCGCCGCGGGAGTAGCCGAAACCTTGCCTGTCATCGGGTCAGAAGAAGCCGAGCTTCTTCGGGCTGTAGCTCACCAGCATGTTCTTGGTCTGCTGGTAGTGGTCGAGCATCATCTTGTGGTTCTCGCGTCCGATGCCCGACTGCTTGTAGCCGCCGAAAGCCGCATGGGCGGGATAGGCGTGGTAGCAGTTGGTCCACACCCGGCCGGCCTGGATCGCCCGGCCGAAGCGGTAGGCCCGGGCGCCGTCGCGCGTCCACACCCCGGCGCCCAGGCCGTAGAGCGTGTCGTTGGCGATGGCGAGCGCCTCCTCGTCGTCCTTGAACGTGGTCACCGAGACCACCGGCCCGAAGATCTCCTCCTGGAAGACCCGCATCTTGTTGTGGCCCTTGAAGATCGTCGGCTTGATGTAATAGCCGCCAGCGAGGTCGCCCGGCAGCTTGGCCTGCTCGCCGCCGATCAGCACCTCAGCGCCTTCCTGCCGGCCGATGTCGAAGTAGGAGAGAATCTTCTCCATCTGCTCGGAGGAGGCCTGGGCCCCGATCATCGTCGCCGGGTCGGTGGGGTCGCCCTGGACGATGGCCTTCACCCGCGGGATGGCCCGCTCCATGAACCGGTCATAGATCTTCTCGTGGATCAGGGCCCGACTCGGGCAGGTGCACACCTCGCCCTGATTGAGGGCGAACATCACGAAGCCCTCGATGGCCTTGTCGAAAAAGTCGTCGTCGGCCGCCGCCACGTCCTCGAAGAAGATGTTCGGGCTCTTGCCGCCGAGCTCCAGGGTTACCGGGATCAGGTTCTGGCTGGCGTACTGCATGATCAGCCGCCCGGTCGTCGTCTCGCCGGTGAAGGCGATCTTGGCGATGCGTGGGCTGGAGGCCAGCGGCTTGCCGGCCTCCAGGCCGAAGCCATTGACGATGTTGATCACCCCCGGCGGCAGCAGGTCGCCGACAAGGTCGGCCCAGAACAGGATCGAGGCCGGGGTCTGCTCAGCCGGCTTGATGACCACGCAGTTGCCGGCCGCCAGCGCCGGAGCCAGTTTCCAGCACGCCATCAGCAGCGGGAAGTTCCAGGGAATGATCTGACCGACGACGCCGAGCGGTTCGTGGAAGTGATAGGCGACGGTGTCGTGGTCGATCTCGGAGATCGCGCCTTCCTGGGCGCGGATGGCGCCGGCGAAATAGCGGAAGTGGTCGATGGCCAGCGGCACATCGGCGGCCATGGTCTCGCGGATCGGCTTGCCGTTGTCGAAGGTCTCGGCCAGGGCCAGGCGCTCGAGGTTGGCTTCCATGCGGTCGGCGATCTTGTTGAGGATCACCGCGCGTTCGGCCGGGCTGGTCTTGCCCCAGGCGTCCTTGGCCTTGTGGGCGGCGTCCAGCGCCGCTTCGACGTCGGCCGCTTCCGAGCGGGCGATCTCGCACAGCACCTGGCCATTGATCGGCGAGGTGTTCTCGAAGTAGCGGCCCGACTTCGGCTCGACCCAGTCGCCGCCGATGAAGTTGCCATAACGGCCGGCGAACGGCGCCTTGGCCTGACGGAAAAATTCGATCTTCGTCATGGGGGGTCCTCCGGGAGCTATCCAGCCATTTGCCAGGCCGTTGTCGGCCGGAAGCATACGCCTGCAGGCGGGCGTGTCAGCCCGCTACCTTCGTTCAAGTTTCCGCGCTCGAGATTGATCGCGATCAAGGCCGTGACCGGGTGGTCCAAACGAGGACCGCCTCGAGCGCGATGAACAAGACGATTGGCGCCGCCGCGCCCCAAGGCCCAGCCAGCTCGCCGCCGAACCGGTAGGCCACATAGAGCAGCTGGATCATGCCGATGACCATGCCGGACATGCCGAGGCCGCGGCCGGCGGCGCTACGGTGATAGCCGATCCAGAAGGCGAAGCGGGCGAGGATCCACACCACTGTGCTGGCCGCCACCGCCCGCATGGCGCGTCCGTCGGTGCAATAGGCGGCGAGCCCGAAGAGGCCGGCGGCGAAGATCACAATCTGTTCGAGGGTGTTCTGCAGGTAACGCTGGTTGACCCGCAGCCGGCGGGTCTCAAAGCCGGCCAGCGGGTCAAAGGCGGGTGAGACCAGCCGCTCGTGCGCCACCGCCTCGACGCCGGCGACCAGGCAGAAGAGCACGGCGAGGCTGACGCACTTCAGCGCGAACACCATGCGCGCCGCGAGGCTTTCCATTCCGGCGAGTGGCGGCGCTAGGCGGTCGATGGCGAACCAGATCGCGGCGGCGACCACGCCCCCGGCCAGGATCCAGCCGATGCCGGCCCGACGCTGAACGCGGAAGTCCTCGCCTGGGGCGCTCATCGCCGCGGCCCGGCCGCGTGCGTTTGGCGCAGGCGTTTCTTGTCGATCTTGCCGGTGGCCGTCAGCGGCACCTCGGCGAAGACCACATCGTCGGGAAGCCACCACTTGGCGACCCGCGGGGTGAGAAAGGCCAGCACCTCATCGCGACTGAGGCGCGCGCCCTCGTAGGTCTCGATGACCAGCAGCGGGCGCTCGTCCCACTTGGGATGCGGGACGCCGATCACCGCCGCGATCTTCACCCCCGGGCAAGCTGCGGCGACGTTCTCCAGGTCGATCGAACTGATCCACTCGCCGCCGGACTTGATCACGTCCTTGCTGCGGTCGGTGATGCGCAGGTAGCCGTCGGCGTCGAGCGTGCCGATGTCGCCGGTGTCGAACCAGCTGTCGGCGCCCACAGCGTCATGGTCCTGGCGATAGTAGCGTTGGATGGTCCATGGGCCGCGCGCCTCGAGCGCGCCGGGAGTCTCGCCGTCGCGCGGCGTGTCGGCGCCATCCTCGCCCACGGTGCGCAGCTCGACGCCGAACTGCAGGCGGCCCTGACGGGCCCACAGCGCCTCCTGCATGGCCTCTTCGCCACGTTCGGCGAGCGCCGGCGTGGGGCTGGAGATGACTCCCAGCGGACAGGTCTCGGTCATGCCCCAGATCTGCAGGGTCTCGACGCCGTAGCGCCGCTTCAACGTCTCGGCCATAGCGCGGGGCACGGCCGAACCGCCGATCACCACTTTCTTCAGCCCCGTCGGCGCCTCGCCGATCTTCTCCAGATAGGCCAGGTACATGGTCCAGATGGTCGGCACGCCGCCGGTGAAAGTCACCTGCTCACCCTGGATCAGTTCGTGCAGGCCGGCGGCGTCCATCCGGTCTCCGGGCAGCACGAGCTTGCAGCCACAGATCGGGGCGGTGAACGGCAGGCCCCAGCCCGTGGCGTGGTAAAGCGAGGCGCAGGGCATGACCACGTCGAAGGCGGTGAAGCCGAAGGCGCTGTTCAGTCCCGCGGCCATGGCGTGCAGCACCACCGCGCGGTGGCTGTAGAGCACGCCTTTGGGATCGCCCGTGGTGCCGGACGTGTAGCAGAGGAAGGCGCCGGCGTTTTCGTCGAAAGTCGGCCAGTGAAAGGCCTCGGGTTCGCCGGCCAGCAGGCGCTCATAGCAAAGCGCTCCTATGGTTCCGCTCTCGTGCGCCGTCTCGTCGCCCAGCATGACATAGGTGGTCACCGTCGTGAGGCGCGGGCCAATCCGCTCGACGGTCGCCAGCAGGTTCTTGTCGAACAGCAGCACGGCGCTGCCGGCATGATTGATGGTGTAGGCGATCTGTTCGTCGAAGAGCCTGGGATTGCCGGTGTGCAGCACCGCCCCGGCCCCCGAGACGGCGTAGAACAGCTCCAGGTGGCGGTGGGTGTTCCAGGCCAGCGAGCTGACCCGATCGCCAGGCTCCACGCCCAGCCTCGTCAGGGCGTGCGCCGCCTGCGCCGAACGCCGGGCCAGGCCCGCGTAGTCATAGCGCCACACCGGCCCGTCGATCTGGCGCGAGACGATTTCGCGCCGCGCGTGCGCCTCGGCGGCGAACCGCAGGATGGCGGAGATGAGCAGCGGGGTCTGCTGCATCAAGCCCGGCGTCATAGGTCGCTTCCTCGGATCGGCGTCATTTTTGACATAGTGCACGGAACGCCGTGCAGGAGGTAGCGCCTCGCCAACGCTCGGCCCCGCCAGTTGCGTAGCGCCAAAGCGTCTGCGATCCATGCCGTGTCTTAGTGCGGGCTGGGGGCTCTATGGCGGCACGTATAGGTCGAATCTCGATCGCGAGCTGCCTAGGTGAGGGGTTTCGCCTCCTTGCCCGGCGCCCGGTCGGCGTATTGATTTGGGGGACGCTCTAAGTCGTCGGCAACGCCCTTTTCACGTGGCTCGTGCCGACCAGCCTGCTCAACCAAGCCCACAAAGGCGCCGGTGTTCCATTTTCATCTTTGTTGCCGGGTGACTTCCTCGCCCAAGTGCGCGAGGCCGTCGGCATAATCACCGGTCTGGTGCTGTTCGTCGTCCTCGTATGCGCGGTATGGCGCGCGATCCTCAGGCCCGAGGACCGTCGCTTTGCCTATCTCAGAGTCGGGGTGGCTGAGTTAGCTCTTACGACGCTGGCGATTTTTACTCTGATATTTGCCCTCTTATTGTTGTTTTAGATCTTGCCGATTATTTCATTTTCGATATCTTTGATGAAAAAAGGACATAAAACACTCGGAAATGCGATAGTAATTACAGCATGCATCATTCTAATTGTTAGTATGCCTATTATTAAATTCTACGTTATCTCACGATTTGCACTGTTTGGACCCGCGACTGTTCAGTCCGGACAATTGCGTGTCCGCCATGCTTGGCGGATTGGGAGTGGGCATGTGATCGCGATCCTGGTGTTGGGGGTCTGCATCTCGATCATTCTATCGATCGCTGCAGCGATCCTTGGCTTGGCCAGCGACCCCATCGAACGGCTCGTCGCGCCCTTCTCAAAGGATTCAAACGTCGGTCTTGTCCTGGATTGGTTGGCAAGTGTTCCAATCGCGGGCTGGACTCTGGCTCTATCATTCGCGCCATGGGCCAGGGCGTACCGCGGCGTTGCCGGTCCGGATCTCGGCGAGACGTTTGCCTAACGCCACGGAATTTCCCCCCACCTGAACGTAGATTTGGCAGTCCGCCGCCCCGGTTGCATCCGCGTATTCTGGGCCCATGTTTGCCCTAGTCGTCGCCGGCGGTAAGGTCGGCAGCCCGTTCAAGCCATTCGAGCGAGTCCGGAATGACGCTCGCCGCGATCAAGACCGCCGTCGTCCTCGCCGCGCTCCTGGCAGTCGCATCGCAGGCGCGCGCCCAGAACTCGGTGATCGGCGACTGGCTCTCGCCGAAAGGCGACGCCAGGGTGCGCATCGCGCCGTGCGGCGACAGCGTCTGCGGGACGTTCGTCTGGTTCAGGGATGCGATCGATGCGGACACGGGTCGCCCGCTGGTCGACGAGCGAAATCCCGACCGAGCCCTGCGTGGGCGACCGCTGCTCGGCATGATCTTCCTCAGCGGATTCAGGCGCGACCGAGAGGGTCGCTGGACTCGTGGGCATATCTACGACCCCACCTCGGGGCACACATGGGCGTCAAAGCTGAGCCCGCTCGCTGACGGCCATCTTAGACTGGAGGGCTGCATCGGACCGGTCTGCGTGGGGCAGGCTTGGTCGCCAGCGGTTCGAGAGGCCAACCGAAACTGACGCTCGCTCAGAGGTCGATCAGGCCGCCGTCGACAAACAGCTCAGCGCCCGTTGTGTATGTCGCCTCGGAGGCCAGATACAGGGCCGCGACAGCCACCTCCTCGGCGGTTCCCGTGCGTCCGAGCGGAATACGTGTCGCCGCGCCGGCGATGAAAGCGTCCTTCTGGGCAGGCGTGAACCCGCCCTTGTCGAGGATGGGTGTGACGATCGGGCCAGGGCTGATGGTGTTCACCCGGATCCGGCGCGGCGCCAGCTCGCTGGCCAGCGTCCGGCCGAAGGAGCGCAGCGCCGCCTTGGTGGCGCCGTAGACCGTTGCGCCGGGCAGGCCGCCGCTGGCCCCGGCCACCGAAGCGGTGAGAATGATCGCGCCGCCGTCGGGGATCGCCGGAACCGCGTGTTTGAGCAGGAAAAAGGCGCCCCGCACGTTCACGTCGAACTGGGCGTCGAAGAAGGCCTCGTCGATCTGCGCGAGCGGCGCGAAGTGGGCGATGCCGGCGTTGACGAAAAGCACGTCGATCCGGCCATGCGCGGCCTTCACTTGGTCGATGAGCGCCTTGGTCGCCGTGACGTCGCCCGCATTCGACACCAGCACTTCGACGCCCGGCAGTTCGGCCTTGGCCTGGTCGACGGACGCCTGGCTCGAGCCGGTGACGACCACTGTCGCGCCCTCCGACTGAAAGAGCTTGGCGGTTGCGGCGCCGATGCCGCTGGTGCCGCCGGTGATGAGGGCGACCTTTCCTTTGAGCTTGGACATGGTCTGGTCTCCGTGAACCTTGGGTGCGTCCGGAGATAGGGCTTCGCCGTTGGCGGCGCAGGGTCGCGCCTGCCGACTTTTTCCAATGGCGCCGTCAGAATTTGTCGGCGCCCAACCGCTCAGCTCTCGGTGACGTAGTGGACGTACATCGACTGGATGCCGACGCGTCCGGGCCCGGTGAAGCGGTTTAGGATCAGGTTGGCGTTGGCTCCGAAGATCCCCGACGTCAGGCGGTCGACCACGGTGTCCATCCGCACCTGAGGCTCCTTGTAGAGCCAGCCGCCGGGCTCGATGTCGATGCTTTCGCCATCGGCCAGGGTCTTTTCGAACACGTTGCCGTAGCCGTGCAGCCACAGGATGCCGTCGCCGCGGTGGCTGTGGAATTTGTCCACGAAGAAGCCGGTGCCCGCGAACAGCATGTTCGAGACGCCTTTGACGCGGGTGAAGCTGTAGTCGATGGCGTCCGTAGCGGCCAGGAACTGGTGCTCGCGCACCTCCAGCTCGCGGCCCTGCGGCAGGTGGATGGGCACGATGTGGCCCGGCCCGTCGCGGCTGAAGGCGATCATCCCAGGGCCCTTCGCCTCGGTGACGAAGATCTGCATGCCCGCGATCATGCGCTTGAGCGCCCCGCTCACCGGCTTGAGACCGATGCGCACCGTTGGGTGTTTCCAGAGAAGAATGTGGTGCTCGAAGTAGACGCCGGCCTGGCTGACGTCGATGGTCAGCACCGGCACCAGTTCGCCGCTGATGTGGTAGGTCACGCCGGCGAAGCTCTCGGCCTCGGCCCTGGTCGGCATCAGTTTCGGCAGCTCGGCCACGCCCCCTCCGATTCCGTCTCGCGTCGGAAAATAGCACAGACGGCGTCTCGTTCCGCGCCCGGTCGGGATTTGACGCCGGGCCGGGGAACGGTTGCTTCCGGGGCCAGAGCAACCACGCCAAGATTCTGGATGTCGCTGGGCGTCACGCAGATGCGGGGTGCTGGCGCCGGAAGGCGGCCGCGTAGTCGGAGGCTGCTCAGGGATCGCCGGCGCCGCCGCCGCTTGCCGCGATCCAGGTGATGGTGTCCCAGGCGTTGCGCACCGCCAGCAGCAGCAGGGCAAGCAGCGTCAATGCCGTCAATCGCGGCGCCCAGTCCGCGGTCACCCAAACCCCGATCGCGGCCGCCATCAGGCCCGCGTAGAGCACCGCCGGCGCGCCGGCGTAGAGCCAGAAGTCGGACCAGTGCGGCGCTGAGCCAGGCGTGCGCAGGATGCCCATCGCCGAGCGCAGGCAGCAGGCCAGCCCGGCAAGCGCGACGAGCCCGAGGACCGCGGCCGTCTCGCGCGGACCGCTCCCGGGGATCTCGATGAAGGCGCTCACCGCCAGCGCCGCGCCGAAATGAAAGATGGTGGGAGTCATGTAGAGGGCGAAGGCGCGCAGGCTCGAGGGCCGGCCGCGCCTGTTCGAGAGCGTGATGACGATGAAGATCAGGCCGATCAGTCCGGCGGCCGCGGAGCCGATCAGGGAATAGAAGCTGGTCCAGCCGTGCGCCATGGGTCTAGTCTGCCGCCAGCGTGGCCAGGGCCTCGCCGGTCAGGCGGCGGGTCGTCCAACCGGACTTGGTCTCGGCTCCCAGGGAATCGTAGAAGGCGATCGACGGCGCGTTCCAGTCGAGCACCGACCACTCGATCCGGCTGAGATCCTCCTCGGCGCAACGCCGTGCCAGGCCGGCCAGCAACGCCTTGCCGGCGCCGCGTCCGCGCGCCTGCGGCCGCACATAGAGGTCCTCCAGCCAGATCCCGAGGCGGCCGGCGAAGGTCGGAAACGTGTAGTGCCAGAGCGCGAAACCGATCGGCTCGCCGGCGTCCAACGCCAGATCGCAGAAAGCGCGCGCCGGCGCGCTGAACAGGGCGCGCTCCAGGCCTGCGACATCCAGCCGGAACTCGTCCGTCAACTTCTCATAGTCGGCCAGCTCCAGCAGCAGTCGGTGCACCAGTGCGGCTTCTTCGGGCCGGGCGGGACGGATCTCGGTCATGGGCCCACCATAGCCACGGGACTGACGATCGCGCGAGGCCCCGCTTGCCCCGCAATCGCGCCGGTGTGCTATGACGCCGCGTAGTGTCCGGGTTGCGAATTTCGGCGACGCTCCGTGGCGGGCTTCGGCGAACGTCGAAATCGGAACGGGCATTGGTAAGCTAATAATTCTAGTTTGCTTTTGGGATTTGGATCTCGCTGGGCGGTCGACCCCGTGGGACGGCGAGCCTTCAATCCGGCGCACGAAGGCGGGTTGAGCTCGAAGGAGCCGATCAATGGACACCCGAGGCATCGCTTGCGACCTCGTAGCGATGTGCCGAGCCGGCAAGTTCGCCGAGTCGGGCGAGAAATACTGGGCCGATGACGTGGTGAGCATCGAGTTCGGCGGGGCTGACCCGATCAGCCGGGGCAAGGCGGCGGCCCGGGCCAAGGGCGTCTGGTGGGCCGGCGCCCACGAGCTGCACGGCGTGTCGGTTGACGGCCCCTGGGTCAATGGCGAGCAATTCGCAGTGCGCTTCACCCTGGATGTCACCAACAAGCAGAGCGGTCAGCGGATGAGCATCGACGAATTCGGCCTCTACACGCTGAAAAGCGGGAAGATCGCCGAAGAGCGGTTCTTCTACTCAGCTTGAAGGGGACCATGAGCAGGCGGGGCGGAAGAGAGCGATTGCGCGTGGCGGTGGTCACGAGCTCGTACAACTATATCGCTGACGGGGTGGCGCTCACCCTCAATCGACTCGTGGCTTATCTCGAGCGCGCCGGCGTCGAAGTGCTTGTCGTGGCGCCGGTCTCGCGCGCCCCGGCTTTCCAACACCATGGCGAACTCGCTGCGGCCCCTTCCGCGCCCCTGCCGTTCCGCCCGGAGTATCGCCTGACCTTCGGCCTGACCCCCGCCCTGCGCCGGCGGCTCGAGGCCTTCGACCCGGACATCGTCCATATCGCCACGCCGGACCTCCTCGGCCGTCAGGCCCTGGCCTTCGCCCAGGCCCACGGCCGGCCGGCGGTGGCCTCCTACCACACCCGCTATGAGACCTATCTCAAGGATTATGGCCTCGGATTCCTTGAGGATTTCTTGGTCGACTGGCTGCGGCGGTTCTACGCCGCCTGCGATGAGGTCTACGCCCCGTCGGCGTCGATGATCGCCAGCCTGAGGGCTGACGGCTTCGCCGACAACATCACGCTGTGGGGACGCGGCGTGGATACAGATCGGTTCAATCCCGGCCGCCGCAACACCGCCTTTCGCGCCCGGCTGCGGGCCGACGACGACATGCCGGTGGTGGCTTTCGTCGGTCGACTGGTGCGGGAGAAGCGGCTGGATACGGTTATCCAGGCGGCTGAGCGGTTTGCCGGCATGCCGCACCGGCTGCTGATCGTCGGCGAGGGCCCGGATCGGCCTATGCTGGAGCGAGCCCTGCCCGACGCGATCTTCACCGGCCATCTGGTCGGCGAGGAGCTAGCGGTCGCCTACGCCTCGTCCGACATCTTTCTGTTTCCGAGCGACACCGAGACATTCGGGTCTGTCACCCTGGAGGCCATGGCCAGCGGCCTTCCGGCCGTCTGCGCCGACGCCACCGGCAGCCGCAGCCTGGTCGAGCCAGGCGTCACGGGCTACCTCGTCGCTCCCGGCGACGCCGACGCATTCGCTGCTCGGGTCAAGGCGCTCGCCGACGACCCTGAGCTGCGCGCGCGCATGGGCGAAGCGGCCCGCGAGCGGAGCCTGACCTTCTCTTGGGAGGCTGACATGGCGGGACTCCTGGCGCGGTACGAGGCTCTGGCGCTCCGCGCGCAGCGCGCCGTGGCCTGATCCCAGCCGTGAACATCGTCGACGTGAACGGTTTCTACGCCGGAGCCGGCGGCGGCGTGCGCCGCTACGTGGACGCCAAGTTCGCGGCCGCCGCACGCGCAGGAGTCGACCTCACCGTGATCGCCCCGGGCGAGGCCGACCGCACCGAGCCGCGAGAGGGTGGCCGCGTCGCCTGGGTGGCGGGCCCGACCATGCCGTTCGACCCGCGCTATCGTTTGTTCGGACGCCGCGAGGCGGTGTTCGCCGCGCTCGACCTGGCCGCGCCCGACCTGGTGGAGGCCTCCTCGCCCTGGACGAGCGCCGATCTCGCCGCTGCCTGGACCGGCCGCGCTGCGCGCGCGCTGGTCTTTCATCAGGACGCCGTGGCGGCCTACGGTCACACCTTCCTCGATCGGATATTGCCCTGGCCCGCCATCGACAGCCTGGCCGCGCCCTACTGGGGCCGCGTCCGGCGTCTGTCACAGCGCTTCGACGTGACGGTCGCCGGCGGGGAATGGCTGGCCGGCAGGCTGGCGGCGCACGGCGTCGGCAATGCCCGGTCCGTGCCGCTCGGCATAGAGTTCGGACCGTTCTCGCCCAGCCAGCGCGACGAGGCCCTGCGCGCCGAATTGCTGACGAGGTGCGGCGCGCCGGCGGATGGCAGGCTGTTGCTGGCCGTCTCCCGCTTCCACCCCGAAAAGCGCCTGCCGACTGTGATCGACGCCTTCGCCCGCGCCAATGCTCGGCGCGGCGACCTGGGACTGGCAGTCATCGGCGACGGACTGGCGAGGGCGAACGTCGAGCAAGCCGCCGCCCGGGCCGGGCGCGTGGTCCTGCTGGGCGCCATCGATGACCGCCCGGGTCTGGCCAGACACCTCGCCAGCGCCGATCTGTTCGTTCACGGCTCGGGCGCGGAGACCTACGGCCTGGCGGTGGCGGAGGCGTTCGCTTCGGGCCTTCCAGCCGTGATCCCTGACCGTGGCGGCGCAGCCGATCTCGCCGCGCGCGGGCGCTCGGTCCTCTACCGCACTGGCAATGCAGCCGACGGCGCCCGGGCGATCCTCGACGCGCTCGAGGGGCGCCTCTCAGACGCGGAGGCGGCGCCAGCGAGCCTCGACACCCACTTCGCGGCCTTGTTTGCGCTCTACCGGGAGCTCACAGCCGTTCGATGATGATCGCCGGGGCCATGCCGCCGGCGGCGCACATGGTCACCAGCCCGCGCTTCAGGTCGCGCCGCTCCAGCTCATCGAGCACCGTGCCGATCAGGATCGAACCGGTGGCCCCGATCGGGTGGCCGAGCGCCATCGCCCCGCCGTTGACATTGACCTTGTTGCGATCGAGCTGAAGGTCGCGGATGAACTTCTCGGCCACCACCGCGAAGGCCTCGTTGATCTCGAAGAGGTCGATGTCGTCGAGGCTCAATCCCGCCTTGTCCAGCACCTTGCGCGCCGCCGGCACGGGGGCGTTCAGCATCAGGGTCGGGGAATCGCCCATGTTGGCCATCGCGATCACCCGGGCGCGCGGCTTGAGGCCGTGCTTTTTGGCATACTCCGGCGACGCCAGCAGGACCGCCGCGGCACCGTCGACGACGCCCGAAGAATTGCCGGCATGGTGCATGTGTTCGATCTCGAGGTCCGGATACACCTTCTTGATCAGGCCGCCGAGCGTCGTCCCGTCTGAGTCGATCGGGAACTGGGCCATGGCCGCGAAAGAGGGCTTCAATGCCGAGAGCCCTTCGATCGTCGTGCTGGGGCGCGGGAACTCCTCGTGGTCGAGGGCCAGCGAGCCGTCCTCGCGGTAGACCGGCACCAGGGCCTTGTCGAAGTGACCGCCTTTGATCGCGGCGTCGGCGCGCTGCTGGCTGACCAGGGCCAGCTCATCCAGGGCCTGGCGACTGATGCCTTCGAGGGTGGCGATGGCGTCGGCGCAGATTCCCTGCTGGGTCTGGGGATGCAGGGCGCGCAGGTGCAGGTTGCCGGCGTCGAGCAGGCCGGGGCCGCTCGGATCGGCCGTCGAGCCGGTGTAGGACATCATCTCGGTGCCGCCGGCGATGACCAGGTCCTCCATGCCGGACATGATCGAGGCGGCGGCGAAGTTCACGGTCGTGATCCCCGAACCGCAGAACCGGTCCAGCGTCGTGCCGCTGGCCTTCATGTCGAAGCCGGCGTCGAGCGCGGCCATGCGGCCCATATCGCAGCCTTGCTTGCCGCGCTGGCTGCTGGTGCCCCAGATGATGTCGTCGATCTCCTCGGTCTTGAGGTTGTTGCGTTCCTTGATCGCCCTCAGCACCGTGGCGGCCAGGTGCTGAGGGTGGAAATCGGCCAAAGCCCCTTTGCCGACCTTGCCGATGCCGCGCGGCGTGCGGCAGGCGTCGATGATGTAGGCTTCAGGCATGGCGGTTTCCTCGGATCTGGCTTCGGCAAAGGTTCTGAGAGCGAACGGGGCGGGATGCAAGTCTGACGCGGGGGCAGGCGCGGCTTCGTGATCGGCTGGCGCAGTGCGCCCCGCAAGGCTAAGCTTCCCAGGTCCTATCGGGAAAGTCGCTGATGAACGGCGTCATCTTCATCATCCCCTTCGCCGTCTTCTTCGCTTGCACCCTCGGCCAGTTCTTCATGCTGCGGCGCGTGCGTCAGGCTCTGGTGGCGCGCCACCCTGAGATCTGGCTGGAGCTTTCCCGCAAGGCCATCTTCACCAACAGCACGGGCCTCGGTTTCGCCCTGCGCCGGGGCGACCGGGGGTTGGATGATCCGGAACTCTCGCGCAGTGTGAACCTGCTGCTGCTCCTCTGGGCGGTGGCGATCGGCGCGTGGATTGTGTTGATGGGCCTGATCCTCTTTACGAGCGCCGCTGTCCGGGCCGGTTGACTTCCCCGGCGCCCGGCGCGGGATGACGTCTCAAACGCCCGGGAGACGCCCATGTCCGAGACCATCCTCTACGAGGTCACCGAGGGGATCGCGACCATCACCCTCAACCGCCCGGAGAAGCGCAATGCGCTGAACCTGGAGGCCTACGAGGCCCTCGAGGCGGCCTTCCGCCGCGCCGTGCGCGACGCCGAGGCGCGTTGCGTGATCGTCACCGGCGCCGATCCGGCCTTCTGCTCCGGCGACGACGTGGTCGAGCTGATGGCGACGCCGCGGCCGTCGTCGGGCGACGCGCCGGTGGTGCGACATCGGCCGACGCCGGCCGCCATGGCGGCCCTGGAATGCGACAAACCGGTGATCGCGGCGGTCAACGGCGCAGCGGTCGGCTGGGGGATGGAGCTGGCCTGCTACGCCGACATCCGCATCGCTTCGGACCGCGCCCGTTTCGCCGAACTGTTCATCAAGCGGGGACTCGTGAGCGATGTCGGCGGGTTCACCCGCCTGCCGGCTATCGTCGGCCCGGCCAAGGCGGCTGAGCTGCTGTTCACCGGCGATCCCATCGATGCGGCCGAGGCCCTGCGGATCGGCCTCGTCACCGAAGTCGCGCCGCACGAGGCGCTCATGGAGCGGGCTCGGGCGCTGGGCCGCCGCATCGCGGTCAATCCGCCGCTGGCGTTGCGCTACATGAAGGAGGGCCTGCGCCTGGGTGTTCACGGCGGCGCCCGCGAGATGGGCGAGTGGGCCATCTCGGCCATCCGGCGGCTGATGCAGACCGACGACCACAAGGAGGGTGTTGCCGCCTTTCTCGAGAAGCGCCCACCGGTGTTTCAGGGTCGCTAGATCGACACGAACCTGCGACATTTTCGCCGACCAAGGGGGGAATGCGCCCTGTCGCCCGGCCGGCCGCTTGACAGTGGCCACGACGCTCCACAGGGTGTCTCGGGTCATCGGGCGTGGACCGGCGGCTGGGGGCGTTATGACGAGTCCGTGCTTTCGTGCTTTGGCATTCGGGGCCCGTTGCGGCCTCGTCGGCATTTCTGTGGCGGTCGCCGCTTCGGCCTGGGCTCAGGATTCGAGCCGGCAATTCGGCCAGTCGGCGCCCAGTCGCCAATTCAGCCAGCCTTCTCCCAACACCCCGGCGCAGATTATCGCCGCGCCGCCGGCGCACCACGCCGCCAAGGCTGCGGCTCCAGCCGCGAAGTCCGAGCCGGCCGCCGCGCCGGCCGCTGATACTGCCCAGCCCGTCGCCGACTCGACAGCGCTGGCCGCGGCCAACGCCGCTCCGGAGCCCGTCGCCGCCAACGCCGTCGTGAACGCGGCGCCCACTCCGGCCCCTGTGCCTGTGGCGATCGCGACCCCGGCGCCGGCGCCGGCGTCGAACCCGGATCTCAATCCCGCCCTCTTCTTGGTCGCCGGCGTGCTGGTCCTGATCCTGGCGCTGATCGCCGTGGTGTTCGGCCTGCGCAGCTCGCGCAAGAAGGCGGCCGCCGAGCTCGATGCGCCGGTGGCGCTCGCCGTCGAGCCTGAGCCCGTCGTTGTCGAGCCCGAACCCGTGGTCGTCGAGCCGGAACCGCTTCCCACCGAGCCGACCCAGGTCTTCTGGCGGACCGCCCCCAGGCACGCCTCTCTGCCCGAACTCGAACCCGCCGCGCCCGAACCGGTCGTCGCGGAAACTGCGCCAGCCCCAATCGAACCGATGGCCGCGTCAGTGCCGCCGCCGGAAGCGCCGGCCGCCAAGAAAGCGCCCGCCCGCAAACGCAAGGCCGCCGAGCCGCCAGTCACCGTCGAACCGGTCGCCGCCGTGGCGGAAGTGGAAGCGCCGGCGGTGAAGACCCCGGCCCGTAAGCGCAAGACGGTGGTGGCGGAGCCTGTGGCCGAGACCTCGCCGGCTCCGGCCAACGAGGATGTGGCCGCCCAGGTCAAGGCGCCCGCCCGGCGTCGCAAGGCCGCTTCGACCGAATAACCAACTGATGTGAGGCGCAAGCGGTCTCGCCGCCCGCCTTCGAGCCCCAACCGATCAGGCGGATCGCCCGGTCGGTTGGTAGTGCTCTTCAGCCGAAGTCCAAATTGGGGACTGCCTCAGTTTGAATTTCGGTAACGGCGGACAATCCGCCAAGCGATCCACCCGGCCACGCCGAGGATGGGCGTCGCCACAAGCGCCTCGATGATCCAGATAGCGCCCGCGCCGGGAGCCAGGATTTGACGCGAAACAGCGTGGGGAGGCGGCATGTCCAAGGTGATCGACACAGTGGTTATCGGGGCAATGATCAAAAATAGGAGCGCAACAGTGATGGCCCCCAAGACACCTAGCCTCCACCACATCCGCGCCCCCTATGCGGCTTTCCGCTTCCTGTAAGGTCCGCGCACCTTAGCCGGCGCGTTCGCTGCATCAACCCGCGCCAGCACGTCGTCAAAACTCATGAAGGTCGAAGCGATCCCGGCTTGCATGGCTGGCGTCATCTTGAACTTCGAGTGGGTGCGAATGAAATTGTAGAACAGGGTGTAGAGCGCGACCATGTGCGCGTGATTGGCGATCTTCTTGCTGTGGCCGTTCGTCAGGCGCGTGAAACGGCGCATGTGCATGCGCATCGTCTTGTTGTGAGCTTCCACGAACGAGGTGCCGATATGCCGCTCGTCGGGATCGCCCTCGACGACGTGCTTCTTGACCCCTTTGCATTCTGCCGGGCTGTAGCGGCCCGGAGGGGTCGGCGTGGCGCCATAGAGCTTGATCACCTGCGCATAGTCCACGTCGCCGCCGAAAGCGCCTTCCACGGCCTCAAGATAAGCGCGGTGGCCATCCGTGCTGATCTGGACGCGGTTGGCGAGGCGGTCGCGCAGATCGTCCATAAGCTCGATGGCGGCTTGGCCTGAGCGGTCGCCAACGAGATAGCTGACGATCAGCTTGCTGTCGGCATCGATGCCCGTCCACGTCCAGATATCGCCAGCGTCCGCGGGGGCGGCCTTGGCGGTTGGGATGGTGCGTTCCTTGCAGTAATTGAATGCCCAGATTTCGTCGCACTGGATACGGCGAGCCTTCACGTCCCGCACCAGCTCGTCATGCATCTGAGCGCAGACCGCGCCGGCGTCCACAAGCGCCTTGGCGACTGTGTTTTGGCTCACATCCTCAGTGCGGGCGATGGCGCGGATCGACATGCCCTCACAGAGAAGGTGGAGGATTTTGGCGCGCTTCGCGATGGGCAGCTTGTTCATAAGCTGAACTTTATGCTTGCTATGGTGAAATAGCAAGCATTTTTGTTCATTACCAAATGCGTTCGTCTAGTGGCGCAACCACTCGGCGCAAGCTTTCCTCAAATGCGTCTCGGGAGATTCCGTCTTCCAGAACGGCGATGAGATCATCAGCGCAGCGAGGATCGTCTTGGAGCGCCAGGCGATAGCCGTTGTCTTCAAGGAAGATTATCATCGCGGCGAACGCAGCCCGCTTGTTTCCTTGCTCAAACGGATGGTTCGCCGCGATTCCAAACAGTAATATTGTCGCTAAGAAAATTATGTCTTCTATGCCCTCATATTCATAGTAATTGTATGGTCTCTGGCATGCACTATCGAGCAGCTCATAGCTCAACAAGCAATGAGGCTCTGTCGTGCCCTCTAATACTTCTTGATTTAAGTCGATAACGATCTCAGGCGTTATCCAATAAGGCTCATTCCGCAAGGCGAGCGAATATTTTCGGATAACGATCCAAAATCGCTCTGGCGCGAGCCTTATAGTCAGTGTTTCGCACCACTACGCGACGCGTGGTGAACGAAAACTTTTCTACAGCCCTAGATTCGGCGTGGTCGTCATGAACGTGTTCTTCGATCAAAAGCGCGCTCATCTCAACCTCCTTTCTTAGGGTTAACCCCATCTCGCCGCTGCAGCCTTGCGGGCAATGGCGGAACGAGCATCTGAATCTAAACGTTCGGCACGAGCCTTCGCTCCGGCCTGGCCGCTCCGACGCCTCCCTGATACGGGTGGCGTCTCCTCAATTTCACCTGTAGCGATCCGCATGACGTGAACAGCGTTGCCAATCACATCCGCCGGGCGTTTTTCGCCGTTCGGACCCTTGGGCATCAGGCCATCACCCTTGTAGAAACCGGGTCAAACGATGGTGCATACGATGCACATCCCGTTAGTTGGAGTTGTCGGACAACGTGTCAAGAGGCCTATGGCCGCATTGACTTTTGCCGAAAACGGCGCTACGAGCCAACGCCTCTGGCGGGCAGGCGTCGTCTCTGAACGACGCTGAACGCCAGAGAATTTCACTCGAAATTGTCACAGGAAAGCATCGCCGTCATTCGGTGATGATCGTTCGTTCGTGGTTAGACCTATCCCCTCGCGGCTTGCCGATGACGTCGGCGGAGCGGTGGGGTGGTTTAGACATGACGGCGCTCCGGGAGGCCCTTCGCGTCCTCGACGCACTTGCCCAGGACGGCCTCGACGTCGGGTCCTCCGTGTCGCGAGACTGACCGCCCGTCCTCATGGTGGCCTTCCGCTACCCAGTGGCCATAGGACACCTCTTCAATCGTGAAGTGCCAGCCGGCGGCGCCTTCGACCGATTTCGCCACTTTGACCATGCCTCGATGATAGCCCTGCGCTTTGCATAGCGCCATGCATGTCAACGCGGGCCTATTTCAAACTGAGGCAGTCCCCCAAATTGTCAGTAGCTGCCCACACCGGCGATCGGCGGCAGCTCGGCCGGCTTGCTCGCCGGCTTGGGCGCGACCTTCGCCGTTTGCTGGGGGGCCGGCTTGGCCGGCGGCGTCGGCGCAACAGCCTGAGCCGTGGCCGTCGGGGTCGCGATGGGAGCCGTGGGGCACTTCAGCGAATCGGCTTTGCAGGCCTCCCAGGCCGCAACGTCCGCCTCATGCTTGGCGTCGGCCGCCTTGTAGTCGGCCAGCTGCTTGGCGTAGGCGTCGGCGTCGGCCTGCTTCTGAGCTTCGTACTTCGCCTCCGCGGCGGCGAAGTCGGCCTTGGCTTTTTCGACATCCGGCGAGGGCGGCGCGGGCGTCGGCGTGAGCAGAGCCTGGGCGCGGTCGTGCGTCGCCATGGCTTCCTTGTCCAGCGGGTCGAGGTCGAGCGCCTTGTCGGCGTCGGCCAGGGCCGAACGCGGATCGCTCGCCGCCAGATAGGCCTCGCCACGCTTCAAGTGGGCGAGTTCCTGATCGGTCTTCGCGAGCTTGCCGGAATCCAGAGCCGCTGTGAACAGTTTGATCGAGGTCGCGTAGTCGCCGCCGTTGAGCGCCGCGAGGCCCGCCTTCGCGTCGCCGAGCGGGTCGGCCAAAGCGCCACCCGCCAATGCCACCGTCGCCACGGCGGCTACCAGAAGCCGTTTCATTACCACTCCATAATCGAGCAACAGTTGAGCGGCGCTCACGCGCACTGAAAGAGGCGCCGTACGCCACAGGTCGAGTCTGAATGTAAAATAGGCGCGGGGCGCTGTCAGCGTGCCTTCTTGACGCACCGTCTCAGCGGCCCAGGACAACGTCTGGGCGATCGGCGCCGTGGGGCCGGCCAATGTCGCCGCCGGCCCTTCGTTCGACTTGGATGCAGACCTTGGCGGGCGGCGCCAGATCCGATCTGAGCAGCGACGAGAAACGGCTTGCGAGGTGGCAGGCCCGAGCGCAATGATGACGCAGGCGTCACTGACTAGAGGAGGAACGGTCATGGACGACGCGGGCCACGATATCCGCCGGGCGGCGCGCGAGCACGCCTATTCGATCCCGATCGAAGAGATCCAGCCGGCCGACCCCAAGCTGTTCTACGATGACACCCTCTGGCCCTATTTCGAGCGCCTGCGCGCGGAAGATCCGGTTCACTACGCCGTGGATGTGGAAGGCGAGACGGGACCCTACTGGTCGGTCATGAAGTTCAACGACATCATGACGGTGGAGACCAGCCACCAGATCTTCTCCTCCGAACCGGCAATCACGATCTTCGATCCGGAAGATGACTTCCAGCTGCCGATGTTCATCGCCATGGACCCGCCCAAGCACGACGTGCAGCGCAAGACCGTGAGCCCGATCGTCAGTCCATCCAATCTGCAGAATCTCGAACCGATCATCCGCCAGCGCGCGGCGGCGATTCTCGACGAGGATGTGCCGGTCGGCGAGGAATTCAACTGGGTCGACAAGGTCTCCATCGAGCTCACCACCATGACGCTCGCCACCCTGTTCGATTTCCCCTGGGAGGACCGTCGCAAGCTGACGCGCTGGTCCGATGTGGCGACGTCGCCAGTTGGCACCGAACACAGCTTGGTGGAGACCGAAGAACAACGTCGCGCCGAACTGTTCGAGTGCGCCGACTACTTCCTGCGCCTGTGGAACGAGCGCGTAAATGCGCCGCCGAAGAACGACCTGATCTCCATGCTCGCCCATGGCGAGGCGACCAAGAACATGGATCGCATGGAGTATCTCGGGAACCTGATCCTGCTCATCGTCGGCGGCAACGACACCACCCGCAACACGATTTCCGGCAGCATCATGGAGCTCAACAGGAACCCGGACCAATACCAGAAGTTGCGCGATAACCCGGCGCTGATCCCGGCCATGGTCTCCGAGACCATCCGCTGGCAGACGCCGCTGGCCTATATGCGCCGCACGCTGCTGGAGGACTACACGCTGCGCGGCAAGACCATGAGGGCCGGCGAGAAGGTCCTGATGTGGTACATCTCGGGCAACCGCGACCACGAGGTGATCGCTGATCCCAACCGCTACAACATCGAGCGCGAACGGCCCCGCCAGCACCTCTCGTTCGGCTTCGGCATTCACCGCTGCGTCGGCAATCGCCTGGCCGAACTGCAGCTGAAGATCATCTGGGAAGAGATCCTCAAGCGCTTCCCGAAGATCGAGGTCGTCGGTGCGCCATCGCGCGTCTATTCGAGCTTCATCCACGGCTATACCGACGTGCCGGTGCACATCGCGGCTCGGAACAAAGTAGCGGCATAAGAAGACGGGGCGTGATGGGGGCGGGATCTAAACGTCGGCCTTTGGCCGTCGGGCTGGCAATTGCGATGCTTGCTTGTGCCGCCCGGGCTGGCCCGGCCGCGCCGAGGCCGCAATTGCCTACGGAAGGCGTCGTGACCAATCCGGACTGGGTCGCAAGGCCGAGCGGCGATGTGATGGCCGACTATTACCCGGAACTGGCCAACGCTGTGGGACTCGCAGGTGACACCGCCATCGTTTGCGTCGTGGCCGAGACTGGAAAGCTTACGGATTGCCAGGTGAGGTTCGAAAAACCGGCGGGTCTCGGCTTCGGCGAAGCTGCGCTCAAGATGGCGTCGCTGTTCCAGATGCGGCCGCGGACACTGGACGGCGTCCCAGTGGGCGGAGCCAAGATCATCATCCCAATCGACTTCAACCAGCCTACCTCTGATGAGCCTGTGGTCGCCGACGATGTCGGCGGCTCGTCGCCGACCGAGACCGCGCTGGCCTTGGCGCGGCGTCTGGTGGCGGACAATTTCGTCACGAACGGCGCTGCCCACGAAATCGAGGCCACCACTCAGAAATGGCGGGAGGTTTATTCGGGCGGAACCCGTGAACAAAAGCTCGCCATCGAGGCGAACCATGAGGCCTGGCTCGAGGCCGTGCCGGTGACCACCGATCGCATGGCGAGATTTTACGCGAGCGCCTTGACGATCCCTGAACTCACCGAGGCCGTGCATTTCTTCGAGAGCCCGGCCGGGAAGGCCTGGAGCGCTCAGACTCCCAATTTTATGGTGGCGACGGCAAAGCGCTACCAGCTCCAAATGTACGTCGCGAAAAAGAAGGCCAAGGCGAGTCTCTGCCGCCAGATCGCGTGCCTGCCCGTCGACACTCCGGCAGATTCCGCCGCCAAAACCTCTAGCGCGGGTTCCTCGCCGGCGCCTTGACGCCATAGCGGGCGTACTCAGCGTCGATGTTCGGATCGATCTCGCGCGACCGGTCGAGATCGGCGTCGGCGGCTTCGCCGAGCGCAGACTTCGCCAAGCCTCGCACGAACAGGGAATGGGCGGCCGACGGCGAGAGTTTGAGAGCCCCGTCAAGGTCGGTGATCGCTTCGCGATACTGGCCCAATCTGAAGCGGACGAAGCCACGGCTGTCCAGCGTCTCGGCGTCCGCGGGCCGAAGCGCCAGCGAGGCGTCGCAGTCCGCCAGGGCCGCCGGAAGTTCTTTGCCCCATTGCGCGCGCGACCAGCACCGCTCGTTCAGGAATGTTGCGCGCTGCGCGTCGGTCAGGGTCGTCGACAACAGAGCGTCGAGCGCGCGTAAGCTGTCGTCGTACCGACCGGCTCGCTTGTAGGTTTGAGCCTCGCGCCACAGCACCATCGACTTGTCGGGTGCGATTCCTAGCGCTTGGTCGTAGTCGGTCCGAGCCTCGCGGAACTGCGAGTCGTCCACATGAAGGTCGGCGCGCGCCAGCAGGGCCAGGACGTCGGAGGAATTGAGGCGCAGGGCCGCGTCGAAGTCCTTGAGGGCAAGGTCGTCCTTACGCATCTCGTAGTAGGCGACGCCGCGGTCGTAGAGATGCTTCGAGGCCGTCGGCTCGAGCCTGGATGCCTCGGTGAAGTCGGCGATGGCGAGATCATATTTCCTGGCATGCAGAAAGCCGACGCCGCGCAGATTGTATTCCGCCGCCGTCTTGGGCTGCGGCGTGGCTTCATCGTCCGGCCCCGATCCGCGGGAACTCGCGGTTCCGCGCACTTCGAGATCGAAGGCGTGCAGGTCGCGCAGGGCGGTCCGCGCGCTCGCCGCCTCGGAGAAGGGGACCTCGGCCGCCGCGCTGCTTTCCTCGGTGACCACGCTGACCAGGGCCTGGTTCTTGCGCACGGTCCGCACATAGCGTCTGGCGGCGATGGTCTTATCGACGTCGTCGGTCGCGCCGACGAGGGTGAACCCGTCACCCTTGTTCGGCAGGGTCAGGTCCACCGTCCAGCGTGAATAGTCAGGAAAGGCGACTGCGAACGGCGCGTCGGCGTTTGGGCCGGGGTCGCGTTTGAAGGCGGCGTCGAAGCCCAGATTGCTCTCGGGGATGTCGAGCGACCGATAGCCGCCTTCCTTCGCCCAGGGAACCGTGGCGGAGCCATCGAGTGTGAGCTTCATAACATGCCGGAAATCGTCAAAGGCGTAGTTGACGTCGCGGCCCTCGATCCATGGCTTCTGCGCGCGGAAGCGCTCGCGAATGCCCCGCAGTGCGTCCTCCCGGCCCTCCTGATCGAAGGTGGCCCGCCAGAGGACGGCGGACTCGCCCCGGAAGATCTCTTCGAGATGAACGGCCGCGGGCGCATCGAAACCACCCGACGCGTCCAGCTTCTCGACGAATTCGTAAGCGGGTTCGGCGAAGGGGCGCGGCTCGACGCGTACGAGATCGCTCGATCCCTCCCGGATCGGAAGCACCCAGTGAAAATCGGGCGCCGGGATATCGTCCAGATCGCGGTCGCCAGAGCGCGTGCCGTCGAGCCAGTAGACCTTGCCGGCGATCGTCGCCCGCACGAACACGTGGTCGAAGAACTGAAGATTCGGCAGCCTCTGATCGAGGCCGTCGCCGCCGGCGGTGCTGACCAGGGCCGGCTCCGCCTCAACCCCGAGACCGTGCAGCAGGGTCAGGAGGAGCACCGTCTTCCCCTTGCAATCGCCAAATCGCCGCGACCAGGTGAGATCGGCGGCGGCCGGCGAATAGCCGCCAAAATTCATGCCGAGGAAGACGTAGTGGACCTGGTCCTGCACCAGGCGGAGCGCTGCTTCGGCGCGCGACTTCTGGTCGATGTGCTCCCTTCGGATCGCCTCGATTTGCGCCCGCAGCGGCGATTGCGCCGGCACGACCTCGGCCTTGGCGTAGAGGGGGGCCAATAGTGCTGAAACCTCGGTCCAGCTCTGGAATTGGCTCAGCTGGAGCTGACCGACCGCCTGAAACCGCGCCGGCGCGTCATTCGGGGGCTTGGGGGCGTCGATGTCGGTCTGGTCGATTTCCAGCGCCGTGCCGTTCGCGTCTCTCTTGACGGTCGGGGGCGGCATTCCCGTGGTGATCCGCCATCGCAGGGGCTTGGTGTCCGGCCACTCCGCGCGGACATGATAACGCGCGGCGTTGCCGACGAAACTCATCGCCACAAGGCCCTGTGACCGACCCTGAAGCACCGGATCCTTATGTGTCATCGACACGGCGATATCGACCACGTCGCCGACCTGCAGGCCCTCCGGCTGGATGCTGGCCGTGAGCCAGCCGTCCAGTGCGCCCGCTTCCAGGCCCGTTTCGCGTCGCAACACCGTCACCTTCTTCCCCGCGCCGATGAGGTCGATCGTCCTACCGTCGCGGACGATGGCGAACTGGTGGAAGGTCAGGGAGTCGGTGTCGGGATTCCAGCTAAGGGCGAGGGAGGCCATCGCCTTGAGCCCTTCCGGCGAGACGATCTTGACGGCCGTGTGGGCATAGATCTCGTCGCCATCGGGTCCGAAGTGGCTCTGATTGTCGATCAGCAGAGTCTGAAGCGCCGCTTCTCCAGGCGCGGCTTTGGCAGGAATGGGAACGGGCCTGACCCAGGCCGCCGGAGGGGCGTATCTCGGCGTGTCCGCCGCAGCCGCGACGCCCGCGGACAGGGCCGCCCAAAGAACAACCATCGTTTTTAGCATGAGCCGCCCGAATCCCCGTGCTCAGCACGGTAGCGCGCAGCAAACAGAATGCCAGCGGTAGAGGTTTCTCCGGCGCGCGCCCGTTGACGTCCAGCGTCGCCCGGCCGCATGAAAGCGCGATGAGCGAGCCCGTCGGCCCCACCTCGCACAGCTTCATCTCCCAGCGGTTGCGCCTCCATTACGTGGATTGGGGCAATGCTTCGGCGCCGCCGCTGATCCTGGTCCATGGCGGCCAGGACCATTGCCGCAACTGGGACTGGGTGGCCCAGGACCTGCGCCGCGACTACCATGTCATCGCGCCCGACCTGCGCGGCCACGGCGATTCCGCCTGGTCGCCCAGCGGCGACTATTCGATGTCGGCTTTCGTCTACGATCTGGCGCAATTGATCCATCAATTGGCGGTCGGGCGGGTGAGGATCGTTTCCCACTCGCTGGGCGGCTCGATCGCCCTGCGCTACGCGGGGGTCTACCCGCAGACGGTCGAGAAGATCGTCGCCATCGAAGGCCTGGGCCCGCCGCCGCGCATGCTCGCCGAGCGCGCCGGCATGCCGGTCGAAAAGCGCATTTCCGACTGGATCGAGCGCGAACGCGGCCTCGCCAGCCGCCTGCCTCGCCGCTACGCTTCGATCGAAGACGCCTTCGCCCGCATGCAGGCGGAGAACAAGCATCTGTCCGCCGAGCAGGCCCGGTATCTGACCATCCACGGGGTGAGCCAGAACGAGGACGGCACCTACAGCTGGAAGTTCGACAACTACGTTCGCGGCTGGGCGCCGGTCGACCTGACGGAGAACGAACTGCACCGCCTGTGGGGCAATATCGCCTGCCCGACGCTGCTGGTGAACGGAGCCGAGAGCTGGGCGTCCAATCCGGAGAAGGACGGCCGGGCGGCTCACTTCCGCAATGTGCGGGTCAAGGTGTTCGAGGGCGCCGGCCACTGGGTGCAGCATGACCGGCTGGAAGCGCTCCTGGCCGAGGTGCGGGCGTTTCTATGACGGGGGAGGGTGAATGGGACGGCTTCGCGGACTGATCGGTTGCGCCCTGGCGGCGGGGGCTCTGGCGCTGGCGGGGCCAGCGCCCGCCGCGGCGTCTTTCAGCCTCGATGAGGCCCTGTCCTATCCGTTCATCACCGGCGTCGTCGCGGCGAAAACCACCGACGCCATCGCCTGGGTGCGCGTGGTGGACGGCGTGCGCAACATCTGGTTCGCCAGGGGGCCGGACTACGCGCCCCGGCAGATCACCTCTTGGACCGCGGACGACGGCCAGGAGATCACCTGGCTGACCCTGACCGCCGACGCCAGCCGCATCGTCTTCGTCCGCGGCGGCGATCACGACGCCAACTGGCCGGCCGAGGGCAATCTGGCCCCCGATCCTGATTCCAGCCCCACGCAGCCGACGATGGCGGTCTGGTCGGTCCCCACCGCGGGCGGGCCGCCGGTTCAGATCGCCGAGGGCGACGCCCCGGCCGTCTCGGACCAGGGACGTCTGGCCTACGTCAAGGATGGCCAGGCCTGGACCGCGCCGCTAACCGGCGGCGGCAAGCCCGAGCGCCTGTTCTTCGATCACGGCAAGGTGGGCGAACTCGTCTGGTCGCCGGATGGGACGCGCCTGGCCTTCGCCTCGCGCCGCAGCGACCATGCCTTCGTCGGCATCTACAAGAATGCGGCGACGCCGATCCTTTATCTCGCACCTTCGACGAGTCGCGACGGCTCGCCCCAGTGGTCGCCGGACGGCAGCCGCATCGCCTTCACCCGCCGCCCCGGCGTCGGCGGCCCGCCGGAGCCGGTGCGCGTCGACCTGCCTCAGCCCTGGGCGATTTGGGTCGCCGACGCCGCGACCGGCGAGGGTCACGCGGCCTGGCAAAGCCCGAAAACTCTTGAAGGCTCGTTCCCTGAGGTCGACGGCGAGGCCAATCTCAATTGGGCCGCCGGCGATCGCCTGGTGTTTCTGGCCGAGATCGACGGCTGGCCGCACCTCTATTCAGTCTCAGCCGCCGGCGGTGCGGCGACGCTGCTGACTCCAGGCGCGTTCATGGTCGAGCACGTCGGCCTGACCCGCGACCGGCGGACTCTGGTCTTCGACGCCAACGCCGGCGGCGCGGTCGGCGACGGCGACCGGAGGCACCTCTTCGCAACGGCTGTCGACCATGCGGGTCTCACGCCGCTCACCCCCGGCGAAGGGCTCGAATGGAAGGGCATGCCGATCGGCGAGACCCACATCGCCTTCGTGGCCGCCGGTTCCGGCGCGCCGGCGGCCGTCGATGTGGTCGGGCTTGACGGCAAGGGCCGGCGTGAGCTGGCGGGCCAAGGCGGCGCCTTCCCGGCTCAGGAATTCGTGGCCCCCAAGGCGGTGACCTGGACCGCGCCGGATGGCAAGACCGTGCACGGCCAGCTCTTCCAGCGGCCCGGCGCGGCCAATCAGCCGGGCGTGATCTTCGTCCACGGCGGACCGCCGCGGCAGATGCTGCTGGGCTGGCACTACATGGACTATTACTCGAACGCCTACGCCGTGAACCAATACCTGGCGACGCATGGCTTTACGGTGCTGTCAGTGAACTACCGGCTCGGCATCGGCTACGGCCGGGCCTGGCAACACCCGGACAAGGGCGGCCTCGCCGGCGCTTCCGAGTACCAGGACGTGCTGTCCGGCGCGAAGTACCTGCAGAGCCTCGCCGGCGTGGATGGCGGCCGGATCGGGATCTGGGGAGGCTCCTACGGTGGCTTCCTCACCGCCATGGCGCTGGCCAGGAATTCCGATGTGTTCAAGGCCGGTGTCGATTTTCACGGCGTGCACGACTGGACCGGCTATCTCTCCCGGTTCCTCGGCCATCCGGACGAGCGCTACGAGCAGGGCGATCGCGCCGAGGCCATGCAGACCGCCTGGGCCTCGTCGCCGGTCGCCTACGTCTCCACCTGGACCTCGCCGGTGCTGCTCATCCAGGGCGACGACGACCGCAACGTCGCCTTCCACCAGACCGTCGACCTCGCCCGGCGCCTCGACGACAAGGGCGTGCGCTACGAAGAGCTGGTGCTGCCCAACGAGATCCACGGTTTCCTGCGCGCCGCCAGCTGGCGCAAGGCCGATGCGGCGACGGTCGAGTTCCTCACCAGGGAGCTGGGCGCGAAGCCGTGATGGTTTGTTTGCCCGGGTCGTTCACGTAGCGCCGCCGGCCCGTCAGGCCTCCGCCGACGGGCTCGCGAAGATCGCCTCGATCGGCAGGTCGAACAGCTCGGCGATGCGAAAGGCGAGGGGGAGCGAGGGGTCGTAGCGGCCGGTTTCGATGGCGTTGACGCTCTGGCGGGAAACGCCCAGCCGCTCGGCGAGGTCGCCCTGGCTCCAGTCGCGCTCCGCCCGCAGCACCTTGAGGCGGTTCTTCATGCCGCCCTCCGCAGGGTCAGGCGGTTGGCGAGCGCGCCGAGGCCCAGGCCGCCGAACCATAGGACCGAGACCCAATAGGACGCCGTGTGGCCGACCAGCTCGAAGCTCTCGAGAAAGCCCCAGACGGTGGCGATCGAGAGCGCGAAGCCGCTCGCCCACAGGGTCTGGCGGACCATCAGCACCCGGACATATTCGTCGGTCTCCTCGACGAGGTAGAATCCCATGGCCGCGAAGATGCCGCAGATCGGCAACGCCGGCAGGATCGCGATCACCCAGGCGGCGGCTCCGGTGACCATGTGGTGCTTGAACAGCCACACCGCCGCGAGGAGGAAGACGGCGTAAATCAGGCTGAGGACGATGACCCTGCGGTCGTAGCGCCAGGCGGCCTTGGATCTGACCATGACAAGCTTCCTTTCGTTAATGTCAAGGAAGCCTTATAGACAAGCGTGCTTGTCTGTCAAGCGTCGTTGTCAGGCGTTACGCGCGCACGTCGGCCCCGCGCAGACGATTTGGGGGGCGGTGCAGCCGGTCACCGAGCCATTGACGACGTTGATGTTGCCCCATTGCGGGTTGGGGGCGCCGATGCAGGTCAAGCCCGAAACCATGGTGCCCACCTCCTGGCGGTCGGAGTTGACCGCCTGCGGGCCGCGGTGACCGTTGCCGGAATAGTCGGGGGCGCGGAATACGCCGCCGACGCACTGCGCGCCGGAACCGCCGCCGGAGACATTGAAGCCGATGAGAACGTCTCGGTTGGCGTTGATGTAGCCTTCCTGGGTGACGTTCATGTTGAGGACGCGATTGTTCGCTTTCCCCCGGTTTTGGTCGATGTTCTGGTTGATGTCGAAGATCGGATTGTTGATCGTCACCGTGTGGACGACGCCGGGTCGGTATTGGCTGTCTGCCGTGATCGTCACTTTCGGCGTGTCGAAAACGCAGCCCCCGGTCGAGTTCAGGGCGAAAACGCCATTGATCGTCGTCGGCCGGATGTGGCCGCAATCGTTGGCGGCGAAGCAGCCAAACGCTTTTCCGAGATACGTGCTCTCAAACCTGCAATTATAGGACCAGCAACCGCTGCAATTGGTCCAGAAAAACATCCACTGGATGTAGGCCAGCGCGCCATCTGTATAGGCCGCGCAGTCGTGGGCCGCGCAGTTGTCTGCGTATTTCGAAGCGATCGCGCGCGAGCAATGACGGAAGGTGACGTTTCGCGCCATGAAACCGTGGGACGCCGTGCTGGCCAGCAAGGCGATGGGGATAGCCGGCGTCTGTACGTCCACGCCGCCGGACTGCGCGTACCGGTCGTTGAAACCCCAGCCCTGGATGAGGAAAAAATTGCCGAAGAAGGTCAGGTCGTGGACATGGCCGTTGGGTGACTGAAGGAACTCGCCGTCGAAGGAGCAGGCCCCCTTGGGTGAGCGGAACACGGTCGCGTCCTGGCCCGCGCCGGCGATCTCCACCCCGGACACGCCCGTGACCTGCAGGACGGCGCGGGAATTGGGGCCGATGTCGGTCGTGCCAGCGAACCAAAAGGTCCCGGCCGGAAAGACGTAGCTATGGTTGTTCCCGTTCGCCGCGATGAGGGCGTTCAGGAGGTAGGAATTGTTGAAATAGACGTTGGCCCCGGTCGCGGTCGCGGCGGCGGTGGTGTCGAGCGTCAGGGTGTCGCCCGCAATGGCGGTGATCCGCGCCAGCAGGGCGCGCGGCATGCACTTCCACCAATAGAGCCAGTTTTCCGAGGCGCTGGTCGGTCCCCAGGCGCCGCCGTAGAATTGGTGGACATCCCCGGTGTCGTGAACCCAGGCGAAGGCCGCGTTTGGCTGGCCGGTGTCGGCGCGCAGCGCGGCGGTGGTGGGGTAACTCAACGCCGGCCACGCGCCGCCGACGCCCATGGCGCCGGGGGCGCCGCCGCTCGCTTCGCCGCCGGTCTCGACGCAGATGTGGTCGCCGACCTTGAAGCCGGGGTTGGCTTTGAGGCGGAGCTGGTTGGAGCCCTGAGCGATAGAGCCCACTGCCGCGAGCGATTTGCAGGCGCCGATGGGGGCCAGCGTACGTGCTGCGGCAGCTTGGCGACGGCTGGCGCCGGCGCCAAGCGGCGTGACGATCGCGCCGGCCAAGGTTCCGGAGAGAAAACCGCGCTTGGAGATCACGGCTCAAGATGCGTCTTCACCGCCTCGATGGCCTCGACGAGACCCACACGCTCGATCGCCACGCCCTCTGGCAGACTGGCGAACAGGCGGGTCGGCGCGGCCGCATCCAGCATGACGAAGACCCCACGGTCGTTCTCCCGGCGGATCAGCCTTCCGAAGGCCTGTGCCACCCGCGCCCGCGCCACGGAGTCGTCGAAACCCTTGCCGCCGAAGCGCTCGCGCCGCGCCTTGTGCAGGATGTCGGGGCGGGGCCAGGGCACGCGGTCGAAGACCAGCAGGCGCAGAGAGCGGCCCGGCACGTCAACGCCGTCGCGCACCGCATCGGTGCCCAGCAGGCAGGCGTCTTCTTCGGCCCGGAAGATGTCGATCAGGGTTCCAGCGTCGAGCGGATCGACGTGCTGGGCGTAGAGCGCCACGCCGTGGTCGGCGAGCGGACCGACCATTCGTTCATGCACCGCGCGCAGGCGGCGGATGGCGGTGAAGAGGCCGAGCGCGCCACCGCCGGCGGCGACGAAAAGCTCCCGCATGGCCGCGGCCACCTGGCGTGGATCGTCCTTGGCCACATCGGTCACCACCAGGGCGCGGGCGTTGGCGCCATAGTCGAAGGGCGAGGCGAGGCGCAGGGTCTTGGGCCGTTCGGGCAGACGCGCGGCGCCGGTGCGCATCTCGGCCAGAGCGAAGGGGTCGGAGAGCGTCGGGTCGGTCAGAGTAGCGCTGGTCACCAGCACGCCGTGGGCGCGGGACAGCACCGCCGTGGCCAGGGGCTCGGTGGGGTCCACCCAATGCCGGCGGCAGGCGGCGTCGACCACCCGGCCATAGAGAAACGTGGCGTCGAACCAGTCGACGAAGTCCGGATCGTCCTCGGCGTTCTCGTCGATCGCCGTCAGCATGGAGCGCCAGGCCGGCAGCATCATCCGCGCCCGCCGGTCGAGGCCGCGCAGAGCGCCCTCGATGCGCGCCCGCTCGCCGAGGCCGAGGGTGTCGGCTTCCTCGTCGAGCAGGTCCGCCAGGCGCTGCGCCAGGGCCAGGAGCGGCGACTCCACCGCGCCGATCGCCGCCGCGGCTCCGCGAGCCGTCTCCCGCACGCGCTCCAGAGCCGGCCGGGCGGCGCATTCCATGCCGAGCTCCGAGGGGCTGGCGCGGGCTCGCAGCTGTTCCAGCAGCGCGGCGAGAAAGGTCTCCACCGGACCTGAGGGCAGGGCCTCGCCCGCTCCTGGCGAGATCCGGCCGGACCAGCCTTCGCCCGGTAGGGCGGCAGCGGCGCGCACCGCATCGTCCAGGGCTTCGCGGGCGCCGTCGTGGTCGCCCAGCATGTCGGAAAGCCGCGCCTCCAGACCCCGTCCGCGCCGTCCGCGGCCCTCGGGCCCGCGAATCCAGCGGCGCATCTCCGCCGCTTCCGCCCCCGACAGCACCGCGGAGAATGCCGCGTCGGCGGCGTCGAACAGATGATGGCCTTCATCGAACACCACCCGGCGAAGCTGGGCTGTCTCCACGTCGGCCTTGCCGCCGCGGGCGGTGCGCGCGCCGTCGAAGGCGGCCTGGCTCATCACCAGCGCGTGGTTGGCGATCACCACGTCGGCGCGCCGTGAAGCCCGCACGGCTTTCTCCACGAAACAAGATCGATAGTGCGCGCAGGCGGCGTGCACGCATTCGCCGCGGCGGTCGACCAAGTTGGCGGCGCTGGCCTGGGCCTGCGGGCTGATGGCGAAGAGTGTCGGCAGCCAGGCCGGGAAGTCGCCGCCGGTCATGTCGCCGTCGGCGCTGGCCCGGATCCAGCGGGCGGCGAGGACGAGGCCGATCAGGTCGCCGCCGCCGAGCTGGGCGGCGTTCACCGCCTCCTGAAAGTTGAGCAGGCACAGGTAGTTCTCGCGGCCCTTGCGCACCACCGCCTTGCGGGCCCGGGCCGCCGGGTCAGGGAAGAGGGCGGCGCTCTCGCGCGCGATCTGGCGTTGCAGAGCCCGGGTGTAGGTGGAGACCCACACCGCCGGCCCGTTGGCCTCGGCCCACAGCGACGCCGGCGCCAAATAACCGAGCGTTTTGCCCACGCCCGTACCGGCCTCGGCCAGCATCATCATCGGCTCGCCCTCGCGCTCGCGCGGCTGAAAGGCGTGGGCCGCTTCGGCCGCGAACTGAGCCTGGGCCGGTCTGGCTTCGACCAGGCCAGCCCGCCCTAGCAGCAGGGCCAGGCGCGTCGCCGCCGCCGCTGGATCGAGGGGCTCCGAACCCGGCTCGCCGGCCGGCCCTTCGTCCTCCCATTCGGTCAGCCGCGACCAGACGTCGAGACCCACGCCTCGCCAGGGCCTGCCGAGCGGCCCGCTGCGCAGGGCGGCGATCGCCGCCGGGGCCCAGGCCCAGCCTGCCCGGCCGAGAGTCTCGGCCTGAGCCAGAGCCTCGTCGCGAGAGGGGGTCGGTCGAGCTGTCAGTTCAGCCAGAAGCAGGGCCGCCACCTCACGTAAGGCGGCGGCCTGGGCCTCGACGCCATGTGGCTCGGCGAGTCCGGCGGCGATGGCCAGCCCCGCCGCCGTCGGCGCACAGAAGCTCGCCGGGCGCACGAAAGCCCACAGCTCCAGCGCGTCGAGGAGCCGGGGCGAACGCGGCGGCGGCCGCAGGCCGAGCCGCTGCGCCGTGATGCCGGCGTGGACCAGCAGCGCCGGCCCGCCTTCGAAGACGGCGCGCGCTTCGCCGGCTGGCGTCTCGCGGCTCCCCGCACCATCGGCCAGGGCGCATTTGCCGCCGGGCAGCACCACGAGGGCGGGAGCCAGATCTAGGGCATGGGAAGGGGCGTTCACGGCCCGTGTCGTAACCCGCTTCGCGCGGAAACGGAACGAGAACGCGGCGAGTCATTGTTTCGGCGTCGAAAACGCGACTGTACAATTTGAAACGTGATGAACGATTATTAATCTTAAATCCCGTTTAGGAACGCGTTTTTGCAATCTTTCCGACGGCAACACGTTTTAGCCGGAGGTTCGCGGTCGGGGGACCGGACCCTGGGGAGCCATGTCGAGCCTCTGTGATGGAGATCTGCAGTTCGCGTCGGGACGCGCGGGCGCAGAGAACGCGTTCGCGCAGCTAGTGGCCGCCTCGGCGGCCAGACCCGCCGACACCGCCCTGCTGTTGAGCCTGGCCGGCGCGGCCAGGGCCCTCGGTCGCGACGCCGACGAGGAAGCGGCGCTCTCGCGTTTGCTGCGGATCCAGCCGCGCCACCTCGAGGGCCTGTTCCAGGCCGCGGATCTCTATGCGCGGTGCGGCCAGAGCGCCATCGCGGCCGCCGTCTACCGCACGGCCCTGCAATCCATCCCGGCCAGCGCACAACTCCCCCCGGAGTGGGCGCGGCGGGTGCAGATGGCCCGCGCCGCCATCGACGCCAACAATGGCGCGCTGGAGCGATTCCTGGACGAACGTCTGGCCGAGCCCCGGGCGCGCTTCCCGGGCGAGCCGCTCGGCCGCATCGACAAGGCCAGGGACACTCTGCTCTTCAAACGGCGGGTCTACCGGCCGCAGCCAAGCTTTCTCTACGTCCCTGAGATTCCGGCCATTGAGTTCTTCGATCGCGCCCTTTTCCCCTGGCTGGAGGCGATCGAGGCGGCCTTCGAGGACATCCGCGCCGAACTGATGGCGGTGATGGCCGAGCCCGGCGCTTGCCTGCAACCGTACATGGATCTCGATGGCCAGGTCACCGGCCAGTGGGCCGAACTCAATAATTCGCGTCGCTGGAGCGCCTTCTTCCTCTGGCGCGAAGGCCGGTCGTTCGAAGAAAACCAGGCGCGCTGTCCGAAGACCCTGGCGGCGCTCGAAGCGTGGCCGCGCTGCGAGATTCCCGGCGCGGCGCCCACGGCCATGTTCTCCATTCTCGAGCCGCACACGCGCATCCCCCCGCACGTCGGGGTGAATAACGCCCGCGTGGTGGTTCACCTGCCGCTGGTCATTCCCAAGGATTGCGGGTTCCGCGTCGGGGCCGAGACCAGGCCGTGGATCCCCGGGCAGGCCTTCGTCTTCGACGACACCATCGAACACGAAGCGTGGAACGACTCGGATGACTGGCGGGCCGTGTTGATCATCGACGCCTGGAACCCGTTCGTCACCGCCGCCGAGCGCGAGATGGTCGCCGCCCTCACCGAGGGCGTGAACGCCTTCTACGGCGACCTGCCCGACTACATCCGGCCCCAGTCGCGGTAGGGCGGCCAGGCGGTGGGTTCATGTGGAGGGCCGGCCTAAGTCCGCTTCCGGGAACAGTCGCAATTGCCGCTCCCGACCCTAAGCGGACGTCGGCCACCCGCTAAGCAGGGGCTTGGGATACCGATTTGAGGGAATGGCTTAGCGCAGGATCTCCACCAGCAGCACCCAAGCGTTGAGCACCGAGAGGGCGAAGGCCAGGATCACGCCGGCCGCCAGCGTCGGCATTGCGGCGTTGGCGCCCGCCAGCATCAGGACGGCGCCGACAATGAATGGGACGGACATCGCCTGGCCCATGCCCAGCCCCAGCCAGACCTCATGCGTGGGACGTCCGTAGGCTGCTCGCGCTGCCCGCGCCCGCACGGCCGATCGCACATGTTGAGTCCACACCGCCAGGCTGGCGCCGAGCACCTCCAGCGCCATCGCCCAACGCGGCTGCGGCATCAGGAAAGTCAGGCTCACCACCAGGATCAGCATCAATGAGCCCAGCGTCGCCGCCGCGCGGGTCGGCAGGTGCTGGTACTTGAGAATCTCGCGGATATTCACCGACAGCGACACGAACAGCAGCCCGACCAGCGTCGCCGCCGCGCCGGCGCTGGCCGTGAAAAATCCGTTCCAGCTAGCGAGCAACGCCCCGGTCATAGCGGGACCTTAAGGGCGCCGAGCAGGATTGGGGAGGAGCTCGTGATCTTGTCGCTACCGCGCCTCGCCTATCCGTGCCTCCCGATCAGGGCTTCCAGCCCCCGTTGGGAAGGCGACCGTGATAGGGCGTATTACGACAGTGGCCCCAAGGCCCGCGCCAGTAGCCTGGCGGGCAGCCGTTGCCGGTCCAGTAGCGGCCGCCCCAGTAGTAGCCGCGCGGGCCCCATCCGGGTCCGTGATTCCAATGGCAGGCGCCGCCCGGCCCGCGCCAGCCATTGGGTCCGCATCCGCCGGAAACGAGAATGAAGTTTGGATTCCCTGTCGACACGGGCGCCATGGGATCGGCGGCCTGGGCCGGGAGCGATACGGCGACGGCGATGGCAGCGGCGCCCGCGGCTGCGAGGTCCGTGAAAAGCGAATTTGACATCCTGAAGCCCCTTCCCAGATGTGTTGGCGCAGCGTTTCGACGCTCTGTGTATTCGACACTCCGCGTCTTTGCGTTTCTCAGACGAAGACTACGCTCTTGAAATGTGGCTGTCATCGGCGGATCGCACTGGAGGCTGCGGCCGCCAGTCTGCAACGAGGCTCACTGCGCTAACCGGATCCAGGCTGGCGCCAGACTGAGCGCGGGAATGTCCGCTCTCCGGCATGGCCGCGGTGGCCACTCCCAACACGTTCTCACACAGCCCGGACCCAGAGCGGACCCTACAACCCGGACCCGTCGGCCGCCGTCGCCAGCCGCGCCTGGGCCTCGGCCAGCATCGCCTGGAAGCGCGGATCGCCGCGGATCGGTTGGAGGTCGGGATCGGTCGCGGCGGACTTGACCAGGAGCCCTCCGTCCCGTTCCAGGACCAGCGCCATCAGTTCGATCGCCCCATCGACGTCGCCCAGCATGCCCGAGAGGGCGCAGGCGAAGTTGTAGCGCGCCACCAGATTGTCCGGATCGATAAGGAGGGCCCGGCTGATCCACTGCTTCGCCCGCTCGGTCTCACCAAGCGTGGCCAGAGCTATCGCGCCCAAACTCATGGCGTAGCCGTTGCCGCGATCCTGGGCCAGCGCCGCCTCGGCGCGCTCCACAGAGGTTTGCGCGGCAATGCGCGCCTTCTGCCGGTCGCCGAGCGCCTGGTAGATGCTGACCAGCATTCCCGTGTTGCCGACCTCTGACGGAATGGCCGCGGCGACCCTCACGAAAAGACGCGCCGCCTCCTCGAACCGCCGCTCTCTGTAGTAGAGGTTCGCGGCGATACGGGCGACTTCGATCGACTCGGGCTCCAGGTCCAAGGCCCGGTCGATCTCCTGGAACCCCGCCTCCCCATCGCCACCCTCGTACAGCGCCTTGGCTCTCACGGCGTGTGGCAGGCCCAGGTTTGGATCGAGCGTCTGGGCGCATTTGGCGGCCGCCAGGCCGGTGTCGCCACCGCGTCCGCGGTCGTGGGCCAGGAGCGACTTGGCGTAGCTCATCATGGCCCACGCCTGTGCGTAGTTGGGGTCGATCTCCGTCGCCCGCTCGGTGAGGCGGATGATCGATTCCTCGCGGCGCGGATCGCCGTTGTTGCCGGCGTAGATTATCTCCCGCGCCATCAGGTAGAGGTTGTAGGCGTCGGCGTTGTCGGTGCCGCGCCTTTCAATAGCCGCCTTCTCTTCGGGCAGGAGCTTCAGCTTCAGGGCTCCGACGATCGCCTGGCTGATCTCGTCCTGCAGGGCGAAGATGTCGTCAAGGTCCCGGTCCCAGCGTTCGGCCCAGAGATGTGTGTCGGTGGTGGCGGCGATGAGCTGGGCGGTGATCCGCACCCGGTTCCCGGCCTTGCGTACGCTGCCTTCGAGCACGTGGCTGACGCCAAGCTTGCGGGTGATCTCGGCCATATCGACGTTCTTGCCCTTGAAGGCGAACGCGGAATTGCGCGAGGCGACGTCGAGCGCGGAGACCTTGCTCAGGTCGGTGATGATGTCCTCGCTGATCCCGTCGGAGAAATACTCCTGCTCGGGATCGCCGCTCATGTTGGCGAACGGCAGGACGCAGATGGAGAGCTTGCGGAGGATTTTCCTGGGCGTCTGCGGCTGGCCCGGAGAGGCGAGGTTGGCGATGGCGCCGACCACCTGTTTCCAGCCCGGCGAGTCGTCGCCGCCGGACCAGCCTGAGAGATCGGCGCACTGGGTCTGGTCGAATGGCATCGGCAGACGGGCCCCATCAACGCTGAGCTGGACCAGTTTGCGGTCGGCCCGGGCTCGCTCGGCCTCCGAGCGTACCCATTCGGACTTCGCCGCTTCGGCCGACCAGATGACCACCACCGCCTTAGCCTTGGCCAATCGCTCTTCGATCACGTCGGCGTAGGCCCGGTTCGCCGGAATCTCGTCATCGCGCCAGACGTTGTAGCCGAGACCGCGCAGCGCCTCGGCGATCGCTTGGGCCTGATCCGCGGTCGAGCGGGCGTAAGAAATGAAGATGTCGGACATGTCTACGCGGCCCCACCCTCGGTCGCAGGCTTGACCTTATCGAGGGCGAGCTGTTGCAGGCAAGGGAATGGTCGTCGCCGCGCTTAAATCCAGGCGAACCCAACTTCCGCTCACCCCCCCCAGCGGACATTCCTATGTCCGCTTCCCCGCATGTTCGCGGGGGCCGGCGTCGCGTTGTGGCGCCTGCTGGAAGGCGGTCCTGTCCGCCTCCGCCGGACCGTTGTGAGCCCACCACCTAGTCCACCGTTATCGCCCGCTCTATGAAGGGGCGCGCGGCCGCCAGCGCCTGTTCGGCTTCCGCGCCCAGCCAGTCGGCGAAGCGGCTGATCTTGTCGCTGGGTCGGTGCGTGGCGACAGAGACCAGCCAGAAGCCACGGCCGTCGCTCGCCGCCACGTCGTGGGCCGGAACCAGCCGGCCCGAGGCGATCTCGTCGGCGAACAGGATCGGCGAGGCGATGGCGACGCCCTGACCGGCGATCGCCGCGGCGATGTCGAGATGCTCATAGGCCAGTGTCGTGCCGAAAAGCGCCGGCGAGGGGGCGTGCGCCACTCCGCAGGCCCGATACCACAGCGCCCACCAGTCGGGCCGGCCCAGCAGCGGCGCCTCGGGACGAGCCCGGTCCAGCGTCCGCGCCGCCTCACGCAGGGCCGGCGCGCATAGCGGCAGGAAGATGGACGGGAACAAGGGTCGCGCGCGCAGGCCCGGCCATTGGCCACGGCCATTGCGGATCGCGACATCGAAGCGGCCCGCGCCCACGTCCTTGGCGGTCTCCGACAGGTCCAGGTCGACGCGCACCTCAGGGTAAGCGGCCCGGAAACGGCCGAGCTTGGGCGTCAGCCAGCCGGCGCCGAAGCTGGGCAGGGCGGTGATGGCCAGGCGCCGCTCGTCCTGGTCGACCGCGCGCCCGAAACTGGCGCGCAGACCGGCGAAGGCCGCGATCGCTTCCTCGGCGACGATCTTCCCCGGCTCGGTCAGCTCTACGCGATGGGCATGGCGGGCGAACAGCGTGACGCCAATCTCCCGCTCGAGCCGGCGCACATGATAGCTGACCGAGGCGGCGGTGGTGCCAAGCTCGCTCGCCGCACGGGCGAAGCTGCCGAGGCGCGCCGCCGCCTCGAAGGCGCGGATGGCGGCAAGCGAGGGAAAGCGATCGGTAAGCATAAGTCTGACTTAGCCTCGCTGGTCAGGTTTCGCCTAGGCGAATCCGCGCCGCTCCGCCATCCCGGCCCGCCAAACAGGAGAGGAGCGTAGGATGAGGCGATCGGGATTCATGCTGGCCTTGGCGCTTGCGGCGGTGCTGGTCGCGCCGAAGGCGACCCTGGCTCAGGAGGCGGCGCCCGCGCGCGATGGAGCGCGCGACTTCGACTTCCTGATCGGTGACTGGAAAGTGCATCTGAAACGCCTGCCCGACCGGCTGGTCGGTTCGACCCGATGGATCGACTATGACGGCTATTCCAACCACCATAAGCTGCTCACCAGCAACGCCAACCTCGAGGATTTCGGGGTCGAGGGGCCGGCCGGCGCGATCAAGGGGCAGACGCTGCGGCTGTACAATCCGACCACCCACGAATGGTCGATCTATCTCGTCAATCTGGCGGACGGAACGCTCGACCTGCCGCCCGTGGTCGGACACTTCACGGGCGATCGCGGCGAATTCTACGACCACGAGACGTGGAAGGGCCGGCCGATCAAGGTGCGCTATGTGTGGCTCAACCTCTCGCCCCATTCGGCGCGGATGGAGCAGAGTTTCTCCACCGATGAGGGCAAGACGTGGGAAGTGAACTGGATCTGCGCGCTAACGCGTTGAGGCGCCTCAACCGGGCGGTCGGTGGTCCTCTGCCGGCGCGGCGTGTTCCGGGGCCGGTCTGGCTTCCGGGGCAGGTCTGGCTTGCGGCGCGGGTCGCGCTTGCGCGGCGGGTCTCGCCTCAGGAGCCATTCGCTGTTGCGGCGCGGGCCGTTCGACGGGCGCTGCCCGTTGCTGTTGCGGCCGCTCGGCAGGCGCCGCCCGTTCCATAGGCGCTGGCCGTTCGATAGGCGCCGCGCGTTGCGGCGCGGCGCGCTCCATTGGCGCCGCTCTTTCGGTCGGCGCGGCGCGTTCCGCGGGGGCCGGCCGACCAGGCTCGCTCATCCGGGGCGGCGCTTCGGTCATGGGCCGTCCCTCCGGCCCACGCGCGGCCCCCGCCGCCGGCTGGGGCGGAGGCGTGTAGGCGCCGCCCCCGCGCGCGGCGGTCACGCCGGCCGCGGCGTGGAGCTGCCCAGGCCGCTGCGTGGCGGCGATCGGCGGCGCGCCGCGGTTGGCGCTGGCCCGAAGTTGGGGTTCCGCTCTGGCGGCGCGCACGCCACGGACCTGGTCGGGGGTCGGCGGCGCGTGACGCGCTTGCGCCCCCTGGATCTGGCCCTGGCTCGGCTGGGCTCTCATACCCCCTGGGCCGCCGTTGTAGCTGGCCCGATCGCCGCTCGCCTGGAAGCTCTGGCTGTAGGTGTTCCCGAACTGCCGGCCGCCGAAGTTGTTGGCCTGACTGTTGTAATAGAACTGATTGCCCTGCCAGCGACCGCCGTAATAGCCATTGCCGCTATAGCCGAAGCCGTAGTTCACACCACCGTAGAATCCGATTTGTGGCCCCCAGTAACCGTCGCTGAACAGATACTGGCCGTTATAGTAACGCCAGTAGCCAGGCGTCCAATAATACCCAGACTGCGGCGGCTCGACCCAGGTGCCCGGCACCCAGTAGTAGTCGCTGCTGTCGTCACTCCAATTCCAATAGCCAGGCGTCCACATGTACCCGGGAGAAGGCGCCGGAGGCTGGTCGTAGTCGGGGATGGGCGGGGGCGCCGTCTGCGCCACGGCCTGGTACTCATTGCTGGGCGGCAGAGCGGCCTGGCCGCCGCCGGTCGCTTGCCCGGTGGTCGGCGCCACGGTGTTGTCCGCCGAGGGCTCAACAAAAGCGCCGTTGGCGTTCTGCGCCCCGCCGCCGTTCTGGTTGCAGGCGGCGAGCGAGAGCGCGGCCAGGCTGGCGGAAACGAGGGCCGCCGCCCGGAAAATCTGGGAATGGGTCATGGCCTTAAGAATACGTGGGAAGCCTCACTGTTCCATTTGAAGGCGGATTGGCCTGCGTCTGGACGAAACGAACCGGGAACGCGATAGTGCTCGCCGATGGACGGCGCCGGCCTTTCCCCGATCCTGCCGCCGGTGTTCGCGGATTGGTTCGCCGCGCGCGGCTGGGCCCCCAGGAGTCACCAGCTGGCCATGGTCGACAAGGCCCGGGCCGGCCGCCACGCCCTGCTGATCGCCCCCACCGGCGGCGGCAAGACCCTGGCCGGCTTCCTGCCCACCCTGATCGAGCTGACCGAACGACCGCCGGCCAACGCTCCGCGCGGCGTGCACACCCTTTACATCTCGCCGCTCAAGGCCCTGGCGGTGGATATCGAGCGCAATCTCGCCGCGCCGATCAGCGAGATGGGCCTCGCCATCAAGGCCGAGTCCCGCACCGGCGACACCGGCGTGGCGCGCCGCCAGCGCCAGAGGATCAAACCGCCGGACATCCTGCTCACCACCCCAGAGCAGCTCGCTCTGTTCCTCGCCTGGGAGGGGGCCCGGCTCTATTTCGAGGATCTCGCCTGTGTGATCCTCGACGAAGTTCACGCCATCTGGCCTTCCAAGCGCGGCGACCTGCTCGCCTTGGGCCTGGCGCGCCTGGCGCAGATTGCCCCGCGCCATCGCCGGGTCGGTCTTTCCGCCACGGTCGACGACCCAGATCTCATCCGCGCCTGGATGTCGCCGGGCGCGGCCGGCGAGGTGGACCTGGTCAGGGGCCAGGGTGGCGCGGCCCCGGTGGTCGACGTGCTGCTGTCCGAGGGCCAGGTGCCGTGGACCGGCCACACCGCGCGCCATGCCATGGCCGAGGTCTACGACGCCATCCGCCACGCCCGCACCGCGCTGGTCTTCGTCAACACGCGTTTTCAAGCAGAATTTGCCTTCCAGGAACTTTGGCGGCTCAACGACGACGACCTGCCGATCGCCCTTCATCACGGCTCGCTCTCGGCCGAGCAGCGCCGGCGGGTGGAAGCGGCGATGGCGCGCGGCGCGCTCCGGGCCGTGGTCTGCACCTCGACCCTCGATCTCGGTATCGACTGGGGCGACGTCGACCTGGTCATTCAGCTCGCCTCGCCCAAGGGCGCGGCGCGCATGGTCCAGCGCATCGGCCGGGCCAACCATCGCCTCGATGAGCCGAGCCGGGCTCTCTTCGTGCCGGCCAACCGTTTCGAGATGCTCGAGTGCCAGGCGGCGCGCGAGGCCATCGCCGAGAACAAGCTCGACCAGGAACAGCCGCGCACCGGCGCCCTCGACGTCGTCGCCCAGCACATCATGGGCCTGGCCTGCTCCGAGCCCTTCGATCTTCTGGCGCTCTACGACGAGGTGCGCAGCGCCGGCCCGTACAAGGCGCTGCCATGGGAAGACTTCGAGGCGGTGGTCGATTTCGTCGCCACCGGCGGTTACGCCCTGCGCACCTACGACCGCTTCGCCCGCATCGTGAAGGGGTTGGACGGCCTGTGGCGGGCGCGCACCGCCGACATCGTCCTGCGCCATCGCCTCAACGTCGGGGCCATCGTCTCACCGGCCATGCTCGATGTGCGCATCGCCGGTCGCCGCGGCCTACCTGGCCGCAAGCTCGGCGAGGTGGAGGAGGGCTATCTCGAAGTGCTCGAACCCGGCGACGCCTTCATCTTCGCCGGCCGCACCTGGCGGCTGGTGGGCGTCACCGGGACCGACGTGCTGGTCACGCCGGCCGAGGGTCAGGAGGCCAAGATGCCTTCCTGGGGCGGCTCGAAATTCGCCCTCTCGACCTTCCTCGCCCGGCGGGTGCGCGAGATGATGAGCGACGAGGCTCACTGGGCGGTCCTGCCGGACGACGTGCGCGAATGGCTGGAGCTGCAGCGCGACCATTCAGCCATTCCGTCGACGGACGAAATGCTTCTGGAGACCTTTCCGCGCGGCGCGCGCTATTTCCTGATCTGCTATCCGTTCGAGGGGCGGCTGGCCCACACCACGCTGTGCATGCTGCTGACCCGCCGCCTGGCGCGCCTCGGAGTCGGGCCGCTCGGCTTCGTCGCCAACGACTATGCGCTCGCCGTCTGGGCGATCAGGCCGATGGATGGCCTCGACCTGGCCGAACTCTTCGCCGAGGACATGCTCGGCGACGACCTCGAGGCCTGGCTCGCCGAGAGTTCGATGATGAAGGCGGCCTTCAAGGGTTGCGCGCTGATCTCGGGCCTGATCGAGCGGCGCTTTCCTGGCGCCCGCAAGACTGCCCGCCAGGTGATCTTTTCCACCGATCTCGTCTACGACGTGCTGCGGCGCCACCAGCCGGACCACCTCCTGCTGCGCTGCGCGCGCGAGGACGCGGCCCACGGCCTGATCGACGCCGCGCGACTGGGCGACTTGCTGCGGCGGATCAGGGGCCGCATCCGGCACCTCGCTCTGCCGCATCTCTCGCCGTTTTCGGTCGCGGTAATGATGGAGATTGGCAAGCAGACCTCGCCTGGCGACGCCCGCGACCAGATCCTGGCCGCGGCGGAGGCCGATCTCGTGGCCGAGGCGCTGGCGTGAGCGGGCTCGATCTCGCGTTGGCCGGGGTCCGTGTGACGGCGCGGGTCAGCGGGGCCTTGTTCGTCGAAGCCCGGCGCGCGCTCATCGTCGCCGACCTGCACTTGGAGAAGGGCTCGGCCTTCGCCGCCCGCGGCCAACTGCTGCCGCCCTACGACACCGCTGAAACCCTGGCGCGGCTGGAGGCGGAGGTGGCGACCTTGGCGCCGGCCCTGGTCATCCTGCTGGGCGACACGCTGCATGATGGCGGGGCGGAAGATCGGATCGCCGCCGCCCACGCCGCGCGGATCGTCGCCCTGGCTCGTGGTCGCACCCTGGTCTGGATCGCCGGCAACCACGACGCCGCCGGCCCCCGCGATCTTCCCGGCGAGACCTGTGAGTCGCTGGCGCTGGCCGGCCTGCAGCTGGTCCATGAGCCCGCGGCGCGGCCGGCGCCAGGCGAGGTCGCCGGCCACCTGCATCCCTGCGCGCGCGTCCCGGGCGCCGGCGGCCGGCGGCGCTGTTTCGCCACCGACGGCGAGCGGATCATCCTGCCGGCCTTCGGCGCTTACGCCGGCGGCCTCAACGTCCGCGACCCGGCCATCCGCGGCCTGCTCGGCCCGAGGAAGCTGGCGGCGGTGCTCGGCGCCGGCCGCGTCCACGCCATTCCATGGCGGCGGTTGGGGGGAGACTAGGCAGGAACCGCCGTCGCCAGGCCGAGCGTCGCGGCGGCGTTGGCGAGGCGGCGATCAAGCGTCGCCAAGGTGTGGCCGCCGCGCAGGCAGGCGGCGAGGTGCAGAGCGTCGAGCCCGCGCAGGCCGAGTTCAAAGCGACGGACGATAGCGTCGGCGGCTCGGAAATCAGCCGCCTCGACCCGCCCGGCGGCGCCCATGGCCCCGCGCCACACGTCAAAATCGGCAAGGATTGTGGCGGCCGCGTGGACCGAAATCTGACCCATCCGCACGAGCCGCGAGATGGCCGACGACACTTCTATCGCTGCGAGATCTCCGACGATTGGACGCTCTGTTTGGCGCTCGACGAGCCGTTCGACAGCCGCGGCGGAAGGTTCTCGCACGAGCGTGGGCACGATCACGCTCGCGTCGAGATAGAGGCTCAACCCTCGGGATCCTCATAGATCATATTGAGCAGTTCGACCGAATTCGGCGCGCCGGGTTTGGGGGTCACGCTGCGGGATATCAACCAGCGCGTCATCGCCTTGAAGTCCGAGGTGTCGGCAGGCCGGTCGGCCGGCGCCGGCCTGAGCTCGGCCACCGGCTTGCCATGGCGGGTGATGATCACTTCCTCGCCGGCCATCGCCTTGTCGATGAGGCCGGGGAGGCCGTCCCTGGCCTGGGCGACGCTGTAGACGGCCACGGCGAGCTCCTATGGAATATGTCCATAATATATGGACAATTCTCGAAGCCTGTCGAGGGCGCGCGCTCATTGGAAACGGGCAATGCGCTCGGCGAGGGCCCGCGCCTCGGCCAAGTCGTGGCCGAGCAGGGAATCGAGAACCCTGTGTGACAACGGCGAGCCGGCCAGGCGGGGGCCGATCGCCCGGCCGGCCAGAAGGGCGGCCGGGATGAAAGCCAGGCCCGCGGCCAGGTTGATGGCCATGAACGTCGGCATGAAGGTCGAGACCGAATAGAGATCGACCCCCAGCAGGCCCTTGAAGACCACGATCGCGAAGGGAATCCACCACACCACCTGACCGGTGAGCAAGGCCCAGCGCAGCGAGCGCGCGCGGGCGATCCGCAGCTTGGCCAGATGTGGCTGCAGCTCCGTCGGCGGACGGCTGAAGTCCACGGCAAGCAGGGCTTCGCGCTCGCGCAGCGTCACGACGCCCATGATCAGTGTCCACACCTGCAGCGCCAGAGCCGGAACGAAGAACCGCCATTGGTCGAAATGAGCGGCGAGGAAGGCGCCGAAGGCGGCCAGGAAGGCGATCCAGATCGCCAGATCCAATCCCCGGAAGGCGCCCGCGCGGCGCAACGCCGCCTTGCCGCCATCGATGGCGCTCCAACGCTGCAGGTCGACGTTGAGCCTTAGGGCGTCCGTCAGGCGCCGATCGCGCTCGGCCCAGTCGGCGCGGAGGGTCTCGAGTTCAGTCATCTGGCCCATCTCCCTGGAGGTCGGCTTGGGTTTTCAATCGGGTTCGGATGCGGGCCAGCCGCGTGCCGATGTTGCTGGGGGTCGTCCCCAGGATCTCGGCGATCTCGGCGTGGTCGTAGCCTTCAAAGTAGAGCAGCATCAGAGCCCGGCTCAGCTCATCCAGGTCGTCGATCAGCGCCCTCAGAACGCGGCTGCCCCGATCGTCGGAGTCGAAGTCGGCCACCTCCAGCCCCAGCTCGATCGGCAGGGTGTCGCGGATCCGGCGGCCTTCACGGCGGTGAAACGAGATGGCGACGTTGGTCGCCACGCGCCAGGTCCAGGTCGCGACGCTGGAGCGTCCATCGAACCGATCGAAAGCGCGCCAGAGCTGGAACGCCATTTCCTGAACGAGGTCGCGGCGATCCTCAGGATCGCGGCAATAGACGTAGGCGACCTTGTAGAGCGTGCCCTTCTGGCTTTCGAGCAGCGCCGCGAACCGAGAGGTGGCGCTGGTTGGTTTCGGGGCGGCGAACTGGGTCATTCAACTCGTTAGTCGCCGCCAATGCGGGATTCGTCACACGGCGGCGTCAATTGTCGACCGGGAAGACCCAGTTTTGGGGAAGTGAGTCAGACCCCCGCGCATCCTGCGCCTTCGCGCGCGCGCCGCACCGCGAGCAACAAAAACGGTCGGCTGGCGCTTGAACATGCATGCCGCCTCGCTCGACGACCGAACATTCGCGGCGACGCTCGGAGCCAAGCCGATTCCATGTCGCGTGGGTCCAGGCGCCGCGGTTCGCTCGCAACGTTGCGGTTTCCTCGCCGACGTTCCTTTTCGACCTGGGCTTGCTCTTCCTGTTGGTTCGACGCGCTCACCTCGACTACCTGGTCGCAACGGTCGTCTCTTTCCTGATCGCGCATGGGCTGAGCTACTTCCTGGCGCGGTGGTTGGTGTTCGCCGGGACCAAACGCAGCTTGAGCGCTGGCCTCATATATTTCCTGGCTATCGCGGTGCTCTCCGCGTTTGCCGTGGCGCTTTTGATGTGGCTGGCGGTCAGCCTGTTGCATTTCGACGTGATCTTGAGCCGCATCGGTGCAGCGAGCATCGTGGGCGTCGGCGGGTATCTGTTGAACCTCATGGTCAATTTTCGCGTCGCTCACACGCCGGGCGCGCCGCCGCGCCTGGGCCGCCAGCGGACCGGTCGTCAAAGACCTGTGTAGATCGGACAGCGGCGTCACGCGGAAAGCGGAGCCGGCGGTCAACGCCCCCAGCAACCCTGGCGCTCCGGCCCGCGCGCAGCTCAACCAATCGTCTGGTCAATATTTTTCCATTGGTTGTAACAATTGATCAGCGTGAAACGATAAGCGGTGTAACCCAAACGTAACAGCTGGCTATTTGGTGGTAAAGTTGAGCCGCAACCATGTTGAATGGCTTCAACATATGGGCGTAGCAAGCAGGTTGCTGGCGGCTCCAAATGGAAATTGCCGTTCATTTTGAGCGGACACGCCAAGGGACGTTTCCGAGCGAGGAGAATATCTTGGCGATGACGCATCGAATTCTCTTCGCTTCTTCCGCGATCGCGGGCCTCACGCTCGCTGGCGCCGCGCTCGCCCAGGCTGCGGCCCCCAACTGCCCGGCATCGAGTCCCAACTGCCAAACCGGGCAGAATTCGCCCGCCGCGGTCTCCGAAGTCGTCGTCACCGGTTCGCGCATTCCCGTCGCGAACCTGACCTCGGTCCAGCCGGTCACCACGCTTTCCGGCGTCGACATCCAACAGCGCGGCATCACCAACATCGCCGACGCCATCAACCAGCTGCCGATCACCGGCGCGGGCGTCATCCCGGTCGGCGCCCAGGCCTCCTTCGGCGTCGGGGTCAACTACATCGACCTGTTCAGCCTCGGCAGCCAGCACACCCTGACGCTGATCAGCGGCTACCGCGCGGTGACCGACAATCCGACCAACATCTTCGCCAACACCGGGGGCACCCAGGTCGATATCAACGACCTCCCGACCCTGTTTCTGGACAGGACAGAGATCGTGCCGGCCACCGGCGCCGCCGTCTACGGCACCGACGCCGTCGCCGGCGTGGTCAATGTGATCATGAAGCGGAAGTACGTCGGCGAAGAGATCAACGTCCAGGGCGGCTGGTCCACCTACGGCGACGCCCCGCACTACACGGTCGAGGCCGCGATCGGCCACAATTTCCTCAACGACAAACTCAATGTTGCGGTCGACTTCCTGTGGGATCAGACCAGCAACGTCCTCAATTCCGATCGGCCGTGGACCGCCCAGCAATTGGCGTTCGCGCCCAACCCCAACCCCGCGGCCGGCGCCAATGGGATACCGTCGCAAATCGTCATCCCCAACAACCGGTTTGCGGGCGTGACCGAGTGGGGCGTTCCCTACAACTTCTACACCGGCAATCCGCTCACCCTGGCCAACGGCCAACCTGCGCAGTTCGCCCCCGGCGGCAGTCTTGTGCCGTTCAATCCGGGGACGCTCTATGGCGCCTGCTTCAACCAGATCGTCGGTTGCGCCGAGTCGGGCGGCGACGGCCTGAACTTGGCCCCCCTGACGATGTTGCAGACTGGCGTCGACCGCAAAATCGTCAACGCCATGGCGACCTACGATTTCAGCGATCACCTGCACTTCCACGCCACCTTCAACTATGCCGACGTTTACGCAGCCAGTCTCGACGAACCCAATTTCGCCGCGATCGCCTTCGGCGAGTCGCCCGCGTTCAACGCACCCGTGCCTGGCTTGGCGGTGCTGATCTCGCCGCAGAACGCCTACCTCACGCCCCAGGCCCAGTCCGTCCTCGCTGCGAACGGCGTCGACGCCAACGGCTTCTACCTGTCGCGGTCCAACTCGGATGTCGCCCAGGCTCCGTTCAGCCAGGCGAGCCAAACCTTCAACGTCAACTTCGAGCTTTCCGGCGACTTCAGCATCTTCCACCACAGCTTCAACTGGACGGCGGATTGGGCGCGCGGCGAAAACTGGTCGCAGTTCAACAGCCCGAACATCGTCTACGGCAATGCGGCCAGCGGCGGATCCGTGCCCGACCTCTTTGGCTACGCGCTCGATTCGATCATCGGCCCCAACGGCCAACCCATGTGCCGCGTGACTGCGGAAAACCCCGGCTCGACCAGCCCGTATATTTCGGGCTGCGTGCCCTTCGATCCCTTCGGCAGCCCCGCCAGCAACGCCGCGTCGGTAAAGTATTTCACCGCCAACTTCGGCGATCATTCCTTCAACCGCCTGGACGATGGCCAGATCAACGTCTGGACCAACCTCTTCAAACTCCCGGCCGGCGACGCTCGGCTCTCGCTGGGCTTCGAATACCACCGCGATGCGGCCAGCTTCACGCCTGATCTCGCCTCGGCTGAAGGCACCGGCTACAGCATCCCGATCAACGGCCAGAAAGGCTCCGAGGTTTCCGACGAATACTATGTCGAGGGCACGCTGCCGATCCTCGGCCCCGGCTTCAATTTCCCCTGGGGGGCCTACAGGTTCACGCTCAACGGCGCCTACCGGCACGTGAGCAATTCCCTCGCCGGCGATAACGAAGCCTGGAACTACGGCGGCGAATTCTCGCCCATCCCCGACATCACCCTGCGCGGCAGCCGCAGCAAGACCTTCATGGCCCCGCCCCTGACCGACCTCTTCGCCTCGAGCACATCCGCCTATGACACCGGTGAGGACCCCTGCCAGGCCAGCAACATCGACACCGGCCCCAACCCCAAGGTCCGGCAAGCCAACTGTCTGGCCGCCTTCACCGCCCTCGAGGGTGGTAACGCGGCGGCCGGCGCCGCCTCTCTGGCCGCGTTCAATAACTCACTCGTGGAAGTCGACACGATCCCCGTCACGGTCAGCGGCAATCCGAATCTCAAGAACGAAATCGGCAACTCCTGGACCTACGGCCTGCTCCTGCAACCGCGGTGGATCCCCGGATTGACGCTTTCCGGCGACTACATCGAGATCAACATCAGCAACGAGATCGAGTCCGCCACCGTCGGCGTCCTACTCGAGCAGTGCTACGATACGCCTAACTATCCCAGCGCCACGTGCTCGGACTTCACCCGGGCCGGCGCCGGCCCCAACATTGGCCAGGTGCTCAGCGCCAACGAGGGCTTCATCAACGCCGGCTACGCTCACTACGCCGGGGCGGAGTACAAGCTCGACTATTACCGATACATCAATCGCCTGCCGTTCGTGCATACGGACAATGATCTGGGCATGTTCGACTTCAACGTCGATGTGGTCAACAACCGACGCTACATCACCTCCGTGTCGGGCCTGGGTTTCGACGCCATCAATACCGCCGGCGCATTCGCCGGCAGCACCTCGGAAGGCATGCCGCGCTGGCGGTGGATGGCCCAGCTCACCTACAAGAAGGGGCCGTTCCGCTTCGGCTGGACGACCCACTACGTGGGCGTCACCTATTTCGATCTCACTTTCACCAGCGACAACCAAGAACCACTCAAGGTGCACCAGTACTATAGTCACGACCTATCGCTGGCTTACGACATCATTCCTCGGCTGACGCTGACGCTCAACATCAATAATATCACCAACCAGGCGCCGCCTTATCCGGTCGGCACCTATCCGATCGGCTACTACGACTACATGGGCCGGTACTACACGCTCGGCGTGCACGCCAAGTTCTAGTCAGCGCTGCCGCGCGGCCTAGAGCGAGTTGAGGTTAGACGACTCCATAGCCTGAGTTCTTGAGATAGTTGGCGCACTCGGCCGGATCGTAGGTATCGAGGAGTTGGCCAGTGACTTTGAGGAGCGCGTCGTAGGAGCGGG
>Ga0302311_10000319_pt1 | contig 60571 bp, 53 predicted proteins | sample III_Palsa_N1_3_FD_200449 | JGI IMG/M metagenome (GOLD analysis project Ga0302311, IMG submission 200449) | Peat permafrost microbial communities from Stordalen Mire near Abisko, Sweden - III_Palsa_N1_3 | ecosystem: Environmental > Terrestrial > Soil > Palsa > Peat permafrost | place: Sweden... | reverse complement strand
TCCATCGGCTCGTTGCAACAGTGGCAATACATTCACCCCACTCGGATCGGAAGCCGCTTCCCAGGCGGCCAATTTCAAGAGCGCGGACGAATCCGACAGGGCTGCGGCCGAGCGAAGGTCGGAAAGGCGGCGCAAGTCCACCAGTTCAGTAAGAGACAACGACCGCGAGATGAGCAGACTAGTCTCTCGAAGGCCGCTAACAGTGGGATGACTGAGATACTCGATACCGAGCTTCAAGTGCTTCGAGAAGCCGGCCGTACCTTTCAAATAGTGCTCGGCAACGACCTGACGGGCAAGATGATCACCGGACCGCGCATTCGCCAACAACCGCAGGCATTCCCTCTTCATGACTTGTAATCCCCGGTAGTCAATACGATGAAGATTCGCTGTCTATCGTGCATCCACCATGTCATGCCTCTGGGGCAGACACCGATCGATTGCGGTGCAACGAGAGTGCGGGTCGAAGGCAATCGCCGATACCAACGCGTTCGTGCAGTACAGAGTCAGCGAATCAGGTAGCCAATCGGAACGTCGCGACCAACTTGGTCAGCCGCAGTGCCTGCTCGCGCAAGGATTCCGCAGCCGCCGCCGACTCTTCCACAAGGGCGGCGTTCTGTTGTGTCATCCGATCCAGTTCCCCAGCGGCAGCACTGACGCGGTCAAGGCCGGTACTCTGAGCCGCAACTGCGATCTGAATTTCCCCAACCGTATTGGCTACGCGACGAGCTCGTAGGACAACCTCACCCATCGCATCGCCTGCGGTCGTCGCGCGATCGGTACCTTCTGATACCTCCTTAGCACTGGCGCTAAGCAACATGCCGATTTCCTTGGCAGCGGTGGCACTGCGCCCGGCCAGTTCGCCTACTTCGGTGGCCACAACGGCGAAGCCTCGGCCATGCTCCCCAGCGCGAGCCGCTTCCACGGCCGCGTTCAGCGCAAGTATTTTAGTTTGCAGCGCAATACCGTCGATCACAGCGGTAATTTCAGCGATGCGGACGCTGCTCGTGCGAATTCCCTCCATAGTCGTGCTGACGACGCTGACAAGACGCCCGCCTTCTTCGGCTAAGGCCGCGGCATCGCTCGCCATCTCACTGGCCGTGTTCGCGAAGTCGGCTGACTGCGACATCTTTGCGGTGAGTTGAAGCAGGGAGCTGGCGGTGACCTGCAAATTTCCTGAGGCGCTTTCGGTACGTACCGATAGGTCCAGGTTCCCCGAGGCCACCTCGGTGCTCGCGTTCTCGATTGATTCGGCGCACAGACGCATCTCAGCCACCAAGACGCTCAGATTGCCCTGCATGGACATCAGGGCTGTCAGCAATCGGCCAACCTCGTCGTATCTCTGGACTTCGATGAGCGTACTCAAGTCGCCGGCGGCGATTCGCTCCGCCATTTCTGTGGCACGATCGATCGGCTGCTTGACGCCCCGTGCAATACGCCGTGCCAGCGCCGCTCCCATCAGCAAGGCGACCCCGACCAGGATGATCACACCAGTGAACGCGCGTCGCTTGGACGCCTGAGCTTGCGCCACCGCTTGGGAATTCTGCGCGGTGTTCAATGCGATTAAGGCCTGAACGTTCTTCCGCCAGTCCTGTTCGACCGGCCCAACCCGCTGGGCCAACGTCGTACTCGCATAGACTACCGAGCCTTCTTTAGCTTGCTCGACAGCCTTCATCAGAAGGGGTTGGGTCTTACGGGCACCCTCGGCTACAGTCAGCATGAGTTGACGTTCGGAACCAGCATCAACGCCCAAGGACTCAAACGAGTTGACTGCTGATGCATAGTGTTTGGCCGCCGCCTGGAGACTGCTCAGTTCCGTCTCGACAACGTCGTGGTCAGTGATCGACGCGACTGAGAGCAGGGTCAGGGACCGCGCACGTATCGCCAATTCATTGATGGCGTTCATCATCTCTTGCCCGCGCAGGATTTTCACATCGTTGATATCGACGATACGCTCCATTCGTCTGGCCTGAGCCTCGAATTCGGCCATGCACCAGGCCGCGACAAGTACCATGAGCACAAGCAGTAGGCCGTGACTCAGCAATAGCCTTTGCCCGATGTTAAATCGCATGAGTGTCTTCTTCATGGAAGGCGTGTTTCGAAAGCTGGAAGATGACATGGATTGCTCACTATTGACGGCTGCTCGAACCAGAGTTCGGACTCAGTTGACGGAACCGGAGGCAGGCTCTGAATGGATTCTCCGGGATCATCAAAGATCGCCGGTCGGTCACTTGACGCACCTTGATGTCAGGTGTCTGGCTTATCTGTCGGAGGGGAGGTGATCATCGCGCCAGAGTCGCAAGGTCGATATATCGACTTTGAAACGTCGCGCCAAGAGCAGACTCGTAGCCGCGAAGCTAAGGCACAGGCCGAACCAGATGCCGTTGCCTTGCCACCCAAGGCTATAGCCACACACGAGCATGCCTGGTATGCCTATAAGCCAGTAGCCGATAGACGTGTTTTTCAGGCCGCCGTTGGTGTTACCAAGCCCGCGCAAGAGCCCGACGAGAATGTTCTGTGCGCCTTTGAAAAATTGATGGGCGATGGCAAACCAGAGTAGCGTTGTCGCCTCCGCAATGACCACGAGGTTGTGCTGTGCGCCGAGAAATGGGAAAAGCACGACCTGAGGAAAGGTCGCATAAAGCAGCCCGATCAGGAACATGATGGTGAAGCTGATCGTGAGGGCTCGGCGGGCGATGCGGCCAATCTCGTCGTGTCGACCATGTGCCAACATGCGACTAACCAGGATCGACGCGCCGTGCGAAAGCCCGATGTTAAATTGGTAGGCAATATAGGCGAGTTGATTGACGACGTTTGAGGCGGCCAATGCCACGGGTCCGAACGTGCCCATGAAGAGGGTCGCCATCGACGTCAACGCCGCCTCCGAGCCGTAGGTCAGCGCGATCGGAACACCCATCCGCACTATTCGTCCAACGGTAGCGGACTGCGCCCGCCAGCCATCGAGTGCGAGGAGCGAGCTCATCTGCGGATCGCGACGCACTGTGCGAAGGTACGTCAGGAGTGTCCAGAACTGTACAAGTGTGGTGGATAGACCGATGCCCGTCAGACCAAGCCGTGGGACACCAAACCATCCATATATAAAAAGCGCGTTGAGCAATGCGTTGATGCCGATCGAGGTCAGGGCAACGCTCAGGAGCGAGCCTGCGCGTCGCAAGCCAACTGCAAACTGACGTAGTACATTGAGCCATAGCATGGCGAAAAGGCCAGGCATAAGGGCAAGCATGACGGGCCGAGCGAGATCGACTATGGCCGGCTCCTGTCTGGACCAAGGAAGGAAAAGTCCCACGACTAAAAGCAGCGCTCCTCCAAGGATGGCGCTAAGTGTCGCAATCAACATCGCGGCTCGCAGAAGATCTGCTATCTCGTGCTCCGCCTGGTGATCCAGATCGCCAGTACCGGTGCGTCGCTCTCCACGCGCCACCGCACTTGCGACAAGATTGCCCACTCCCGTTACCATGCCTACGCACATGGTGCGCAGCTGGTTGTAAAGCAAGACGGCCAGGCCGCCTGCTGCAACGGCTTTCACGCTGAGCAAGCCCATCATCATGAGGTCTATGCTTGTGAGGGCGATTTGAGCGAGCTGAAGGCCCGTGATGGGCGCGGCCAGCCGCATGATTTCAAGGTGCCGGCAAAGCTCATGATTCAGATTGAGAGCCGCGCTAGCCCGCACTGACGGCATGTTAAAAAAGCTCATAAGTCCCTCTCAGATAGCTCCGCAGTCGTCAGCAATGCATTTGGCCGCGATGACGTGGCTCGACCGACAATCGTCTTATGGCGTCGATCGAGCCGTCAGCCCGCGTTTAGAACCGATGCGTCATGCCTACGATGGCTGCGGATTGACGCTTGTTCGACGAATACGACGAACCGATCAGATCTGCGACTGCAGTCTTGCCCGTCGAATCGACACCTGAAGCACTTTCGAAGAAGCCGTTCACATAGGCCGAAGTGCGCTTCGAAAACGCATAGATGGCGCCCAGATTGACTTGCCTGTAGCTGGCGCCCTCGTACGCACCTGCACCGTCATTGCGGGTATAGATGTAGGCGCTTCCCAGGGTCAGCGTCGGCGTCAATGCGTATTTCAGGTTCAGTTCGCCGGAATTGAAGGTCGCAGTGCCACCGTGATACACGGTGCCGAAGCTGCCCACCGCGTTGATCTCGCCCAAGCCGCGAAACTGCGTGTTGGAATAAAGCGCGGCGAGGGTGGCGTTCCCCAAAGCGTAGGAACCACCCGCAACGAGGATGTTCTGGGACGACGCCGACGCATAGCCGCCGAAAATGCGATTGGTGATGTTGTTAACGGCACCCGTTGCCGACGAGGACGGCGTCGACGAATTGCCGAGATCTCCGTAGGTGGCGTAGTACGGGTCCTTCGTGAACATGTAGCTCGCGGCGAGCTTCATCGGGCCGTTCACGTACGAGACGCCGGCGTCCGCGACCTCGTTATTGGACAGTTTGCCCGTCTGGCCGCCGACGCTGTAAAGCAGGCCGACGTTGAGGCCGGCGAGGCTCGGGCTCTGATACTTGATCGCGTTCTGGATGCGATTTGTCGTGTCAACGTTGTCCACGTCAGAAGCGCGCGTACCGTAGCTGAGACCGTTGGCGGCCCAGTCAGCGCCCGAGGCCAGCGAAGAGGTGGCGTCGTTGCTCACCGAATATTGCCGACCAAAAGTCAGCGTACCGTAGTCGTCGCTCTTCAAGCCGAGGAATGCCTTCCGTCCGAAAAGTAGACCACCTTGCGACAACCCGCCGGTGGGAAGTGAGAATCCGCCCTCCAGCGTGAAGAGTGCTTTGAGCCCCCCACCCAGGTCTTCGTTGCCCGTCACGCCCCATCGCGATGAGTTCGCACTCGACTCGCCGATCAGCTTGCCGCCCTTGATGTTGTTGTTGTACAGCAGGCCTGCGTCCACGAGCCCGTACAGCGTGACGTTGCTCTGGGCGTGCGCGATCCCGGCGAAGGCCATCATTGCCAGGACAACAGTACTTTGATATTTCATTTGAAACTCTCCAATGTATAAGCGAGGATTTATCCCCATCGAGAATGTCGAAACGCCGACACATGCGTAACCACTCCGGCTTCGAAGACGAAGCGAAGGATCAATTTCCTGCGGGAAGCTGAACCGAGATCAGGGACTCGGCGCACCACGTTCGACGGCCGGTATTCGCGTCTTTGGTACGATCTGGTGCGAACGCTTCAATGACTCCTGATGTGCTGCTCTAGCGCGCTTAACTTCCCATGAGCTTGCCTTTGGCCCACACGGTGGGTTAAAGTAAAATAATCGACAAAGTGATACCCTGGCGAGCCAAGCGAATTGCTTGGCACCACTCCGCAGAATCACGTGGACACAGCAAAGCTCATCTCGGTCGTGCGAGAAGTCGTTGCGGTGCAATGGATGCGTTCGGTTCCTACATTTCGATTCCTTTCAAGCCGCTTGTTTTCTGTTCGACGCGTTAGCGCATCAAGCTTCTGCAGCGATTGCCGTTATCTCCACCAACAAGCCCGGCCATGCCAAACGTGCCTCGACAGTGGTTCGCGCCGGCGCCATACCTTGCGGGATCCAGGCCTCCCAGGCCACGTTCATCGCCGTGAAATCGGCCATTGATCTCAAATGGATCACGGCGGAGATCAGGTGTGTCCGATCGCTGCCAGCCTCACCCAAAAGCGTGTCAACGCGCGACAGAACTTCCTTCGTCTGCTCGGTGATGTCGGTCGCGGCACTTCCCGCCGCTGTCTGGCCGCATAGATAGATCAGTCCGCGATGGCGCACGATCTTGCTCATGCGGGCATTCGTGTGGTGTCGGTGGATCGGTTCACTCAAGGCGGTGGTTCCTTCCCTGCAGGCGTGTTCAGATTGGCGATAGATGACAAGGGAACCGGCTTGAGCGGAGCACGGATTCGGTAAGCACCGATCTCGGCTGGCGTGCGGCTCAGTGCCTGGGCAAGTAGTTGACTGACGACGATCCCGCACTGCCGCCCTTGGCAAGGCCCCATGCCGCAGCGGCTGAGGAACTTCGTTTGATTTGGCCCTTCGCATCCGAGGCGAGCCATCTCGCGCACCCGACCAGCGCTGACTTCTTCGCAGCGGCAGACGATCGTGTCGTCAGCGGGCGTATTGATCCACGTGGGCGGCCGATAGAGGGCGTCGAGAAAGGGACGGATCCGTCGTTGGCGAGTGAGGGCGCGGAGTTCTGGTGCCGCGAGACGATCGCGCTCGTGATCTGACAACCGTTGCATGGCGTGTGCGGCGCCGAAGGCGGCAATCCTGCCGCTAGCTTCGGCGGCAATCGCACCCGCTATCGATGCACCGTCGCCGACGATCCAAAATCCAGCGAGCGACGTCTGGCCCCATGCATCGACACGTGGGTGCCATGCGAGTTGCTGGTCATCCCATGCGTGATCGACCCTAAGCAGCCGGCTGAGCTGGGTATTGGGCACCACCCCATGATGCAGCAGCACCGTGTTGGCCTCCAGCCGCACGGGCCGTCCCCCGACTTCGAAACGCAAGGCGTGCGCGCTGCACGTGCCTTCAACAGCCAACGCCATCGCCTGTGAGTACCGATGAATTCCAGCTGCGCGCAACCGGCGCATCATCTGCAGCCCCTTCGTCAGGTATTCAGGCGCAAGCAATGCCGAAGGAAAATGCGGCAAGGCAGCGAGGCGGTTCCCGCCGGGCGATGTCTCCACGAGTCCGACGATGTCCGCGCCTGCATCCAACAGTTGGCAGGCGACAAGGAGGAGCAGAGGGCCCCCGCCCGCGAGCACAATCGGACCTGCTGGGATGGCGCCGCTGCTTTTCATAGCAATCTGTATAGCGCCCGCATTGAAGACCCCCGGCAGCGTCCAGCCAGGCAATGGCGATGGCCTTTCCATGGCCCCGGTCGCTGAAATCAGATGCGCCGCTCGAAGGCGTTCAGAGCTGCCGTTCCGGAGCACGGTCACTGTGAGATCGGGTGCGACATCCCAGACGAGCGAATCATGGCGAACCTCGACACTCGAGCGAGCCAGTTGTTCGACCAGGACACGACCGCGCGTGTAATCTGGGCCGAGCAAGTCGGCAACGCGAGCGTCGGCCGCCCCTACGTTGCGGTAGATCTGCCCCCCGGCCTTGAGTTGTTCGTCGACGAGTACCGTACGTAGTCCCAGGGAGTCCCCGGACAATGCAGCCGCGATTCCGGCCGGTCCGCCGCCGATGACAATCAGATCATGGGTCATTCCGCGCCTTCCTTCGGAGCTGCGCCCATCGGCAGGGTGACACTCATTCCTTCGCGGACCTCGACCATGCAGGACTGGACGTTTCGATGCCCGTCTACATCTACTAGGCAATCGAAGCAGACCCCCATCAGGCACAGCGGCGCGCGCGGCGCCCCCGAGACGGGGGTGCGTCGAAATGGCGTTACGCCCGCAAGAAGAAGCGCCATCGCTACGGTGTCGCCCTGGGAGGCATGGATCTCGCGCCCTTCGAGGCGAAGCGTGATCACGCGCCGCGGCGCCGTCTGGTCAATCAGCTTGAACATCGAACCGCTCCGCCTTGAATCCGCGAATGTCCGCCGACTCGACGCCGCCGCGTATCCAATCCGCAAGGGGGCCGGCGTGCTGCGCCGTCAGGCTGATACCGCTATGGCACGTGACCAAGAAGGCGCCCGGGCATTGCGTCGAGGCTTGATAGATCGGTAGCCCGTCCGGACTAAGGATGCGCAGGGCGCCCCACGTCCGCACAACGTTCACGTTGTCGAGCAACGGGAAGAGGCGGCGCGCCCGATCGGCGATGCGAGCCAATTGATCGACGGTGGTGCCGTCGTCCAGCCCAACGTCCTCTTTCGAGTCACCGATCTGCACCACGCCCTCCCCCGTTTGCCGCACCTGCGCGGTCGGATGCCGCAGGAAAGGGGGCAGTCGCTCCGTGACGAGAATCTGCCCGCGATTCGGAGCCAGCGGTGCCTTCAACCCCACCGCCGGGGCCAGCATCTTGTTGCCCAGCCCCGCGGCCAACACGAGGTGTGGTGCGACGTGCTCGAGGCCGCCGACCTGTACGTGAAAGAGCCCGTTTCGATGCTCGATCCCGTCGACCCGCGCGCCTGCCCGGTAGTCGACACCGAAGGACTTGCAGCCCTGCAGCAGCGCACGAAGAAGGCGCAGCGGACTGACGTGCCCATCGAGCGGACAGTAGGTGCCGCCGACCACCGCGGAGCCGAGCTGAGGCATCATCTCGCGCAAAGCGTCGTGATCAAGCACTTCGAATGGATACGCCTCATCGAGTCGCTGCCGCAGCGATTCAAGCTTGTCGCGCTGGCTGAGTAATTCACGTTCGCTTAGGTACATCGACAGGCCGCCGATTTGCGACAACTCCAGATCGATCCCTGTGCGCGCTTCCAGTTCTGCAGCGAATGCCGGCCAGCGACGCGCAGAATCCATCGTCCAGCGCGCATAGGACGGGTTCGTCGAGCCCTTGCCTTGCACCCAGATCAAGCCGAAGTTGCCGCGCGCGGCGCGCAAGGCGTCATCGCCTTCGTCGAGCACCTTGACGCGATCGCCAGCGCGTGCCAGGCCGTAAGCCAGCGATAGCCCGATCACGCCTCCACCGATCACCAGCGCATCGACTTCCTCGATCGTCTTCACATCATGTCCCCTGCGTTGACTCGCGAGACCCGCTCAACGCTCGATCGTCTGATTCCAGCGCGCGTTCCACGCGGGCCGGTTCGCATTGATGCTGGACCAATCCACTGTGATCGCGTTCTTGAGCCAGCCGTTCATTTGCGCCACCCGTGCCACGTCTTCCCCATCGACGGGGGCCTTGGTGTTCGTCGGCACCGCATTCCCATACTTCAGCATGTTCGCCTGCGCGAGGGGGCTCAACAAGAACTCAGCGAGCTTCTGCGACAGTTCGGGTTCGCTGTTGTTCGCGATGACGCACTGAGCGACCATCAGCACGACGGCGCCTTCCTTCGGTTGGGCGTATTCCACTGGAATGCCACGCGACTTCAATGCCGCCACGGTGCTGACGGTCATCGGAAATAGGGCCGCCTCGCCGGTCTGCACCATCTCCGAGATCTTGGAAGAATTGGGCGTGTACTCAAGGACGTTCGGCCCTACCGTCGAGGGCCAAGCCTTGAATCCGGGCTCCACATTCTGCTCATTCCCGCCCTTGATGCGGTTGAACATCAGGAAGCCGTGCAGACCGAATGACGACGAGGTGATCGACGGGAACACCAGCTTTCCCTTGTACTTCGGATCGGCCATGTCCATCCAGGAAGTGGGTGGCGCCCAGCCCTTCTCTGTGAACATCTTCCTGTTGTAAGCCAGCCCGGTCAGACCCAGGCTGACTGCCGTCGCCATGTCGCCCTTGAAGCGCGCGACCGGATACAGCTGCCGCAGGGTGTCGCTCGGCGGCTGCCTCTGGCACAGCCCCATGCTGATGGCACGCATCATGATTCCGTCGTCCAGGAGCATGACGTGCATCTGAGGCCTGTCCTTGTTGGCCTGCGCCTTGGCCAGGATGTCCGAGGAGGTTCCGGGCACCACGACGACTTTCACGCCGTTAAACTTCTCAAAGGCAGGAAAGACGAATTGCGTATATGACCGTTCCATCGTGCCGCCGTTCATGCCGATGTAAAGAGTCTTCGTCTGGGCCATCGCTGGTCCGCAACTCACGGCAGCGATCATGGCGGCCAGGACAACGGCGCGAGAAAGGGCGTGCGAATTGGAAATGGCTTTGCTCATGCGATGCTCCTTGATTGGGATGGGGGGATCGTGTCCAAAAAGCGGTGAATCGAAAAATGGTCGATTGGCGTGGAGGTGACCCCATGTCGTGCCAATTCGGCGAGCACCTCGCCTGCGGCCGGGCCGATCTGGAAGCCTGCGCCGGCGAAACCGAATCCATGCAGCAGGCCAGGCATCGTCGAACTGGGTCCCAGCACGGGCTGACGGTCCGGCAGGTAGCCTTCGGTACCGCTCCAGGTGCGAATGATCTGTGCATCGCGCAAGCCGGGCAGCAGGTCGACGGCCTGTTCGGCCAGGCTCGCGATGGCGTCGCCCTGGCAGCGCGCCCGGTCTGCATCCAGAGCCACGCCCTGGGTGCCACCGAGCACGACGTTGCCTCGGGCGACTTGGCGGCAATACACGTCATCACCTTCGACGCCCAGGCTCCAGTCCAAGAAGTGAGGTAGCGGCGCGGTAACCGCCATCGCCGGATGGCCGGGCCGCATCGGCACCGGTTCGCCGAAATGCGACGCAAGCCAGCCGGCCCAGGCACCCGCGCAGTTCAGTAGTTGGGACGCGCGAACCTCTAGCGCCCCGCCCGATCGCAGGACGAAGTCGCGGCCGTCGTACTCGACTTCATCGACCGGCGTGCGTTCGAGAACCTCCGCCCCCGCTTGCTGCGCTGCGCGCCCGAATGCCGGCGACACGAGGCGCGGATTGGCCTGGCCGTCATCGGGGCACAGCGACCCGCCCGCCGCTCGGGAACCGACCCAGGGGCAGCGCGTTCGCAATTGCTCGCCCGTCAACATCTCGATGTTCAGCCCGAAGTCGCGCGCCAGGTCGCGAAAGGTCTCCAACGAGGCCATGTAGTCCGCAGTGAATGCGATCTTGAAGTGCCCTGATCGAACATATTCGCCGTCGATGCCGATGAGTTCCGGGAGCCGAGCCCAGATGCCGTGAGCGCGCTGAGCCAAGGGAAGTTGGCAGACCGGTCGACCTTGCCGACGGACACCGCCGTAGTTCACGCCACTGGAGCGCGAGCCGCACAGGTCGCGTTCCAGCAGGACGACCGACATCCCCATGCGTCGCAACGAGAGGGCCGCGGAGGTGCCGACGATCCCGCCCCCGACGATGGCCACATCCGCATGCAGGATCCGCTTCACAGCGCACCCTCCTGTTTGCGAACCATCGCCATCGGTATCGGCTTGATCGGTCCCTGCACACGCATGCGACCCACGATTTCAATCGGCAGGCCGGTTGAGTGCGCGAGCAAATGGGTCGCCGCCACGCCGCACATTCGTCCCTGGCACCGGCCCATGCCGACGCGCGAGAGCGCCTTCAACCGGTTGACTTCATCCGCCCCAGTCGCGCGCACGATCTCCCTCAAATCGCCAGCCGTGATGTTCTCGCACCGACAGACGATGACGTGGTCGGGCGCTAGCGCAGCCCAGTCTTCCGGCAGCGGAAAAGCACGCTCAAGCGCGCGCCGAAAGGGTTTCAACCCTCTGAGGCGTGACTCCAGCTTGCGGGCGCGTGCGCTATCGACGACGGTACCTTCGTCCGCCAACAAGGCGAGCGCGGCACGCTCACCGGCCCACTCGGCGGCGTCCGCCCCCATGATGCCTGTCCCATCGCCGGCGAGATAGACGCCTTCGACGCTGCCACGCCCCGCCTCATCACGCACAGGAAGGTGGGCCCGCTCTCCGTGAGAATATTCAAAACGGCAACCCAGCAGCTCGGCCAATTGGGTTTCGGGGCGCAACGCATAACCAAAGCCGACTGCGTCACAAGACAGCGTGGATTCGCTGCCGTCATCCTCGAAGACGACCGCGTCAACCCTGTTGTCGCCCAGCAAGCGCAGTGGTCGAATGCCGCGACGGATCGGCACACCGTGGGCACGCAACCAACTGACGTAGTAGAGGCCCTTGCCAAAGGTGCTTGGCCGGGTGACCAAGCCAGGCAGGGCGGCAATCTGATCCGCCAGTCGGGCCGTGTCCAACACAGCGACGACGTTGGCGCCCGCCTTGGCATATTGATAGGCCACGAGATAGAGGAGCGGACCGCTTCCCATGAAGATGACGCGACTCCCGATCGCACAGCCCTGAAATTTGAGCGCCACCTGTGAACCGCCGAGGCTATAGACGCCGGGCAGCGTCCACCCGGGAACTGGCAGGATCCGGTCGGTGGCGCCCGTGGCCACGATCAGGCGGCTCCAGGGCACGCCGCGGGTCGTGGCGCTTGGTGCGTGTAGCACGTCGAGCCAACCAGTCTGCACGTTCCATACGAGGCTCTCGGGTCGGTAGTCGATTCGGTCGCTGATGTCGTCGAATGCGGCGTGCAGCGCCGTTGCGCGACCCGCTTCAGTTCCGTACAGTTGCTCGGGCGGCCGATGGAAATTGGCCGGCTGCCTGCGATATATCTGACCGCCGGCGCGCGCCGCTTCGTCAACGACGATCGGCCGCAATCCATGTTCGACGAGCGTCTGCGCCGCGCGTACGCCGGCGGGCCCTGCGCCTATGATGACGGGAGGCCTCACAGCGTGCGCTCCTTCGTCAACAGCGCCATGCCAGGCGCGATGAACGTGGAGCACGCACGCACCCGCTCACCCTGCGAGGTGCGGATCCAGCAGTCCTGGCAAGCGCCCATCAGGCAGAAACCTGCGCGGGGCTGGCCGCTGAATTCATTGCGGCGCAAGTGGTCATGCTGACAGAGAACGGCAGTCAATACGGTGTCGCCCACGAGTGCACTGAGGGGCCGTCCGTCGAGCGTGAAGTCGACCGGCTCACGATCTGTGTCTGCCAGTCGGTGCAGCAAGAAAGCGGACGTCATCATTTGCCGCCCACCAGAATGCGGTCCAGGCCGTAGATTCGATCCAACGCCACCATGACGCAGACTGTCACCGCAACCATTAGGGCCGAGACGGCAGCCATCATCGGATCGATGGACTCTGTCGCGTACATGTACATGCGCACGGGCAATGTCACTGTGCTGGGTGCCGTCACGAAGATCGACATGGTTACTTCGTCGAAGCTGTTGATGAAGGCCAGCATCCAGCCGCCGGTGATGCCCGGGAGGATCATAGGCAGCGTGATGCGTCTAAAGACGGTCGCTTGAGTGGCGCCGAGCGATAACGCAGCATGCTCAGTGCTGCGATCGAATCCCACCATCGCCGCGATGATCAAGCGCATGGTGTAGGGCGTAACGATGAGTGCGTGTGCGAGGATCAGGAACCCGAAGCTCCCGGTGGCCCCGACGATGGAGAACAGCCGCAATAGCGCCACACCGAGTACCAGATGGGGAATGATCAGTGGAGACAGGAACAGTGCGTTGAGGAAACCGCGGCCTCGAAATCTGTAGCGGGTAATGGCCAACCCCGCCGGCACCGCAACCAGCGTGGACAGCGTCGCTGCCGCCAATGCAAGCAACAGGCTGTTCCAGAATGACTGTACGAAGTCAGGGTGTGCGAACACCGCCCGGAACCAGCGCAGCGACAACCTGGTTGTTGGCAGAGTGAGCGTGTTCTCGGGGGTGAAAGCAACGACACACACTACTACCAGCGGTGCCAGCATGAAGGCAATGACGACCGCGTTAATGCACAGTGCGATTGGCCCGTTCCTGCTCATTTGTCTCATGACATCAACCCAGAGATTTGTTGTAGCGGCCTTCGATCAACCGGTTGTAACTGAGCATCACGAGAAGGTTCACCACGAGCAAAGTGAGCGCGATGGCGGCACCCAGGGGCCAGTTCAGCTCGTCCAGGTATTGGTCGTAGACGACTGTGGCAACCATCTTCAGACGCCGCCCGCCGAGCAGAGCAGGAACGGCAAACGAACTCGCCGAGAGTCCAAACACGATCAGACTGCCCGAAAGAATGCCCGGCAGCACCTGCGGCAGTACGACGCGGCGCAGGACGCTGAATTGCGACGCCTGCAACGACAGCGCGGCGTTCTGCACATCAGGGTCCAACTTCTGTAGCGAGGTCCATACCGGAATCACCATGAACGGCAGCATCACGTGGACTAGCGCGATGACGATCGCCGTCGGCGTATAGAGAAGCTTGACTGGCGCGACGCCCATCATTGACAGCACATCATTGACCAAGCCTTCCGGCCCCAGGAGCATGCTCCAGCCAAAGGCCCGTACCACCACTGAAACCAACAGCGGCGCCAGCACCACCAGCAGCAGGATCGACCGCCAAGGATTGCCCATTCTGCTCAGCACATACGCCTCGGCGGTGCCCACCACAACGCAGATCACAGCAACCAGCGCCGAAACCCAGAAGGTGCGCCAGAAGATGCCGTAGTAGTAGGGCTCGGTGAGCAGAGACGCATAGTGCTTAACTGTGAACTCGCCCGCCTTGACGCCGGTTTGCGAATCGAACACGTTGAAGGACAACACCGCCGTCAGTGCGAGCGGCACCAGCAGCAAGAGGACGAACAGCAGCAGCGCGGGCCCTGTTAGCCACCACGGCACGGACTTTGAATTCATGCCGCCGCCACTCCACGCGCGGACGATTCGTCAAGCGCCAGGACTCGGGTTGAGGCGTCGTGCCAGTCGATGCCCGAGGACTGCCCTACATTCAGTACGGTGCGGCCATCATTCGCGCACACCACCATCAGTTCCCCGATCGGCGTCTTCATGCGATAGAGCCACTGGCTTCCAAGGAAGAACCGCTCGACCACATCGCCATCGAGCCGGCCGGTGCCGGCCGCCACCAGTTTCAGCTTTTCGGGACGGATCGTCAGAAGCACGGACGAACCGCTCGGGAAGCCCGGCGTCGATTGAGGCAGCAAGAGGCCGGCCACTTGCACACTTTGCATGCCTTCCTCGCCCTCCGTGCGGCCCTGAAGCAGATTGGCCTTGCCCACAAAGGTCGAGATGAACCGGGTGCTCGGGTGCTCGTAGACCTGATATGGATTACCTACTTGCGTAACCCTTCCCCCCTCCATCACTACGACGCGATCGCTGATCGACATGGCCTCGGCCTGGTCGTGAGTGACCATCACCGTCGTGGTACCTACCTTGCGCTGAATCTGGCGCAATTCAAACTGCATTTCTTCGCGCAGCTTTGCGTCGAGATTGGACAACGGCTCGTCCAGCAGCAGAAGGGGCGGCTCGACCACCAGGGCACGCGCCAGTGCAACGCGCTGCCTTTGGCCGCCGGACATCTCGCGAGGGTACTTGTGGGCGTGAGGCTGCAAATGCACTAGCGCGAGCGCCTCCCGAACGCGCTCCCCGCGTTCGGCCCTGGGCATCTTGCGCATCGCCAGACCGAAGCTCACGTTGTCCCGTACCGTCATGTGTGGAAACAGTGCATAGGTTTGAAACACGATGCCCAGGCCTCGCGTGTTCGCCTTCGCGTGGGTGATGTCGCGGCCGTCAAGTTCCACTCGACCGCGGGTGACCCCCTCGAAGCCCGCCACCATCTGCAGCGTGGTGGTCTTGCCGCAGCCGGATGGCCCCAGCAGCGAGACGAACTCTCCCTTCTCTACCGAGAGATTCAGGTCGGTAACGGCGCAGATGTCGCCGTAGAACTTGGTGACGCCTATAAGGCGAAGGAATGACATGACGGTTTACTTTCCGGGGACGAGAGGCCGGAACTTTCGTTCCAGTTGTTTCAATATTGAGCTAACCTGCACCGTCATTTTTCGGTACTTTCCCTATAAATGGAATATTTTGTATAAAGATTCCGATCAATGGAATAAGATAGCGATTTGTAGTTGAGTAAATTTCAGGAGACGGAACTTTGTCGGAATCAAATACCTCGACCATCGGCGTGCAGCGGATCTTTTCCGTGATGAGAGCGCTCGCGAACGTGCAGGCTGAAGGCGGCCGCGTCACAGAGATCGCACGAAACGTAGGCCTCACGCAGGCCACGACTCATCGGTTGCTCCAATCGCTATCGGCTGAGGGCATGGTGGAGCAGGAGCAGCAAAGCAAGCGATATCGCCTTGCCATCGACTTCTTTGCCTTGGCAGCCCAGGCGGGCAATCCGTCAAACTTACGCACCCTTTGCCGCCCCACGTTGCTGCGACTGAGCGCCAGCTTGGGCGACAGCATCTTCCTGCTCGTGCGTACCGGGTTCGACGCCGTTTGCTTGGACCGCAGCGAGGGGCCCTTCTCGATCCGATCGTTCACCGGCGACATCGGCGGGCGCGTCGCCTTGGGTGCGGGTCAGGGGGCACTGGCCATCTTGGCGTTCCTAGACGAGGTGGAACGCGACGACGTCATTCGCCACAACCTGTCGCGGCTACGTGAATTCGGAATCTTTGATGAGGTTCACCTGCGCACCGAGATCGAGCGCGTGCGCACCACCGGCCATTCGTCACGAAGCACCGGGCTTCTCGAAGACATGGCCGGGGTCGCCGTTCCGATCTTTGATCGCGAAGGGCGCGCCGTCGCCGCACTCTCCGTTGGAACAATTTCAGCGCGGCTCAATGCCGAACGTATGCCGATGGTGGTAGAACTGCTCAAGCGTGAGGCGACGAGCCTGACCCCCAAGATCAACCCGTTCGACGTGGCCCTGCGCCGCCCGTCACAGATCCTGGCAGGTCACCCAACGGCACCTCCTATCACCGGGGGGAATTCGCCGAGCCGATGAGCTTCAAAGGCGCATTGACGGGCCTATCGGACATCAGTCAACCTCGACTCTCAGGGCCACTAACCGGTGGCCTTGAGTTATGCGAAGCGGTCCGGTTGAAGGCTTGTCATACGTCGAACTTCACGCCCTGTGCCAACGGCAGCTCGCGGGAGTAGTTGATGGTGTTCGTCACTCGGCGCATGTACGCACGCCAGGAGTCCGAGCCGGATTCGCGGCCACCTCCGGTTTCCTTGTCGCCACCAAAGGCGCCGCCGATCTCCGCTCCGGACGTGCCGATGTTGACGTTGGCGATGCCGCAGTCTGACCCCTTCGCTGACAGGAAGATCTCTGTCTCGCGCAGGTCGTTGCCGAAGATCGCGGAGGACAACCCCTGTGGCACGCCGTTTTGCAATGCGAGCGCGTCATCGAAGTCCTGATAGGTCAACACGTAGAGGATCGGCGCAAACGTCTCCTGGCAAACCGTTCGGGTCTGGGCAGGCATCTCGACGATAGCTGGTTTCACGTAGTAGGCACCCGGGTACTCTGAGACGAGAACACGCTCGCCCCCGAACACCTTGCCGCCCTCGGCATTCGCCGATTCCAGCGCCGACTGCATGCTGTCGAAAGCGTGCTTGTCGATCAGCGGTCCCACCAGGGTTGCGGCCTCGAGCGGGCTTCCAACCGGGAGTGCGCGGTAGGCGCTCTTGAGGCGGTCGACCAGGGCATCGCGCACGCTGACGTGCACGATCAGCCGGCGCGTCGTGGTGCAACGTTGACCAGCAGTGCCTGCGGCGGCGAACAAGATTCCACGAACTGCGAGATCGAGATCGGCCGACGGTGTGACGATCACGGCGTTGTTGCCGCCGAGTTCGAGCAGCGACCGGCCAAAGCGACCAGCCACGCGCGGCCCCACTTCCCGTCCCATGCGGGTACTGCCGGTCGCCGATACCAACGCGACTTTCGGGTGATCCACCAGTGCTTCCCCGGTCTCGCGCAGCCCCGGCACCACCGAATGCAGGCCAGACGGTGCATCGCCGAAACGCTTCAAGGCGCGCGCAAAGAGCGCTTCGCAGGCCAGCGCCGTCAACGGCGTTTTTTCCGACGGCTTCCAAACAACCGCGTCCCCGCACACGAGCGCGAGTGCTGCGTTCCATGCCCAAACCGCGCAGGGAAAATTGAAGGCCGTGATGACACCCACGACGCCGAGCGGATGCCACGTTTCCATCATTCGGTGTCCTGCACGTTCCGAAGCGATCGTCAGACCGTACAGCTGCCGTGACAGGCCGACGGCGAAATCGCAGATGTCGATCATCTCCTGCACTTCGCCCAGGCCCTCGGTGATGATCTTCCCCGCTTCGATTGAGACGAGTGCGCCCAGCGCTTGCTTTTCGGAGCGCAATTCCTCGCCAAGCAGGCGAATCAACTCGCCGCGACGTGGTGCCGGCACGAGGCGCCAGGTCTGATAGGCCGTGTGCGCGGATTCGATCGCCTCGATTGCCCGTTGCGTGCTCACCGTGGCCACGCGTGCCACTTCGCTCCCGTCAATGGGGGAGCGAACCTCGAGGTTCCCTTCGTACGACGACGACGCTGGGACACCCAGGCGCGAGAGAAGCTCTCGCGTGCGATTGTTGAGTTCTGTCATGACGGTACCGCAGAGTTGGTGGATTGCATCCCTTAAGCGAGGTGCAGGTTTCCTATAATAAACTTTGTCTACAAGAAGTGGAAGTCCAAGACTGCAGGAAAGCGCCCAGTCGTCTGTCGCGGCACCACGCTCAAACGGTGGGGCAGAGGTAGGCGTCTTCACGCCAGTTGCGATTGCAGCGCCTCGCCGCGGATGCATATGCGTACGCGATGGCGCCAAGCGAAAGAAGTCATTCCTTGAGCGCACGAGGTGCTGAGAAATTATCAAGATCGGCGGCGCCCAACACGCGCCCATAATTTTCGAACGGCTCGGCATGGAGCGCCTCCTGAAATCCCGTCGGTCCGAATGGGATGGACGCGTGCTTGCATTCGCAAAGAGTTGACCACCGTCATGCCAAGGTCAGTGAAGGCGCGACTCATCGCGGATGCTGTCCGCCATCTGTTCGCGCCGGCCAACTATCAATACGACATGGAGCAGCAAAGCAATGAAGATTCTCGTGGCGGTCAAACGAGTGATCGACCACAACGTCAAGGTGCGGGTCAAGTCCGACCTGACCGGGGTAGATCTCATCAACGTCAAGATGAGCATGAATCCATTCGACGAGATCGCACTGGAGGAAGCCATGCGCCTGAAGGAGAAGGGTGTCGTGACTGAGGTGATCGCGGCGTCGTGCGGAATTGCCACCGCTCAGGAGACATTGCGCACTGCGCTGGCCATGGGCGCGGACCGCGCCATCCTCGTTCACACCGAGGTCGAACTTGAGCCACTGGCCGTGGCGAAGATCCTGAAGGCCCTTATCGACCTCGAGAAGCCGGATCTGGTCTTCCTCGGCAAGCAGGCGATCGACGACGACAGCAACCAGACAGGACAAATGACCGCCGCCCTGGCCAACCTGCCGATGGCGACCTGCGCGAACAAAATCGAGATCGTTGACCATCACGCCATCGTGACTCGCGAAATTGACGGTGGACGAGAGACCGTCTTGCTGGACCTGCCGGCCGTCGTCACTGCCGATCTGCGCCTCAATGAGCCGCGCTACGTCACGCTTCCGAACATCATGAAGGCGAAGAAAAGGCTCATTGAAGCGATTACGCCCCACGACATTGGCGTGCAGGTGGCGTCGCGCCTGCGCACCGTCCGGGTCGATGAGCCATCCAGGCGAAAGGTGGGCATCAAGGTGCCCGACGTCGCAGCCCTGCTGAGCACACTCAAGGCCGAGATCAAGCTCATCTGAACATGAGCGCACTGGTCATCGCCGAACACGACAACCTGTCAATCAAGGCTGCCACCCGCAACGCGGTCACGGCGGCCTTTGCCTGCGACATCGACGTCGACGTACTCGTTGCAGGCCACGACGCGCAGGCTGCAGCCAACGTGGCGGCGTCGATCGCGGGCGTGCGGAAGGTCATCCTGATGGAAGCCCCGAGCCTGCGAGATGGGCTGGCCGAAGACATCGCCGCGCAAATCTTGCGCATCGCCGGCGAGTATGGGCACCTCGTCTTTCCGGCCACCGCATGCGGCCGGGACATTGCGCCTCGTGTGGCCGCCAAGCTCGACGTTGTTCAAGTCAGCGACATCATTCGAGTCAATGCGCCGGACACCTTCGAACGCCCCATCTACGCGGGCAATGCTGTCGCTACAGTACAGACCACGGACGCAAAGAAGGTGATCACAGTTCGGACCACAGCCTTCGAAGCTGCTGTCACCGAGCATGGGCGAGCGGCTCCGATCGAGCGGATGGCCGCGATAGAGGGCCGTGGCAAGAGCCGCGTGATTGCCCGTGAGATGGCCAAAAGCGACAGGCCGGAACTCATCGCCGCCAAGGTCATCGTCTCAGGAGGTCGAGGCCTGGGTAGCGCCGAGAACTTCGGAGAATTGATCGCGCCCCTCGCCGACAAGTTGGGCGCTGCCGTCGGTGCGAGCCGTGCCGCGGTCGACGCCGGCTATGCGCGAAACGACCTCCAGGTTGGACAGACGGGCAAGATCGTTGCTCCGGAGCTCTACATTGCAGTGGGCCTCTCCGGGGCCATCCAGCATCTGGCAGGCATGAAGGATTCCAAAGTCATTGTGGCGATCAACAAGGATGCGGAGGCACCCATCTTCTCCATTGCCGAACACGGCTTGGTAGCGGACCTGTTCACCGCGATTCCCGAACTCCTGCGCGCGATTTGACCTCGAATCGTTTCGCCCCCTGACGCGGCTTGCAGCATGACGACATATCTCCGAAGCGGACGATGGATCCTCCACGCAATGTTTGAACAGGAATGAGATGAGCAGACAACTGATGGACGAACTGCGCGAAGTCGCCGGGGCGGAGCACGTACATGTCTCAGGAGACCTTTGCCAGTACGAACAGGATTGGCGGCGGCGCATCCGGGGTCGAGCCCTGGCCGTCGTGCGGCCGAAGAACACCGGAGAAGTAGCTGCGCTGGTGAAGGTGTGCGCTCGCCACGGCATCTCGATCGTCCCGCAGGGGGGCAATACGGGCCTCGTGGGGGGATCGATTCCTGACGCCAGCGGCAATCAGGTCGTCTTGCAACTCGGGCGTATGTCACGCGTCCGGCATCTCGATTCTCACAACTTGACGGTGACCGTGGACGCGGGCGTCATCCTGCAGTCTCTGCAGACCCAAATGCACGAAGCGGGTTACCTGTTTCCGCTGAGCCTCGGAGCGGAGGGCAGTTGCATGATCGGCGGGAACTTAGCGACGAACGCGGGGGGAACCCAAGTGCTGCGTTACGGCAACATGCGAGATCTGTGCTTGGGCCTGGAAGTCGTAACGCCGGACGGCGACGTATGGGAGGGCTTGTCCGGACTGCGCAAAGACAACACCGGCTACGATTTGCGAAACCTCTTCATCGGCAGCGAAGGAACGCTTGGCGTCATCACTGCTGCGACGCTAAAGATATTCCCTCTGCCGGCAGCAGTCCTGACCGCGTGGGTGGCGCTACCCTCACTTGAGGATGGCATCAAGCTTCTGGGACTGACTCAACGTAAGCTGGGGGCGAGCCTCACCGGCTTCGAGGTCATGGGGCACGCCGGTCTAGAACTGGTGGCCAGGCATATGCCGCAGTTCCGCATTCCGTTCCTCGACCAGCGCGCACCGTACTGCGTCTTGATCGAATGTTCGGATACCGAATCGGAAGAGCGCGCGCGGGAAGCACTCGAGCGCCTGTTGGAGTCGGTCTTCGACGAAGGTCGGATCATCGACGCGGTCATAGCGGACAACCTCGCTCAAGCCGAGCAACTCTGGCACATTCGCGAGCACATCACGCTCGCACAGACGGAAGAAGGGCCCAATGTGAAGCATGACGTTTCCATCCCCATCTCCGAAATTCCGGCTTTCGCTTCGACGATGGAGCGGCAGTTGACGGATGCGTTTCCCGGGTTGCGAATCATCAATTTCGGGCATCTGGGAGACGGCAATCTCCACTACAACGTCCAGTGCCCGCAAGGCGCGAACGCGCTTGAGTTCATTGCAGCACACGAGGGGGAGATCATGGATCTCGTCTATCGCTGTGTTCATGACCATGGCGGCTCTTTCTCTGCCGAGCACGGCGTCGGAGCACTGAAGGTCGGAACGCTGCAGGAATACAAGAGCCACGCAGCTCTGCGCTTGATGCGAGCGATCAAGACAGCTTTCGACCCGCACAACCTCATGAATCCAGGGCGTGTGCTTCCTTCATGTGACCTATCCCATCAGCTTGGCGGGTAGCCTCGTCCAGCGCTGACCTGCGACTGATTTTGAGACTCCGCAGACGCCGCCAGAATCCATGCCCGAAAGGCTTGCAACGGTGGATAGTTGATCTTGCCCGGCGGCCACGCGAGGTAGTACCTTTCCGCGCTCTCGATCGCGGCATCGATCGCAACGACGAGTTCCCCGCGCTGCAATTCGGACTCGATCAGGAACAACGGCAGCAATGCCACGCCCAATCCTGAGATCGCAGCCTGCGCTGCGATTGCGAACTGATCGACCAGCATCCCCCGGGCACCCTCGCCCAGGACACCCATCGTGTCGAACCAGCGCTTCCACGCATCAGGTCGGCTCTCGAGGTGCAGTAGCGGAGCCCCGAGCAAATCCTCGGGCTTGGAGAACCGATGGGTATCCAGAAAGGCGCGACTGCACGCGGGAACGACCTTCTCGCTCATCAGCAAGTCCAGTTCCGCACCTGGCCAAGCCGGTTGGCCGAAGTGGATGGCCGCATCGACGTTTTCGCTGCGAAAGTCGAACTGCACCGGTCTCGTTGTCAGGGTGATGGTGACTCCAGGGTTTTCCGCGATGAACGAAGGCAGCCTGGGGGCCAGCCAACGCGTCCCAAACGTCGGCAGGATCGCGATACTGAGATTGCCACCCCGAGGGTTCGCTCTGAACCCGAGGGTGGCCGTTGAAATCTTCTTGAGCGCGTCGCGGATTTCGCATGCGTAGGCCTCACCCGCTTTGTTCAGGCGCACGGTCTGGCGCTCCCTGGCAAAAAGCTCGGATCCCACGAGCTCTTCGAGGGAGCGAATCTGACGACTTACGGCGCTCTGGGTCAGGTTCAATTCGGTCGCCGCAGCCGTGAAGCTCTGATGCCGCGCGGCCGATTCAAAGGCGCACAGAACGGCCATCGGGGGCAGAAATCGACGCGAGAAGGTCATTGGAGTCATTCCATCACAGAACTACTTGTGAATCAAACATCGTTTGACCGCGCCTTCTACCCCCGAGAGAATTTGTCCAATCCCAAGTTCTTGATGCGCCGACAGCATGACCATTGACGCTCAGGCGTCCCAGAAGCCGCGCTCGCTCACGATAAACCGACCGATGAATACCACCGCCCATATCCCCCCGAACGAAATTCGGACACGCTTCTCACAAGCGATGTCCGACATGTATCGGCAAGAAGTCCCGCAATACGGGACGCTCCTGGATCTGGTGGCAGATGTGAACGCCGAGGTGCTAGCCGATGCACCCGAGCGGCGCACGCAGATGGCGCGTTCAGGCGAACTGGATCGCTTGCATCTCGAGCGCCACGGTGCGATTCGCCTCGGCACGTCAACCGAACTGGCGACCATGCGTCGGATCTTCGCTGTGATGGGAATGGAGCCCGTTGGATACTACGACCTGTCGGTCGCGGGAGTGCCGGTGCACTCGACGGCCTTTCGGCCAATCACCGATGCAGCCTTGGCTGCCAATCCTTTCCGCGTCTTCACATCGCTGCTGCGCCTGGAGCTCCTGCAAGATCGGCAGCTGCGCGAACAGGCAAGGGAGAGCCTTGCACGACGCAATATCTTCACGCCCGGCGCTCTTGAGCTCACTGCGAGATTCGAGCAGTCCGGCGGACTGGATTCCGAGGAAGCCGATGAGTTCGTCGCCCATATCAAGGAGACGTTCCGTTGGCACGGGGTGGCGACGGTCACTGCCCAGCACTACCGCTTGTTGCACGACGCCCACCGGCTGATCGCTGATGTCGTTTGTTTCAGAGGCCCGCACATCAACCACCTCACCCCTGGAACCCTGGACATCGACGCAGCACAGAGCGAGATGAAAAGGCGTGGTATCGCTGCCAAAGATGTCATCGAAGGACCGCCGCAGCGCCGGCACCCCATTCTCCTTCGACAGACCAGCTTCAAGGCGCTGGAAGAACCGGTAAGCTTTGCTGACGCAGCCTCGCCAGGTACGCACACGGCACGATTCGGCGAGATCGAGCAACGCGGCATGGCCCTGACGCGAAAGGGTCGCGCGCTGTACGACGTTCTGCTGGCGAGCGTGCGCGACATCGGCGGAGCCGGCAGTGCGACGAAGGACTACGCCAGCGAACTCGCGAAGGCGTTCGAGGCTTTCCCGGATGATCTCGACGAGCTACGCAAGCTCGATCTCGCATTCTTCCGCTACAGCTTGACGCCCGCTGGCGAGAGCAATACCGACGCCGAAGCGGCAACCCGGCCGCTCGAGGAGTTGATCGACCGCGGACTGCTGGCTGTGCACCCGATCGTCTACGAGGACTTCCTTCCCGTCAGCGCCGCCGGCATCTTTCAGTCGAATCTCGGTGGCACGGAGCAACGCAGCTATGTGGCTCACGAGGCGAAGGCGGCCTTCGAACTGCACCTCGGCGCGAGCGTCCTCGATGAGATCGTGCTCTACGAAGCGGCCCAGCAACGTTCAATCGACGCCGTGCGCGTTCAACTTGGAATGGCAGCGCAGGCATGAACGACATTCCCTTTTCCGCCAATTTCACCGAGCCAGTCGGATCGCCGATCCGCGAGCTTTTCACTTACCTCAGCAGGCCGGGGATGATTTCCTTTGCGGGCGGCTATCCCTCGCCAGGCCTTCTCGATGGCTTCGGCCTCATAGAGGCCAGCCGGCGTGCCTTCGCCACCGGCGCCGAGGCCCTCCAGTATGGCGCGACCGAAGGCGCTCCGGTGCTGCGAGCGGCGCTCGCGTCGCTGTGTGCCGAGCGCGGGATCAGTTGCACCGCAAGCGACATCCTGGTGACGACGGGGTCGCAGCAAGCCCTCGACCTGCTCATACGCGTATTCATCGAGCCCGGCGATATCGTCTACGTGGAGGCTCCCACTTACCCCGCGGCCACCCAGGCGCTACGACTCGCCGGCGCCCGGATCGAGCAAGTTCCCGTCGATGAGGACGGCCTCCAAACGAAGCGCCTCGAGGCCATGCTCGTCGCCGCCTCGAAGGACGATCGCCCGAAGTTCTTCTATACGGTGCCGACGTTCTCGAACCCCTGCGGCGCACTGCTCACCGAGCAACGGCGCGAGCACCTCGTGCGACTCGCCGCGGAGTACGGGTTTCTCATCCTAGAGGACGACCCCTACGGCGAACTGAGCTTCGTGGACGAGCACATCGCGCCCGTACATTCTGTGGGGGCTCGCCTTTTGAACTGCCGCAACCCGGTGATTTACCTGTCCAGTCTCTCGAAGACCGTGGCACCGTCGCTTCGTATCGGCTGGATGATTGCCCCGCCAGACGTCATCCGCCGGTGTGCGATCGCGAAGCAGACGATCGACCTCTGCACATCGTCGATCTCGCAGCTCATTGCCGCCGAATACCTGCAATCCGGCCGCTATCCGGAAACTCTCAGGCGCGCACGAAACGAGTACGCACTACGAATGCAGATCCTCATTGACGCGGTTCAAGAGGAAGCTGGCACTCTCATGCGTGCGCAGAAGCCTAGGGGTGGCCTGTTCGTCTGGATCGCATTGGACGAACAACTGGATCCGAAAATTCTGTTTGACGCCTCAGTCGAAAGTGGTGTCGTCTACGTGCCAGGAGCTGCCTTCTATGCATCCAATCCGGTAGCCAGAACAATGAGGCTGTCGTTCGCTGCGCAGAACAGCGCGCAAATTGTTGAAGGCGTCCGGAGGCTCGGAAAGGCCGCCTCGGTGGCGATCGCATGACTCCGCTGACGAGGCGACTCTGCTGGCACGATGTCGGCTCGAGGCACTTCGTTCGCCTGTCACGGCTTGTTCGAAAGGCCTTCATTCTTTGGATGAGTCGTGCTCATCCACAACACTATGGCATCGTTGTCACTGATGCTGATGACACGATGACCCATGCGGCTGTCGAGGTACCAACAGTCCCCAGGAACAAGATCCACGGGTTCGTAGAATTCAGTGAACAACCTGACGGAACCTTCAAGGACATACACAAACTCTTCGCCCTCGTGCCTGCTCCAGCCTTCGAACTCGTCAAAAATCCGTGCCACGATCTGAGTCTTGAACGGCACCATGTCCTTGCGCGAAAGGTCGGTGCATAGCAGCAGGTGCTTGTAGTAAGGCGTGTTGTGGGCAATGCCAGCTCCGGATCGACAGATGCTTCGGCGCGCTACTCCGCCTTCCGCCGCAGGAGGGGCGAAGAGTTCTCCCAGATGCATCCCGAATCCGTTGGCAAGCTTGATGAGGGCGTCATATGTGGGAGACATCTGATCGTTTTCGATCTTCGATACGGTCGATCGTGCCAATCCGCTGTGTTGGCCGGTTTGTTCAAGCGTCCATTTCTTGGCCGCCCTGATGCTGCGAATGCGCTCACCAATGGTGAGCTCACCTGTCGGTACGCCTGGCTTTTCCATGCTCATCCGGATTCGCAGCAGCTGCTGGCTGCGCCTTGATAGTTTCAACACGGTGGGATTATCCACACGGCATGCTCCTCAAGTCCGGACCCTGAAAGAACGCAGCGAGGAGGTGTGGTACGCATTCAGTCGGCAGACTCTCGCAGAGTGAAGAGGCTATGTGAGGGCCATGGCCATCGTCGCGACAGATTTTCAAGTGAACTTCGCACCGTAGATGATCGAACTTCGTCACTTTCGCTATTTCGTCGCTGTCGCTGAGGAGTTGAACTTTCGCCGTGCCGCGGAGCGCGTCCATGTTGACCAGACGCCTTTGTCGCGCACAGTCCGCGATCTAGAAGATCGATTGGGCGTTCTGCTGTTTGTTCGCGCTCCGCGCGGTCTGCGGCTAACGCCCTCTGGCGCGAGGCTCCTGCAGGAAGCGCGCAAGATCCTTCTCCGCGTTGAGCGAATCAAGCGGGTGGTGCGCGAAACCGAGCTTCGTTATCGCGCGCCCCTGCGCATCGGTGTGGCTGATGATATCGCCCAGCCCAAGCTCGCGGAGTGCTTGGCCTGCTGGCGCGAACTGACGCCCGAAGTTCCACTGGAGCTATCGGAAATGCGCGCGGCGGAGTTGCTCGCCGCGCTGCGGCGAGAGGAGGTCGATGCCGGCTTCTCGTTCGGGGGGATGGATGATGACGCGATCGAACAGGAGCGGGCCTGGAGCTATCCGCTCATGGCCTTGGTTCCGAAAGGTCACGAGCTTGCATCGTTTGAAGCATTGTCCCTTGTAGATGTCGCGGCCTTCCCCGTCATCGCCTGTCATCCGGACCACGAACCGGGCATGCGGCAGCAGACAGACGCGATCGTTCGGAAGCATACTGCCGCTCTGACAATTGCGGGCGAGGCGAGTTCATTGACGGGCCTCGTCACACGCATTGGTGCGGGCCTCGGCGTCGGGTTGGTCGACAGCGGCCACCTCGAAATCTCGCGCCGCGCGGATGTAGTGGCCGTGCCATTGACTGAAGGCGAACGCATTGCCACTTATGTGCTGCATAAGCACCAGCGCTTCGGACTATCGGATGCGCTGCAACGTTTTCTTGCACACGTCAAAACCCTGAATTGACCGTTAAGACCGCTCGTCGCGTCGTCGGCAACATCTATGTAAATCAGCTATGCGTCATTCGAGACAGAGACTATTTATGCAGCAAGCGAAGGCGCCCGATATCAGCGGCGTTGCCAACGATTTTCGTGTTGATCAACGAGTATCTAAACGTGTACCTCCAGCAAAGACTGGAAGGGAACGTGAGTGTCATCGGAGTCCGGATGGCGGCATTCGACCGCAGCGCGTCAACACAACGCAGAGCGGTAAGACCCGGCGATGGTCGCCTCCGGGCTGGGGTATCAGCTACATGCCTGGCCCACTGCGGCGTGGGAGCTTCCGCGCAACGAATTCCACAATATGCGCATTCAAGAGCGGTTCGATTGACGGGGGCGGATGGACGCTGCGCGAGGCATGCCACAAGCGGTACCGGCGGGCTTAATATGATCCGAATCGACTACCAAAATGCGAGCTCGTCCCATGAACGTCATTGAATCCCTGTTGGCTGACGCGGCCACGATCACCGCGCTGCGACGAGAGATCCATGCGCACCCCGAACTGAGCTTCCAGGAGCAGCGCACCGGCGACCTAGTCGCGCGCAAGCTGACCGAGTGGGGCATCCCGATACGGCGCGGCCTGGCCAAGACTAGTGTCGTGGGCATCATCAAAGGCACTGGTGGCAGCAGCGCTCGCGCGATCGGCCTGCGCGCGGACATGGACGCGCTGCCGATGTCTGAAGCCAACACCTTCGAGCACAAGAGCCGCAACGCCGGATGCATGCACGCATGCGGCCACGACGGCCACACCGCGATGCTGCTCGCCGCGGCGCAGCACCTCGCGAAGCATCGCGACTTCGATGGCACCGTCTACTTGCTGTTCCAGCCGGCCGAGGAAGCCGGCGGCGGCGCGCGAGTGATGATTGAGGACGGATTGTTCACCGAATTCCCGATGGACGCGGTGTTCGGCATGCACAACTGGCCGGGCATCTCCGTCGGTCAGATGGCAGTCTGTCCGGGCCCGTGCATGGCGTCGAACAATCGATTCTTCATCACCATCCGTGGCCGTGGTTCGCACGCGGCGCTACCGCACCTGAGCATCGACCCGGTGCCCATCGCCTGCCAGATGGTGCAAGCGTTCCAGACCATCATCACCCGCAATAAGAAGCCGACCGACACCGGCGTCATTTCCGTCACGACGATCCATACAGGCGAGGCGACCAACGTCATTCCAGATTCGTGCGTGATCGAGGGCACCGTGCGCACCTTCTCGCTGCCAGTGCTCGAGCTAATTGAGCGCCGCATGCAGGAGATCGCGCAGCACACGGTGGCCGCGTTCGGCGCGACGGTCGAGTTCCGCTTCCATCGTGGGAATCCGCCCACGATCAACCACCCGGCCGAGGCCGAGTTTGTGGCCGAGGTGATGCGCGATTCGGTCGGCGCGGCAAACACGCTTACGTTCGAGCCGTCGATGACCGCCGAGGACTTCAGCTACTTCCTGCTCGAGAAGCCGGGCGCGTACTTCGTGATCGGCAATGGCGACGGCCGCCATCGACTCGCATATAACGGTGGCAACGACGGCGAGGCCGAGGACGCCGTCGGCGATACGCACAACCTTGGGCCGTGCACGCTGCACAATCCGCACTACGACTTCAACGACGATCTGATCCCACTCGGCGGAACCCTCTGGATCCGTCTCGTAGAAAAATGGTTTTCGCAACGCGGCTGATCGCTCGCGGAACGGCGAGTCCGGGAGGCCCGCATGAGCGACACCTTAGAATCGTTCGCCAGGGCGCCATCGCTCCGAAGCACACTGCCCTTACGCTCGCAAGCGAGGTTGGCTCGTTGAGGGGTTTCAATAACCGCGTTGGTGCGGGGTTGGGCGTCGACTTGGTCGATAGGGGTCACCTCGATACGCTGAACCGTACGGATGTGGTGACCGTGCCACTGACGGAAGACGTGCGCATTGCCACCTGCGTGCTGCATAAGCACTAGCGCTTCGGATTGCCAGACGCGTTGCAACGTTTTCTTGCACACATCAAGACTTTGAATTGATCGTTACGGTCGTTCGCTGCGTCGCGACGACGCGTCGCTGAGTCGGTCTTGGACGAACTCGGCATCTTTTGCAATGCTCACAGTCCCTTGACGATCTGAAAGCCTCATCAAGGGCTGAGGCTGGCCACCGGATCGAACACCCACCAGCGTACGCCATGGCACGCCCGAATGGGTGTGCAAAGCGCCGCCTCGATTCCAGACTCCGAACGCGCTGCCGCTGTGGCACGCGGGCTGGAGTTGCGAAGGAGGTGGCCAGTGCCGACCGGAGTCTTGTTCGGGCAGATCATCGTGGTGTTCAGCGTCGCATTGGGCGGCGTCTGGACGGCCACGCAGTGGACTGCTGCTGCGCTCGGCTACCAGGCGCGGCTCGGGGCGCCATGGTTCGGCGACTCCGGCGTTCCGGTCTACGAGCCATGGAAGCTGTTCGAATGGTGGTATTTCTTCGATGCTTATGCGCCGGGCATCTTTCTGCGTGGCGGGGCCATCGCGGCATCGAGTGGTCTGCTCGCGACGGGCGCCGCCATCTCGACGGCCGTCTGGCGCGCGCGTTCAACGAGACGCGTCACGACCTACGGCTCGGCACGCTGGGCGGAGCATGAAGAGATCGAGAAGGCTGGGCTGACGAAGCCCGAGGGCGTCTTTCTCGGAAGGACGGCAGGTAGGGACGGCGCCTATCTACGCCATGCCGGCCCGGAGCACGTGATGGCTTTCGCACCCACGCGGTCGGGCAAGGGTGTCGGCCTTGTGGTTCCCACGCTGCTGTCTTGGCTCGGCTCCGCCGTCATCCACGACATCAAAGGCGAGAACTGGACGCTGACCGCGGGCTGGCGCTCGCGCTTCTCGCACTGCCTGCTGTTCAATCCGACTGACGCTCGATCGGCGGCATACAACCCGCTGCTCGAAGTTCGGCGCGGCGCGCATGAAGTCCGCGACGTGCAGAACATCGCCGACATCCTGGTCGATCCCGAAGGCGCGCTCGAGCGGCGAAATCACTGGGAAAAGACCAGCCATGCGCTGCTGGTCGGCGCCATTCTGCACGTGCTCTACGCCGGCGAAGACAAGACGCTGAGTGGCGTCGCCAACTTTCTGTCTGATCCCGCCTGCCGATGAACGGCATCGTGGAAGTAAGCCCGCCAGGGCAGTCGCGGGTGGTGGATCGTGCCATCAGCAGCCTGTCCCGCGAAGGCATCTACCGCGTGGCAGATCATCTGGCCCAGCTCTCTCGGGAAACAGGGAACGACCTGCAGGCCACGGCCGACGTCCACGTGCGACGGCTCGAAGCTTTACGGCGCGTCGGGATAGTGGAGCGTGTGGAGGAGGGCATCTGGCGAGTCCCCGCCGACCTCTTGCAGCGCGCTCGGGACCAAGACGCGCGCGCGGCAATCAACGGGCGCATGGAGCTGCGGTCACATCTTTCCGTTGGCGAACAGCTGCGAGCCGACGGCGCGACATGGCTGGACAGGCAACTGCTGGCGGGTGGCGATGGCCTGGCGTCGAAAGGCTTCGGCGCTGAGGTGCGCGAGGGGTTGCGGAGCCGCGTGGACTTCCTCGTCGAGCAGGGCTTGGCCGAACGGCGCGGTCAACGCATTGACTTCGCGCGCAACTTGCTTTCCACATTGCGCGCTCGAGAGTTGGTTGCAAGGGCGGCGGCTATTCAGTGCGAGACTGGTCTGATCCATTACCAACTGCATGACGGCGAGCGGATGGGCGGCATCTACCGGCGCTCGGTCCAACTCGCTAGTGGCCGTTTCGCGATGCTCGACGATGGCAGGAGCTTCAGTCTGGTTCCTTGGCGACCTGTGTTGGCGACACGGCTGGGCCAGCAAATTGCAGCCATCGTACGCGGTTCATCGGTCAACTGGGAGTTTGGCCGGAGCCACGGCCCTTCGATCTGAAGGCGCCGCGGTTGAATCCCCTCTATCTTCAAGTGACGGCCTCGACGGGATTCGTACCGCTTCGCCGTGCAAGCACAAGCCGGCTCGCTTTGGCTGTCTACAAATCGTGCCGGCCCTGGGTGAACTGCGGCTTCATGGCGAGCCTGGGTACCCAGACACCGAGAACTGCGGCAGCTACGGCTTCGTCGAGTACTAACGCCAGTCCGCAGTCGACGCCGACGGGGTGTGGCTTTTGCGGGGAACATGACGTTCGGCAGCATCTCAACGAATTAGACTCGTCCGGCCCGAACGAAAGCGAGACCGGCCTCCTCGTGGGGGCCATCGGCGTTGCATCCCCTATGACGCTGATGACGGGGTGTGACCGCCGGTTCAGACCGAGACAAGCACGGTCTTGTTCGTACCGATCATCGTGGTGTTTGGCGTCGCATTGGGCGGCGTCTGGGCGGCCACGCAATGACTGCTGAGGTGCTGGGCTTTCAGGCAGGGCTCGGGGCGCCGTGGTTTGGCGTATCGGGCGTTCCGGTCTACGAGCAGTACGCGACGCGAGGATGGATTGTTGGATTCGCTAAGAAAGTAGCGGAGATGCGGCGCTCAGGTGCGCACTCGCCCCAGGGTGCTCAACACTGGCTCCATGTATAACTGGCGAAAGTAGTCACGAAACGCCGCCATCACAGGCGTGTAGGTTGCCCCCGTCTTCCAGGCCAGCCCAACGTTCATTGCCGGAGCGGCGTCCTTCAGTGTGATGGTTTCGATACGTCGCCCTTCGAGAGACCACGGACGGTAAACCATGTCCGAAAGGATCGCCACCCCCAGCCCATTGGCCACCATGCTGCGAACGGCCTCGACGGAGGATGTGCGCAATTTGATGTCAGGCTGATAGGGGGTACGTCCCCAATATCGCAGCGAGGTATACGCCGCCTCGTCCACCGTCAGCATGATGTAGGGCTCTTTCGCCACGTCTTCCAGCGAGACTTCGTCGAGATCTAGCAGCGGATGCTTCGCAGGGAGCCACAAGCGCCGCGGAGATCCGAAGAAGGTCTCGGTCGTGATCTCGCTGCTGACCACATTGCCCGTCAGCAGCACGCTGAGGTCGTAGCGGTCGGCGATCAAACCCTCCTCGATCGCCTCGCGATGGAGTTCGTGCACCTTGAGGTCGACGTGCGGATAGCGCTGGGCGAAGCGCTGCAGGTGATGCGGGAGGAAGTAGCCAATGACGGTGTACGTCGCGGCGAGGCTCAGCACCCCGGAGACGGACGCGGCCTCGCGCGGCATTCGCATGGCTTCGTCAGCAGCGGCAAGAACACTGTAGGCATGACTAAGGAATCTTCGGCCGGCGTCCGTCAACTCGACTCCGCGTGATTGGCGTTCGAAGAGCTGTTGGCCGAGCATATCCTCGAGTTCTCGTATGGCCGATGTGACTGCCGATTGCGAGACATTCAGCTGGACGGCGGCCTCCGACACCTTGCCAAGTTCAGCTGCCGCAGAAAAATACTTCAATTGCCGAATCGTGAGCACAAACGTCCCTTGCAGATGTCGGTATCTGATTTTCGAATAGCTGTAGCCAGCATTTTATAGGGTAAACCCCTGTTAGTGTTCGCCGCAGCGCATCTTCCATGATCGGCGGGTCGCGCGCTCACGGAAATTCAGATGTATGGTCGATTGAAATCAGCGCTACTCGACGAGTTCACGAAGAGCTACGCTGGTCGCTCGCTTCTGTGACACGGAACGCAACGGGCCATTCAATTCAGCGTGCGAGGCGCACACGCGAATATGCTTGGGATGTCGACCAGATCAACGCCAACTGAGCTTCGTGGAAAATCTCGACGTCATGGTTCTGCGCAAACTGCTGGACTGGCGGCAGGCCAGCAAGAGGGCGTTGCTCGCGACGGTGGTCAGAACCTGGGGTTCCTCGCCCCGACCGGTGGGCTCGATCATGGCACTGTCGGAAGACGGCTCGGTGATCGGGTCGGTTTCGGGCGGCTGCATCGAGGATGACCTGATCGCGCGCTACAGCCGCCTGTACGGTTCCAGGCAAGAGATGCCGGGCGGGCCGCCGAATCTGATCACCTATGGTGTCTCGGCCGAGGAAGCGCACCGATTCGGCTTGCCGTGTGGCGGCACGCTGGAACTCCTTCTCGAATACAACCCAGATGCGATCGCGCTCGCCAATCTGGTCGAGGCCCTGGGCAGAGGGAAACTGGTGCGGCGCACAGTCTCTTTGGCGAGCGGCCATGCTCGCCTGGAGGAGACCCGCTCGCCCGACGAGCTGGTCATCGATGGACAGGATTTGACCAATACATTCGGACCGGAATATCGGATGTTACTGATCGGTGCCGGCCAGATCGCCGAATATTTGGCCACCATGGCCGTCTTCACCGGTTTCTCCGTAACGTTGTGCGACCCGCGCGAGGAGCACCGCTCCCAATGGAGCGTGAGCGGCGTTGCCATCACGACGCAGATGCCCGACGACGCCGTCGTGGCGTTTAATCCGGATCGCCGCAGTTGCGTGGTTGCGCTTTCGCATGACCCGAAGCTCGACGATCTGGCCCTGCTCGAAGCCATCGAGAGCGAGGCCTTCTACGTCGGCGCCATTGGTTCGAGGCGAAATGCGCGGGCCCGGAAGAATCGCATGATCGCGCATTTCGGCCAGACCGAAGAGTCGCTGAATCGTTTGCGTGGCCCCATCGGGATCTACATCGGAAGCAAGACGCCGCCCGAGATCGCGGTGAGCGTGATGGCGGAGATCCTCGCCGTCAAGAATGTCGTCGACCTGCCCAAGGAGACCACGGTCGCCCATGCCAAGACGGACGCCACGGTTTGACGGTGCTTGATCCGATCGTCCTTCAGCGCGAGGAGGTCACCAGCGCTGCCAAGCTGGCGGCCAGCTTCTGCAGCGCGTCCAGGTTGTGGACGGTCAACGCGGCGTCGGCGTGGCGATGCAGGATCGCGGGACCACGCGCTAGCGGCTTGTAGTTGTCGAAGCGCAGCAACGGGTTGAGCCACAAAAGGCGCCGCGAATTGCGGGCCAACCATTTCAACTCAGTCTCGAGAAGGTCGGGATCCCCTCTGTCCAATCCGTCGGTGATCAGCGCAACCAAGGTGCGTCCTCTGGTCAGTCGGTGGGAGAAGGTGCGGCGCAACCTCGTCAAGGATTCGCCGAGGCGCGTGCCGCCGGCAAAGTCTTCGATGGCGGCATTGGTGGCGCGGAGCATCGCGTCGCCGTCGGACAGGCGGAACGCAGGCGCCAGATCGGTCAGGCGCGTGCCGAAGGCGAATACCTGGCATCGGCCGTGCTGCTGCGCCATGGCGTGCAGGAATGCCAGCAGCGGCCGTGCGTAGCGGTTCATGGAGCCGGACACGTCGACCAGGGCGAGCAAGGGCAGGGGCTGCCGGCGGGGTGCCATGCGTGGAAGCCGGACGACTTCGCCACCAAGACGGGAAGCTTCGTACATCGCGCGCGGCCAATCGATCCGGGCGTTCCGACGAGTGCCGGAGGTTGCGCGCAATCGGCGACAGGACACTGAGGGCATGGCCAGCTCCCGCGCGAGCCGCTCCACCAAGCGATATTCCGCGGCGCCGAGTTCACCGAAGTCCGCGTGGTTCAGCCGCTCCCGGTCGCTGGCCGTCATGAATGTGTCGACATCGACCCCAGGATCGGCCGCAGCCGGCTTGTCCGGCGACTTCAATGCGTCCTGGATGCGGCGCCTCGGCTGCGACGCCGTCGGCGCGCCCGCGGGATCGAGCGATGCCTGCAGCGGCCCGCTCTCCTCACCGGACGGGGTACGGAACCACAGATCGAATAGTTCCCGGAACACGTATCGATCCTGTTCTCGGTTGACGATCGCGGCTTCCATGGCCGCGCATACGTCGGCGCGATGGCCGACGTCGACCAGGGTTGCCGCCTGCACCGCGAGCCCGATCCGCGAGGTATCCACGTGAACGCCCGCCAGCCGCAAGGCGCGGCCGAACGAGACGATGCTGCCGGGTAGCTGCGGCTCTGCCCCGCACGGGAAACGACTTCGGCCGGCGTCGAAGGGGTCGCTCATGGCGCAGTAGACTCGTCGCCGCCCAGTAGATCGGCGGCTAGCTGCGGTGTCATCAGTTCGAGGTCTTCACGCTGCTTGAAGAGGACGCTCGCTGTGTCCACGACGAGATCCGGATCGAGCTCGACGGCATCCAGCGCCGTGAGGGCTCGAGCCCATTCGATGCTTTCTGAGATGCCTGGCGTGCGTTGGAAGCGCTCGGCCAGGGGCGTCTTCCGCAGTCCGTCGACGAACCGCGTGATCTGCGCCGACAGCAATTGGCTCGCGCCAGGCACCTGGCTTCGAACGATCGCCAATTCACGATCGCGCTCGGGATAGTCGAGCCAGTGGTAGAAGCAACGCCGCTTGATGGCATCGTTCAAGTCGCGCGTCCGATTGCTCGTCAGGATCGTCACCGGAGGAATGTCGGCATAGAACGTCCCAATCTCGGGAACGCTGACCTGATACTCGCCCAGGTACTCCAGCAGAAAGGCTTCGAACGGTTCGTCGGCACGATCGACTTCATCGATCAGCAGGACGGCGCCGGGCGACGGTGCCTGCAGTGCCTGGAGCAGCGGACGACGAATCAGGTAGCGCACCTGATACACCTCGGATTCGACATCGCGCGCGGCCTGCCCGGAGCCGATGGATTCGGCGGCGCGCATGTGCAAGAGCTGGGCGGCATAGTTCCATTCGTAGAGCGCCTCTCGCTGCTCCATCCCGTCGTAGCACTGCAGGCGGAAAAGCGGTCGCTGCAGCGCCTTGGCGAGCGCTTTGGCCAGTTCCGTCTTGCCGACACCGGGCTCCCCTTCCAACAGCAGTGGACGCTGCAATTTCAAGGCGAGGAAGACTGCCATTGCCAGCCGCCGATCGCAGTGATAACCGACGCCACGTAAGCTGGCGAGAACGGATTCCGGAGATAGATTCATTGGCGCTCCGGATGCCTGCGCGATGGTGCGGATCCGATCAATCCCCGCGCCCCGGCCGCCAAGCGCCGTGGCTCGTTCGTCGGATTCAGCGCATGGGCCTTGCCATGGGGAGCTGGGGATCATCTCTTCGCTACCTCGCAGCATGACGGCGGCTCAACACCGCCGCTTCGGACGGCGGCCGAGCCGGTTGGACTGAGTGTAACCACGCTGTACCAGTGCGAGCGCACTCTAAAACGACGCGCCGACCACGCATTTTCCGATAGCAGACTGGTATCTGAAAAACAGATTTCACATGCGCAACTTTTATTGCTGTTCAGATCGCTGGAGGTCTCCTAGTATGAGAGGCAGAAAAGGCCACCCCTCACCGAATTAGGCCAAAAAAATAGCGACGATCTGACCAGGAAAACCAACAGATGCCTCCTCCCGGCGAAGCAAGCTTCTATCGCGCTCATGGCGTTGCGGATGCGTTGAGTGCGCTGCACGAGCGCGGCGAACGGGGGGAAGCCATCGCTGGCGGAACCTGGGTAATGCGCGCGCCTCTTCGGGGCATTCCCCAGGATCGCGCCTATGTCTCGATCGCCGACATCGAGGAGTTGAGGCAGGTGAGCCTCTCTGAAACCGAGGTCGTCATCGGCGCCGGCGTGTCTCATTCCCAACTGGCACACGCATTGGCGTCGAACCCTCCGTGTCACGGACTGGCCTACGCGGCGGGACATTCGGCTAATCCCGCGATACGCAACGTTGCAACAGTCGGCGGTAATCTTTGCGCGGCCGGCTTCGCTGCGGCCGACTTGTTGCCTGCGCTGATGTCGCTGGGAGCTCAGGTGGATCTGGAAGGTCGGGCAGGGGCCGATCGGATATCCCTGGAGCGGTTTGTCGAGATCCGGGACACACTGCAGCCGGGTCACCTCATTTGCAAGATCATTGTCCCGCTGGATCGACGATCCGCGCAGAGGTCGGCCCACGTGCGACTCCCGCTTCGCCGGGCCGGCGACTACCCCGTGGCCATCGTCAGCGTCGCCGTCTCGTTGAGCCCGGGCGGCGTCGTCGAGCATGCGTGTGTCGTGGTGGGCTCTGTGGAACCGATCCCTCGACGATGGCCCGCAATGGAAGCGGCGCTGACCGGACGTCTGCTCGACTCCAAACTTGCCATCGCAAGTGCCGAGGCCGCTGCCGACGAATTCGTGGGGCGCGATGGCGTGGAAGCACCGGGCTGGTATCGCGTGAAGGTCCTGCCGACCTTGATGGGTCGCGTCATCGAGCAATTGACGCGGCAGTGAGTGTGCTTCGTCGTCCCCATTGAAGAGAGTTCCGCTATGCCGATCGTTTTCAAAGTGAACGGAGAGTATCGCGTCTCCCTGATGCCTCCGATGACCCCCCTCGTGGACGTCCTGCGGGAAGAGTTTTCGCTGACCGGGGCGAAGACGGTCTGCCGGGAGGGCTTCTGCGGCTCTTGCACGGTGATCGTGAATGGCCGGCCTGCGGTGTCGTGCCTGATGCCGGTGGGCCAAGTGCAGGACAAGGAGGTACTGACCGTCGAGTCGCTCGAAGTGGATGGCGTGTTGTCGGCGCTGCAGCAGTCCATGGAGGAACACGATGCCGTTCAATGCGGCATGTGCTTTCCGGGGATGATGATGAGCCTAACGGCATTCCTGGAGCGCGCGCCGAATCCGTCCCGAGCAGACGTGAAGGCCGCGCTGTCCGGCAATATCTGCCGCTGTACCGGCTACGAGCGCATCGTCGACGCGGTGCTCTCGGCAGCGCTCCCCAGGCAAGCGTGAGGCGCCCATGGCAGAGCAACCAGTGATTGGCATGAACCTCCGCCGCCGGGACGCGACGGATAAATTGTGTGGCCGCACGCGCTATACCGTTGACAGGACGCACGCCGGAATGCTGCATGGCTTCATCTATCGGGCCGAGGTGCAATCGGCACGGGTGGTGCGGCTGGATGTTTCCACGGCCAGGAAGATGCCCGGCGTGCGGGCCATCGTCACGGCCATGGACGCGCCTGGCCGTCACGGCATCGGCGTCGCCGACGAGGTGCTGTTCGCCGGCGATCGGATCCGGTTCATTGGCGAGCCGCTCGCCGCGATTGCCGCGGACACGTTGGCCCAGGCGCGGGCGGCGGCGGCCTCCATCGTCCTGGAACTCGAGTTGCTGCCGGCCGTCACTACGATGGAGGAGGCGCTGGCGCCGTCCGCACCGCTGGTCCACCCCGACTGGAAAGACCACGAGATTTTGTTTGAAGGCGGCGCCCGCGGCGGCAATATTGCCTGGGAGGCGACCGTCGTTCGCGGCGACGTCGGCGCCGCGTTCGCGCGTGCCGATGTGCGCATCGTCGAAAGCTCGTTTCGAGTCCCGCGCCAGAACCATCTATCCTTCGAGCCGCGCGCCGTCGTTGCAATCTACGAGGATGGCCGGTTCCACATTGAGACATCGACCCAGGTGCCATGGACCGTGCGGTCGGCGACGGCACGCTATCTCGGCATCCCCCCATCGCAAGTTCGCGTGACCGTGCCCGCCGTGGGCGGCGCCTTTGGCCTGAAATTTGACTGTGCGATCGAACCTTTCGCGGCGCTGCTCGCGCGAGCGTCGAGACGACCTGTTCGGCTTGTCAACTCGCGCCAAGAGGAGATGCAGATCTGCCTGTGCCGCGAAAACGCCGAGATCCGGATCCGCTCCGCCATCTCCAGGGAGGGCGAAATCGTCGGGCGCGAGGCGGTGGTGCTCATGGATGCCGGTGCCTACGGCGGCGAACAAATATTCCTCACGACGATGACCGCCCACACGCTGGGTGGCAACTATCGCCTGGGCAGCGTCCGGCTCTCCAGCCGGGTGGTCTATACCAACACGCCACCCAACGGCGCGTTTCGCGCCTGCAACGGCGTCTACAACACGTTTGCGCTGGAGCGCCACACCGACGAGATCTGCGCCGCGATCGGCATGGATACGCTCGAGTTTCGCCGCAAGAACGTCCTGGGCGACAAGGACCTCGGCTCGACGGGGCAGGTCTTCGAAGGCGATGTGCTCGGCCCGATGCTAGCGAAAATGGCGCACCTGCGATCGTCGAGGACACCGCGCCGGCCCGCCGACCCGCGTCTGCTCTATGGACGGGCGACCGTTGTCGGAACCTGGTTCATCTTCGTGGGGCCGTCGTCGGCCACCATCAACCTCAACACCGATGGGACTGCGACGCTGGTGACTTCAGGCGTCGAGATCGGCTCCGGCTCCATGATGCAGTCGCTTCCGCAGATCGTGGCGAACGCGCTCGGACTGCGGCCGCAGGACGTCGTTGTGCGTGCCGCCGACACTGATGGCGCAGGGTACGATCTTGGCATCGGGGGCGGTCGCCAAACGGTTTCAATCGGCGCCGCGAGCTTGGCGGCCAGCTACGAAGTGAAGAAGAAGGTGCTCGACATCGCGGCGGAAATGCTCGAAGCCTCGCCTCAGGACCTGGTGCTCCGCGAGGGGCGGGTCGAGATTCTTGGCGCCATGGGGTCGGGAACAACTATCGCAAAGGTTGTCGAACGCGCCCACGCACTCGTCGGCCCCATCGCCGGGAATGGTTCGTTCACCAAGCCCGGGGTCGCCGCCATGCCGGGCTGCGCCGCCGGACACTTCATCGAAGCGATTGATATCCCGGTGTTCGCTGTGCACGATTGCGAAGTCGCGGTCGATCCGGACACGGGCCATGTGGAAGTCCTGAGCTACTCAGTGGTGCAGGACGTCGGGCGTGCATTGAACCCGCGCGCGATCGCAGGCCAGATCCAGGGCGGTGTCGTGCAAGGCCTGGGCTACGCCTTGCATGAGGAGATCACTGTTGCGCACGACGGTCGCGTCCTGCAGACCGGTCTGGAGACGTTCAGGGTCCCGTTGGCTCAGGATGTCGTCCCCGTCGATATCGTCCTGCACGAGGGGGCCCCATCCATCGGCCCGCTTGGGGTCAAGGGCGCCGGAGAGGTTCCGATTCTGAACGTCGGGGCGGCCGTCGCCTGCGCGGTGTCGAATGCGACCGGTCGACGCGTGCAGGAACTGCCGCTCACGCCGCCGCGCGTGCTGGAGCTTCTAACGGGCGACAAGCCGCCGTTGCAATTCCCGCACATCTCGGACATTTGGGCGGAAAACGTTCTGTCTTGAGCGGCCAGGTGCGCGGTATCGCCAGCCAAGCCTCAGTTCGTCCCCCGAACGCGCGAGCAAGCCGCCACGGAGCACACTGCGCGGATCGTGATCGATGCCGCGATGACGCCCGTCCTTAGCGCCTCCTCAACGAGCACGCGAGCGAGAGCGTATCCGCGCGTGCCTGCGAATTTGGCAAACCGAATTACTGCCGTGCCAACATGGCCGACGGTGTGCGGCGCATCTCAAGCTTGTGCCTCGCGGCGCCTGCTCGCTCGGCATCTTGGTGGCCATCCCGATCAAAAGACCAATAGGGTTGCGGAGATCATCGGCGATGAACAACTCGGCACTGGCTGACCAGAGCATAGCGACATGCCTGACTTGGGTTGCTACCGTGATCGCACCAACGCGGGGGAGGCTGCCCCAATTTGGTGGGCCGGTCGCACAAAACTAGATCACGCATGGGATGACTATCTGATCTTCCGAACTTAAGAAGACCTTGGGCATTTTGGTAAACCCTTAGTGCCACTGGTGAAATCGGCGCTTCATACATCCCAGTAATCCCGCAAGGGTTGGAAATTCAGATATCACACGGATTGAAAATTGAACTATTCGACCAGTTGATTGATGGCTAACCTCGTGTCATACGTAAACGGTACGGAATGACATGAAAAAATTCATCGATTTGAATTCGGATATGGGGGAAGGCTTCGGGCCCTGGCTGATCGGTGATGGCGTTGACGAGCAGATCATGCCGCTCGTCAGCTCCGTGAACATTGCCACCGGCTTTCACGCAGGCGATCCGAGCATCATGCAGAAGACCGTTGATATGGCGAAGAACCTCGGTGTGGGCATCGGTGCACATCCTGGATTCCGAGACCTGGTGGGATTCGGGCGTCGCCATATCAACATCCCTGCGCCCGAACTCGTCAGCGACGTGATCTATCAATTGGGTGCCTTGAGGGAGTTCGCCCGTATGGCGGGTGTGACTTTGCAACACGTCAAACCTCACGGCGCGTTGTACATGCACGCAGCACGCGATGAGAGCTTGTCGCGATCCTTGATCAGTGCACTGCAGGTCACGGAGCCGACCTTGCACCTGTATTGCATGGAGCAGTCGATCACTTACCGCGTTGCCCGGGAAATGGGGCACCCCGTGGTGCGTGAGTTCTACGCTGATCGCGATTACGACATGAGCGGCTCGATCGTATTCACCCGGCGCACCGGACGGCTCGATCCTTATGCCGTCGCCAAGAAAGTGGTTCGCGCCTGTACCGAAGGCAAGGTTCGAACGATCGAGGGTGCGGATATTGCGATCGACTTCGACTCGGTCTGCATCCACAGCGACACGCCCGGGGCGCTTGAGCTCGTCAAGATGACGCGCTACGAGCTTGAGGAGAGCGGGATCGAAGTCGCTGCGCTTGCAGACGTTCTCAAGGCTGCGGAATGACCGGCGGCCGGAAACCAAAACTCAACGACTAGGAGGAAAGCACATGCCTCAGATCGAAGTCCTCTCGCCGTTGCCAGGGACGTTCTACCGCCAGGCTTCGCCTGATGCAGCACCCTACGTGATCGAAGGGTCACGCGTTCATGTGGGCGATGTTCTTGGCCTTGTGGAAGTCATGAAGCAGTTCAGCGAGGTGAATGCCGAAGTGGATGGCGTCGTCACCCGGATCTTCGTGGAAGACGGCGACGCCGTGGAACCGGGGCAGACGCTGCTCTATATCGAGGCTCCTTGAACGCGACACCATGAAACCAGACTTTGACACTTTGCTAGTCGCCAATCGCGGCGAGATCGCCGTCCGGATCATTCGAGCCGCACGAGAGCTCGGACTCAGGACGATCGCAGTCTTCAGTGACGCCGATGCGGGTAGCCTGCCCACACAGCTCGCAGACGAGGCCATCCACATCGGGGCCACCCCGGCATCGAAAAGCTATCTCAACGTCGACGCCATACTTTCGGCCGCGAAAGCGGCGGGCGCCGGCGCGATTCATCCCGGCTACGGATTTCTCGCCGAAAACGCCGCCTTCGCGGACGCCGTCGCGGCAGCTGGTCTAGTCTTCGTCGGTCCCAGCGCGCATGCCATCCGCACGATGGGCGATAAGGCCGCCGCCCGTGCGGCTGCCCAGCGCGCCGGCGTCCCGACAGTGCCCGGAAGCACCGGGGTGGTCGACAGTCTGGACGACGCGGTCAGGATCGCCGCCGACATCGGCTACCCGATCATGATCAAGGCGTCTGCGGGTGGCGGCGGTCGCGGCATCCGCGTTGCGAACGACGACGCCGAACTGCGCCGCGAGATGACGACTGCTCAGGCAGAGGCGAAGGCCGCCTTTGGAAACGGGGCAGTGTATCTCGAGCGCTTCATTCGGCACGCCAGGCATATCGAGGTGCAAATCCTTGGAGACGGAAAAAACGTTCTCCATTTCTTCGAACGGGAATGTTCGCTGCAGCGCCGGCGACAGAAGATATGGGAGGAAGCCCCCTCGGCCGCCATCGACACGCGCACGCGGGAGGCGATGTGCAGCAGCGCCGTCGCGCTGGCCCGAGCTGTTTCCTACAGCGGCGCGGGAACGCTGGAATATCTCTACGACGACGAATCGCAGGAGTTCTTCTTCATCGAAATGAACACCCGCATCCAGGTGGAGCATCCTGTCACCGAAATGGTGACCGGCGTCGACCTAGTGAAGGAAATGCTGCGCATCGCCATGGGAGAACAGCTGCGGCTCACTCAAGGCGACATCTGTCTCCGCGGCACCGCTATCGAAGTGCGCATCAATGCGGAGAACCCGGCGAAGAACTTTGCCCCATGCCCGGGGAAGGTGTCCTCGCTTCGAATTCCCGGCGGCCCCGGCGTCCGCTTCGACAGCATGCTTTTCCCCGGGTACGTCGTGCCGCCGTTCTACGACTCCCTGCTCGGCAAGCTCATCGTGCACGACGAAAACCGCACGGCCGCACTCGATAGATTGAATCGGGCACTGCGCGAACTGGACGTTGAGGGCCTGACGACGACCAAAGGTCTGCATCAGAAGCTAGTGCTCGACCCGGAGGTTCGGCTCGGAAAGTTCGATACCAGTTTCCTCGAGCGCTGGCTGGCCAGCAAACCGCTCTGAAATTCAAACGTCCAGGAATAGGCTATGACAAGACTGCCGCCGTCGCGATACTCCTTCGGGGGAGACGAGCATCTCTTCGTGGAGATCAGCGAAGAAATGTCGCTACCAGCTTTCTTCAAGGCCATGGCGCTGACGCAGGAGCTGAGCAAGCGCAATCTGCCGGGCATCACAGAGATTTGTCCCGCGAATGCCGCGTATCTCGTCCGATTCGATCCGGATGTCATGCAACCGGACACGTTGGTCGATGCGTTGAAAGACATCGAGAACTCCGTCGGCGATGCCGACATGGAACTCGATACCAGGATCATCGAGGTGCCGGTCCTATACAACGATCCATGGACAAACGAGACCCAAATGCGCTTCAGGGAGCGCCATCAGGACCCATCGTCCACCGATCTCGAATACGCTGCCAGGGCCAACCACTATGCCGAGGTCAATGAGTTCATTGCGGCCCATTCCGACTCGCCCTGGTTCGTGTCGATGGTTGGATTCGTGGCGGGACTGCCCTTCCTATTCCAGATGGTCGAGCGCGATCGCCAGATCGAGGTGCCCAAATACCTCCGGCCGCGAACCGACACGCCTAAGCTGACCGTAGGACATGGGGGATGCTTCAGCTGCGTCTATTCCGTTCGTGGAGCCGGGGGATATCAGATGTTCGGCGTCACGCCGGCACCGATCTTCGATCCCGAACAGCGGCTCGCCTATTTGAAGGAGTTGATGGTGTTCTTCCGGCCGGGCGACATCGTGAAGTGGCGACCGATCACACGCGAGGAGTACGACCGCGACATCGAAGCCGTCGAAGCCGGTACCTTCGACCTTCGCATCCGGCCGGTTCGATTTTCCCTGAAGCGGTTTCTTGCAGATCCTACCCGCTACAACGCCGGGCTGATCGAGCACTTGTGCGGTGAAGGAGCGCAAGCATGAGCATCGAAGTGATCAAGCCCGGACTGGCGACGTCGATACAGGATGCGGGCAGGCCTGGTTACTACCACCTGGGAATCCCGCAATCCGGCGCACTGGACCAATACGCGCTCCGGCTAGCGAACCTGCTAGTCGGCAACGACGAGGGTGCGGCCGTTGTCGAGTGCACGTTGCTCGCCCCGGAGCTGAAATTCCTGGCGAACGCGATCATCGCCGTCACCGGTGCCGAGCTCGACGTCCGGATCGCGGGCACGGTGGTGGAGCGCAATGTCTCGCATGAGGTGCTCGCGGGCCAGACTGTTTCCTTCGGTTTCATGAGGAGTGGCGCACGCGCGTACTTGGCCGTGGCCGGCGGTATCGATGTCCCAGTGGTACTCGGCAGCCGGTCCACCTACGCGCTTGGCGCTTTCGGGGGCTATCACGGCCGCAAGCTCCAAGCGGGGGACGTGCTGCCGGTAGGCACCGCCAGCGCCAGTGCGGCGGCAGGCCGAGCGGCCCCGACCGAGCTTGTCGCGAAGACGCCCAAGGACGTGGAACTGCGCGTCTTGCCAGGGCTGTATTTCCACCGACTCGAACCCGTCTCAGCAAAGACGTTCTTCGAGGACACCTGGTCGGTCGCTCCCGAGGCCGATCGCATCGGGTACCGCTACCGAGGAGGCACCGCGCTCAAGTTCAAGCAGCGCCAGCAACCATTCGGTGCCGGCTCGGATCCCTCGAACATCGTCGATGCTGGCTATCCCTATGGCTCCATTCAGGTGCCCGGCGGTAGCGAGCCAATCATCTTGCACCGAGATGCGGTGTCGGGAGGTGGCTATGCAATGGTTGGCACCGTGATTAGTGCCGACATGGATCGGATTGCGCAGATGCAACCCAATCACAAAGCGAGATTCCTGTCGGTCGACATGAATGAAGCGCTAGCAGCGCGAGCGGTCTATCGCAATCGGCTCCAGCGATTGCGCATAGCGCTCACCCCCTGACGGGCCACCTGCGCCGTCATTTAGTTTCCTGTTCTCTTCCCGTCCAACACCACACAAGGAGTGTGTTATGTCTTCTATTGTCCGAAATAAATTGATCGATTCCTGCAAGTTCAATATGAATCCGTTGCTCATGATTTTGTCCACGGCATTGATCCTGGCTGCTGGTGCAGCGAAGGCCGAGGATTTCTCGAGCACGGATATCCAATTGCTATATACGACCAAATCGAAGGCGGACGCGGCCAACGGAACGGGCACGAGCAACGGCAATCTGACGACTTTGCGCGCCGAACACTTCGGAACTTGGGCCTATGGCGACAACTACCTGGATCTCGATCTCTACCAGGGCAAGGACGTCGGCGGGGACGGAGCCGGATCTTTCGGCGCTGATGTCAACCGGCAATATTTCTTCATCTACGTGCCGCGGTTCAGCATAAGCAAACTGGCTGGCTTGAACTTGACCAATGGATTTGTCAAAAACATCTATGCCGCGTACCGTATGGAGCGCTCTAGCTATGCGGACTTCCGCGCAGACAACTACGGTGTCTCGGTTGACCTCGCCGTTCCGGGTACCGTGTTCTTCGAACAGGATCTCTATGCGCGAAAGACGAACTTCGACAAAGGCACGAAATTCTTGTCCCGCACGGTCTGGCTGGCACCCTTCAACGTTGGATCGGTGGGCTTCCATTTCGACGGGCTGATCCTGGTCAAGTCCACAGATGCCAACAAGACCGACATCTTCGCGCAGCCCGATTTCCTAGTCGACTTGCTCCCCAAGGGCGCCGTGCAGGTCGGAATGCGGCTCGAGTACCACTCGCATCAGCACTACGAGCGCACGTCACCGAACGCGATGCTGAAGGTCAACTTCTGATCGCGTTCATGCGTGCCGGATTCTTTCGATAGCCGACTATCACACAAGGAGAAATAGTCTCATGACCAAGTTTCTTTCGACCAGGTTTCTGCTCAACGCGGCAACGAGCGCCATGCTCTTGCTCGGCGCGGCCCTCCCCTCCATTTCCGAGGCGGCGGATTGGTATCCGTATCCCGCAGTCGCCATCGACCCCCCGTTCGCAGCGGACGGCAAGAAGATCGACTTGTCCTACGTCCCCCTGGACAAAGCCGGCAAGAAATGGCAAATCTGCGCGTCCTTCCCACACATGAAGGATGCCTACTGGCTCGGCGTGGATTACGGCGTCGTGTCGGAGGCCAAGCGCCTCGGGGTGGCCCTACAAGTCGTCGAGGCCGGCGGCTACACAAACCTGAACACGCAGATCTCCCAGATCGAGGATTGCGTCTCCCGTGGAGCAAACGCCGTGATCATCGGCGCGATTTCCGGCGACGGTCTCAACAATGTGGTCAAGGCGCTCGCCGCGAAAAAGATTCCGGTGATCGACCTGGTCAACGGCATGAGTTCGCCAGATGTCGCGGCCAAGTCCCTGGTGTCGTTCTACACGATGGGTTATTCCGCGGGCGAATACCTGGCCAAGAAGCACCCTGCAGGCGGCGCGCCGGTGAAGGTCGGTTGGTTCCCGGGGCCCGCCGGCGCGGCCTGGGTCGAAGCGGCCAACAAGGGCTTTCTCGACGCCGTCAAGGGCAGCTCGCTCGTGGTGCTCGATCCCAAATATGGTGATACGGGCAAGGAGGTTCAGGCCAAGCTGGTCGAGGACGCGCTGCAGGCCAATCCCGACATGGCCTATGTTGCCGGCACCGCTGTGACCGCGGAGGCCGCGGTGGGCATCGTTCGCTCGCGCAACCTCGATAGCAAGGTCAAGCTCGTGTCGTTCTACATGACACCCGGCGTGTATGAAGGAATTTCCCGCGGGCGAATCATGGCTTCGCCTGCCGATTCGATGGTGATCCAAGGGCGCATCTCGGTCGACCAGGCCGTGCGGCTGCTGGAGGCAAAACCAGTCGTCAAGCACATCGGGCCGAAGATCTTCGTTGTGGACGGAGAGAATTTCAAGAAGGTCAAGATCGACGACATCCTTCCGCCGCCTTCCTTCAAGCCCACCTTCACCGTTCAGTAGAGGCGCAGACGGCGATGGCATTGCTTGCTACCACCGGCTTGTCCAAGTTCTATCCCGGCGTGCGCGCGCTCGATGGCGTCGACTTCGAGCTGCGCGCTGGCGAGGTGCATGTGCTGTTCGGCGAGAACGGTGCAGGCAAGTCCACGCTGATCTCGCTGATTTCGGGGGCTAGTCAACCGAGCTCGGGCGTACTCCAGATCAACGGTCAAGCGGTACATCCGCGCTCCGTTCGCGAAGCGCGGGAACTCGGCATCAGTGCGGTCTTCCAGGAGTTCTCGCTGATCCCGACCTTGTCTGTCGCCGAGAACCTCCTTCTTGGCGACGAGCCGAGGAGCGCGGGTTTTCTGGACCGTCGCGCCATGAAGCGCCGCGCTCGCGAGTTGCTCGACGACCTGGAATTCGACATCGACCCGAATGCGCAGGTGTCGTTCCTGAGTCGCGCGCAGCAGCAAATGGTCGAGATCGCCAAGAGTCTGCGCGGGAAGCTGTCGGTGCTGATACTGGATGAACCGACCGCCTCGTTGAGCGACAAGGAGGCGCGCCGCCTGTTTTCCCTGATAGACCGATTGAAGCGCGACGGTATCGGAATCATCTACATCTCTCACCGCATGCAAGAGATCACAGAGATCGCGGAGCGCATTACTGTTCTTCGCGATGGCAAGAAGATCGCGACCGTCGATGCAAAAACAACGGATCATTCGACCTTGATCAAGATGATGGCGGGACGGACAGTGGAGCAGATCTATCCGAAGATCGAATCCAAGCCCGGGCGCCTCATGCTCGAGGTTGACAAGCTTTCGACGAGAGGTGGTGTTCGCGAGGCAAGCGTTCACGTGCGTGCCGGGGAGGTTCTCGGTATCGCCGGACTGGTTGGCTCCGGCAAATCGGAGCTATTCCGAGCGATCTACGGATTGGACCGGATCACCTCGGGCCGGGTCCGCTTTGACGACAAGGACCGCACGGGCGCCAGGACAGTTTCTCTGTTGCGAGAGGGCTTCTTCTATCTGCCGCCGGACCGCAAGAGCGAGGGCCTGATCCTCGACTTTTCATCGGACAGCAACATTGCCCTGCCTGTCCTCGGTACCTTGTTGAGGGGCGCGTTCGGCCTGTTAAAGCAAGGCGATCGGGGACGCATCACCCGAGCCGCAGGCGCGCGTGTGGAGCTGGCCAATCGCAATGCCTCGAAGCGGGTGGGCCTGTTGTCCGGTGGAAATCAGCAGAAGGTGCTCTTCGCCAAGGGGCTGACGAACGACGCGAAACTGTATGTCTTCGACGAGCCGACGGTGGGTGTAGATGTCGGTACGCGCAGCGCCCTGTATCGACTGATCCAGTCGCTGTGCGAAGGCGGCGCGGCCGTGGTCGTCATTTCGTCCGATTTGCCTGAGATCCTGCATTTATCCCACCGCGCCTATGTCATGCGCGCCGGTCGCGTCGCCGGGGAATTCCACGGCGACCAAATCACCGAGTCAGCGCTGCTTGGTTTGTTTTTTGACGGCGGTCATGTCGACCGCCAGCTGGAGCTTTCTGAATGAACGACAACCTGCCTAAGGCCTTGCATCCCGTGCCGACGGTTTCGATCTCCCATCGTCTCGGCGGCGTCGTCTTGAGCGCATTCCTTCGAGGCGGCGTACTTCCCTTCCTGCTCGTCATTGCATTCGTTGTCTTCGGCACGCTTTCCCCCGAGTTCCTGACGGCGTCCAACCTCACGAACTTGTTGCGGCAGTCGGTGTATCTGATCCTCGTCTCGATCGGGCAGATGCTTGCCCTCGTGACAGGCGGGTTCGATCTGGCGGTCGGCACAACCGTGGCAATCACGTCCGTAGTGTCTGCCACCGTGATGGCAACGATGGCGGGCGGCGCCGATCCGGCCTGGGGAGCCATCGCTGTCGGCTGCTTGGCAGGACTCGGTGCTGGCATGGTCGTGGGTCTGGTCAATGCCTGCGGCATCGCATTGGCGGGGGTGTCACCGTTCATCATGACTTTGGGCGTGCAGTCGATCGGCCTGGGCGTCGCCCTGACGCTGACCGGGGGTGTCCCGGTGTCGGGCCTACCCCCCGCGTTCGGCGACCTGCTCGGGTTCGGGACGGTCTTGGGTGTGCCCTGGCCTGTCATCGTGACCTTCGTTGGCGTTGTGTTTCTATATGTGCTGATGACGCGGACCGCGCTCGGGAGCTACTTTCTGGCCGTGGGTGGCAATGCCAAGGCGGCTGCGCTCTCCGGCGTGAACACAACCCGCGTGTTGATCGCTGCGTATGTGCTGTGTGCGCTGTTCGCGTCGGTCAGTGGCCTGCTGCTGACCGCGCGTGTCGGCAGTGGTGAAGCCAACCTTGGCGGGACCATCGCGCTCGAATCAATCGCAGCCTGCGTCATTGCCGGCGTCAGCCTGCGCGGCGGCGTGGGACGCGTCGAGAGTGTCGTGCTCGGTGCGATCTTCATCGGGGTACTGCAGAACGGCATGAACCTGACCGGCGTTCGCTCCTACCTGCAGATGGTCGTGCTGGGAGTGCTTCTGATCGTTGCCGTCATCGCAGACCGGATCAGGATTCGCCTCAGCCAGGGGGGATCGAAATGACGAGCGACAACGGTGAGTTGCTTCTACGCCGTATCGCTGCGACACCGCGTGGCGTTGGCGTATTCGCGAATTTCTTTGTCAAGCGTGCGCGTAACGCCGAACTCTGGGATGTGAATGACATCCGCTACATCGACTTCGCGGGTGGGATAGGTGTCCTGAATACCGGACATCTTCATCCGAAGGTGACGGCTGCTGTCCAGGCCCAACTCGAATGCTTCAGTCACACCTGCTACCAGGTTGCTCCCTACGAGAGCTATGTGACCTTGGCAGAGAAACTAAACGAACTTGCCCCAATCGAGGGGCCAGTGAAGACAGCGTTCTTCTCGACGGGGGCGGAGGCGGTCGAAAATGCCATCAAAGTTGCGCGGGCGGCAACGAGACGTCCGGGAGTGATCGCATTCTCCGGGGGCTTCCATGGTCGAACGATGATGGGCATGTCGCTTACGGGTAAGGTAGTTCCTTATAAGGCGGGCTTCGGTCCCTTCTCGCAGGACGTCTATCACGTTCCATTTGCGAGTAGCGCGGATTCAGTCGACGGTTCAATCGCAGCAATCGAAGGATTGTTCAGAAGCGATATCGAGCCTACAAGAGTCGCGGCCATCATTCTCGAGCCTGTGCAGGGTGAAGGCGGCTTTCACGTTGCCTCGACCGAACTGCTGAGACGATTGCGTTCGCTATGCGATCAGCATGGGATGGTGTTGATAGCCGACGAGATCCAGTCCGGATTTGGGCGGACCGGTCGATGGTTTGCGATCGAACATAGCAATATCAACCCCGACCTAATCACGGTGGCAAAGAGTCTTGCGGGCGGATATCCGCTCTCCGCGTTGATCGGAAAGGCCGAGATCATGGACGCGGCCGCGCCCGGGGGACTGGGAGGCACATATGCGGGCAGTCCCGTTGCCATCGCAGCAGCGCATGCGGTGATAGGTGTGATTAAAGATGAAGAACTGAACAAGCGTTCGTCAGCCCTGGGGCGGCAATTGATATCGCGACTTCATGCGCTGAGGATCCGTGTCCCGCAACTAGCCGAAGTCCGGGGGCTGGGAAGCATGGTGGCTGCCGAATTCTGTCAAGGTACCGGGGGCGGCCGGAGTCCCGATGCGAGCTTCGCTAAGCGGATACAGCAAGCCGCGCTGGATGCGGGACTCATCCTCTTGACCTGTGGTGCCAGCGGAAATGTCATCCGTTTCCTCTATCCGTTGACGATCGAGGACAGCGTATTCGATGAAGGAATTTCCATCTTCGAACGTTGTGCGATAGCTGCCACCCATTAGCTACTAAGCATCTCCGCCGGCGGCTCCATGAAGGCCGTGCCGTGGACTAGCCGCTCAAGATCGCCAATGTGAGCGTCTGGACGGATCACGCGGAATCCGACGTACCAACTTGTAAAACGATGAAGAATATGGACCAGCGCATCCCTGCACACGAAGCGACGACGAGTGCGTCGACACCTCTGTCGTACGTCGACCCCATCGGTTCGACGCCGTGGCATACCTACCTCTCTCAAGTCGACCGGGTGATTCCTTACCTGGGCAATTTGGCGCGATGGTCCGAGACACTAAAGCGACCAAAGCGAGCGTTGATCGTCGACGTGCCAATCGAGCTCGACAACGGAAACGTTGCCCACTTTGAGGGATATCGCGTCCAGCACAATTTGAGCAGAGGCCCGGGCAAGGGCGGCGTGCGCTACCACCAAGATGTGACCCTGGAGGAAGTCATGGCGCTGAGCGCCTGGATGACCGTCAAGTGCGCGGCAGTGAATCTACCCTATGGCGGGGCGAAAGGCGGAATTCGCGTTGACCCGAAATTACTTTCGCTAAAGGAGCTGGAGCGCATGACGCGCCGGTATACGAGCGAGATCGGCGTGATCATCGGTCCCCAAAAGGATATTCCTGCGCCCGACGTAAACACCAACGGCCAGATCATGGCATGGATGATGGACACGTACTCCATGAATACCGGGTCGACCTCGACCGGCGTGGTCACGGGCAAGCCGCTTCATTTGGGCGGGTCCTTGGGGCGTGTCAAGGCTACCGGCCGCGGCGTGTTCGTGACCGGACGCGAGGCCGCGTGCCGTCTGGGCCTCGAACTGGCAGGCGCCCGCATCGCGGTGCAGGGCATGGGCAACGTCGGCCACTCGGCGGCCGAGCTGTTCGTGCAGGCCGGCGCGAAGATCGTGGCGATCCAGGACCACACGGGCACGCTCCTCAACACCAATGGCTTCGACATCGACGCCGTGACCCATACGCTGCGGCGCGATGGCGGCATCGGGCGTCATGAGGCGGGGGAACTGATCGACGACGAGGATTTCTGGGGCATCGATTGCGACATTCTCATCCCTGCCGCACTCGAATCCCAGATCACCGCGGCGCGAGCGGAGCGCATCCAGGCCAGGCTGGTTCTCGAGGGGGCGAACGGCCCGACGCTGCCGGAGGCCGACGACGTCCTGGCTTCCCGCGACATCCTCGTCGTCCCGGACGTGATCTGCAATGCGGGCGGCGTGACCGTCAGCTACTTCGAGTGGGTACAAGATTTCTCCTCATTTTTCTGGAGCGAAGACGAGATCAACGTCCGTCTGGACAAGATCATGATCGACGCGTTGAAGAAGATCTGGGAGACGGCGGATCGCCATCGGATCAGTTTGCGCACGGCCACGTTCGCGGTGGCGTGCGAACGCATCCTTATCGCACGTGAGGAGCGGGGCCTGTATCCATGATTGGCAGCGACTCCGAACGCAGTTCATGTTTTGACAAATTTCGACAGAGGGTGCCCCGTGGCTGACGACTATATGAAGAAAGGTCTCCCAGGCTTCGACGACACGGACGGGACTGAGCCCGCTGATCGTTCCGGCCGCGCATCGCTGCGGGGGGCGTTAGGGATCCGGGCGAGACTCTGGTCGATGGCGCTTGCAAGCGGCCTCGGGATCGCGGTGGTGGCGGGCGTCGGGTTGTTTGCGATAGAACGTGGCCGTGTCGCTTCGGAAGCGATCGTTAGCAGGGATCTTGCCGCCCTGCAGCATCTCGGAGAATTGAAATCGGCGGTGGGCGATCTGGCCAATGCGGAAATGCAGATGGTCGTCAACTTCCAGGTCAAGTCGATGGTGGCCTCGTCGTCGCAGGACTGGCACAACGCCCTCAAGGCGGCCATGGACGCTGCAAAGGCCGTAGACGTCAGTTCCCGCGAGCCCGCGGTGACCCAGAAGCTCAATACCCTGATGTCGGAGCTACAGATCTACGGTACCGGCTTCGATGGCTTCATCGCCAAGATCAGCCGTGGGGAGATCATGTCGGTGGAGGCGGGCAACGTCTCGCTGGAGCCCTATCGGCAAGATTTCCATAAGGCGCAGTCGGCGCTGGACGAATCCTCCAGGATCATCGTCGACGCCGCCTCGAGCCGCCGGCAGACGCTCTTCGAGAGCAGTTCAACTGCTGCGAGGACGTTGACATTGGTCGCGGCCGTCATCGTCCTGTTGGTAGTCGCGCTGGCGTGGAATACTTACAAGTCGATCTGGCTGCCGCTCGTCAGCGCGAACAAAGCCTTCGCGCGCATCGCCGTCGGAGACATGCACACGCCGGTGCCCGTCGCGAAGGCTGACGAAATGGGGCGCATGCTGAGCTCGCTGGAGTCCATGCGCCAGGAATTGTGCACCTCGCTGATCGATGTCCAGCACTCCGTCGCGCATGTCGCCGAGGCTTCCTCGGAGATCGCCGCTGGCAACAGCCACCTCAGCGAGCGCACCGAGCGGGCAGCGGCCAATCTGCAGGAAACACTGAGTGTCATCGTCGAAGTCGACGAGGCGTGCCGGCAAAGTGCGAAATCGGGCTCCGCGGCGGAAGAGATTGCCAACACGGTCTCGAATTCGGCGTCGCTTGGACAGCAGGCCGTATCGGTGCTTTCCGCCAGCATGACCGGCATCGAGCGCGGTGCGAAGAGGATCGCCGATGTCACGGAGAGCATCGACCGCATTGCGGCCCAGACCCACGTCCTGTCCATGAACGCCGCCATCACCGGCGCGCAGAGCGGGGAGCGAAACCGCGGCTTCGCGGTGGTGTCTGCCGAAATCCGGAAGTTGGCGAGCGAATGCGCCAACGCGGCGCGCCAGATCCGCAGCCTGAGCGACGACACCGGCGTCCTCGTGCGCGGCGGCGTCGCCAGCATGGTGAAGGCCGAGATGGCGATCCGCCATGCGAGCGAGGGCATCGATCAGGTAGGCGCCCTGATTCGGCAGATCGCCGAATCGACCCGCACGCAGTCAGCGGCGATGGGACAGGTGCGCGAATCGCTCGTGACGTTGGATGGCAAGTTCCAGCATGATGCGGCCATGGTGGAGCAATACGCCGCGGCCACCGAACGCCTCAGCGAAGAGGCGACCCATATGCGCGGGCTCATCGGCAAGTTCAGCCTGACACCTGTCTGAGCGGCGACGCGGAAATCCACGACACGCCATTGCGAATGAGACGAGACGATCATGTGCAGTATCGACACACTGTTTTCAAACAATCGACACTGGTCCCGGGATCGGCTGTCCAGGGACGCAGGGTTCTTCCGCCGTCTCGCGCTTCAGCAGTCGCCCAAATACCTTTGGGTTGGCTGTTCCGACAGCCGGGTGCCCGCCAACGAGATCATCGGATTGCAGCCGGGGGAGGTCTTCGTTCATCGGAATGTCGCCAATCTCGTCGTCCACTCGGATATGAACTGCCAGTCCGTTCTTCAATACGCCGTCGATGTCTTACGCGTCGAACAGATCATCGTCGTCGGCCACTATGGGTGCGGCGGAATCCAGGCGGTTCTCGATGGAAACATGGAGGGCATGTCGGCCAACTGGCTCGGGCATGTCGAGGACGTCGCTAACAAACATGTCGCCCTGCTCGACGCAACTGGGGACGCGGAGGCGCGGAGCAATCTCCTGTGCGAGCTCAATGTCATCGAACAGGTGTTCAACGTCTGCCGTACCAGCACGTTGAAGGCCGCTTGGCATCGACGTCAGAAAATCGAGGTGCACGGCTTGATCTACGGGCTGCGTGATGGACTGCTGCGGCGAATCGTCGACAGTGCTTCGAGCTTGCAGAGTTGCGACGCCGGATATCGGAACGCGATCGCCGGATGCGCGGCCGCGAGATCGCGTGCGCCTACGTGCCAACACTAGTATCACTTCAGGAAACCCATGACCAACTCGGACCATTTCATTTCTGTCGCAGCATTGCGCCGGAGCGTCGCGACCACGAATTCGATGCCGAAGCGATGGTCCGTCGAGCGTGTTGAGGCCTTGCTCGGACTGCCCTTGATGGATCTTCTGTGGCAGGCTCAGCAAGTCCATCGACAACACTTCGATGCCAATGAGGTGCAGAGATCGACGTTGCTGTCGATCAAGACCGGCGGCTGCCCCGAGGACTGCAGCTACTGTCCCCAGTCGAGCCACTATGACGCGGGGGTCGAAGCCGGCAAGCTTATGGAGGTCGAGCCCGTGGTGGCCGCCGCCCGCGCGGCGTTGCAGGCGGGGGCGACACGCTTCTGCATGGGTGCTGCCTGGCGGGAACCGAAGGACCGCGACATCGAGAAGGTGAGTGCGCTCGTTCGCGAAGTCAAGGCCCTGGGGCTCGAGACTTGCTGCACGCTCGGCATGCTTACCGAGTCGCAAGCCTGGTCCTTGAAGGACGCCGGCCTTGACTACTACAACCACAACCTCGATACGGCGCCGGAGGCCTACGAGCGCTTCATCGGAACGCGGACCTACCAGGATAGGTTGGACACGCTGGCTCGGGTTCGGTCCGCAGGTATGTCCGTCTGCTGCGGCGGAATCGTCGGTATGGGCGAGTCGCGCGCCGAGCGCGCGGGGCTGATCGCGCAACTGGCGAACCTCGATCCGCAGCCCGAATCGGTACCCATCAACGAGTTGGTTCAGGTTGAGGGGACGCCGTTGCACGGCAGCGATGCGCTGGACCCGTTCGAGTTTATTCGGATGATCGCCGTCGCTCGCATCACGATGCCGACCGCACGCGTGCGGCTCTCGGCAGGGCGCTCGCAGATGAGCGAGTCGGTACAGGCGCTGTGCTTCCTCGCTGGCGCCAATTCTGTCTTCTATGGCGACAAGTTGCTGACGACGGGGAATCCGGACGTCCAGCGGGACTTGGAGATGTTCGACAAGCTCGGGCTTCGCTCAGCACCACTGACCGTCGCCGGACGTCCCACTTGACTGTTTGATTTCACTGGTTACGCTTCGCTCGACGAAATTCTCCAACGACATGGCGGTACCCCGGGGCAGCGATGGAGGACGCATCTCATCCTCACTCCCGGTGGCCTGCAGCGGTGGCTCTCCTCGTTCGACGAGAACGCGCTGCGCGCTTCGTTAACCGGGGCTCCATTCGCGCCGCCGCACAGGAAGGATGTCGTGCTGGCGATATCGTCCGAGCGCCATTGAGCGTGACATCTATGCTTGAGTTTTCCCGACTCCTTCCACGATGACTTCCGTTCGCTGCCCACCCGCCGCCGCATCACGCATGGCCGCCGCCGTCTGCGCCCCCGGATTCGCTGCCGATCCCTATCCCACCTGGCGCGCCTGGCAGGCCGCAGCGCCCGTGCACTGGTCGACGGAATTCCTCGGCGGTGCCTGGGTGGTTACGCGCTATGCAGACGTGCAGATGGTGTTGCGTGACCCACGCTTCGCTGCTCGGCGCACCGGTGCCTGGCTGGCCGCCGAGACAGACAAGGAGTCGCGCCACCCCCGCTTTCGCCAGCTGTTCGCGCGCGCCATGCTCTTCCTCGACGAGCCTGATCACGCACGCGTGCGGCGGGCGCTGCAGCAGGCGTTCAGCCCCGAGGCGATGCGTGAGTTGAGCTGCCACGCCGAACGCGAGGCGGGCGAGCTGTGCGACGACCTCGCCGGGATGGAGCGTTTCGACTTCATGGCGCGCATTGCGCGCCCGCTGCCAGCGCGCGTGATCGCGCGCTGGATGGGCCTGGAGCACATCCGCCAGGACACCTTCATGGCCTGGTCGGAAGCGCTGGCCACCTTCATCGGAGCGATGCAGCCCACGCGCACGCAAATGCAGGATGCGCAGGACAGCTTGATCGCCATGGCGATCAAGCTGGAAGGCGTGCTCGACGAGCGCCGCCACCACCCGCGCGACGACCTCATTGGCGCTCTCTTGAAGGCTGAAGCAGAGGGCTTGCTCCAGGCAGGGCCCGAGGTAGTCGCCCAATGCGCGATGCTGCTGTTCGGCGGCTACGAGACGACGCGCAACCTGCTTGGAAACGGCCTGAATGCGCTGCTGCGCGATCGCGCGCAATGGCTGCGCCTGCAGGCCGAGCCCGCGCTCGTGCCGAGCGCCATCCGCGAGCTGCTGCGCTTTGACACACCCGTGCAGTACACCGCGCGCCGCGTCACCACCGACCTCATATTGCACGGCACGCGTCTGCGCAAGGGCGACGCTCTCATGGTCGTGATCGCCGCAGCCAATCGCGACCCGGAAGTCTTCCCCAACCCTGACGTGCTCGATGTCGGCCGCCGCGGCGGCAGTGGCGTGTCGTTTGGATCAGGCGCTCATGTGTGTATCGGCGCGGCACTGACGCAGATCGAAGCGCAAGCCGTGTTCCGTACTTTGCTGCAGCGGTATCCGACGCTGGAACTGGACGACGCTCCGGGCGTCGCGCCGCGGCATCCCGACTGGGTCGCGAACTCGGTCTATCGAGGCCTGGCCTCACTTCCGCTGCGCCATTCGGGTGGGACGCCTCGCAGCGAGGGGGTTCGCCCATGACAATCGCCGCCGTGCCGGCGGTGCTCGACATTCATGTTCGAGGAGGAGAGCCCGCTAGAGTGCTCGAAGGCAATCGGCGCGCGCCTGCAAGCAGAAGCCGGATCCAGGACATGCGCGGCACGGGTGCGATTGTCGCGATCGAATTGTTCAAGAACGGCGACCGCGCGAAGCCGGACGCCGACCTGACGAAGCGCCTGTGCGTCGAAGCCGTCAGACACGGCTTGATCCAACTGCTGTGCGATTCCTGCGCGAACGTGATCTCCATACTGCTGCCCCTGACCGCGAGCGACGCAGTGATCGAAGAAGGGCTGGCGTTCATCGACGCCTCAATTGCAGAACTGACTAGGGTTGCATTCGTCGATCAATCTTGAACCTTGAGGCGTCTACCCCCCGAGCGGCATGCTGTACCGCCGCATTCCCATGTATTAGAAACGATGGCCACGTCAAGCCATGCGGCCTGCAGGAGATTTGGATGAACATGAAGACTTCCCCCATCGCCACGCTCAACGACGCGGGCCTGCTGAAGACGGACGCCCTGATCGGCGGCGAATGGCTGGCCGGCGCGGCGCGTTTCGACGTCAACGATCCGGCCACCGGCCTGAAGCTGGCCGACGTGGCCAACCTCGGCGCCGCCGAGAGCGACGCCGCGATCGCCGTCGCCGACAAGGCCTGGCCGGCGTGGCGCGCGAAGACGGCGAAGGAACGCCATGCGGTGCTAATGAAGTGGTTCTCGCTGATCATGGCCAACGCCGATGACCTGGCGCGCATCCTCACCGCCGAACAAGGCAAGCCGCTGGCCGAAGCGCGCGGCGAGGTCGTCTACGGCGCCAGCTTCATCGAGTGGTTCGCCGAAGAGGCCAAGCGCGTCTACGGCGAAACGATTCCCACCACCGACAACGGCAAGCGCTACATGGTGTTGAAGCAGGCCGTGGGCGTGTGCGCGGCCATCACGCCGTGGAACTTCCCCATCGCGATGATCACGCGCAAGGTGGCCCCGGCGCTGGCCGCGGGCTGCACCGTCGTCATCAAGCCGGCCGAACAGACGCCGCTGTCGGCGCTCGCGCTGGCCGAACTGGCGCAACGCGCGGGCATGCCGGCCGGCGTCCTCAACGTCGTCACCGCCGACGGCGCCAATTCCATCCTGGTGGGCAACTCGCTGTGCGCCAGCGACACGGTGCGCCACCTGTCGTTCACCGGCTCCACCGAGGTCGGGCGCATCCTGATGAAGCAGTGCGCGCCCACCGTCAAGAAGCTGTCGCTGGAGTTGGGCGGCAACGCGCCGTTCATCGTCTTCGACGACGCCGACATCGACTCCGCCGTCGAAGGCGCGATGGTGTCCAAGTACCGCAACGCCGGCCAGACCTGCGTGTGCGCCAACCGCATGTACGTGCAGGAAGGCGTGTACGACACCTTCATCGCCCGGCTGGCCGAAAAGGCACGCGGCATCAAGGTGGGCAACGGCTTCGAGGCCGGCATCAACCAGGGCCCGATGATCGACGCCAACGCGATCGCCAAGATCGAATCGCACATCGCCGACGCGCTGGCCAAGGGCGCACGCGTGGTGGTGGGCGGCGAGCGCATCGACGAGCGCTTCTTCACGCCCACGGTGCTGGCCGACGTGTCGCAGGACATGCTGTGCACGCGCGAGGAAACCTTCGGGCCGCTCGCGCCGGTGATGAAGTTCAAGACCGAGGCGGAGGCGATCGCGCTGGCCAACGACACCGAGTTCGGCCTCGCCAGCTACTTCTACAGCCGCGACGTGGGCCGCATCTTCCGTGTGGGCGAGGCGCTGGAATACGGCATGGTGGGCATCAACACGGGCCTGATCTCGACGGCCGAGGTACCGTTCGGCGGCGTCAAGCAATCAGGCCTGGGTCGCGAAGGCGCGCACCAGGGCATCGAGGACTACGTCGAGGTCAAGTACCTCTGCCTGGGCGACCTGAACAAATGAAGGCGGCCGGGGCCGCGACGGCCCTCGCCTTCCTCGCGGCCGCGATCGCGAGCGCGCCCGCGCACGCGGGCTCGATGACCGTACGCGACGCCAACAGCGCGTGGACGGTCAACGAGGATCCGCAAGCCGACGCCAACGACTTCCTGTTGAAGCACCTCGTCAACGGCACGCTGGCCGACGAGCGCTTCGGCCACGACGGCCAGACCGCGTTCACGCTCGGCGCCAACAACGATCCGCCGGCCAGCGTGCGTGTCGATGCCACCCACCGCATCTGGATGGTGGGCGCCAGCCTCACGGGCAACCAGCCGCAGCCGGTCATCGCGCGCTTCGCGTCCGATGGCAACGCCGACGTGCGCTGGGGCGTACAGGGCAAGCTGCAGCTGACACCGGCCGGCGTGCCGGTCAAGCCGAACGACCTGCTGCCGCTGGCCGACGGCTCGGTGCTGGTCGCCGGAGAAATCACCGGTGGCGTCACGCCGCGCGCCGTCGTGTTCCACCTGAACGCCGACGGCTCGCTCGACCGCCGGTTCGGCAGCGGCGGCGTGTGGCAGCGCGCCGGCGAAGGCGACGCCTCCACCGCCACCAGCCTGGCCGCCAGCGCCGATGGCACCGTCGCCGTGGCGGTCGCCGTGCGTGGCGCGAAGCCCGGCGCGGAGCTGTGGTCGGTGTCGGACGCAGCGCCGGCCGTGATCCAGCGCAAGCCACTCGACGACACCAGCGACGGCGAAGACCTGCGCGTCGAATGGCTCACCGACCGCTGGGTGCTCAGCAACGGCGGCGGCCCGACCACGGTCGTCCCTGCAGCGCTGCTGACCAGTCGTCCGCAAGCACCCGGCGTCGCGGCGGCGGCCAGCGATCCGGGCGAAGGCGGCTTCAGCCCGTTCGCGGTCGAGGCGGCCTCGGCGCCCGCAGCGGCGAACGACGACGGGCTGCCATGGACTTGGATCGCCATCGCGGCGGCGTTGCTCGCAGCGATCGCCAGCGTGTTCGTGGTGCGGGCGCGCCGGCCGAAGACGGTGCTGCGCAAGCCGCCCAGCCGCTAGTCGTCGTTGGCGGCGCCGGCGATCACGTGGCCCAGCTCGGACACGTTGCCGTTGGAGGCCTGGCCCACCGCGCGCCGCATCAACGACGCCGCGTCCTTGCCGTGCGCAGGGTACTGGCCGATGCCCA
>Ga0302311_10000314_pt1 | contig 61093 bp, 63 predicted proteins | sample III_Palsa_N1_3_FD_200449 | JGI IMG/M metagenome (GOLD analysis project Ga0302311, IMG submission 200449) | Peat permafrost microbial communities from Stordalen Mire near Abisko, Sweden - III_Palsa_N1_3 | ecosystem: Environmental > Terrestrial > Soil > Palsa > Peat permafrost | place: Sweden... | reverse complement strand
CTATGTCCGCATCCGTGACGCCATCCACGCCGCCGCGTCGGCTTGAGGAGAGCGATCATGGGACAGCAACTGCCGTCGCGCCGCGCGATCCTCGCCGGCGGGCTTCTCGCGGGCGGCGGGCTGATGCTCAGCCTGCGCCTGCCGACGCTCGCGCGTGCCGCCGATAGCACCGCTACCGGGTTCGTGCCGAACGCCTTCGTGCGGATCGAACCCTCGGGCACGATCACGCTGATCATGCCGGACGCCGAGGTCGGCCAGGGCATCTATACCTCGGCCGCCATGCTGATCGCCGAGGAGCTGGAGGTCGGTCTCGACCAGATCCAGGTCCAGGCCTCGCCGCCCGACAATTCGAAATACGCGAGCCCGGCGCTGGGCGAACAGGCGACCGGCGGCTCGACCTCGATCCGCGGCGACTGGATGCGCCTGCGCCAGGCCGGGGCGGCCGCGCGGATCATGCTGATGACGGCCGCGGCCCAGCGCTGGAAGGTCGATCCGGCCGGCTGCACCGCCGACCGCGGCGAGGTCTACCACAAGGAGAGTGGTAAGCAGGCGAGCTATGGCGAGCTTGCGACCGAGGCGGCGGCGATCCCCGTGCCGCAGAATGTGCCGCTCAAGGCGCCGGCCGATTTCAAACTGATCGGCACCAGCGCCAAGCGGCTGGATACGCCGTCCAAGGTCAATGGATCGGCGACTTACGGCATCGACGCCAAGCTGCCGGGCATGAAGATCGCGACGCTCGCGATCTCACCGGTCAAGGGCGGCAAGCTCGTCGGCATGGATCTGGCGGCGGCCAAGCGCGTTGCGGGCGTGCGCGAGGTCGTGCAGGTCGAAGACATGGCGGTGGCCGTGATCGGCGACCATATGTGGGCGGCGAAGCAGGGGCTGGAAGCGCTCGCCCCCGTCTGGGATAGCGGTACGAACGGCAAGCTCAGCCACAAGGATATCCTGGCCGCGCTGGACAAGGCGTCGCAGGCCCAAGGCGTCGTCGCCAAGGACGAGGGCAATGCCGCGGGCGCCATCGCCAAGGCCGCGACCAAGCTCGACGCGATCTACGAGCTGCCGTTCCTGTCCCATGCGCCGATGGAGCCGGTGAACTGCCTGATCCATGTGCGGGCCGACGGGGCCGAGGTCTGGACCGGCACGCAGGTTCCGGTCCGGGCCCAGAACGTGGTCGCCAAGGTCACCGGTCTCCAGCCCAACACGGTCGTGATCAACAATCTGTTGAGCGGCGGCGCCTTCGGCCGGCGGCTCGACATCGACATGATCGAGATCGCGGCCGGCGTCGCCAAGCAGGTGCCCTATCCGGTCAAGCTGATCTGGACCCGTGAACAGGACATGCAGCACGATTTCTACCGACCCTATTACTACGACCGGGTCTCGGCCGGCCTCGATGCGCAAGGGCGAATCGTCGGCTGGACCCATCGGGTGACCGGTTCGTCGGTCATGGCGCGCTGGATTCCCCCGGCGTTCAAGAACGGGCTTGATGCCGACGCGGTCGAGTGCGCGACCGAGACGCCGTACGAGGTGCCGGCGACGTTCGTCGATTATGTCAGGGCGGAGCCCGCGGCGCTCAGCACCGGCTGGTGGCGCGGCGTCGGGCCGACCCACAATGTGTTCGTGGTCGAAAGCTTCGTCGACGAGCTGGCGGCGGCGGCGAAGCAGGATCCGGTGGCCTATCGCCGGACCATGCTGGACAAGAACCCACGCGCGCTGGCCGTGCTCAATCTGGCCGCCGAGAAATCTGGCTGGGGCCAAGCGCTGCCGGCCGGCCACGGCCGCGGCGTGGCCGTGCAGTTCGCCTTCGGCTCCTATGTCGCGGTCGTGCTCGAGGTCGAGGTGACGGCCCAGGCCGAGGTCCTGCCGCGCCACGCCTGGGTCGCGATCGACTGCGGCCAGGTGATCAATCCGGACACGGTCGAGGCGCAGATCCAGGGCGGCTTCATTCTGGGTCTCGGCACCGCGCTCTATAACCAGATCACCTTGGCCGACGGCCGGGTCGAGCAGAGCAATTTCCACGACTATCGATCGCTGCGCATCAACGAGGCGCCGATGATCGAGGTGTTCCAGATCCACAATCAGGAAAAGCCGGGCGGCGTCGGCGAGACCGGCACGGCGGCGGCGGCCCCGGCGCTCGGCAACGCCATATTTGCCGCGACCGGTCGCCGGTTGCGCCGGCTGCCGTTCGGCACCGGCCAGCTGCAAGCATCCTGAAGGAGGCGGACCATGAAACATCCAATCCTGGCCGTCCCGGTGATGCTTGCCCTGGCGCCGCTCACGGCCCGTGCCGACGATCTCGTGACCAAGGGCCAATATCTGGCCAAGGCGGCCGATTGCGTCGCCTGCCATACGGCACCCGGCGGTCAGCCCTTTGCAGGGGGCCGCGCGTTCGAGCTGCCGTTCGGCGTGCTCTATTCGCCCAACATCACGCCCGATCCCAAGACCGGCATCGGCGGCTACAGCGACGATGAGTTCGTGCGCGTGTTGCACGACGGCGTGGCCCCCGGCGGCCGGCATCTCTATCCGGCGATGCCCTATGCGTCATACAGCAAGATGTCGCGCGAGGATGCGCTCGCCATCAAGGCCTACCTGATGAGTCTCGCCCCGGTAGCGGCGACGGCGCCCGAGAATAGGATGAGGTTCCCCTACAATCAGCGCTGGACGATGGTGTTCTGGAACGCCGTCAACAACCCCGGCAAAGAGCTGAAGCCGGATGCATCCAAGCCTGCGGACTGGAACCGCGGCGCCTATCTGGTCGAGGCGCTGGGCCATTGCGGCGAATGCCACACCCCGCGCAATTTCATGCAGGGTCTGAAAGACTCCAAGGCCTTCGCCGGTGCCGATATCCAGGGCTGGCACGCCTATAACCTGACCAGCGACAAGAATGCGGGCCTGGGCGACTGGTCGGAGGCGCAATTGGCGCAATATCTCTCGACCGGCCATGCCGAGGGCCGAGGGCCCGCCTCGGGGCCGATGGCGGAGGCGATCGAGAACAGCCTGCGCTTCCTCACGCCCGAGGATATCCGCGCCATGGTCGTCTATCTGAAGGCGCTACCGGCCCAGCCCGACGGGCCGCCGGCGGTTCCGGCCAAGGCGGCCCCGCCGGCGCCGAATGTCGAGGGCGCACATCTGTTCGTCCAGGCCTGTGCCGGCTGCCATCTGCCGGACGGGACCGGGCGCCAATCGCCCTGGGCGGCGCTCGCCGGCGCCCACTCGACCGGCGACGTCACCGGCACCAACCTCGTGCAGATCCTGGCCCATGGCTCGCAGCTGCAAACGGCAGAGGGCCAAGTGTTCATGCATAGCTTCACCGGCGGCTATACCGATGTGGAACTGGCGGCGATCGCCAACTACACGATCGGCCAGTTCGGCGGCCGCCAGGGCCAGGTGACGCCGGCTCAGATCAAGGCGGCGCGCGGGGCGGACGATCACAAGGAGACGGAACCGCCGCCGAGGTCTTGAGGGGCGGGTTGTTAAATCACTTCAGCCGGAAATCATACTCGAGCGTCGCATAGCGCTCACCCATGACCGTGCCGTCCGGCGCGGTGCCGGCGCCATGCTCCGTGTAGGGCCGGATGATCGAATCCTTGACGCCGAACACCACGTCGGAATCGAGATATTCGTCGCCCTCGGCGAAGACGTGGGTGACCAGCGTCTCGTGGCCCGGCGCCGAGATCATGAAATGGACATGGGCCGGGCGGTAGGGATGGCGGCCCTGATGCCCCAGCATCTGGCCGACCGGGCCGTCGTGCGGGATCGGATAGGCGGCGGGCCGCACGGTCCAGAAATGGAAGCGGCCGTCGGCGTCGGTGCGGAAGCGGGCGCGGCCGGACAGGTCGTCCGACTGCTGCACGTCGTAGAAGCCCTCGGCATCGGCGTGCCAGATATCGACGATGGCGCCCGCGATCGGCGTGCCGTCGAGTGCTGCGACCGTACCGGCGACATGGAGCTTCATCCCGGTCATGGCGCCCGAGGCATCTGCACCATTGGCGAGTTCCGGCGGTCCCTGGACATAGAAGGGGCCCAGCACCGTGGTTTCGGTCGCCCCCGCCGGCCGGCGATGGTTGATCGCGTCGACCAGCATCGACACGCCCAGCGTATCCGACAGCAGGATGAATTCCTGGCGCTTGTCGTCGCACATATGGCCGGTGCGGGTCAGGAAATCGATGCCGGCGGTCCATTCCGCCTGGGTCGGTTCGACCTCGCGCACGAAATCGTGCAGGTGGCGCACCAGCGCCTCGCTGATCTGGCGCAGGCGCGGATCGGGGGCAGTCGCGACCCGCTCCAGCACGGCGGCGGTGATGGTGAACTCGTCGAAATTCCGCATCAGAGCTTCTCCGGCAGCGGCGCGCCGTCGAGCCAGGCCTGGCCCTTGGCATAGAGCGCCTGGACTTCGGGTCCCTTGAGGCCCGGCATGTTGCGCTTCACCCGATAGCCGATCTGCTCCTGGATATAGGCCAGATGGCGATAGCCCTCCGGGAATCCGGCCAGGATTTGGGCATCAAGCCGCAGGACGGCCGCCGGGTCGATCGGATCGATCCGGTCCTTCTCGTAGATCGGCTGGCGCCAGACCACGCCCCAGCGCCCGTCGCGCTTTTCCAGGAAATCATAGAAGCGGCCGGTGCAGACCACGTCGCAGGCGACATCATGCACGGTGGCGCGCTGGGAAATCGTCATCTTGGTCTGCGAGATGGCGCGATGGCCGGCCAGATCGACGCTGATCCCGCCCAGGAAATGCAGGATGCTGACGCCCTTGTCCCAGCCTTCGCGGCTGACCCGGATGAAGTCGGCCGCCGGCCCCTGGAACCAGGTCGCCGACATCCAGCCATCCTCGTGCCAGACCGTGCGGAACCGCTCCCAATCGCCGGCATCGCGCCAGACCGCCCAATTTTCCAGAAGCTCCCGGATGGCCGATCGGTCGTCGAGCATGGCGTAGCTCCTTGTGGTCGAATGCACCGGGGAAGTTAGAGCGCGATAATATGAGGCCTGCTCGGCCTCATATCTGAATCGCTCTCTAAACCAAATAATTAGAGACTGATTCACCGGTCAAACCAAATCGGTTTGACCGGATCAGGCTCTAACAGGATTCCCCGGCGCCGTCGCGGGGCTGAATCAGGCCTTACTGCGGTTGTCGATGGCCCAGGCACCGGGACCGGCGAAGACCAGATAAAGGAAGAAGAAGCAGAACAGCACGGCAGCATCGCCGCCGTTCATCGCCGGGAAAAAGCTCTTCGGCGCGTGCAGCATCCAATAGCCGACCGCCATCTCGCCAGACATCAGCAATGCCGCGATCCGGGTCTGGAACCCGACCAGAACCAGCAAGCCGCCGAACAGCTCGATGCAGCCGGCGAACCATTCCAGCGTGAAGGCCGAGGGCATGCCGAACGACGGCACGGAGGGGAAGCCCAGCAGTTTCTGGCAACCATGCTCCATGAAGCACAGGGCGGCGACGATACGCAGGACCGCAAGCATCTGATGGGAACGGGCAGCGAGCATGGACTTCTCCTTGAAAGGACGGCGGGTTCGGTGGAACGGGAAAGACTCGTCTAGAAAGCCCAATATTCCCGACGAAGTCGAGCGCGCCGATCTCTCATTTCAATTGGTCGCCATGTTCACCAGCACCGGCTTGTCGCGATAGAGGTCGGGGAACATCTTGGCCAGCTCATGGACCTTGGGCAGATCGTTGATCGCGATATAGGGATAGGTCGGATTCTGCGCCAGGAAATCCTGGTGATAGGCCTCGGCCGGAAAGAAGCTCTTGCCGGGCTCGATCGTGGTGGCGATCGGCCGGTGGAACTGATGGCTCTGGTCGAGCTGGCTGATATAGGCGGCCGCGACCTTCTGCTGCTCCGGTGTCTGGGCGAAGATGGTCGAGCGGTATTGCGTGCCGCTGTCCGGGCCCTGGCGATTGAGCTCGGTCGGGTCATGCGCCACCGAGAAGTAGATCTGCAGCAGCTTGCCATAGGTGATCTTGTGCGGGTCGTAGGTGATCTCGACCGATTCGGCATGGCCGGTGTCGCCATCCTCGACCCGGGTATAGCGCGCCGTGCTCTTGTCGCCGCCGGCATAGCCCGAGACCGCCCTGGTGACGCCGTCGACATGCTGGAACACGCCCTGCACACCCCAGAAGCAGCCGCCGGCGAGCACGGCGGTCTCGGTCGTGGCGGTCGCCGGCGTCGTCTCGTCGATGGCCGGCGACGGCACCATCTGCGGCGGTTCGGCCAGGACCGATGGCGGCAGGAACAGGATCGCGGCCAAGGGCAGTATTGCCAGCGCTGCGAGGGACCAGAATTTGCGCGGTGAGGTCATGGCCGTCTCCTAGCCGAAGGTAAACGCAAAGGCCTGGACGTTCGGGTCCAGGAATTCGATCTGGAACGTATGGTCGCCGACGCCATGGGTTTGGCGGACGAGCTGGTAGAGCCGCTGGCCGGTCACCGTGCCGTTGCCGTCGGCATCCGTGTCGGCGCCGTGGTCGTCGCCCGGCGGCTTGCCGTCGAGCGTCACGCGGAAGCGGACCGGCTTGTCGTCGGCGCCGGGCCCCAGCACCAGATGCAGATCGCGGGCGTGGAAGCGGTAGAGGATGCTGCCGGGCGTCTGGCCCAGTTCGGCCTTTTCGCCCTCGACCGTCCAATGGCCGGCGAGCCCCCATTGGTTCGGCCCTAGCCCGGTCGGCGCCGCATAGTCGTGCGGCTTGTCCGCGATCTCGCCACCGGATCCGGCGAAATTCTCGGCGCGGACGTAGCCGACATAGGTCTCGGGCGAGGCGATGTCATTCTCGTCGGCGGCGGCGAGCGCGCCGGTGCCTTGGACCTGGACGATGCCGGTCGGCACGTTGGTCCGGCCGGCCTCGGCCAACAGGTCCTGGATCACCGCTTCGGACTCGGCATATTCGCCCTCGCCGAAATGGTGGTAGCGGATGCGGCCCTCGGCATCGATGAAGTAATGCGCCGGCCAGTACTCGTTCTCGAACGCGCGCCAGATCGCATAGTCATTGTCGATCGCGACCGGGTAGGTGATCGCCAGATCCTTGACCGCCTTGCGCACGTTGGCCTGATCGCGCTCGAACGCGAATTCCGGCGCATGCACACCGATCACGACCAGCCCCTGGTCCTTGTATTTCTCGGCCCACGCCTTGAGGTAGGGCAGCGAGCGGAGGCAGTTGATGCAGCTATAGGTCCAGAAATCGACCAGCACGACCTTGCCGCGTAAGGCCTCGGCCGTGAGCGGCGGCGAGTTCAGCCATTCGACCGCACCGGCGAGCGACGGCAGGGTGCCCTCGACCGGCAGCTTGTTGCCGCCATCGGGGATGCCGGCAGAGATGACCATCGACTTCTGCTGCGGCGGCCGGAAGCGATCGATCAGGCTTTGCTCGATCGAGGTCGTGCTCGCGGTCGAGACCTGGGTCAGGTATTTCGTGTCGACGCCGAAGCCGATCGCGACCACGGCCAGCAGCACGGCGGCGCCCAAGCCGCGCCGCACCCACTCGCCGGCGCCGAACGATCGCTTCAAGAGCGCCGTCACGCGGCCACCCAGCAGCAGGGCTGCCGCGAGCGAGGTCGCGGCGCCGGCCGCATAGGCCAGCAGCAATACGGTGGTGCCGACCGTGGCGCCGTTGAGCGCGGCGCCGGTCAGCACCAGGCCCAGGATCGGCCCGGCGCAGGGCGCCCACAGCAGGCCGGTGGCGATGCCCAGGAGGAAGGACGGCAGCACCGACGAGCCACCGGCCCGGCCGCTCTCGGCCGCCTGGCTGAGCCGGTCGCCGAACGCCACGAACGGCTGGCTGAGCCGCTCGGCCAAGTGCGGGATCAGCAGCGTCAGGCCGAAGAACGCCAGCATGACCAGGGCGGCGATCCGGCCCCATTCGTTGGCCTGCACCGCCCAGCCGCCGCCGACCGCGGCCAGGCTGCCGACGGCGGCGAAGGTGATGGCCATGCCGGCCAGGAGCGGCAGCTGGCTGCGCACGAAGGGCTGGCCCGAGCGGGCGAACACGAACGGCAGCACCGGCAGGATGCAGGGGCTGAGAATGGTGAAGGCCCCACCCAGATAGGCCAAGACGAACAGCAGCATGATCGACCTTAGAGGAAAACCGAAACGTTCTGTCGATATGGGAATAGCGCCGGGCTTCGGTCATAACGATTGCGTGAGAGGACGCGCGGCGTCCGGCTTTATTCCCGTGAGGATAGTTTGGATGCGGCTTCAGGACAGGACGGCGATCATCACCGGCGGTGCCCGCGGGATCGGGCGGGCAATCGCCGAGCGGTTTCTGGCCGAGGGCGCCAAGCTGCTGCTGGCCGACGTCGACGCCGCGACCTTGGCCCAAACGGCGGAAGAGCTGGGCTGCCTGTCCTGCCCGACCGATGTCGCCCAGAAAGACCAGATCGACCGGATGGTTGCGACCGGGATCGAGGCGTTCGGCCGGATCGATATCCTGGTCAACAATGCCGGCATCACCCATGCCGCCGATTTCCTCGACCTGACGGTGGAGGATTTCGACCGGGTCATCGCAATCAACCTGCGTTCGGCCTTTCTGGCGAGCCAGGCGGCGGCCCGCCACATGATCCCGCGCGGCCAGGGCGCGATCGTCAACATGTCGTCGGTCAATGCCGTGTTCGCGATCCCGAACCAGATCCCCTATGCGATCTCCAAGGGCGGCATGAACCAGCTGACCAAGGTCAGCGCCATGGCGCTCGCCCCGCACGGCATCCGCGTCAATGCGATCGGCCCCGGCACGATCCTGACCGACATGGGCCAGGCGATCATGAGCAACGCGGAGATGCAGCAGAAGATCCTGTCGCGCACGCCCTTGGGCCGTTGCGGCGAACCGTCGGAGATCGCCTCGATCGCGGCATTCCTGGCGAGCGACGACGCCTCATACCTGACCGGCCAGACCATCTATCCGGATGGCGGACGCCTGGCACTGAACTATACGGTGCCGGTGAAGTAGGGGCGCGCCGCCGTTGACATAAGGTGAGTCGGCACCATTATAGTGACGTAACTACAATCGAGAGGCGTCGATGACGCATACGGTCTCCGCCCGCGAGGCGAATCAGCGATTTTCCGACATCCTGGGCCGCGCCGCTCAGGGTGAGGCCGTGGTCATTACCCGGCGCGGCGAACCCGTGGCGCAACTGACCCGATATAATGCCGCTACGATATCCGCCGACCAGGGCGCGGCCTGGGATCGCCTGACGGCGCGGCTCGAGACCGGACTGCCGCTTAGCGGCGAGAAATTCGATCGCGAATCACTCTACGAACGTTGATCATGCGCTTCACGTTCGACACCAACATCCTCGTCTATGCGATCGACACGCACGCGGGCGAACGGCATCGCATCGCGCTCGACTTGGTGCGACGGGCGCGCGGCAAAGATTGCGTCGTCACCCTGCAGGCACTGGCCGAACTATTCCGGACGCTGACCGGCAAGGGCAAAATCGCCCCCGCCAAGGCAATCGAGATGGTTCAATTGTGGCGGGACGCGGCCCCCGTCGTTGCTGCAGATGATGTTTGCCTGCTCGATGCCATGGATGCCGTCTCCGATCATGGCTGGTCGTTCTGGGATGCCATGATCTGGGCGACGGCAAAACGGGCTGGATGCCGGCTCCTGATCAGTGAAGATGGTCAGGATGGGCGGACGCTCGGCGGTGTCACGATCGTCAATCCGTTTCTGCCGAACCCCTCGGCTCTTTTGGGGCAGGCGCTCGGGCTCGTCTGATCGGAAAGGGAGATTATCCAATGTCGAAGGACCGTCAGCGCAAGCGCAAGAAGGCGGCGGCCAAGGCCGGCGCGCTCCATCCGACCAAGGGCTGGCAGAAGAGCAATCGCCGGCCGGATACCGCCTTGGAAGAGCGCGCCTGGGTCACGCTGAAGCGCGCCATCGTCGAGCCCTATCACGTGCTGCATGATGAGGACGATCCGGAACAGCCGGGCGGGCTGGTGCTCGATTACCTGTTCGAGATGGCCTACCGCTGGAACGATGGCGCCGCCGGCTTCGTGCCGGTGCCGAGCGAGGATCTGCTGAGAATATGCCTCGCCGACAATGGCGACGAGCCTCTGTTCGACCGGGCGGCGCTGCTGGCCGGCATCGACGGGCTCGCCGCCGATCAGCGCCTGGCGGTCGAGGACGAGGCGATCGTCCTGACGGTGGATCCCGAGTTGCTGGTGAAGGTCAATACCGGCAGGTGGGCTGAGATTTAGCCTGCCGGCAAGTTCTTGACGGTATCGTATACGGCACCATGTAGCTGTAGAGCGTGGTTCCTTATGTGATACCGTGATCTCATGACGAAGGTCGAAAAGCTCCTTACCCGAATGCGCAATAACCCGCGCGATTGGGCGATCGACGACCTGAAGGCCTTGGCATCTCGTTATGGCATCGACTGGCGTCAGCCGGGAACCAGCCACGTCACGTTCAGCCGTGTCGGCTTTGCGCCGCTGACGGTCTCGGCTCACAAACCGATCAAGCCGCTCTACGTGATCCGGTTCGTTGCTCTGGTGGATAGCATTGGTGAAGATCATGGCGGATGAATTGAAAACGCTCCCCCGTTTCGAGATCAGGCCGCTGTCCGAGGAAGAGGGCGGCGGTTATCTGGTTGAGTTTCCAGACTTTCCGGGATGCGTCGCCGATGGGGAAACGCCTGAAAAAGCGATTGAGGAAGGACGAGATGCTCTCGCCTCCTATCTCCTGACGCTCAAAGAATTGGGTCGCCCGGTTCCCGAGGTTGGCGAGGTCTATGGCGGGCAATGGCGGCAGCGCGTTCCCAAGTCGCTGCACGCGGCACTCGCGCGCCGCGCCGAGCGGGAAGGCGTGTCGCTCAACATGCTGGTGACCACGATGCTCGCCGAGGGCATCGGCCGGCGCAGTGCCTTGGAACCGAGCCGCTAGCCTTCTTCACGCCGCCGGCGGCACCAACATCGTCTCGCCCAGCGCCAGCTTGCGGCCGTCCTCGGCCTCTATCGCCAGCCGGCGCACCGGTTTGCCGGTGGCGCGTTCGACCAGGACCGTCGGGCAGGCCTCGCCCGCGAAACAGTAGTCCTCGCCCCATTGGCGCAGGGCCACGATGACCATGTGCAGGTCGCGGCCCTTCCGGGTCAGCACATAGTCCTGATACGCACTGCCGTCGGACGCCGGCGCCTGATCCAGAATGCCGTCGCCGACCAGGCCCTTCAGGCGCTGGGTCAGGATATTCTTCGACAGGCCCAGGCTCTTCTGGAACTCGCCGAACCGGCACCGGCCCAGAAAGGCGTCGCGCACGATCAGCAGCGACCACCAGTCGCCGATCACATCCAGCGACCGGGCGATCGGGCACGGCGCCGCTTCCAGGCTCTTGCGTTTCATCTTCGTCCTTCCGGAGAAAGTTCGATCCGGGCGGTTGCATTATAGAACCATCTCCCTATCTGACAAATGGTTCCATTATTGAACCAGTCAATCCAGGGAGATTTTGATGAGGCTAGCCAACAAGACGGCACTGATCACCGGCGGCAACAGCGGCATCGGCCTTGCGACCGCACGCCTGTTTATCGCCGAGGGCGCCCGTGTCGCCATCACCGGCCGTAACCGGGAGACGCTCGATGCCGCCAAGGCCGAACTCGGTCCCAACCTGCTGGCGATCCAAGCCGACGTGACCGATGTGGCCGCGACCGAGCGCGCCGTCGCCGCCGCGGTCGAGGCGTTCGGCAAGCTCGATATCCTGTTCGCCAATGCCGGCATCCCCGGCGCCACCCCGGTCGGCGGCACCACGCTTGCGACGTTCGAACAGATTCTCACGACCAACCTCACCGCCGTGTTCTTCACGATCCAGGCGGCGGCACCGCACCTGAACGACGGCGGCTCGATCATCCTCAATGGCTCGGTCCATGCCGTGCTGGGCATGCCCGGCTATTCCGCCTATGCGGCGACCAAGGCGGGGGTGCGGGCCATGAGCCGCGTCGTGGCGTCGGAACTGGCGCCGCGCCGCATCCGCGTCAACACGGTCGTGCCCGGCGCCACGCGCACGCCGATCTGGAACCGCATCGCCCCCGATGCCGCCGCCATGGCCGCGTTCGAGACGCGGATCTCCAAGGCGGTCGCCCTCGGCCGTCTGGGCGAGGCCCATGAACTGGCCAAGGCCGTGCTCTATCTGGCATCCGACGATTCGACCTATGTCTCGGGTACCGAACTGGTCGTCGATGGCGGGGCGACCGGTTCGCCCTCCGGCGCGCCGATTTACCGCGCCTGAACGGTTCGGTCAGGGACCGGCCAGCGCTTCCTCGACCTCGCTGAGCCGGTCCTTGCCGAAATAGATCTCACCGTCCACGAAAAAGGTCGGTGCCCCGAACGCGCCGCGCTCGACCGCGGCGGTCGTGTTGGCCAGCAGCCGGTCCTTGACCGGCTGGGTCTGCACCAACTCGAACAATTGCTTGGCCGGCAGGCCTGCCGCGGCGAGCGCGGCGCCGATCACGGCCGGGTCGTCCATCTTCTTGGGCTCGGCCCACATCGCGTCGAACATGGCCTCGACATAGGGCGCCAGCAGGCCCAGGTTCTCGGCCGCGATGGCGCCGCGCATGATCGCCAGCGTATTCACCGGAAAGAACGGGTTGCGCGCGAACGTGACCCCGTGGCGCCGCACGAACCGGTCCATCTCCAGCCATTCATATTCGAGCCGGTTGCGGATGCCGGCCAGGCTTTCGGCCGGCGAGCGGTTGTTGGTCAGTTTGAACACGCCGCCCAGCAGGATCGGCACATAGGTGAAGGTAACGCCGGTGCGCGCCTCGATCGCGGGCAGGACCTTATGCGCCAGATAGGCGTTCGGGCTGCCGAAATCGAACAGAAACTCCGCCTGTTTGCTCACCATGTTTCTCCGAACGGACGGATCTCGGTCTCGAAGGTCCAGGCGTCGCGCGGCTGGCGATAGAGCTGCCAATAGGTCTCAGCCACCGAGGCCGGCTCCAGCAGCCGCTCCTGGGCGATCGCGTCCGACGGCACGCCCTCGCGGTCGGCCATGCGCTGGCGCACCCAGGCGGTATCGACCGCGGCATCGATGATCAGATGGGCGACATGGATGTTCTTCGGTCCCAACTCCCGCGCCGCACTTTGGGCGACGGCGCGCAGGCCGAACTTGGCGCTGGCGAAGGCGGCATAGCCGGATCCGCCGCGCAAGGACGCGGTGGCCCCGGTGAAGAAGATGGCGCCCTGGCCCCGCGGCAGCATCAGCCGTGCCGCCTCGCGCGCCGCCAGGAAGCCGCCGTAGCACGCCATCTCCCACACTTTGCGGAACACGCGCTCCGTCGTTTCCAGCAGGGGGTAATTGACGTTGGCGCCGACGTTGAAGATGCAGACTTCGAGCGGCGCATGGGCGTCGGCCTCGGCCAGGAACTGCGTCACCGCCTCCTCCTGCCGCGCATCCAGCGACCGGGCGATGGCCGTGCCGCCGGCGGCTTCGATCTCGGCTACCAAGGGGGCGAGCTTATCGCCGTTGCGGCGCCCGACGAACACCGTGAAGCCTTCGGCGGCGAAGCGCTTGGCGATGGCGGCGCCGATGAAATCGCCGGCGCCGATGACGGCGACGGTCGCCTGTCTCTGCATGGCATCCTCCCCAGGATGAGTTGCTTCATTGATGCAAGCCTATGCCGGAGCGAGCGGGCGGCGGTAGCGATAATTTGTGGGCGGGGCTACAAGCGGCACCATGTCCGATGCCCCCACCCCCCGCTTCGTCACCGGTTCGATCCTGCGCCATGTTGCGGTCATGGCGGGAACGGGGGCGGTCGGCCTGATGGCGGTGTTCGCGGTCGATCTCGCCAATCTGTTCTATATCTCGCTGTTGGGGCAGCGGCCGATCGCGGCGGCGATCGGGTTTGCCGGCGTGGTCGGGTTCTTCCAGACCTCGGTCTCGATCGGCCTCACCATCGGCGTCGGTGCCGTTGCCTCGCGGGAGATCGGCGCCGGGCGGCTGGACGAGGCCCGGCGCATCGCCGCCGCCAGCCTGATGCTGATGCTGGGCATCTCGGCGGCGATCGGCGTCGGCACGGTTGCGGCCCTCGGGCCGATCCTGGATCTGCTGGGGGCGGCCGGCGAGACGCGCCACTTGGCCGAGGGTTTCCTCACCATCACCTCGCCCTCGCTGCCGCTTCTGGCCGCCGGCATGTGTTTCGCGTCGCTGCTGCGGGCCGTCGGCGATGCCCGCCGCGCGATGAATGTGACGCTCGCCGGTGCCGTCATCACCGCCATCTTCGATCCGGTCTTCATCTTCGCCCTGCATCTGAACCTGGAGGGTGCCGCGATCACGACCGTGCTGTCGCGCCTGCTGCTGTGCGGGCTCGGCTGGCAGGCGGCGGCCCGCCGGCATGACCTGTTGGCGCGGGTCGATGTCGCCCATCTGCTGGCCGACGTCCGCCAGGTGCTGGTGATCGCCGGGCCGGCGGTGCTGACCAACCTCGCGACGCCGGTGGGGGCGGCTTATGTGACGCGCTCCATGGCCGGTTTCGGCGCCGCGGCGGTGGCGGGTCAGGCGACCATCGATCGCATCTCGCCGGTGGCCTTCGGCCTGGTCTACGCCTTGTCCGGCGCGGTCGGTCCGATCATGGGGCAGAACCTGGGCGCCGGCCGGTTCGACCGGGTGCGCGAGACCTTGCGCGACAGTCTGATCGTGGTCGCCGTCACGGTGCTGGCCGCCTGGGCGATCCTGGCGCTCGCGCGCGGCACCATCCTCTGGGTCTTCTCGGCCTCGGGCGATACGGCCGAACTGGTCGGGCTCTTTTGCACCTGGCTCGCCGGCGGCTTCATCTTCACCGGCTGCCTCTATGTCGCCAATGCCGCCTTCAACAACCTCGGCCACCCGCTGCTGTCGACCCTATTCAACTGGGGCCGGGCGACCCTGGGCACGATCCCGTTCGTCACGATCGGGCGCGCCTACGGGCCGGCCGGCGTCCTCTATGGCCAGACGCTGGGCTCGCTGGTGTTTGGCCTGGCGGCGATGGCCGTGGCGTTTCGGGTGACCGCCCGCATGCGGGCCGTGCCGCCGAGCGAGCTCGACTATGGCATGGCGCTGCCATCCGGCTCCGGCCGGGCGGCGATGGCGACGCTCGCCTCACCACGCGAGCAACAGATCAATAACGTCTGAGCGATCTTCGATCACAACGTGATCGAGAATCGCTCTAGAGATAGAGCGGGATCAGATCCAGTTCACTGGCGGCCGGGGCTGCGGGCGCAATCGCACCCAGCATGGTGTAGTCGAACACGGTGGTGCCGAAAACGGCATCGGGCTTGTCGTCGGACGCGAAGCGGAGCGGCAGCAGCATGCGCTCGCCCAGGTCCGCGCGTCCCTCGCGCCAGTAGATCATGCCGCCGGCCCGGTGCAGCATCGGCGTGCCGATGACCTGTCTCATGTTTCGGTCGACGATGGTCTGCATCGATCCCGTATAGAATTCGTGCAAACGCATGCCGACCGCGTCGATGCCGTACATCTCGCGCGGTCGCGGTCCCATCAGAAACGAGATCAGTTGGTCGGTCGCGGGATCGAGCCGCCAAGCCCAGCTGAATTGCTGGACCAGCGAATCGTTCAAGGCCGCGATCGCCGACCAGGTGGGCACGCGCGCGTCGGTTCTGGCCCCCTGCCAGAGGCTGAAGACATGTCGCAGAACGTCGCTTTCGAGCAGAGCTTCGAACGCCTGAAGCGGCATGTTCCCGTCCTTTGTGCGGGCCTTTAGGCCGCGTTTCCGGTCGGAAAAGCCTATGCTTCTTTTCCCCCTCTGTCATTGAGGTCCCTGGGGCGGTCGCCTGGGTTGTTGCACCCATCGCCCCGGCAAGGTTACTTGGACCGATGGAACTGCATCAGGTCCGCTATTTTCTGGCATTGGCACAGTCGCTCAATTTCACGCGGGCGGCGGAGGCCTGTAATGTCACCCAGCCGGCGCTGACCAAGGCGATCCAGCGGCTCGAAGGCGAATTGGGCGGCGCGCTGCTGTTGCGCGAGCGCAGTCTGACCCGGCTGACGCCTCTGGGCGAGGCGATGTTGCCGCTGCTGGAGGCGAGCTACCAGGCGGCCGAGGCCGCGCGCGCCCAGGCCGCGAGCTTCGGGCGGCAGGAAGCGACACCGCTCAGGATCGGCCTCGCCTGCAGCCTGTCCGCCGGCCTGTTGACGCCGGTCCTCGATGAACTCGCCCCGTTGTTTCCGCGCCTGGAACTGTCGATCGAGCGCGCGGCGGCGGAGCTGCTGTATGAGCGGCTGCGCGACGGGGGCCTCGACGCCGCCCTGCTGCGCGCACCGGGCCGCCTGCCGGAGCGGATGCATCGCTGGACCCTCTATGACGAAAGGCTGGTGCTGCTGATGCCGGCTGGCCATGCGCTGGCGGCGATGGATCCGATGCCGGTTTCGGCGCTGGCGACGCTGCCTCTGATCGGCCGGGACGACGAACTCGACACGATGGCCGGCGGCCCCGGTGGCGCCCGGCGCCATCGGGCCCCCGACGAGGCTACCGTCCAGGCGCTGGTGGCGCTTGGGCTCGGTTGCGCCGTCGCCGGCGCGCGCACGGCGCTGGCGCCCGGGCTGATCGCCCGGCCATTGGATCTGCCGGCCCATCCGATCGTGCTGGCGACCGTCGCCGGCCGCCCCTATGGCGCAGCCGTCGACGGCTTCGTCAGGCTGATGCGCGCGCGTTCATGGGAGCCGGTTCGATGAGCGCCGAGCATCCGCATGATAACCACAGAGCATTGGACGGCGGCGTCCCCCTGCCGCAGGGTCGGGAGATGATCGGTCCACATTGCCGGAAAGGCGCCCCATGTCACTAGCCCAGACCCTCGATCGACTGCGCGCCGATATGGTGGCGGGGGCGACCGGTCGCCGGGCCTATGACGCGGTGATCGAGACGCTCGGCCATGGCTTCATCGATCGGGTGCTGCCGGTCGGCGCCGCGATGCCGCCGTTCGTGCTGCCCAATGCCGAGGGGCGATTGATCCGCTCGGAGGCACTGTTGGCGCGGGGACCGCTGGTGCTGAATTTCTTCCGCGGCGATTGGTGCCCTTATTGCCGGGCGACGCTCGATGCACTCGAAGCAGCCTTGCCCGATATCGAGCAGGCCGGCGGTTCGTTGCTGGCGGTAACGCCCGACACCGGCGGGCGTACGCTCGCGACCAAGCGGGGACGCGGCTTGCATTACGAGGTCGCGGCCGACGTCGATCACGCGGTGGCCTTGCAGTTCGGCGTGGTGTTCCGCCTGCCGGAGCCCTATCGCACCGGCCTCATCGCCAATGGCATCGATCTGCCCCTGCGCCAGGGGCACGGCGGTTGGCTGGTGCCGGCGCCAGCGACATTCCTGGTCGATCCCGCCGGTATCGTGCGTTGGCGCCATGTGCCGGCCGATCCGACGCGCCGGGCCGAGCCGTCCGACATCGTCGCAGCGCTTGTGGCACTCGCCGCCTGACTATTCCCGCTCCTTATCAAATTGATGAGAACCCGGCATTCCCCGGCAATCAGCATTTGTGGCATTCTGGTCTCTACGCTTGATGCCCGACCGACTGCCCGGAGGATCATCATGGTCGCCGTGTTCGCCACCCTGCTCAATGCGCCCCGCCTCAGCCTCGCGGCCTCTGTCGTGGTCATCGCGCTCGCGGCCGGGACGCCGCTGGCACTCGAAGCCGCGACTCCAACCGAGCAGTCGAGCGGGACGATCGTTACCTCCCATACCGGGCTGGTGAACGCGCCCGAGGGCATTGCGATCAAGGGCTACGACCCGGTCGCCTATTTCACCGAGGGCAAGCCGGTGCTGGGCGATCCGCAGATTTCGGCCGAGTTCGATGGCGCCACCTGGCAATTCACCACGCCGGAACATCGCAGCGCCTTCCTGGCGCACCCGACCCGCTATGAGCCCGAATATGGCGGCTTCTGTGCCTATGGCGCGTCGAAGGGGTTCAAGACCGACATCGATCCCGCCGCCTTTTCCATCATCGGCGGCCGGCTCTATCTGAATGCCAATCTTGAAGTGCGCACGGTCTGGCGCAACGATCTGCTGACCGCGATCGCCGCGGCCGACCGCAATTGGGACGAGGTCAAGGACCAGCCCCTGCTGCGATAGGGGCCGTTGTCACCCGTTCGAAGTAGACCCGACCGCCGGCTTGATCCAGGATGCATCCGAGCGGCGCGCTACCCGCGCCCAAGATGTTAAGGATCGAGTGACAGCGTGAGTTCCTATCCCGGCACGAGCACGCTCTTCGAATTTGCCCACCAGGCTTTCCGCGCTCCCGATGCCCGTTTCCTGCTCGGCAGCGACGGCCAGCCCTGCATGGCGCTGAAGCTCGGCGCGCTCGACGCGCTGGTGCCGCTCTCGTCGTTCGTCAAGGAATTCAACCTCGCCGGCACGCCCGACGGCGCGCTGTTGGAACTGGTCGTCTCCGGGCTGAAGTTCGTCAAGGTCATCCGGCCGGGCGACTCGATCCCGCGCGAGATCCTGGACGGCACCGCCTCCTGGTCGGTGTCCGAGGAGCATCTGGAGACGGCGCGTGGGCGCCTCACCCTGCAGCTCTACGGCTTTCTGGGGGGCCAGGAGCGCGTGTTGACCGACGCGACCGAGATCATGCAGGTGGTCGATGATCCGGGCGTCAAGACACGCATCAAGAACGGGCTCGGCACCATCCTGGGGCGGCTCGGCCTTGAACCGGACCAGGGGCCCGAGGTCGACAGACGGCTCGACCGGTTCGCCCGCGACCTGGCCTATGTGGTGGCGCTGCGCGAACGGGCCGGCACGATCACCAAGCTGATGGAGAAGGTGGCGGCCTTGCGCCGGGTCTATCGCCGCGACCGGACGGTCGACGAGGAACTGATCCGGGTCAACAACCTGCTGCAAAAGCCGATCAACCGCTTCAACAAGTTCTTCAAGGAGATCGACGCCCATACCGGCGAGGTGCTGGGCATCCTCGCCAACGTCGATCAGCACCTGACCTATATCCGCGAGTCGCGCGACACGGCGCATCTGCAGCTGATGAAATGGGACGAGCTGCTGGCGTCCTGGGAGACGCTGGCGCCGGATATCTCCAGTGCTACCGAAGGCGCCATCCGCAAGCTCTACCAGTTCCTGGCCCAGAATTTCCTGGTGGAGAGTTCCTGGTAGGATCATGAGCGTCGCGAGCCTGTCCGAACCGATCGCGGCGACCGAATCCGCCCTCTATCTGCCGATCAAGCGCTTCCTCGAAGCTCAGGGCTTCGCGGTCAAGGGCGAGATCGGCGGCTGCGACATCGTCGCGGTCAAGGATGGCCTGCCGCCGCTGCTGGTGGTGACCGAACTCAAATTGAGCTTCACGCTCGACCTGGTGCTGCAGGGCGTCGACCGGGCCGCCTGTTGCGACGAGGTCTGGCTGGCAGTCCGCGCCTCGGGCCGGGGGCGCGGGCGCGAGAGCGACGGGCGGGTCAAGAAGCTCTGCCGGATGCTGGGCTTCGGCCTGCTGCTGGTGTCGCCCACCGGCCGGGTCGATGCGCTGGTCGAGCCGGTCGCCTGGAAGCCGCGCGCCAACACCAAGCGCCGGGCCAGCCTGATCCGCGAGCACGGCCGCCGGCTGGGCGATCCGACCCCCGGCGGCTCGTCGACCCGGGCGCCGCGCATGACCGCCTATCGCCAGCAGGCGCTGATCTGCGCCGAGGCGCTGGCCGCGGGGCCGGCCAAGCCCAGGGACCTGCGCGCCCGCGGCATCCCCGATGCGGCGGCGATCCTGCAGAGCAACTATTACGGCTGGTTCGAGCGGATCGCGCGCGGGGTCTACGGTCTGACGGAGGCGGGGCGGGCGGCGCTCACGTCTTAAAGAGAAGCGGATGCCGGCCGAGGGGCCGGCATCCGGTCTTGGCTAGAACAGCAGACGCAGATGAGCTGCGTAAAGGTTCCTGCTGTCGTTGGAAAATTTGCCGAATAGGCCGAACGAATCGCTGCGTTGATCGCCGCCGATAAAGGCGTGATCATATTCGAACGCGACATCGACCTTGCCTGGGACAATGCCATAGCTGAGCGTGACGAACGGCGTCCAGGTGCCGTCCTGGCTGTCGCGGAAGGCACCGTCGTCGTAGGTGATGTCGGTATCCTTGGAATAGAGCACGCCCGAGTTGATCGAGAACTGATCGGTCAAGCGGATCTGCGAGCGAACCCCGGCAAAATAATTCCAATAGCCATTGTGGTCGGTGATGAACGGCGTGTTCCGTCCGCCGTACTGATCGATATAGGTCGCACCGATTTCGCCCTGGATTGTGACGAACCTGGTCTCGCGGTTGAGGAACAGGTTCACACTGCCCGACTGGGAAGATTGGTCGACCGCGCTGGGGCTGTAGCTGCCGGTGACGTCGAAGCTGACCGGGCTGTCGGTCTGTTCGATCACCCGATAGGTCGCGCCGAAGCTGGGGTTGTTGAAATCACTGTTGTGGGACGAATTTGAACCGAGCGACATGGACGCGAAGCTGGCGGAAGTATGCTGGTCGATGCTGGAATAGCTCCCGCTCGCGTTCAGCGTCAGGCGATCGGTCACGCCATAGCGGAACATCTGCTCGCCTTCGTCGGTGCTGGTGGAAAAATGTTCTTTGAACGGCTCCCCCGTGAACAGCAGATCATTGCTCCGATCCGTATGCGTATAGATCGTCTCGGAATAGATCTGCCCTTGCAGCGGCAGGAACGACGGATCGGACAGGTAGCGGGTCGTATCCGGGGTCAGGTCGACGGTGAGATCGACCGCATGACCGACGGTCGGGAAGGTGGCGAGCAATGCCAGGGCCGCGACCTGTATCGAGCTGCGCAGTTTCTTGTTTTTAAAATGCATTTTTGACCAGTGCCGAGAAGACGGGCGGTCGATCCGCCGGTCGGGGCTCGCGGTGTAGCTCAACCGTAGGCCGGCAGGCAAGCAGATCCGCTATCTGTGGTAAATGCTGCGACACCGTCCCACAGCCACCTCTCGCGTTCGTGATTGGCGTTCCGGCGCCGGAGCGCGCGCCCTGGCGGCTCGCGTAAATCATGAACGAGAACCACCATGCGCAAGCAATTCCTGACCGCGTTCGCGTTCGGCGCCGTGCTGGCCGCCGTCACCGCCTCGGCCCAGACGCCGCCGACCCCGCCGACCCGCATCCGGGCGACGCTCGAAAGCGCCACCGACACGTCTGTCACGGTCAAGTCCCGCACCGGTCCGGCCGTGACGGTGGCCCCGACGCCGACCACGCGCTATGTCGCGGTCAGCCATGGCGAGATCTCGGCGATCCAGCCGAACAGCTACATCGGCACGGCGGCGGCGCCGCAGCCGGACGGAACCTTGAAGGCGATCGAGGTCACCGTGTTTCCCGAGAGCATGCGCGGCACCGGCGACGGCCACTATGCCTGGGACCTGCCGAACGCCAACACCATGACCAACGGCGTCGTCGGCAAGCTCGACAATGCCCACGGCCGCACGCTGACGGTCCAGTATAAGGGTGGCGAGAAGCAGGTCGTGGTCCCGGACGACGTGCCGGTCGTGACGCTGGCGCCGGGCGATCATAGCCTGCTGAAGCCGGGGACCCATGTCGAGGTGGTGGCGATGAAGGCCGCCGACGGCTCGCTGACCGCCGGCGCCGTGCTTGCCGGCGTGGGTGGCGTCACGCCGCCGATGTAGGGTCTGCGTTCGGGGGGCCGTGCTCTGGGCCGGCCTCCTTTATCGCGTCGGGAACCCCATCTACTGCGAGGGTTTGGCCCCGCAGATCGAAGGAGAGATCCGATGCCCTACGAGCTCTATTATTGGAACGGCCTGCAGGGCCGCGGCGAATTCGTCCGTCTGGCGCTGGAGGAGGCGGGCGCCGACTATGTCGATGTCGAGCGTGCCGGCAGCGGCAAGATGATGGCGATCCTGGGCAGCAAGACCGAGCCCCATCTCCCGTTCGCGCCGCCGTTCCTGAAGGACGGTGACCTGATCATCGGGCAGGTCGCCAATATTCTGATGTATCTAGGCCCGAAGCTGGGCCTTGCTCCCGAGGATGAAGCCTCCCGCTTCGTCGCCAACGGGTTGCAGCTGACCATCGCCGATGTCGTGGCCGAGGCACACGACACCCACCATCCGCTCGCGACCACGCTCTATTACGAGGATCAGAAGGCGGCGGCGAAGGAACGCGCGGCCGATTTCATCCAGCACCGCATCCCGAAGTATCTGGGATATTTCGAGCGCGTGCTGACGCAGAACCCGAAGGGCGACAAGCATGCCGTCGGTGACGCGCTGAGCTATGTCGACCTGTCGCTGTTCCAGCTGATCGAGGGGCTGCACTACGCCTTTCCCCGCGGTATGAAACCCTTCGAGACGCGCTGCCCGGCGCTGGCGGCACTCCGCACCATGGTTGCCCAGCGGCCGAATGTCGCGACATACCTGAAGTCGGACCGGCGGATCGCGTTCAACACCTCGGGCATCTTCCGACACTATCCGGAACTGGATCAGGACGCGACCTACTGACACTCGATCTTCGTGGGCGAGGGCGGGTCGATCTGGGCGTCGCCTTCGACCCGGCAGGATTTGACGCCGTCGGGCAGCTTCCGAGTCACGCCCATGCTGGTGCCCCCATATAGGCACGACAGCCAATAGCCCTCGGATGACGCGGTAAAGCGCCAGGTCGTGACCGCGAGCTTGCCCTTGCGCCGACTGCTGTCGGGCACCAGCGTCGCCTGCTTCGAGGGCTCGCCTTCGGACAGGCTGACGGCCGCCAAGGGATGGGCATCCTGGTCCTCGAAGCCGCTCCAGCCCGCCGGCACGGCGACAATCGCCTGGCGCACGGCGATCGCGGCGGGGCAGTCGTAGCTCGCCGCCGGGGTGGATGTGGCCCAGAATAAGACGGCAAGACCGGCGGCGACCGAGAGGTTTCTCATGGCAGGGACCCGACATCCGATCACGGGGTGACACATCGACCATAATGCCGCGATCCGGCCGTACGTCGTCAAAATTCCGATGCATTCGGCGGTGAAGGTCGGGGCCGGCGTAAGCGGGGCGCTCCACGCCCTTTGACCGCGACCCCTGCGCACCGCTACAAAGCCCGCCCGCCGGCAAGCCGGTTCACGAGTCTCCGTCCGAAGGCGCCATGAAGCCCATCTCGCTCCGCATTGCCGAGGAACTCGGTGTCCAGGAATGGCAGGTGACTGCCACGATCGATCTGCTGGACGGCGGTTCGACCGTGCCGTTCGTGGCGCGCTATCGCAAGGAGGCGACTGGCGCGCTCGACGATGCACAGCTGCGCACGCTCGAGGAACGGCTGGGCTATCTGCGCGAGCTGGAGGAGCGGCGGACGGCGATCCTGTCGAGCATCCGCGAGCAGGGCAAGCTCGACGACACGCTCCATGCCCAGATCCTGGCCGCCGACAACAAGGCGCGGCTGGAGGATATCTATCTGCCCTATAAGCCGAAGCGCAGGACCAAGGCGCAGATCGCGCGCGAAGCCGGGCTGGAGCCGCTGGCGGACCTGCTGATGACCCGGCCGGAGCAGGATCCACGCGATGCTGCGGCGCCGTTCGTCGATCCGGCGCGTGAGGTGGCGGATGTCGATGCCGCCCTCGACGGCGCCAAATCGATCCTGGTCGAGCGCTTCGCCGAGACCGCGGAATTGATCGGGTCGTTGCGCGAGGAAGTCTGGGCGCGGGGCCAATTGGCCGCCAAGGTCCGCGACGGCAAGCAGGTGGCCGGCGCCAAGTTCTCGGACTATTTCGACTATGCCGAACGCTACGGCAAGCTGCCGTCGCACCGCATCCTGGCGCTGTTTCGCGGCGAAAAGGAGGAATTCCTCGACTTGGCATTCCTGGCCGAGGTGGTCGATCCGGCCGCGGTCAAATCGAGCGAGCCCGGCTTCTACGAGCGCCGCATCGCGCATCATTTCGGCATTGCCGACAAGGGCCGGCCGGGCGACCGCTGGCTCTTGGAGACGGCGCGCTGGGCCTGGCGCACCAAGATCCTGATCCATCTGCAGATCGACCTGCGCATGCGCCTGTTCCAGGCGGCGGAGGAAGAAGCGGTGCGGGTCTTCGCCGGCAATCTGCGCGATCTGCTGCTGGCGGCCCCTGCCGGCACCCGGCCGACGCTGGGCCTGGATCCCGGCTTCCGCACCGGGGTCAAGGTCGCGGTCATCGACGCCACCGGCAAGGTCGTCGCCACCACGGCGATCTTCCCGCATGAGCCGCAGCGGCGCTGGGACGATGCGCTGATGGTCCTGGGGCGGTTGTGCCGGGAGCATAAGGTCGAGCTGATCGCGATCGGCAACGGCACCGCGTCCCGCGAGACCGACAAGCTCGCGGCCGAACTGATCCAGAAAAACCCGGACCTGTCGCTGACCAAGATCGTCGTGTCGGAGGCCGGCGCCTCGGTCTATTCGGCCTCGGCCTATGCGTCGGCGGAGCTGCCGGAGCTGGACGTGACCTTGCGCGGCGCGGTCTCGATCGCCCGACGCCTGCAGGACCCGCTGGCCGAGCTGGTCAAGATCGATCCGAAATCGATCGGCGTCGGCCAGTACCAGCATGACTTGAGCGAGTTCAAGCTGTCGCGCTCGCTCGATGCCGTGGTCGAGGATTGCGTCAACGCGGTCGGCGTCGACGTCAACACCGCCTCGGCACCGCTCTTGGCGCGCGTGTCCGGCGTCGGCGAGGGGCTGGCGCAGAATATCGTGGCCCATCGGGAGGCCCATGGCCGCTTCGCCAGCCGCGCGGCGCTGAAAGAGGTGCCGCGGCTCGGGCCCAAGGCGTTCGAACTGTCGGCGGGATTCTTGCGCATCGCCGGCGGTGCCGATCCGCTCGATGCCTCGGGCGTGCATCCGGAAGCCTATCCGGTCGTGCGCCGGATCCTCGGCCGGGCGAAAACCGACATCAAAGGCCTGATCGGCAATGCGCCGGTGCTGCGCAGCCTTAAGGCCGAAGACTTCACCGACGCGCATTTCGGTCTGCCGACCGTGACCGACATCCTGGCCGAGCTGGAAAAGCCCGGCCGCGATCCGCGTCCCGCCTTCAAGACCGTGAGTTTCCGCGACGACGTGCACGAGATGAAGGATCTGCAGCCGGGCATGCAGCTCGAAGGCGTCGTCACCAATGTCGCCGCCTTCGGTGCCTTCGTCGATATCGGCGTGCATCAGGATGGCCTCGTCCATATCTCGGCCATGTCCTCGAGCTTCGTCAAAGACCCGCGCGCGATCGCCAAGCCCGGCGATATCGTCAAGGTCAAGGTGGTCGAGGTCGATGTCGCGCGCAAACGCATCGCGCTCACCATGCGGCTCGACGAGGCGGTGCGGCCGAAGGCGCAGGAACCGCGTCAGGAGCGGCCGCGCCCAGGGCCGGCGACGCCGAAACCCGTGGCGCCCCCGCCGGTCGGCGGTGGGGCGATGGCCGAGGCACTGCGGCTTGCGGCGCTGAAGAAGCGGTAGCTTTACTGCGAAGCGGGGGGAGGGTCTCGCGCCCGGATCAATACCCTGGCGCCGGTTCCTCCGGCCCCCGATAGGCAAACCCAGCGGCCTCCAGCGTGCCGCGGGCGAGGTAGATCGTCGCTTCCAGGTCGTCTTCCAGCGGGCGGCCATGATCCGGCTCGGCGCGGGCGGCGGCCAGGTGGCGGAACCATCCCAGCGCTTCATGGACCGGCAGCAGCGGCACGGCCGGTGCGGCGGGGGCGGCAGCGAGCCAGCGGGCCAGCAGCGCGTCGGCGTCTGCCACTGCCATCGTATCGGCGAGCGGCCGGCCGCGCGCGGCGTGTTTCAGGCTGAGCCTCGTCTCGTCCAGCAATCCCACCGCGTTGCTGCGGCTGAAGGTGATGCGGGTCAGCAGCGGGTACTGCGTCTCGGCGATCTCGCGCAGCAGGGCCAACTCCGCCGAGGCCTCGTAGGTCTCGCGCAGATGGGCCATGGCCAGGTCGAGATCGGTCGACGGCCGGTCCTTGGCCGTGAGCCAGGCGAAGGCCAGCGCCAACTCCCGGCACAGCATCTCCAACTCGCGATGCTTGTGCCGTTCGGCCTTGTCGCCGGGACCCAGCTCGCGCACTTCGCGCCCGTGGAATTCGGCCTGCTGGCGCGCCCGCTCGCCGTTGATCTCGGGCGGCGCCGTCTCGTCCAGCTCGACGATCTCGTCCAGACGGATCTCATCATTCATGGCGCTCTCCTCTTGCCTCGCACCGTCGCTTGGCGTTCGATGCTTGCCAACGGGAAAAATGCGATCGGGAGGAATGATGCGCCGCTACGAAGTTCAGGAATTCGGCCAGCCGCTCAAGGCCCACGATTATCCGGCGATCACGCCGGTCGGCACCGAGGTGCTGCTGCGCGTGCGCGCGGCCGGCGTGTGCCATAGCGATCTGCATATCTGGGAGGGCGGCTACGATCTGGGCCAGGGCAAGCGCCTGTCGCTGAAGGACCGTGGCATCGCCCTGCCGCTGGCGATGGGCCACGAGACGGTCGGCGAGGTCGTGGCGCTCGGGCCCGACGCCACCGGCGTCGCGATCGGCGACGTGCGGCTGGTCTATCCCTGGATCGGCTGCGGCAGCTGCGTGGTCTGTTTGGCCGGCAACGAGAATCTCTGCGCCAATGCGCGCTTCCTGGGCGTGCATTGCCATGGCGGCTATGCCGAACAGATCGTCGTGCCCCATGCGCGCTATCTGGTCGATATCGGCGATCTGACGCCGGCCGACATGGCGCCCTATGCCTGCTCGGGCCTGACCACCTACAGCGCGCTGAAGAAGATCCCGAAGGACATCCTGGCGCGCGAGCCGATCGTCGTGGTCGGCGCCGGCGGCTTGGGATTGATGTGCACCAACCTGATCGGCGTGCTGGGCGGCCGGGCGATCCTGGTCGATATCGATCCGGCCAAGCGCGCGGCCGCGATCGAGGCCGGTGCCATCGCCGCGATCGACGGAGCGGCGCCCGACGCGCTGAAGCAGCTGTTCGCGGCGGCCGGCGGGGCGGTCTGGGCCGTCATCGATTGCGTCGGCGCGCCGGCGACGGTGCAACTGGGCTTCAACGCGCTCGCCAAGGGCGGGCAGCTGATCGTCATCGGCCTGTTCGGGGGCGAGGCCAGCCTGTCGATCCCGCTCATCCCGATGCGCGCGATCACGATCCAGGGCTCCTATGTCGGCAATCTGGCGGAGTTGAAGGAGCTTGTGGCGCTGGTGCAGTCGAAGCGCATCCAGCCGATCCCGATCACCCGCCGGCCGCTGGAACAGGCGGATGGCGCGCTGTCGGATCTTCATGCCGGCAAGGTGGTCGGGCGGACGGTGCTGGAGCCGGTCTAGCGCGCGATGACACGAGGCCATCTGGCCTCGTGTCTGAATCGCCCGCTCAACCAAAACTAAAGCTGCCGGATCGCTGTCAGGATTTCTGCTAGGCTCGCCCCATGCGGGCGAGCCGGTTGCTGACCATTCTGATGCTGTTGCAGACGCGCGGGCGCATGAGCGCGCCGGCGCTGGCGGGCGAGCTCGAAGTCTCGATCCGCACGCTCTATCGCGACATCGATCAATTGAGCGCCGCCGGCGTGCCGGTCTATGCCGAGCGCGGCCGATCGGGCGGCTTCCAACTGATGGACGGCTGGCGCACGCGCCTCACCGGTCTGACGCCGACCGAGGCCCAGGCGATGTTCCTGGCAGGCCTGCCAGGGCCCGCCTCGCAAATGGGGCTGGGCGACGCCATGGCGGCGGTGCAGTTGAAACTGCTGGCGGCCCTGCCGGCCGACTGGCAGGCGGACGCGCGGCGGGTCAGCTCGCGCTTCCATCTCGATCCCGTCGGCTGGTATCGCAAGGCCTCGCCGACCGACCATCTGCCGACCGTCGCGGCCGCGGTCTGGAACGAGCGGCGGCTGAAGCTCCGCTACGAGAGCTGGCGCGGCGTGGTCACGCGCGAGATCGATCCGCTCGGCCTGATCCTGAAGGCCGGCGAATGGTATCTGGCGGCCCGGGTCGGCACCGATCCGCGCACCTATCGCCTGTCGAACATTCTGGAGGTGACGCTGCAGGACGAGAGTTTCGAGCGGCCGGCCGATTTCGCCCTCGCCGATTATTGGACGGCATCGACCCAGCGGTTCGAGGCCGAGATGCAGCGCGACCGAGCCACGGTCCGCCTGACGCCGCTCGGCCTGGTCATGCTGCGCAATCTGGGCCTGACCCCGATCGAAACCAGGCCCGAGCCGGACGGCTGGACGCGGGCGCTGCTGCCGATGGAGACGGTCGAGCATGCGGCCCGGGAATTGCTCCGGCTGGGCGCGGAGGCCGAGGTGATCATGCCGCTGGCGTTGCGCGACCGGATGGCGGAGGCGGCGCAGCGGCTGGCGGCACTCTATGGGCGGGCTTAGCTTAGCCCCGGCGGTCAAGCTTCCGTTTCAGCTTGCCGGCGTCGTGATCATGCCGCATCTGCGCGAGCGAGGCATGATCGGGGCTGCTGGCGAGGACATCGGCCAAGGTGTCCGTGCCGGCAAAGCCGGCAGCGAAATGCGGCCCGTATTCAGCTCGCAGCGTACTCACCAGCGTCGTGCCGTATTTTTTGCTGATCGCGCCGGTCTGATCGCGATGACGGTTATCGAGCCCTGGTTGCGGATGCATGGTGAGGCTCCCTTCGTATGAGAACACGCGGGGGAGACGGACGGTTCATATGGCCGGCGCCTCGGGCGGAAGCTTCAGTCGCCGCGAGACAGCGGTATACCAACGCGGTTCGTGCTAGAAATGGACGGGCGAGGGAGAGACGAGCCGACCATGATCGACGCCAAACCACCGTCCCAGATGGACCAGGCTTACCGCCAGCTGCGGCACCTGATCCTGTCGCTGGAGCTGTTGCCGGGCGAAAAGCTGAGCGAGCGCTGGCTGGAATCCCGGTTCGCCGGCTCGCGCACGCCGATCCGCGCCGCCCTGGCGCGGCTCGAGACCGAGGGGCTGGTGACGCGCGACGGCCGCTCCTATGCGGTGGCGCCGATCGATATCGGCGAGCTCGACCAGCTGTTCGCGTTTCGCGAGGCGGTCGAGGGCGCGTCGGCCCGGCTGGCCTGCATGCGTGAGATTGCCGAGGAGTTGGAGGCGATCGATGCCATGCTCGACAGTTGCGGCACGGACGCGGTGCTGGATGATTGGCATCGTGTCGGCAATGAATTCCACGTGGCGCTCGCCCGCCTGTCGGGCAACCATTTCTTCGTCCGCACCGTGACCGACATCATGACCCGGCTATCGCGTGCCCGCTGGCTGGAGATCTGGAGCGAAGAAAGCCGGGCGACCGCCTGGGGCGAACATCGCGGCATCGTCGAACGCATCCGGAAGCGGGATGCGGACGGGGCGGCGGCACTGATCACCCAGCATGTCCGGCGCGGACGGGAGCGTATGATGCGCTCGATCGGCGACGAGCAGCGGCCGCTGCGCGCGCGGGGGTTCGCGGTCCGCGCATAGTCCTTGCGGCGGCATGCCGAATTGGTATACCGAAATGGGCAACAAGACGCCGAAAACGGCGCGGATCGCTCAATGGGAGAGTCCGGAAATGTCTCGGGGGGAATTGCAGGGGCCGCTGGCGGGGCTCAAGGTCATCGAAATGGGCTCGTTCATCGCCGGGCCGTTCTGCGGCCAGCTGCTGGCCGACTTCGGCGCCGACGTGGTCAAGCTGGAGCCGCCGGGTACCGGCGACGCCATGCGCCAATGGGGCGTGGCCAAGCGCGACGGCAAGTCGCTGTGGTGGCCGGTCATCGCCCGCAACAAGCAGAGTGTCACGCTCGACCTGCGCCAGCCGGAAGGCCGCGAGATCGCGCGCCGGCTGATCGCGGAGGCCGACGTGCTGGTCGAGAATTTCCGCCCCGGGACCTTGGAAGACTGGGGGCTGGGCCCCGACGTGCTGAAGGCCCGGAACCCGGGCCTGATCGTCGCCCGCGTCTCGGGCTTCGGCCAGACCGGCCCCTATGCCAAGCGCGCCGGCTTCGGGTCGGTGGCCGAGGCGATGGCCGGCATGCGCGGGCTCGCGGGCTTTCCCGACCGGCCGCCGCCGCGGGTCGGCCTGTCGATCGGCGATTCCCTGGCCGGCGTGTTCGGGGCGATGGGCGTGCTGCTGGCGCTGCGGACCCGCGACGCGGGCGCCTCGCCCAAGGGCGCCGACGGCAAGGGCCGCGGCCAGGTCGTCGATGTCGCCATCACCGAATCCGTCATGGCCGTGCTGGAAAGTGTCATCAGCGAATATTCCGGCACCGGCAATTTGCGCGGCCGCACCGGCTCGATCCTGCCGGGTGTCGCACCGTCCAATCTCTATCCGACCGCCGACGGCACCTGGATCCTGATCGGCGCCAATGCCGACGGCATCTTCCGCCGCCTCGCGGTCGCGATGGGCGAGCCGGAACTGGGCAGCGACGAACGCTATGCCACCCATGCCGCGCGCGGCCGGCACCAGGACGAACTCGATGATCGCATCGCTGCCTGGACCGTCCGCCACGGGCTGGATCATCTGGTCACGTTGTTGGAGGCTCATGGCGTGCCGGCCGGCCCGGTCAATGATGCCGCCGGCGTGGTCGGCGACGCCCATCTCAAGGAACGCGAGGCGGTGATCGAGGTCGAGACCGCGGATTTCGGCACCATTGCCATGCAGGGCGTGGCGCCGCGCCTGAGCGACACGCCCGGCGGCGTCGCCTGGGCCGGACCCGCGCTGGGCGAACATACCGACGCGGTGCTGCGCTGCCGGCTGGGGTTGGCCGATGCCGACATCGCCGATCTCAGGGCGCGGAGGATCATATGACGAATCCCTGGAAGGCCCTGCCGCGCACGCTGCGCCTGCGCGACGTCACCTTGCGCGACGGGTTGCAGAACCTGGAGAAGGTGCTGCCGACCCCAGCCAAGCTCAGGCTCTATGATGCGCTGGTCGCGGCCGGTGTGTCGGAGCTGCAGGTGACCTCCTTCGTCAATCCGGCGCGGGTGCCGACGCTCGCCGATGCCGAGGATCTGTGGGCGGCGCTCTCGACCCGGCCGCAGCGCCTGTCGGTGCTGGTCGCCAACCCGCGCGGCCTGACCCGGGCCTTGGCGGCCGGCGTCGGCGAGGTCGAGGCAGTGGTCTCGGTCAGCAGGACCTATAACGAAAAGAACGCCCACCGCACGCCGGAACAATCGATGGACGAGATCGCCGCCATGGCGGCCGAGGCGCGCGGCGCCGGCATCCGCTTCAGTGCCGCACTCGCCAACGCGTTCCATTGCTTCTTCGAAGGCGATATCGCACCGGCGGCGGCGATCGACATGGTCGGCCGCCTGGTCGAGATGGGCCTGGGCGAGATCGGCCTCGCCGACACGACCGGCCATGCCCAGCCCGACCGGATCTGGGATCTGTTCGACGAATGCCGGCGGCTGTGGCCCGATGTCGGGTTCGGCGGCCACACCCACGACACGCGCGGCCGCGGGCTGGTGAACGCGCTGGCCGCGGCCCAGGCCGGCGCCGTCTGGCTCGACGCGACGCTGGCGGGTCTGGGTGGCTCGCCCTTCACCGCCGGCGTCGGCGGCAATCTCTCGATCGAAACCGCCGCCGCGGCATTGGCCGGGCTCGGCATCGACGCGGGCATCGACCCGGACCGGATCGTGGAAGCGGGCACGCTCGCCGCGGAATTGGTCGCGTAGATCCATTAATCCGTCATTCCCGCTTTCGCGGAATGACGAAGAGATGAAACAAAATTGGGGGAGGAAGAACATGAACAGGAATTTGACGGCCGCGGTGGCCATTGGCGTTGCTCTCTGGGCGCAGAATGCCCGCGCCGAGATTTCCGACGGCGTGGTCAAGATCGGCGTGCTGAACGATCAATCGGGCGTCGTGTCGGACGCGACCGGCCAGGGCTCGGTCGTGGCGGCACGGCTGGCCGCCGAGGAGTTCAACAATATGGTTGCCGGCAAGCCGATCGAGGTCGTGTTCGCCGATCATCAGAACAAGGCCGACATCGCCTCCACGATCGCGCGGCAATGGTACGAGAAGGACAAGGTCGATGTGATCGTCGACGTGCCCAACTCCGGTGCCGGCCTGGCGGTCCAGAGCGTGGCCAAGGATCTGAAGAAGATCTTCATCACGTCCTCGACCGGTACCACGGCCTTTACCAACGCCAGTTGCTCGCCCTACGGCATCCAATGGACCTACGACACCTACGCGCTGGCCAAGGGCACGGGCGAAGCCGTGGTCGAGCAGGGCGGTAAGACCTGGTACTTCATCACCGCCGACTATGCCTTCGGCCATCAGCTGCAGGCCGACGCGACCACGATCATCGAGCAGAACGGCGGCAAGGTGCTGGGCTCGGCCAACCATCCGCTGGCGACGCCCGACTTCTCGTCTTTCCTGTTGCAGGCCCAGGGCTCCAAGGCCCAGGTCGTGGGCTTCGCCAATGCCGGCGGTGACACGGTCGAGGGCATCAAGCAGGCGAACGAGTTCGGTCTGATCGCCGGCGGCCAGCGGGTCGCCGCCATGCTGCTGCTGTTGACCGACGTGCATTCGCTGGGGCTGAAGGCCGCCCAGGGCACCTATCTCACCACGCCGTTCTACTGGAACCTCGACGCCGGCACCCGCGCCTGGTCTGACAAGTTCGCCGCCAAGTTCAACGGCAAGCGGCCGACCTTCCTGCAGATCGGCGTCTATGAATCCGTGCGCCATTATCTGCAGGCGGTGCAGGCGCTGGGCTCGGACGACGCCGACGCGGTTCTGAAGAAGATGCGCGAGACCAAGATCGAAAGCGCCTTCACCCATGGCGCCACTATCCGCGCCGACGGCCGCGTCATCCGCGACATGTACCTGGCCCAGGTCAAGACCCCGGCCGAGTCCAAGGAGGACTGGGATTTCTACAAGATCGTGAAGAAGATCCCGGGCGATGAACTGGCGCATCCGCTGAGCGAGAGCACCTGCTCCCTGGTCAAGAAGCCTTGATCCCTGGCGATATTCCGGCGGGCGGCGTGCCGCTCGCCGGGTTCGGCAGTTTCTATGCCGGCGGGCGGCAGGTGCGGATCGAAGGGCAGCCGATCGCCCGGATCCAGTTTACCCCGACCGTCGATTTCGATTGGGATCCGAACGGCCTGTTCCATATCGAGCAGGCCTATGTGCAATGGTTCGTGCCGGCCCATCGGCGGCACGCGCTGCCGATCGTGCTGCTGCACGGCGGCGGTTTCACCGGCACCATGTGGGAGGCGACGCCCGATCGCCGGCAGGGCTGGCTGCAGGATTTCCTCGGCCAAGGCTACGCGGTCTATGTCGTCGACAATGTCGAGCGCGGCCGGGCCGGCTGGTGCCCGTTTCCGTCGCTCTGGCCCGGTCCGCCGATCCTGCGCTCGGCCGAGGAAGCCTGGAGCCTGTTCCGCGTCGGCGCCCCCGGCGATTTCGCGGCGCGCCGGCCGTTCGATCCGCAGCGCTTTCCGGTTGCCGCCTTCGACGAGATGATCCGCGGCGCCGTGCCGCGCTTCCCACGCCAGACCGACGATGCTGCGGTGCGGGCCTTGGGCGCCGTGCTGGAGAAGATCGGCCGGCCGGTCGCACTCATCGCCCATAGTCAGGGTGGCGAGATCGCGCTGCGGACGGCGCTCGCTGCCCCGGAGCGGATCGCGGCCCTGGTGCAAATCGAAAGCTCGGGCTTTCCGCCGGCGGGTGCGGCCGTGGCTTTTCCGGTGTTGCAGGTGATCGGCGATCATCTGGATGCGACGCCGCTCTGGATCGATCTCGCGGCCCGCTATCGCGGTTTCGCCGTCGAGCTCACCCGGCAAGGCACGCGCAACGACGCCTGGTTTCTGGCCGAGCGCGGGGTCCGGGGCAATTCGCACATGCCGATGATGGATGACAACAGCGCGGAGATCGCGCGCGAGGTCGGCGGCTGGTTAGGCGGGATCTGATCGGTGTCTCAAACCGGCGAAACCAGCCAATCCTGCAGGGTCTGAAACGTCGCGACCGCGGCCGCGACGATGGCGTCGGGGCTGCCGTGTTTGGACGCGCTTTCGGCCCAGATGCGGAAATGGCGCCACATGGTGCCGGTCGCGGGGCCGTAGGGATCGAAATATCCGAGGCCATCCGCCGGCAGCCAACGGGCGTCCTGCAGCCGGCGGCTGATGATCTGGCCGCCCAAGGTCGAGCCTTCGAGCACATAGAGCGAGCCGATCGCGGCCGCGGGCGACGAGACCAGCCGGGCGGCCGCGAGGCACAGCGGCAGTTCGGCGACGTCGCGCTTGCTGCGGCCGAGCGCCATCAGATCCCGGACCGCAAGATGGGTGCGCCGGCGCGGCGCCAGAAAGGCCGCCTCCTTGCTCATCACGCGCGCGACGCGCGGCTCCCAGACGGCATGGAAGCCGTGGAAGCGCTCCAGCAGATGGATAAACCGCCGTCGCTCCAGCGGCTCGCGCAGCAGATCCAGGCCATGCTCCAGCCGCGTGTGCGCCTCGGCGGTCTGGGCGCGAAGCTCGGCCAGCAGATCGAGCGGTTTGACACTGTCCGTCCGCAACATGCGCCCACAACCTCCCGCACTCGCAGCCCCCGGCAGGGGCATCCTCTCAAAAGCCAACGCCGTGCGCGGCGCTTGGTTCTCAAGATTGCGAGCGGGGCGGCCGGTCAGGCGTCGAGCATATGGACCGAGAACAGGCCGGCGGCGTCGGTCCAGGCCGCGCGCGGCTTGTAGCCGGCTTCGACCGCCAGCGCCCGGAACTGGTCGAGCGTGTATTTGTGCGAGTTTTCGGTATGGATCGTCTCGCCCGCGCGGAAGCTGAAGCGGGCGGCGCCGATGCGGACCTGCTGGTCACGGCGGCTGACCAGATGCATCTCGATCCGGCCGGCCGCGTCGTTCCAGCGCGCCTCGTGGGCGAACTGCTCGAGGTCGAAACCGCCGTCCAGCTCGCGGTTGATGCGGACCAGCAGGTTGAGGTTGAACGCGGCGGTGACGCCGGCGGCATCGTCATAGGCCGGCACCAGGATTTTCGTGTCCTTGCGCAGATCGACGCCGACGACCATGGACGAACCGGGACCGAGCAGCTTGCGCGCCCGGCTGAGGAAGCCGCGCGCTTCCGCCGGGGTGAAGTTGCCGATGGTCGAGCCCGGGAAGAAGCCGACCGTGGTCTCCGGCGGCACGCCGGCCGAGGCGGGGAGTGCGAACGGCTTGGTATAGTCGGCACAGATGGGCGCGATCTGCAGCGCCGGGAAATCCCGGGCGAGGTCCGCCGCCGCCATCATCAGATGCTCGCGCGAGATATCGACCGGCACATAGGCGGCCGGCCGGTCGAGTGCCTCCAACAGCAGGCGGATCTTGACGCCGGCGCCGGAGCCGAACTCGACCAGGCGTGCGCGCCGGCCGATCAGCTCCGCGATCTCATCCGCCGTATCGGCCAGCAGCTTGAGCTCCGTCCGGGTCGGATAATATTCCGGCAGCTCGCAGATCTGGTCGAACAGGCGCGAGCCTTCGGCGTCGTAGAAGAATTTGCACGGCAGGGTCTTCTGGGCGTCACCCAGGCCGGCCAGCACGGCGTCGCGGAATTCCTGGGTCGAGGGCTCCAGATCCTGGAGGCGCTGCAGGGCGTTCGACATGGCTCAGAGATCCTCGGCAAGGCGGAAGCCGCTGAATTGCCAGCGGGCGGATGTCGGGAAGAAATTGCGGTAGCTGGTGCGCTCATGGCCGGGGGCGGTGGCGCAGGAACGGCCGCGCAGCACCATCTGGTTGACCATGAATTTGCCGTTGTATTCGCCGATCGCACCCTCGCTCGGGCGAAAGCCCGGATAGGGCAGATAGGCGCTGCCGGTCCATTCCCAGACATCCTGATGGAAACCGGCGGTGAGCGGACGCGGATGCGGGCGGACCTGGTCGATCCAGCCGGCGGCACCGCCATGAATATTGGCCGCCACCTCCCACTCGAATTCGCTCGGCAGCCGCTTGCCGGCCCAGGTGGCATAGGCCGCGGCCTCGAAATAGCTGACATGGGCCACGGGCTCGCTCGGGTTCGGCTGCTGCAACCCGTGCAGCGTCCGGATCTGCCAGAGGCCGTCATGCTCCTCCCAATAGAACGGCGCGCGCCAGCCCTCGGCCTGTGCCAGCGCCCAGCCTTCGGATAGCCACAGCGCCGGCTTGGCATAGCCGTCGTCCGCCATGAACTCGCGATATTCGCGGACGCTGACCGGCCGGTCGGCGATGCGCATCGGGCGGATCAGCGCCTCGTGCGCCGGACCCTCGTTGTCGAAGGCGAAGCCGTCGCCCTGATGGCCGACCGGATGGATGCCGCCTTCCAGCTCGTACCAGCCGAGCACGGCAGCCTCGCCCTGGGCGGTCGGCGGCTTCGGCAAATAGGTCAGCGCAAACGGATTGGCCGAGAAGGCGTGCTTGATGTCGGTCAACAGCAATTCCTGATGCTGCTGCTCGTGATGCAGGCCCAGTTCGACCAGCGTCTCGATTTCGGGCGTGGAACGCTGGAGCAGCGCCTGCATCGCCCGATCGACATGGGCGCGATACTCGCCGACCTCGGCGGCGCCCGGCCGGGTGATCACGCCGCGGGACGGGCGCGCGTGGCGCGGACCGATCGCCTCGTAATAGGAATTGAACAGATAGAAGAACCGCTCGTCATAGGGCCGATAGCCCTGGTCGTGGGCGCGGAGGATGAAGGTCTCGAAGAACCAGGTCGAATGCGCGCGGTGCCATTTGGTCGGACTCGCGTCGGGCATCGACTGGATGGTCTGGTCTTCGGGCGACAGAGGGGCGGCCAGGGCTTCGGTCGCGTCGCGAACCGCCTGATAACGCTCAGCCAGCGAGGCCGCCGGCGCCACCGAAGGCGCGATCGCTGCATGGGCTGCGGACATGCGATTGTCTCCCCCGTCTTCTTTTAGGCCTGCCCGGTGCGCACGATCTGCCGACGAGCAGAAGATGGTGAACGCTTCCGGCAATTGAACCACCGGCGGAAGGAATTGTTCCTATTCCGCCCGGGCATCGAAAATGTTCTTTTTTTGTTCTAGCAGAAAGGACGGCCGGATCAAGTCCGGCCGTCCTCTGCACGCGCAGGCTCCTGGCAAGCTCCTGACAGTCAGGACGCGGTCTTGCCGCCGTTGACGGCCAACACCTGGCCGGTAATGAACGAGGCTTTGTCCGACGCGATATACACGATGGCGTCGGCGATTTCCTCAGGGTTGCCGATGCGCTTCATCGGCACGCCCTGGGCCAGCCCGTCCTTGCGTTCCGGGCTGCCGGCAAAGCGGGTCAGCATCCCGGTCTCGATCGGGCCGGGGGCGATCGCGTTGACGCGGACGCCCGCCACCGCCGCTTCGAGGGCGGCGGCCTTGGTCAGGCCCTCGACCGCATGCTTGCTGGCCGTATACATCGACGCGTTGGGCGCGCCCCGGCTGCCCATGGTCGACGACAGGTTGACGATGCTGCCCGAACCCTGGGCCAGCATGACGCGCAGCTCGTGCTTCAGGCTGAGGATCGTGCCCAGCACGTTGGTGTCGAACGTGGCGGCATAGCTCTCCGGCGTCTGATCGACGACCGGGCCCGGCTTGCCTTCGGTGCCGGCATTGTTGACCGCCACGTCCAGGCGGCCGAAATGAGCGACGGTCCGATCGACCAGGTTGCGCACATCGTCTTCATGGCGCACGTCGGCGCGGATGAATTCGGCCTCGGTGCCGAGGGCGACCAGTTCGCGTGCCAGGGCCTTGCCGGTTTCCTCATTGCGCCCGGAGACCACGACCCGGGCGCCGGTCCGCGCGAAGGCCAGCGCCGTGGCGCGGCCGATGCCGGCGAGCGCGCCGGTGATCAAAACGACAGGGGTGGCCATCTCAATGCTCCTCGATGCTGTCGACGCGGTCCGGATAGAACGCGACATGGTCCTTGATCGCTGCGACCGCGGCATAGGGCGCCTCATAGCTCCAGATCGCGTTCAGCGACCGTTCGCCGCCGAGGGGGATGCTGTAGTAGGACGCCTCGCCCTTGTATGGGCAGTAGCTCGAATGCTGGGTCCGTTCGATCAACGACGGATCGACATCCTTCAGCGGGATGTATTGCACCGCCGGATAGGCGGCCTCGCGCAGGATCAGGGCCTTGGTCGTATCGGCGATGACCTTGCCGGCGAGCGTCACGGTCACGCGCGCCGGGTTCGGCTCGACCGTGATCGGATGGTCGGGGCCGGGGATCTTGACGGTCTTGGGTTTTAGGGTGTCGGTCATGATGCTGCTCCGCGATGGATTGCCGGCGGGTTTTAGGCCAGATAGCCGCCATCGACGGCGAGCGATTGCCCGGTCAGGTACTTCGCCTTGTCGGAGGCCAGGAACAGGATGGTCTCTGCGATTTCCTCGACCGTGCCGGCGCGCTGGGCCGGAATGGACGACAGGAAGCCGGCCTTGGCGTCGGCGTTGTTGCCGGTGAAGCGGTCCAGCATGTCGGTCTGGATCGGGCCGGGGGCGACCGCATTGACGCGGATGCCGGCGGCGACGCCCTCGAGGGCGGCGGACTTGGTCAGGCCTTCGACCGCATGCTTGCTGGCGACATAGAGGCCGGCGCCGGGAAAGCCCACCTTGCCTGCGACCGACGAGACATTGACGATCGAGCCCGAGCCCTGGGCCTGCATGACGCGCAGCTCGTGCTTCAGGCTGAACAGCACGCCCAGCACGTTGGTATCGAAGATCGCGGCATAGTTCTCGGCGGTCTGCTCGGTGATCGGACCGCCGGTGCCTTCGGTGCCGGCGTTGTTGATGGCGATGTCCAGGCGGCCGAAGCGGGCAACGGTCTGGTCGACCAGGGCTGCGACCTCGGCGTCATGGCGCACGTCGGCGCGGATGAACTCGGCCTCGGCGCCCAGGTCGCGCAGTTCGGCGGCGAGCGCCCGGCCGGCCTCGTCGCGGCGGCCGGAAACGACGAGGCGGGCACCTTCCCGGGCGAAGGCAAGGGCGGTCGCACGGCCGATGCCGGTGAGGGCGCCAGTGATCAGAACGATGGGGGAGGACATTTGGGTTTTCCTTGGGATAGGAGGAGCGATGGGTGTAATATGTACGTACGTATTTATTATTCAAGAGGCGCGATCGAGCGTCATCGCATTAAGTTTCGAGGATCAGTCCGGCTGGCGCAGGACCAGCGCGAACAGAATTTTCTTGAAGCGCTCGACCGGTTCCGGATTGCGGACCGCCTTGGCCAGCAGGTTGGCGCCCTGCAGCGACGAGACGAAGAAGCCGGCAAGCTCGTCGCAATCGACCGTGGGCGAAACCTCGCCGGCGGCCACGCCCGCCTTCAGGCAATAGGCGACGGCATCTTGCACCTGGGCGAAGATCTCGACCAGCCGGGTCCGGATCACCTCGCTGTGATCGCTGGCCTCGGCGGTGAAGTTGCCGAACAGGCAGCCGTTGCGCATGCCGCTCTGGTTCAGCCGGTTCTTGTTGGCGTCGATATAGGCCGCCATGCGTTCGAGCGGCGGCAGTGCGTCGTTCAGCAGCGTTTCGCGGATCACCTCGTAGCCGGCCGCGAAATAGATATCGAGGATCTCGAGCCCGAACGCCTCTTTCGAGACGAAATGATTGGTGAACGAGCCCTGCGGCACGCCCGCGGCCTGTATGATGTCGCGCACGCTGGCATTGGCGAAGCCGCGCTCATGCACGACCTTCAGGCCCTCGGTCAGGATTTTGTCGCGGTTGGAGATCTTGCCCATGATAGCCAATATGGTCGTCCATATTTTTTGATCAAGGGGCCACCCCACACTCTTCCGTCATTCCCGAGCAGGCGCTAGGCTATGTACATATCTTTCGTTTTTATTCCAGATAGTTAGCCTTCTTTACCGTCATGGCCGGGCTTGACCCGGCCATCCACGTGGTTGGGCAATGCTATTTCACGGCCGAACAGCGCCCAGGCGGAGGCGCGTGGATGCCCGGGTCAAGCCCGGGCATGACGTATTTTGAATTAACTGACTGAAAAATATGGAAAAATGGAGATACGTACATCCCTTGGCGCGCAGTCGGGAATGACGGGGAGGGCTGAGCGTACTCTTGCCCAATCGTCCCAGCCGCTCCACTCTGGCCCAGTTTTCCGCTGGAGCAGAAACCCGATGTCCGACACCGCCGCGCGCTTTACCTCCTATGTCCAGGCGCTGGGCCGGGGGCCGGGACGCTCGCGGCCGTTGACGCGGGCGGAGGCGGCAGACGCGCTGGGCCTGTTGCTGACACCGGGCGCCGTCGATCCGCATCAGGCCGGCGCCTTTCTGATGCTGCTGCGCTATCGCGGCGAGAATGGCGAAGAACTGGCCGGCCTGGTCGATGCGGCACGCGCCGCGATCGGCGCGGCGCCGGGCCATGTCGATCTGGACTGGCCGTCCTATGGCGCCGGCCGGACGCGCGAGGCGCCTTGGTTCCTGCTGTCGGCGCTGGCGCTCGCCGGTGCCGGCCTGCGTATCGCCATGCATGGCTCGAACGAGTTCTCGACCGGCTTCACGGTTGCCGAAGGGTTGGCGGCACTCGGCCGGCCGGTCGCGCGCGATCGGGCGACGGCGCTCGCCGATCTGGATCAGGGTGGTTTCGCCTATCTGCCGCTGGCGGCCCTCTCGCCGGAGCTTGATCGACTGCTCGGCCTGCGCCGTCTGTTCGGCCTGCGCTCGCCGATCAACACGCTGGTGCGGCTGATGGACCCATTCGATGCGGCTGCCGGCATCGATGGCGTGTTCCATCCGCCCTATATCGACAGCCATATCGCGGCGGCACGGACCTTGGAGCGGCCGCGGCTCTTGGTGCTGAAGGGCGGCGGCGGCGAGGCGGAGCGCAATCCGGCGAAGCCGCTGGCGGCGCGTCTGCATCGCCGGGGCGTCGAGCCCGCCGAAATCCTGCTGCCGGCGCTGATCGAGCGTCCGGATGGCGAGGCGAAGCCGATCGGCCTCGACGGCTTCGTCGGCGTGTGGCGCGGCGAGCAGGGGCCGGTGGGTGCTACCCAGACCATCGTCGGCACCATGGCGCTCGCCCTTGTGGCATCTGGCCGCGCTGAGGTGGCTGAGGCCGACGCCCGGGCACGGGAAATCTGGCAAACTCGGTTGATTTGAGCTTTTACGAGGCCTAGACCAGCTCAAATCTTTTGATCATGTTTTGATTTTGTGGTCCGAGACGGTACGGTAACAAAAAATACGATGCGGATAAGCGTCGCTCGGCCAAGGGAGGTCCCATGTCATCCTGCAGCATCACGCCGGCGCGGCTCTCGCGGCCGGCAGTCATCGACCGAGGCGGCTAGCGGCCACTCCCCGTTCGTGACCCCTGTTCCAGATGCCGATGCTTGACGCCGGCGTCGTTCCTGTACGTTCAACGAAGAGAGACCCGATGTCCGCACCCGTCGACCGGAAAGAGAAGATCTTGTCCGTCATCCGCGTTTCCAGCGGCAATTTCCTGGAAATGTATGACTTCTTCATCTTCGCCTATGTCGCGAAGCAGATCGGTGACACCTATTTTCCGGGCGGAAGTGACTTCATCAAGCTGATGGCCACGTTCTCGGCCTTCGCCGTGGGCTTCATGATGCGGCCGCTGGGTGCCATCATCCTCGGCTCCTACATCGACCATGTCGGCCGTCGCAAGGGCCTGATCGTGACGCTCGGCCTGATGTCGCTCGGGACCTTGTCGCTGGCGGTCACGCCCGGCTACGAAACCATCGGACTCGCGGCCCCGGTCATCATTGTGCTGGGCCGGCTGCTGCAGGGTTTCTCGGCCGGTGTCGAGTTGGGCGGCGTCTCGGTCTATCTGTCCGAGATCGCGACGCCAGGCAACAAGGGCTTCTATGTCTCCTGGCAGTCCGGCAGCCAGCAGGTCGCCGTTATCCTGGCGGCCCTGCTCGGCATCCTGCTCAACTACTATCTGCCGGCCGATCTGATGACGAGCTGGGGCTGGCGCATTCCGCTGTTCGTCGGCTGCCTGATCATTCCGTTCATCTTCGTGCTGCGCTCGTCGTTGCAGGAAACCGAAGATTTCCTAGCGCGCAGGCATCGCCCGACACTGGCGGAAATCTATCAGACCACCTTCGCCAATTTCGGCCTGGTGCTGTGCGGCATGCTGATGGTGCTGACCACGACTGTGCTGTTTTATTTCATCACAGCCTACACGCCGACCTTCGGCAAGGAAGTGCTGAAGCTGACCTCGCTCGACGCGCTGACCGTCACGCTGTGCGTCGCGGTGTCGAACCTGTTCTGGCTGCCGGTCATCGGCGCACTGTCCGATCGGATCGGCCGTACGCCTGTCCTGATCTTCTGCACGGTCGTGACGCTCGCCTCGGCCTATCCGGCACTCACCTGGCTGATCGCCTCGCCGTCGTTCGGCAATCTCATGATCGTCGAGCTGTGGCTGTCGTTCCTCTACGGCGCCTATAATGGCGCCATGGTGGTCTATCTGACCGAGATCATGCCGGTCGCGGTCCGCACCGCCGGCTTCTCGCTCGCCTATAGCCTCGCCACCTGCTTCGGCGGCCTGACGCCGGCCATCGCCACCTGGTTGATCCACGAGACCGACAATCGCGCGTCCGCCGGCTGGTGGCTGTCGATCGCGGCGGCGCTCAGCCTGGTCGCGGTCCTGCTGGCCAAGGGCTTCAAATTCGCGCTCCGGGCGTCGGAGGCGGCCAAGGCGTAAGGCTCCGAGCCGAGCGGCTATCGCCCACCCAACCCTCCCCAGCGAAATGCGGAGGAGGGTTTTCTTTTATCCTCTACCGCTTGCGGGAGAGGACGGGCCCCGCGTGAGCGGGAGGGTGAGGGTGTTGCAGCTTAACCCGCCATAGCGGGTTATAGTCGGCCTCCACCCTGCAGGAGCCACCGTTGCCGCTCAACCAGATCGAGGCTTTTGCGATCGTCGGCGCCATGCTGGCGCTGTTCGTGTGGGATCGGGTGCGCTACGACCTGGTCGCCGCACTCGCACTGCTCGCCGCCATGCTGACCGGCATCGTCCCGGCGGCGAAGGCGTTCGAGGGGTTCGCCAACCAGGTGATCATCATCATCGCCTCGGTGCTGGTCGTGAGCCGCGCCATCGCGCGTTCCGGCATCATCGATACGGCGCTTCGGCGCTGGATGCACCGGATCACCTCGCCCTCGGCCCAGGTCGGCATCCTCGCGGCCTGCACCACCTTCCTGTCGGCCTTCATGAAGAATGTCGGCACGCTCGGCATCTTCATCCCGATCGCGATCCAGACCGCGGGGCGCAGCAAGCGCTCGGCGTCGATCTATCTGATGCCGCTCGCGTTCGGTTCGCTGATCGGCGGCACCATCACGCTGATCGGCACTTCGCCCAACCTGCTGATCTCGACCGTGCGGCAGGAGATCGAGGGCAAGCCGTTCCAGCTGTTCGATTTCGTGCCGGTCGGGCTGCCGCTGTCGATCCTGGCGCTGGGATTTCTCGCCGTCGGCTGGCGCTTGATCCCACAGCGGACCGGCCAGCGGCCGGCCGAGGATGCGTTCGACATCGACCGCTATACCAGCGAGCTGCTGGTGGCCGAGGGCTCGCCCCTGGTCGGCCAGACCGTTTCGGCGCTGGAAGCCATGGCGGGGGGCGACCTCACCGTGGCTGCCGTCATCCGCGGCGGGCGCCAGCGCGCCATGCCGTCGGCCCATTGGGAATTCGTCGCCGGCGACCTGGTCGCGGTCCAGGCCGATCCGGCGTTGCTGAAAAAGCTCGCCGACGAGGCGAAGCTCGAGGTCGCCGGCGCAGAGCGGCTGGAGCCGACCGAGCGGCAGAAGGACGACGTCATCGTGGTCGAGGCGGTGGTGACCGACGGCTCGCTGCTGATCGACCGCACCGCGACCGGGTTGCATCTGCGCCAGCGCTTCGACGTCAACCTGCTGGCGGTGAGCCGCGCCGGCGAGCGGCTGGGCGCGCGGTTGCACCGGCTGCGCTTCAAGGCCGGCGATGTGGTGGCGCTGCAAGGCTGGGAGCAGGATCTGCCGACGACCCTCGCCGAACTCGGCTGCCTGCCGTTGGCCGACCGGCGCCTGACCTTGGGACAGAAGCGTACCGGCATCTGGTCGCTGGTCATCCTGGTCGTGGCCATGAGCCTGGTGGCGGTCAATATCATCCCGGTCGTGACCGCGTTTTTCGGTTCGGCCGTGCTGGTCGTGCTGTTCCGGCAAATCACGCTCAAGGATGCTTATGACGCGATCGAATGGCCGGTGATCATCATGCTGGGTTGCCTGATCCCAGTCGGCGAGGCCTTGAAGGAAACCGGCGGGACCGAGCATCTCAGCCACGCGCTGAGTGCGGCGGCCGAATATATCCCGGCCTGGGCGACGCTGGGCCTGGTGCTGGCAACGGCCATGTTGGTCACGCCGCTGCTGCACCACGCGGCGGCCGTGCTGGTGCTGGGGCCGGTCGCGGCCTCGGTCGCCCATAATCTGGGCTACCAGCCCGATGCGTTCCTGATGGCGGTGGCGCTCGGCTGCTCCTGCGATTTCCTGACGCCGATCGGGCATCAGAACAACACGCTGGTCATGGGGCCGGGCGGCTATCGGTTCAGCGACTATTGGCATCTGGGCCTGCCGCTGTCGGTCCTGGTGCTGCTGGTCGGCACGCCGCTGATCCTGATGGTGTGGCCGCTGCAGTGAGCAGCCACGCAGCTCAGCGATTGAAAGGTTAACGGCCGCGCCCATATGCCCTGACATGACCGCGCTCTCGATCCTCGATCTTTCGCCGATCCCCGAAGGCCACACCGCGCGCACCGCGCTGATGAACTCGCTGGATCTCGCCCGCCATGCCGAACGCCTGGGCTTCCGGCGCTATTGGGTGGCGGAGCATCACAACATGCCGGGCATCGCCAGTGCGGCGACCTCGGTGGTGATCGGCCATATTGCCGGCGGCACCAAGACCATCCGCGTCGGCGCCGGCGGCGTCATGCTGCCGAATCACTCGCCGCTGGTGATAGCCGAGCAGTTCGGCACGCTCGCGTCGCTCTATCCGGATCGGATCGACCTGGGCGTCGGCCGGGCTCCCGGCTCCGATCAGGCGACGGCGCGGGCACTGCGCCGCACGCTCGACGGCGAGATCGACGCCTTCCCCCAGGATGTGATGGAGCTGATCAATTATTTCGGCCCCGGCGCGCCCAACCAGCGCATCTTTGCCGTACCGGGCGTCGGCACCGAGGTTCCGGTCTGGATCCTGGGTTCCAGCACCTATGGCGCGCAACTGGCCGCCGCCTTCGGCCTGCCTTATGCCTTCGCCTCTCACTTCGCACCGGACCAGATGGGCGAGGCGATCGACATCTATCGCCAGCGCTTCCGTCCGTCCGCCTATCTGGCAAAGCCGCATCTGATGCTGGGCCTGGGCGCCTTTGCGGCGGCGACCGATGAAGAGGCGCAGTATCTCTTCACCTCGCAGATGCAGGCCTTCGCCAATCTGCGCCGCGGCCGGCCCGGTCCGCTGCCGCGCCCGGTCGAAAACATCGCCCAGCATCTGTCGCCGGCGGAGTTGGCCATGGTCGAGCATTCGCTCGCCTGCCGGGTCGTGGGCTCGCCCGAAACCATCCGGCGCGGGCTCGAACGCATCATCCAGCAGACCGGTGCCGACGAACTGATGGTGACGGGTGCCATTCACGACCACCACGCCCGCCTGCGCTCGTTCGAAATCGTCGCCGAAGCCCATGCCGCGGTGACGGGCAAGCATGGCGTGGCGACGGACTAAGTCACCGGATAATACTTCACATCCTCATGGTGATGGTCGATGGCGGCGCCGACGCGTTTGGCGTCGCCGATGTCGAGGCGGTATTCCGTGGCGCCCAGCACGCCGTCGCCGTTGATGCCGTCATCGCCGAGCGGCATCACGATGCGCTCGCCGATGCCATGACGGCCGGTCCTTAGATAGACCTGCCCGGTCGTGTGCATGATGCGGGGGCCGACCATGACCGACTTGTAGCGGTCATGCACCAGCTGGACGGCATTGGCCGGAAAACATTGCTCCAGCGGCCGCCCGCGGATTTCCTTGCCCAGCACGGTCACGATCTCCTCGCCCGCCAGCCGACCGATGAAGGAGCCTTGGGTGAAGTCGAAGCGCCAGGCCCAGACCATCGGCAGATATTTGCCGATGGCCGCGGCGTCGATGTTCCGCCAGGCCGGAAGCGCGCGCTCGCCCCGGGCGTCGAGCCAATGGGCAAACACCACCTTTAAGGCCGGGCTCTGGATCGCGGCATCGAGCGTCTGAAACTGCGTCATCGCGGCATTCTGGTCGGGTGGACCATGGCGGCGCAATCGATATTCGGTGTCGCGGCTCAGGTCAGGGGATAATGCGTGACCGTTTCGTCATCATGATCGATGGCCGCGCCGACGCTGCGCGCTTCCGCGATGTTCAAGTGATAGTCGGTAACGCCCAGCACGCCGTCGCCGGTGACGCCATCCTCGCCGAGCGGCAGCACCAGCCGCTCGCCCAGGCCGTATTTGCCGGTCTGCACATAGACGCGACCGACGGTATGCATGATGCTCGGCATGGTGATCACCTTGCGGTGGCGTGCTTCGACCGTGCCTGCCGAGGCCGCGGGAAAACAATCGGCGAACTTGCGGCCGTGGATCCCGCAGCCGAGGACCGCAAGGATATCCTCGCCCGCCAGCCGGCCGATGAAGGTGTCCTGCTCCTTGTCGAACCGCCAGGCCCAGACCTTGGGCAGGTGCTTGCCGATCGCGACCGCGTCGATATCGCGCCAGGCCGGCATCAACCGGGTTCCGCGCGCCGCCTGCCAATGGGCGTAGACCACCCGCATCGCGGGGCTTCGGATCTTCGCTTCGAGATAATCCAAGTTCACCATGTCCCAGTGTCGCCGGCCAGGGCGCCGCCGTACAGGGAATTAGGCGGTATCGGCCGCGTCGAACGCCTGGTCGAATCTTTGGGCGAATTCCGGTGACGCGATGATCGCCAGTGTCGCGCGCAGGGCCGCGGCCTGGTCGAGGCCGAATGCGCTCTCGAACCGATGCTGGGCCTCGTGCCAGAGCGCCATCGACTGGTCCAGCTTGGCCCGGCCGAGCGGCGTCAATTCGACCAGCCGGCTGCGCTTATCCGCCGGATCGACCAGGATCGCCACCAGCCCGTCGCGTTCGAGCGGCTTCAGATTATGGGCGAGCGCGGACCGGTCGAGCACCAGGGCCGCAGCGAGCGCGCCCATCGAGGGCGTGCCTGCCCGCGCGATATGGATCAGCAGCGAGCGCTGGGTGCCGCGCATCCCGCAGGGCGCCAGCACCGCGTCATAAAGCTGCGAGACCCGGCGCGTCGCCTTGCGCAGCGCCGTGCCGTTGCAGATTCCGGCTTCGGGAAGAGGGGTGTCGTCGGTTGTCATTCGCACATTATCCGCATCGTTTCGTCGGGCTTGACTGATAGTAGCATATGCACCTAAATAGAGATATGTGCATATGCCAAGAAATTCTCGACGAGGACGCTCCGCTGCCGGCACCGCCGGTCCGGGCCATCGATGCGCGCACGCGCCAGCTGCTCGATGCGTCGATCGTGCCGCTGCTGCTGCGGTTGGCTTGGCCCAACATCCTGGTCATGCTGGCGCAGTCCAGCACCGGCCTCATTGAGATGTGGTTCGTCGCCAAGCTCGGCACCGACGCGCTGACCGGCATGGCGCTGGTCATGCCGGTGCTGATCCTGATGCAGAACATGTCGTTGGGCGCCATGGGCGGCGGCATCTCGTCGGCGGTTGCCCGCGCGCTCGGTGCCGGCCGTCGGGACGATGCCGACCGCCATGTGCTGCACGCGCTCGTCATCAACGTGACGCTCGGCGCCGTGTTCGCCGTGCTCGGCATCGTCGGCGGCCCGACACTCTACGGACTGCTGGGCGGCCAAGGCGCTTCGCTAGACGCCGCGCTCACTTATTCGACCATGGTGTTCATCGGCATGGTGCCACTCTGGCTGTTCAACGGGCTGACCAGCGTCATCCGTGGGACCGGCAACATGCTGGTGCCGGGCATGGTCACCTGCATCGGCGCCGTGCTGCTGATCCCTTTGTCGCCGGCGCTCATCTTCGGTTGGGGCCCGTTCCCGGCGCTGGGCGTCGCCGGCGGCGGGGCGGCGCTGATCCTCTATTACCTGTGCGGTACGATCGTGCTGGGCTGGTACGTGGCGAGCGGGCGCAATCTCGCCCGCTTCCGCTGGGTGCGGGTCCGCTGGGCGCCGATCAAGGAGATCCTGCGCGTCGGCGCCGTCGGTGCGGTCAATACGGTGCAGATCAACGTCACCATCGCCGCCACCATGGGCCTGGTCGCGGCCCATGCCGGCCCCACCGCCGTTGCGGGCTTCGGCACCGGCACGCGGCTCGAATATCTGCTGCCGCCCCTAGCTTTCGGCATCGGCGCCCCGCTGATGGCGCTGGTCGGTGCCAATATCGGCGCCGGGCAGAACGCCCGCGCGCTCAAGATCGCCTTCATCGGCAGCGCGCTCGCCTTCGTCATGACCGAGCTGGTCGGGCTGTCGGCCGCGATCTGGCCCGTGGCGTGGCTCAGCCTGTTCGGCACCGATCCGGAGCTGCTCAGGGTCGGCACGACCTACCTGCGCATCGTCGGCCCCTGCTACGGCCTGTTCGGCATCGGCATCGCGCTTTATTTCTCGTCGCAGGGCGCGGGCCGGCTCGCCTGGCCGCTGGTCGCCGGGCTGTTGCGCATGAGTATCGCCATCGGCGGTGGCGTGCTCCTGCTGCATTTCACCAACTCACTGACGGCGCTGCTCGCCGTCTATGCGACCGGCATGGTGACCTATGGCCTGGTCATCGCCGCCGCGGTCGGTTCCGGCCGCTGGTTTCGTTGAGGAGTATCGAAATGCGTATCCTGATCGTCGGCGCCGGCTCGACCGGCGGCTACTACGGCGCCCGCCTGGCCCAGGCCGGGCGCGACGTGACCTTCCTGGTCCGCCCGGCCCGCGCCGCGCAACTGCGCGCGAACGGCCTGCAGATCAAAAGCCCGCATGGCGACTTCACGCTGCAGCCGAAGCTGGTCGTGGCCGGCGAGATCGACGGACGCTATGACGCGATCCTGCTGACCGTGAAGGGCTTCGGGCTCGCGGCCGCACTCGAAGACATCGCGCCCGCCGTTGGGCCGGACACCCTGATTCTGCCGGTGCTGAACGGCATGAAGCATGTCGACGCGATCGTTGCCCGCTTCGGCAGCGAGGCGCTGGCCGGCTGCGTCGCCAAGATCGCGACCGTCCTCGACGACGACGGCCGGATCGTGCAACTCACCAAGCTGCACGACCTGGCCTATGGCGAGATGAACGGCACCCGTTCGGCCCGGATCGTAGCGCTCGACCAGGCGATGCTGGGCGCCGGTTTCGATGCACGGCTCTCGGACACGATCCGGCGCGACATGTGGGAGAAATGGGTCCTGCTCGCGACCGTCGGCGGCGTCACCAACCTGATGCGCGGCGCCATCGGCGAGATCGAGGCCGTGCCCGGCGGCGCCGAATTCGCGCTGGCGTTCCTGGACGAGGTGATTGCGGTCGTGACGGCCGAGGGCCATCCACCCAGCGAACCCTTCGTCACGACAACCCGCACGGCCGTAACCAAAAAGGGCTCGCCGCTGACCTCGTCCATGTACCGCGACTTGATGCAGGGCCGCCCGGTCGAGGTCGACCAGATCCTGGCCGACCTGCTGGCGCGCGCGAAGCGGCTGCACATGAAGACGCCGCTGCTGGCGGCCGCGACGGTCAATTTGTTGGTGTATCAGAACAAGATATCGAGGTAGCGCGCTCTCACCGTCATGGCCGGGCTTGACCCGGCCATCCACGTTGTAGGGCAGGGTGATGTGATCCAAACAATACTCAGGCGGAGATGCGTGGATGCCCGGGTCAGGCCCGGGCATGACGGTTTATTGTTATAGAGCTACCGGCTCGACCGCGGATCGAACGCGTGCTGCAGCCCGTCGCCGATGAAATTGACGGCGATCACGGTGATGAAGATCAGCAGGCCCGGATAGACCGCCAGTGCCGGGGCGGTCGTGACCAGTTCCTGGGCGTTGTTCAGCATGTTGCCCCAGGACGGGGTCGGCGGGACGATGCCGAAGCCCAGGAAGCTCAGCACGGATTCCAAGAGGATGACGCGGCCGACCGTGAGCGTGCCGGCGACGATGATCGGGGTCGCGACATTGGGCAGGATGTGGGCGGCCATCACATACAAGGGACTGGCGCCGCTCGCCTTGGCGGCCAGCACATAGTCGCGTTCCTTGAGGCTGAGCGTGGCCGCTCGCACCAGCCTGGCCATTTGGGTCCAGTCGACGACCGCGATGATCACCACCACGCGCCAGAAGCCCGCAGCACCCGAATGGGCGAATTCGGACGAGAATCCCAATTTGGTGAGGTCGACCGCACCGAACACGATCAGCAACGGCAACAGCGGCAAGGCGATCATGCCGTCGGTGAAGCGCATGAGCAACGCATCCAGCCTTCCGCCGAAATAGCCGGCTGAGAGGCCGATGCCGAGGCCCACGACGCCGCCGATCAGGGTCGAGACCAATCCCACCAAGAGCGAGATCTGGCCGCCATACATCAGCCGCAGCAACTCGTCGCGGCCGGCATCGTCCATGCCCAGCCAATGCTCGGCCGAGGGTGGGTCGTAGCGCGACAAAAGGTCGGTCGCATCCGGATCGATGCCGCTCCAGGCGGCGAGCGGGCCGGCGGCGAGCGTGAACAGCACCAAGAGGATCAGCACGCCCATGGCGATCATGCCGGCGCGATGGCCGCGGAAACGCTTCCAGCGCAGCTTCCAGACCGACTGGGCAGCCTGGATGTTGCGGGCGGGTGCCGGGGTATCGAGAGCGGTCATTTCAGCGAAATCCGCGGATCAAGCCAGCCATAGGCGAGGTCGGCGACGAGGTTGCTGAGCAGGGTCACCAGGGTCGCGAACAGCAATCCGACCAGCGCCAGATTATAGTCGTTCGCCAGGATGGCGTCGTAGATCATCTTGCCCATGCCCCATTGGGCGAACATGGTCTCGGTCACGAGCGCGCCGGAGAAAAGGGTGCCGAAGCTCAAGGCCATGATGGTCACGACCGGGATCAGCGCGTTGCGCAGTGCATGGCGGATGACCAGGCGGCCCTCGCCCAGGCCCTTGGCGCGCGCGGTCCGGATGAAATCCATGCGCATGGTCTCGATCATGGCGGCGCGGACATAGCGGGTGAATTGCCCGGTGCTGGCCAAGGTCAGGGTCGCGACCGGCAGGGTCAGGTGGCGCAGCTGATCGATGAGGCCATTGTCGCCGACCGTGCCCATGCCGCTCGCCGGCAGCCAATGCAGCTGGACCGCGAACACGATGATCAGAATCAGCGCCAGCCAGAACACCGGCACGGAAATGCCGGCAAAGGCGAACAGGCTGACGAAGCCGTCGACCCAGCCTCCGGGCTTGCGCGCGGCGGCAACACCCAAAGCAAAGGCCAGAACGACGCTCAAGGCGAAGCTGATCAGCATCAGCTTGCAGGTCTGCAGGAGTGCCGGCGCCAGCACGGTCAGTACCGGTTCGCTATGGGTGCGGGAAAAGCCGAAGTCGCCCCTGAGCGCGTCCAGCAGCCAGTGCCAGTAGCGCACCGGCATCGGCTGATCCAGGCCATAGATCGCGCGCAGATGGGCCACGACCTCGGGCGTGGCGCCCGGGTTGGACGCGATCATGACGTCCAAGGGATCGCCCGGCATCAGGCCGATCAGGGCGTAGATCACGAAGGACATGACCCAGAGCACCAGAAGCGCCTGCAGGCTGCGGCGCAGCACGAATCCCGTCATGCCGGTCACTCCTTGAAGTGGCAGGCGGCCAGATGCGCGGGCCGCCCGGGGGCGGCCTCCAGCATCGGCGGCGTGGTCTTGCAGATCGCCTGCACCTTGGGGCAGCGCGTATGGAACACGCAGCCGGGCGGCGGATTGAGCGGGCTCGGCATCTCGCCCGAGAGGCTGCGGCCGCGTCGGCGCCGGCCGCGCCCGATACGCGGCACCGCATCCAGCAAGGCGGCGGTGTAGGGGTGCGACGGCTGGGCGAACAGGCTGGCGCGGTCGGCCAATTCGACCAGGCGGCCCAGATAGAGCACGGCCACCCGGTCGGCCAGATGGTTCACCACGGCCAGATCGTGGCTGATGAACAGATAGCTGAGACCGCGATCCTCCTGGATGCCTTTCATCAGGTTCAGCACCTGGCTCTGGATCGAGACGTCGAGCGCCGACAGCGGCTCGTCGGCGACGATCAGCGACGGGTCGGGGGCGAGCGCGCGGGCGATGGCGATGCGCTGGCGTTGGCCGCCGGAGAATTCATGGGGGTAGCGGTTCAAGGCATCCAAGGGCAGCCCGACCTGGGCGACCAGGGATGCCGCCCGTTCGCGCCGCTCGGCGGCCGAGCCGATCTTCTGGATCTTCAGCGGCTCGGTGATCAGGTCGGAAACCGGCATGCGCGGATCCAAGGCCGAGAACGGATCCTGGAACACGATCTGGATCGCCTTGCGTGCGGCCCGCCATTCGGCCTTGCCCATGGGTTGCCCATGGAACTTGAGCGTGCCCAAGGTCGGTTCGCGCAGGCCCGCCACGACCTGGCCCAAGGTCGACTTGCCGCTGCCGCTCTCGCCGACCAGCGCCAGCGTCTCGCCCGGGTGGATCGCCAGGCTGACATTCTCGACCGCGTGCAGCACCGGGGCCGGGCCGGCGAACCAGCCGCCGCCGGCCAGCGGGAAATGCACGCTGATCTGGTCGATTTCGAGGATCGGAGGCGTGTCGCTCATTGGCCGGCCTTGAAGCAGGCGGTCCAATGGTCGGGCTCCAATGGGTCCAGCATCGGCTCGACCGCGCGGCAATGATTGTCGGCCAGCGGGCAGCGCTCGGCGAAGCGACAGCCGGTGGCAAACGCGTCGATGCGCGGCACGCCGCCCTGGATCACCGGCAGCCGCGCCTGGCGCCGGTCCGGATCGGGCAGGGTCTGGATCAGGCCCTTGGTATAGGGATGGGCCGGGTGGTCGAACAGCACGGCGGCCGGCGCGCGCTCGACGATGCGGCCGGCATACATGACGATGATTTCGTCGGCCAGTTCCGAGACGACGGCCAGGTTATGACTGATGAACTGGATCGCCATGCCGATCTCGCTCTGCAGCTCCTGCATCAGCTCGATGATCTGGGCCTGGATCGTGACGTCGAGTGCCGTCGTCGGTTCGTCGGCGATCAGCAGCGCCGGACGGCAGGCGAGCGCCATCGCGATCATGGCGCGCTGGCGCATGCCGCCCGACAATTGATGGGGATATGAGGCCGCCCGCTGGCGTGGGCTGGAAATGCCGACGGCTTCCAACAGCCCGATCGCCGCATCCTGCGCCTCGGGGCCGCCCAGGTCCTGGTGCAGCATCATGACTTCGGCGATCTGGGTGCCGATCTTCATGACCGGATTGAGCGCGGTCATCGGTTCCTGGAACACCATGGCGACCCGGTTGCCGCGCAAGTCCCGCCAGGCCGCCTCCGGCTGGCCGATCAGCTCGGTCCCGGCGAATTTGACGGAGCCGGTGACCTGGCCGGGCGCAGGGATCAGGCCCATGAGCGCGAGGGCCGTCAGGCTCTTGCCGCAGCCGCTCTCGCCGACCACACCCAGGGTGCGGCCGGCATCGAGGCTGTAGCTCATGCCCTGGACCGGCTTGCGCAGGGCGCCGTCGATCCGGAAACCGACGGTCAGGTCCGTGACCTCCAGCAGGGGGGCGGCTGCGCTCAAGTCGTTACTCGGCGTGCCAGTTTTCCGACCACATGCAGGCGAAATCGCCATGGCCGGTCGGCTGGTAGCCCTTCAGCCATTTCGGCACGATATGCGGCTCGGCCCGGAAGAACAGCGGTACGACCGGCACCTCTGCGGCGTAGATCTTCTGGGCGATCGCCCAGTCGGCCTTCTGTTTGGCCGGTTCCAGCTCGCCATCCATGCGCGCGATCGCGGCATCCATGTCGGGGTTGGAGAAAGCGATGTAGTTGGCACCGCCATAGTTGTTCGTCTCGGTCGGGATCTGGCTGGACCCGAGCGTACGGAGCGGCGATTCGGTCACCGCGCTCGACCAGCCATACATGACCATGCCGGTATAGATGCGCTTCTTCAGCGTCTCGCCGAAGATCGTGCGCGGCGGCTCGTTCTTGATCGTCGCCTCGATACAGGCGGCCTTCCATTGGCTCTGCAGCACCTGCTCGACCAGCTCGCGCAGGCGGTTGCCGGCGGTGGTCTGCAGCTCGAACGACAGGCGGTTGCCGGCGGCGTCGCGGCAGATACCGTCGGGACCGGGCTTCCAGCCGGCCTCGGCCAAGAGGCTCTTCGCCTTGGCGAGGTTGTAGGGATATTCCGCCGTGTCCTTGGTGTAGTTGGGATTGAGCGGATTGACCCAGGTCGCCGCCACCGGCTGCAGGCCCTGGAACAGCTTGTCGGTCAAGCTCTTGCGGTCGAGCGCGTAGACCAAAGCCTCCCGGGTCTTCAGATCCTTGAAGACCGGATTGTCCTTCTGGATGTCGATATGCTCGTAGGTCAGGCTCGGCTTGAAGATGTAGGTGAACTCGTTCGGGTGCTGCTTCCTGAGGTCGAGCACCTGATCGATGGTGAGCCCGATGCCTTCGCCCGCGACCATGTCGACGTCGCCGGACAACAGGTTCGCCTGCAGCGCCGCCGTGTTCTCGATATGCTTCAGGATGATGCGCTTGAAGCCGGGCTTGGTCCCGGACCAGTAGGGGTTCGGCTCCATCACGATCTGCGAACCCGAATCATACTGGGTGATCATGTAGGGGCCGTCATAGAGGCCGGGCGTGGTCGGCGCGCGGTTGTAGTTCGTCGCCTTCAGGTAATCGCCGCCGCCGGTCGCCTTGTCGTAGATCGGGCCTTCGACATGCTCCGGCAGGATCTCGTCCCATTGGTTGTAGGACACCATGATGCCGGGCAGATGGATCACGGCCGTATGGTCGTCGACCACGTCGATCTTGGTGGCGCGCGTCCAGATATTGACGTTGGAGAAGCCCGAATTCGGGTCCTTGCCGACCTTCCAGGTAAAGGCCAGGTCCTTCGCCGTCACCGGCACGCCGTCCGACCATTTGAGGTCCGGCTTCAGCTTGATCGTGACCGCCATGCCCTTCTTGCCGTCGGGCAGGTCTTCCATCTTGGCGAGGCCGTTCTCGACCGTGGGCAGCTCGGTGCAGAGCAGGCAGGAATTCTTCCAGTCCTTGTCGAAGGCGGTGATCTGCCGGATGACAAAACCGTCGGCGTATTTCTTTACCACCTCCGCATCGATGTCCGGATGCAGGCTGGACGGAAACTGCGCGATGCCGATCGTGAGCGTGTCCTTCGCCGCAAAGGCGGGGGCGATCGGCGCCGTCAGCGCGGTCAATCCGAGCAAGGCTAAGGCGGAGCGGAACTGCATGGCGGTCTGATCCTCGGGCAAGTCGGTCTATCGCGTTGAGCGACAATGATTACCCCGAGGGAAACAGAGTGCGGGGTGGGGCGTCAACAGGGCAGCGAACGATGGGCGCCGTGAGGCGCCCATCGCAGTCTATTTCTTGGTCGCGGCCGGCGTGCCGAACCAATTCATGAAGGATCCGAGCAGGTCTGACGGAAGGAGCCATAGTCCCGAAACCGTCGTCGGCAGTTTGCCATCCCACTTCGCCGTCGCATCGAGCAGCGCCTTGGTCTGGAGCGTGCTCAGCACGGGCGCGATCTTCTCGGCCGTGTAGCGGTCGTTGATCGCGTTTTGAATGTCGCGATCAAAGGTGAAGGTGCCGGCCCAACCGATATAATCGAGCGTGATGCCGCGCGCGCCGAAGAAGGCACCGGCTTCGGTCTCGACGGCCTTGATGATGACGCCCGCTTCCTGATTGACCTTGTCGAGGCCCCGGGTCGAGATCTGCTGGCAGACGATCGACTGGACCTTGCCGCGGCCGACACTGTCCATGGTCTCGGCAAGGCTGCGACCGAAATAGACCGACGTAAAGATGACCTCGGGCCGAGACAGATCGCCGACCGGCGGCTTGACGCCGAAATAATAGAGATACTTGGCCGCGTTCTCCTCAGTGACCGAGGCCGCGACGGCGATCTCGACGGTCACGTTGATACCTTCCGCACTCTGGCACGGGAAGGATTCGTTCTTGGTTGATGTGCCGCGATCCTTGGCGGCCACCCATTCGCGATTATAGGGCGTACGATCGACGATGATCAGCCGACCGGCGGGCACGTAAAAGTCCGACCAAGCGCCCGACCCCGACAGTTTTTGGTGCGGAATGTTGAAACGCTTGGCGGCCACCTTGTTGTTGTTCAGATATTCGGCAGATCCGAACTTGCCCTGACTGTCCTTGTTGTCGCCGACGTCGGGGATATAGAAAGCCGACTGGTTGGGGAGGATGAAGTAGGCCTCGGTAAAGTCGCTTTTGTCGTAATAGGCAGAGGCGTGATCGGACCAGAGCAGCAGCACGGGGATCAGCATGTACTTGACGATGCTGCCCTTGCCGGCTCCATCACTCAGGCGCCGCAAGTGGCCTTGCCAGACGATGCCGAGCACAACGAGCAGCGCCAACGTCAGCGCCGCGCCCAGCCAGGAAAACAGGCGGAAGCCTGCGACGGTGTCGATGAAACCGCTGTCGGTGTTGTCGAACTGGCCGACGGCAAGCTTGCCGGTCTCCAGGGTAGCCGCGGTGTTGACGGAAAAGGAGAACCAGCCCCAGAGCGAGATCAGCACGATGGTGAAGATGAGCTTTGCGGCAGGGAAGGGAAGTTGCTTATCCATGGGGGACTCCGATGGTTCGGATCTTCGGCCGAACGTCCGTTGTCGCAGATCGTCGCGCGCAAGAGACCAGGTCCCGAAACCATGCGGTCGGGATTCATCCTGGGTCTTTGAGTATTCAAGGATTTTTGTGCTGTCGAGCGCAGCGCGAACTCGCTTAAAAAGCGTGACGGAATTTCATATAGAGATCCGCCATGAAATCGACAAGACCCAGATCATTTGAGTCTTTTCCATTTCGGGTTGACCGTGCTGCGGATCTGGCAGCTCAAACTTGACGCCCGCGCGGTGCTGACAGGCTCCTGCCGCTCGCCATCAGCATGTCCAGCAGCCGCTGGCGCTCGTCCGCGCTCTTGCCGGCGGTCGCGACGAAGCACACGGTCGCGATGGTGATACCGTTGCCGTCCTTGACCGGGGCGGCCATGCATTGGGTGAAGCTGTCGACCAGGCCGGTGGTCATGCAGAACCCGTCGGCGGTCGCCTGTTCGATCTCGCGGTGGAACGCGTCGAAATCCAGCCTGCGGCCATCGGGCAGTGTCAGGTCTTCCGGCGGCAGGAAGCGCCTGAGCGCGTCCTTGTCCAGATGGCCCAGCAGCAGCCGGCCGGACGCGGTCCAGGGGATCGGCACCTCGATGCCGATGTCGCTCGAAATGCGGAACATCTTGGCGCCGGTCCGCATGTGCACGACCGTGTATTTATTGCCCTGCAGCGTGCAGAACTGCGTCGTCTCGCCCGACAGTTCGGCCAGGCGCTGCACCTCTTCCCAGGCACGCTTGGTCAGGTCGTTGACCGTCAGGTAATCCGCCGCCCAGAAATGCACGGTCCGGCCGAAGAACACGCGGCCTTCCTCGTCATAGCTTTCCAGGATGCCGGCCTCGATGAAGCGGTTGACCAGCTCGTAAGCGGTCGAGCGCGGCGCGCCGATGCGCTTTGCCAGGTCTCCGATCTTCATCGGGCCCCGCGCGGCATGCAGCGCCTCCAACAGCTCGATCGCCCGATCGATGCCGCGGGCGCGGTTCGAAACCGCTGCATTCAACTGACCGTCCGGTGCCATGCGAAATCCCGTTGCAAGCCTATGACGAAGAGATTACCGTCACATTGTCCGGTATACAAGAATTAATTCCGGTATATCGGACAAGCAGGGTTCAGGCGACGGCGAATGCCGCGCGGAATGAGGGGATCTCATGTTCCAGCTCAAAACAGGCTTCACCGCGTTGGCGTTCGGCGCCCTGCTGCTGGGGCAGCCGGCCCAGGCCGAGACCAAATCGGCGATCGACATCGCGACCATCGGCGAGCCCGGTCCGCTCGATCCGGTCACGGTCACGTCCGACCTGGTCAGCATCATCACCCAGCACGTGTTCGAGACGCTCTACGCGTTCGACGGCAAATGGGAGGCGGCCCCGCTACTGGCCTCGGCCCTGCCAACGGTCACGGACGGCGGCACGCTCTATACGATCCCGCTCCGCACCGGTGTGAAGTTCCATGACGGCAGCGCCATGGGCGCCGACGATGTCGTGGCCTCGCTGCAGCGTTGGCTGCGCGCCTCCCCGCGCGGCAAGCTCGCGGCCCCTGCGGTCGATAGCGTGGCCGCCAAGGACGATCATACGGTCACGATCAAGCTGAAGCAGCCGTTCGCACCATTGCTGCCGCTGCTCGCGTTCCAGAACGGCGCCGCCGCGATCATGCCCAAGGCGCTGGCGGCGACGACCGACACGCTCAAGACCTATATCGGCACCGGCCCCTACAAGATCGTCGAGCAAAAGCCCGACCAATATATCCGCATGGTTCGTTTCGACGCCTATAGCTCGCCGTCGGGTGCGCCCAGCGGCTATGCCGGCACCCGCAAGGCCGAGATCGAGGAGTTGCGCTTCGTCCCGGTGCCGAACGCGACCACGCGCGTCGACGGCATGCTGGCCGGGCAATATCAGTTCGCGGATTCCCTGCCGACCGAGTTGGCACCCAAATTCAAGGGCCAGACCGTGGCGCAGCCGATCATGGTCAAGCCGTTCGCGTTCGCGCTCTTGATCTTCAACCAGAAGACCGGGCCGATGGCCAATCCCACGGTGCGCCAAGCGGCGCAGGCGGCGCTGGCGCCCGAGGATATGCTGCTGGCCGCGTTCGGCGATCCGGCCTTCTTCCAGGTCGAAGGCTCGATCTATCCCAAGGGCACGCCGTTTTATGACGAGGCCAGCGTCAAGGGCTACAACCAGCACGACCCGAAGAAAGCCGAGGCTCTGCTGAAACAGGCCGGCTACAAGGGCGAGCCGATCAAGATCCTGACCTCGCCGCAGTATGACTTCCTCTACAAGATGAGCCTGGTGGCGCAGCAGAACCTGGAGGAAGCCGGCTTCAAGGTCGATCTGCAGGTGCTGGACTGGGCGACGCTGCTGTCGAAGCGCGGCGATCCGGCCCAGTGGGATGCGTTCTTCACCTTCCACACCTTCGTGCCCGAGCCGTCGCTGATCACCATCATGAACCCGGCCTATCCCGGCTGGTGGGACACGCCGGAGAAAAAGGCCGCCCTCGACGCCTTCAACATCGAGACCGATCCGTCGAAACGCGTGACCGACTGGAAGGCGATCCAGGGCCTGTTCTACGCCCAGGCGCCGGCGATCAAGATCGGCGAATTCTACAGCCTGACGGCCCAGTCGAAAAAACTCGCCGGCTATACGCCGATGGAGTGGCCGTTCTTCTGGAACGTGAAGCTCGCGCAGTAACCGCCATGACCGCGTATCTGTCGCGCCGCTTCGCCGGCATGGTCGTCGTGATGCTGATGGTGGCGGCGATCGTGTTCGTCATCGCCCGGGTGGTCCCGGGCGATCCGGCGGCGGTGATGCTGGGGTCGAACGCGACGCCGGCCGACGTGGCCGCACTCCGGACCCAATTGGGGCTGGATCAGCCGCTGCCGGTGCAATTCGCGCTCTATATCCGCGACATCCTGTCGTTCAACCTCGGCAACTCGATCTTCCTCAACCGCCCGGTCGTCGACGCGATGCTGGATCGGGCCGAGCTGACCGGCTGGCTCACCGGCCTGTCGGTCGCAATCGCGGTGCTGATCGGCGTGCCGGTCGGCGTGCTGGCGGCGGTCAAGCGCGGCACGCTGCTGGATCAGGGCGTCACCGCGGTGTCGATGCTGGCGGCGAGCCTGCCCAGCTTCTGGGTCGGACTGACCCTCATCGAATATTTCGCGGTGCGGCTCGGCTGGTTCCCGGTCGCGGGCTACGGCAATCCCGGCGCCGGCCTGGGCGAGCGGCTGCATCATCTGGTCCTGCCGGCGATCGCGCTCGGATTGCCGAACTCGGCTTTGATCATCCGCTTCACCCGCACCAGCATGCTGGACGTGCTGCATGAGGATTACGTGCGCACGGCGCGCGCCAAGGGCCTCGGCCCCTGGGCGGTCATCATCAAGCATGCGTTCCGCAATGCGCTCATCCCGGTCCTGACCGTGATCGGGCTCACCATCGCCACGCTGATCGGCGGCGCCATCGTGACCGAGACCGTGTTCGGCCTGCCCGGCGTCGGCAACCTCATCGTCTCGGCCGTGCTGCGCCGGGATTATCCGGTGATCCAGGGCGCGCTCTTGATCATCTCCGGCCTCTACGTGCTGATCAATATGGCGGTCGACCTGCTCTATGCGGTCGTCGATCCCCGGGTGCGGTATTGATGATGGGCCATATCCAAAATAACCCGTCATGGCCGGGCTTGACCCGGCCATCCACGCGCCTGCGCACTTCGGTCGTTGCCGGTCGACGCAATGGCGCTGAAACAGCCGCGTGGACCCCCGGGTCAAGCCCGGGGGTGACGAGAGTTGTGGGTGGCGAGAGGGCGTCGTCATGACTAAGCCCCGGTCTCCGTCCGCTCTCCTCATCGCCCGGCTGCTCCGCCGGCGCATCGTCGTCGTCAGCCTGGCGGCCTTGGCACTCATTGTCGGATCCGCGATCCTGGCGCCGTGGGTCGCCCCCTATGGCCCGACCAAGATGGACATCGTCCACCGCCTGAAGCCGCCCGTCGGCATCCATTGGTTCGGCACCGACGATTTCGGCCGCGACGTGCTGACCCGCACGCTCTATGGCGCGCGCGTCTCGCTGTCGGTGGGTTTGATGGTCGTGGTGCTGGCGAGCCTGCTCGGCACGGCGCTGGGCCTGTTCGCGGGCTATATCCGCAAGCTCGATGCGGCGCTGATGCGCTTCACCGACGCGCTGATGGCGTTTCCGGACATCCTGCTGGCGATCGCACTCCTGGCGGGGCTCGGGCCGTCCTTGTTTAACGTCGTGCTGGCGCTGGGCATCGTCTATACGCCGCGCGTCGCCCGTGTGGTGCGCGGGGCGACGCTGGTGCTGCGCGAGCTGCAATTCGTCGAGGCGGCCGAGGCGTTGGGTGCCAACGATGCCCGCATCATGCTGGTGCATCTGCTGCCCAACCTGGTCTCGCCGCTGATCGTGCAGGGCACTTTCATCTTCGCCTACGCGATCCTGACCGAGGCGGCGCTGTCGTTCCTGGGCGCCGGCGTGCCGCCGACCACGCCGACCTGGGGCAACATGATCGCCGGGGCCCAGCAATACATGGACCAGGCCGACTGGCTGATCC